>Ga0196970_1000079_pt1 | contig 159971 bp, 141 predicted proteins | sample S1v_513CmetaG_FD_148672 | JGI IMG/M metagenome (GOLD analysis project Ga0196970, IMG submission 148672) | Soil microbial communities from Anza Borrego desert, Southern California, United States - S1+v_5-13C | ecosystem: Environmental > Terrestrial > Soil > Desert | place: USA: California... | reverse complement strand
CTGCTTGGTCATCGCCTGCTGGACGGCGACGTTGCCGATGCCGGCGGCGGTGTTGTTGGCGGAGACCACGTTCTGCGCCAGGGCGGGGGCGGACAGGCACAGGACGGCGGCGGCGGCGAGCAGGGTGTGGCGGATCATGGTGGCGGTTCCTTTCGGGTCTGGGTGGGGCCGGGGCCGTGTCGGTCCGGCGCGTTGTCGATGGACAGACCCTACCCGCTCCCCGCAACCGCCGCTGTGAGCCGCGCCACAAACCCGCACCGATCGATACACCGGATCGCGTGCACGGATCAGCGCGCCGACGGCAACGCCTCCTGCCGGTAGCGCGCCAGGGCGGCACGCAGAAGGCGCGGCGTGACCGGCTTGTGCAGCAGCCCCAGGCCGTGCCGCGCCGCGTCGGTCTGCGGCTCCGGCCCGATCTCCCCGGTCACGATGACACCGGGAACGTCGGCGCCGTATATCTCGCGGATGCGCACCACGGCCTCCGTCCCGACGCGTCCCTCGCGCAGGCGGTAGTCGGCCAGGATGACGTCCGGCTTGCGGCCGGCGGCGCGCAGCCGCGCCACCGCCTCGTCCGTGGAGGCGGCGGTCAGCACCTCGTAGCCCCACTCCTCCAGCATGGTCCGCAGCGCCAGCAGGACGATCACGTCGTCATCCACGGCGACGGCGAAACGCCCGCCACCCGGCATCGGTCCGGCGGCGTCCGGAACCGGTGGCGACGGAACGGCCCTGTCCCGCGCCCCGGCGACGAGCGGAACCTCGACCGTGAACACGGAGCCGCCGCCCGGCCGCGACTGGGCGCGCACCGGGTGGCCGAGCAGCGTCGACAGGCGGCGCACGATGGCGAGTCCCAGCCCCAACCCCTGTGCGCGGTCCCGCTCCGGGTTGCCGACCTGATAGAACTCCTCGAAGATCCGCCCCAGCTGGTCCGGCGGGATGCCGATCCCGGTGTCGCGCACCTCGATCAGCAGGCGGCCGCCTTCCGCCGTGCAGTCCAGCGCGACCGTGCCGCGCTGGGTGTAGCGGATGGCGTTCTCGATCAGGTTGCGGACCATGCGGCCGAGCAGAACCCGGTCGCTGCGCACCACGGCGTCGCACGGCCCGACCCGCCACGCCAGCCCCTTGGCCTGGGCGATCGGCGTGTAGGCGGCGGCCAGCGGCTCGATGATCTCGCGCACGGCGATCTCCTCGAACTGCGGCTGCACGATGCCGGCGTCCAGGCGCGACACGTCGAGCAGACCGTCCAGCAGCCCCTTCAGCGCGTCCAGCCCCTGCTGGAGGTGATCCAGCGCCGTACACCCCGCGGTGTCCGCCACGTGCGGGCGCAGCGCCTCGGCGAACAGCAGGATGGACTGCATGGGCTGGCGCAGGTCATGGCTGGCCGACGCGAGGAAGCGGCTCTTCGAGCGGTTCGCCTCCTCGGCCAGTTCGCGCGCACGATGAATGTCGTCCACGTCCATGGCGGTGCCGACCCAGGCCACGATGCGGCCCTGCTCGCGCAGCGGGCTGACGCGGCCGATGTGCCAGCGGTAGGCGCGGTCGGCGCGGCGCAGGCGCAGCTCGTACTCGTAGGGTTCGCCGGCGGCGAGGGCACGCTCGCGCAGTTCCTGGATGCGCTCCCGGTCGTCGGGGTGGACGGGGTCCCAGCGCGTGCCCTCCGCGGTCTCCTGCCCGGTGTAGGTCCGCCAGGCGAGGTTGAAGAACTCGGCCACGCCGTTGGCGCGGTTCACCCACATCAGCTGCGGCGCGTTCTCCACCAGCGCGCGGAACCGCTCCTCGCTGGCGCGCAACGCCTCCTCGGTGCGCTTGCGGTCGGTGATATCGCGCGCCACACCGACCAGGCCGACGATGCGGCCGTCGGAGTCGCGCAGCGGCGTCTTCGCCGTGGAGAAGGCGCGCGGGTCCGCCCGGCCGGCCACCGGGACCACCTCCTCGATGGTCTCGCTGCGGCCGGTCGCCATGATGCGCCGGTCCGTCCGTTCGATGCGGGCCGCGGCGGCGGCGGGAAACAGCTCGGCGTCCATGCACCCCACCACCTCCTCGCGGGTGCGGCCGAAGACCTGCGCGGCGGCGGAGTTGACCGACACGTACCGGCCCTCCAGGTCCTTCACGAAGATCGGGTCGGTGGTGCTCTCCAGCACGCCTTCGAACAGGGCGTGCCCTTCGCGCAATGCGCGCTCGGCCGCCTTGCGGCGCGACACGTCGCGCAGGATGCCGGTGAAGTGGCGCCGGCCGCCCATCCACCACTCGGCGATCGACAGCTCCACGGGGAAGGTCCAGCCGTCGCGGTGCCGCCCCTCCACCTCGCGGCCGATGCCGATGACGCGGCGCTCGCCCGTGCTCAGGTAATGGCCGATGTACTCCCGGTGCCGTGCCGCGTCCGTCTCCGGCATCAGCACGGCGATGCTCCGCCCGACCGCTTCGGCGGCGGTGTAGCCGAACATCCGCTCGGCCGCCGCGTTGAAGGCGTGCATCACGCCCTGCTCGTCGATGACGATCATGGCGTCGACCGCGGTCTCCACCACCGCGCGGTAGCGCGCCTCGGCCTGCTCGGCGGCGGCGCGGGCCGCGGCCTCCGCCTGCCGGGCCTCGTCGGCGGCCCGTCGTGCGGCGCGCATCTCCAGTTCGTGCACGACGATGCGGGCGAACTCCTCCAGGTCGCGGCGCGCCTCGTCGCTGAAGTCGGGATGGGGCTGGTAATCGATGACGCAGAAGGTGCCGAGCAGCAGCCCCTCCGGCGTCTTCAGCGGCGCCCCGGCGTAGAAGCGGATGTGCGGCGGGCCGGTGACCAGGTCGTTTTCGGCGAACCGCTCGTCCCGGGTGGCGTCGTGCACCACCATGACCTCGTCCGTCAGGATGGCGTAGGCGCAGAAGGCCAGCCGCCGGGGGCTGAACCGCACCTCGAACCCATAGCGGGACTTGAACCACTGGCGGGTCTCGTCGACCAGACTGACCAGCACCGTCGGCATCCCGAAATGGCGGGTGGCCAGCTGCGTCAGGCGGTCGAACTCGGGGTCGGGCGGCGTGTCGAGCACGCAATAGCCCTTGAGCTTGTTGATCCGGGCAAGCTCGTTCAGGGGCCAGGGTGGTTCGGTGGTGCTTGGCGGTTCAGTGGCGCTCAATGGTTGCCGCACTCAAGAGAGTCGAATGTTCGCACTCCCATCATGCAACAGCCGAGCGCCAAGATCAGCTATTAACCATACGCGGACTGCGTCACAACACTTCTGTGCCGCGCGTCTCATACCCGCTGAAGTCCACCGGGCGCGGCCGGTAGCCGTTTGCGAACAGCGGCGAGGAGACCACCATGTCGGCGGTGGATTCGTTGCAGGCCATGGGAATGTTGTACAGCGTCGCCAGCCGGGTCAGCGCCTTGACGTCCACGTCGTGCGGCTGCGCGGTCATGGGATCGACGAAGAAGACCAGGAGGTCGATGCGCCCCTCGGCGATCATGGCGCCGATCTGCTGGTCACCGCCCAGCGGTCCGCTTTTCAGCGGCGTGACTTCCAGGCCGGGGTGCGCCGCGCTGACCTTCCGGCCGGTGGTGCCGGTGGCCCAGAAGGCGTGCCCGTCCAGCAGGCGGATGTTGGCACCGATCCACGCGATCAGGTCGGCCTTGCGGGCGTCGTGGGCGACCAGGGCGATGCTCTTGCGGGTCATGGGACCTCTTCCGTCCAAATGCGGGACCGCCGCGCCCGCGCGTGAACGCGGGCGCGGCGGCTTGGCTCAGGCGACCGTCAGCGCGATGGTCCCGAACCCTTCGTAGCGGGCAACGCACCGGGCGCCGGGCTTGATGAAGATGGTGCCGGTGCACGAGCCGGTGGTCACCGTGTCGCCGGCGTGCAGGCCGCCGAACGGGCGCGCCCCGACGTTGGCCAGCCATGTCAGCAGGTTGACCGGGTCGCCGGCGGAGTTGCCGCCCACCACGCTCGCCGCCGCCGTGCCGTCGATCTCCAGCGTGATGGGCAAGCGCACCGGGTCGACGGCGCGCCAGGTCTCCACCGCCTTGCCGACGATCAGCGCGCCGTGGTTCGCCTGGTCGGCCATGTGGCTCAGCGCGTCCTGCGCGCCGTAGGTCACGAAGCGGGTGTCGCAGATCTCGAACGCCGGGTGGACGGAGCCGACGGCGTCCAGCACCTCCTCCCGCGTCCACGGCCGGTCGCCGATGGGCAGGTCGCGGGCAAGGCGGTAGACGATCTCCGCCTCGATGCCGATGACGTGGAACTGGGAGGCCGGCAGGCGTTCGGTGTCGAAATACAGCGTCGCGGCGTTGATCGGCGCGCAGGTCGGCTCGGCATCCGGGGCCGGGCCGCCGACCTTCCAGGCGGTGACGGAGCCCAGGCGGCGCGCCACCTCGTTCATGATCGCATAGGCCTCGTCCCGGGTGGACGGGCGGGCGGTGGCGGGCAGTTCGCCCAGCAGGCGGCGCTCCCGGCGGGCGGCGAGCAGGACCTCGACGGCCTCGGCGACGGCCGGAAGTTTGGTGATGGCGTTCATGGGGGATGTCCTTTCGATGGCGGGGGCCACCGGGGCGGGCCGGTCATTCCGCGGGGGAGACCTTGAGGGCGATCGGCGCCGCTTCGGTCTGTTCGGCGGCCCGCTGCGCGGCCAGGTAGCGGGGCGACAGGACGCCGTAGCGCTTGGCCCACCACGCGGTGAGGACCGGGGTCAGCAGCGAGGTGACGACGACGCAGGTGGCGACCAGGGCGGTGGCGGCCGGGGCGACCGGAGCGAACGTCGGCTCGATCGAGGCGATGATCGGCGGGACCGTGACGGCGGCACCGGCGGTCGAGGCGGCACCCACGCCGGCCGTGCCGTTGCCCTTGGCCAGGAAGATGTCGGCGATCACCAGCGTGAAGCCCGTCACCACGATCACCGCCAGACCCAGCACGATGCCCAGGAGGCCGGTGTTCAGGATGGTGGTGAAGTTCAGGTTGTTGCCCAGCGCGAAGGCGAAGAAGGGCACCATCACCGGCACGGCCTTGCCGAAGAATTCGCGGAAGTCCTTGTCCAGGTTGCCCAGGATGAAGCCGATGACGAAGGGCAGCAGGGCGCCGACCATGGTCTGCCACGGGAAGCTGGCGAGCCCGGCGAGGCCCAGCGTCAGCATCGTCATGAACGGGCCGGATTCCAGGCACATCAGGCAGAAGGCGCCGGATTCCTCCTTGGTGCCGTACTGCTGCATCAGCGCCATGTACATGCCGCCGTTGGTGTCGTTCATGGCGGCGATGATCGCCAGCACCGACAGCCCGGCGAAGAAGCCCGAGGTGACGCCGTCGGCCGGAATGAAGAAGGAGGCGACGACGCCCGCCGTGGCGGCGGTGAGAACCTTGACCGAGACCAGCACGCCGCTCTTGCGCAGGACCAGCGGCGTGGCCTTCAGGCTGATGCTGGCGCCGATGCAGAAGAACCACACGGACAGGATCGGCAGGGTGCCGGTGATCAGGCCGTTGGTGAAGGACCCGAAGAACTTGCCGGTGCCGGGCGCGAAGGTGTTGAGGCAGGCGCCCAGGAACAGAGGCAGGATCATCATCCCGCCAGGGATGCGATCGATCCGGGACTTGATGTTCATCGTCGATACTCCTTGGCCGATCCAGCGTAGCGGATCTTGCAAGGTCGCTGGAGCGACATTGTTCGAAGAAGGTCGTGGCCGGGCGGCGCCGTCAGCAGGCCCATCGCAAGGGGGCGCGCCGCAAGGGGGCCGATCGTCGGCGGCGGTGTCCGTGCGCCGGGTAACCTTCGTCCGTGGGGACGCTCCGGGATGTAGACCGGGTCATTGGGATGCTCCTCCCCAAGCCGCCGGGCCGATGCGCTTCCCCTTCTCAAAGGGTGGCCGACCTGCGGCGGTTCAGGTGTGTGTGGCGGCGCCCCTTCTGCCGAGGGCGTTCCATGGCCGATTCATACTAATATACTAGTGTGCACGCAAGCCCGAAACACACCATTCCCCGCCGCCTCGACACAATGTCGCACCCCCCGCGCGGGCGCATGAAAGCGGGTCATCGCGTGGACAGCCGGACAAATCGGGCGGGATATCCATTTTTCTTGCCTTTTATCTATTGCAAAAGTCAGTTTTAAAGAAAATCCACAGTCCGGTCCGCGGGGGGAATTTTTGAGCAATTCGGCCCATGAGGAATTCACGAAGATGACCACTGTCGGCTCCGTCCACATCCGGGGTTCGGCCACGTTGATGGCGCCGGTTCAGGCGGCGGCGGAAGGATTCATGGGCGAACAGCGCGGCCTGATCGCCACGGTGTCGGGCGGCGGCACCGGGCGCGGCATCCGCAGCGTCATCGACGGCACCGCCGATCTCGCCATGTCCTCCGCCGAGCTGGACGGCGGCGACCGCAAGAAGGCGGCACGCCAGGGCAAGGAACTGGCCGTCCATCTTCTGGCGCATGACGCCATCCTGCCCTGCGTGCACCCCGACAACCCCGTGCGCGACCTCTCCATCGAGCAGCTGCGCAGCGTCTACAGCGGCGAGACCACCAACTGGCGCGAACTGGGCGGGCACGACGCGCCCATCGCCGTCACCTCCTATGACCCGTTGTCGGGCACCTACGAGGCGTGGCACGCCATGGTGCTGCGCGACGAGAGCATCACGCCCAAGGCGACGATCCTGGAAACGGCGGCGCTGCGCGCGAGGGTGGCGAAGGACCCGAACGCCATCGGCTACATCGCCCACACCTTCCTGGACGCCAGCGTCCGCGCCGTGTCGGTGGAGGGAAAGGGGGCCACGGCCGAGACGATCCGCTCCAGCGCCTATCCGCTGCGCCGGCCGCTCAGCCTCGTCTCCCTGAAGGCGCCCAGCGGCGCGGTGCAGCGGTTCGTGGCCTACATGCTCGACCCGGCCAAGGGGCAGAAACTGCTGGCCGCCGCCGGCAACGTGCCCGTGACCTGATCCGGAGAGGCTGCAATGAAACGACGCGACTTCCTGGCCGTCACCGGCGCCACATCCGCCGGGCTCCTCACCGGCGCCTGGACGCTGCCCTGGCAGCACAAGCCGGCGGAACCGCTGCTGATCGCCGGTTCCACCAACGTGCTGCCCTTCACCAAGGCGCTGCTGCCGGCCTTCGGCAAGCATCAGGGCGGTCTGGAGATCATCACCGACGGCGGCGGCTCGCTGGCCGGGCTGATCGCGCTCAAGCGCGGCGCCATCGACATCGCGGCCATGTCGCGCGAGCTGAAACGGGCCGAGGACGACGGGCAGGTCTGCGACCACCTGTTCGGCAAGGACGCGGTCGCCGTCGTCACGGCGCCCGGCAACCCGGTGGGCGGCATCACCCGCGCCCAGGTGCGCGACGTGCTGGCCGGCAAGATCACCGACTGGGCGGACCTCGGCGGTCCCGCCGGCCCCATTGACGTGATCAACCGCGCCCCGGGCTCCACCACCCGCAAATGGATGGAGGACAACGTCATGGGCGGCGCCGAGATGGCCCGGCACGTGACGCTCGCCCCGTCCGCCGCGGCGCTGGCGTCCGCGGTGGCCGGCAACCCGCGGGCGCTGGGTTTCCTGGCCACCCGCGACCTGACGGGGAACGTGAAGCCGATGGCCGTCAACGGCGTGGCGATCGGGCGGGCGACCATCTATTCCGGACGCTACCCGCTGACCCGCTCGCTGTATTACGTGACGCGCACCAGCCCGGCCGAGCCGGTGCGCCGCTTCCTCGACTTCGTGCGCAGTGCCGAAGGGCAGGATGCGCTCGAACCCGACCTGCTGCGCGTCTACTGAACGAGGCCCTTTGATGGCAAGCCATGGCGAGAAGCTGCTCGGCAAGTTCCTGGAGCGGCTGCAGCAGAACCCGAACGTCCGGCGCGGCATCGGCATCGCGCTGGTCGCCGCCATCCTGGCGGGGGCGGGGTATTTCGTCTTTCAGATGATCCCGCGCCAGTACACGCTGACGATCACCGGCGGCGAGATCCTGGGCAACCGGCACTTCGTCGCCAAGGCGATGCAGGAATCCGCCGCCGAGGCCGGGCTGACGCTGCGCATCAAGCCCACCCACGGCACCTTCGAGGGGCTGGAAGCGGTCGAGGCCGGCACGCTGGATCTCGCGCTGGTGCAGGGCGGACTGGAAGGCAACTATCCCAACGTCCAGCACGTGGCGACCCTGGCGCCCGAGCTGGTGCATTTCCTCGTCCGGCCGGAGATCAGGGCCGTCCAGGACCTGAAGGGCAAGTCGATCAACCTCGGCTCCAAGAGCGGCGGCACCCGCGTGGTCGCCAAGCAGATCCTCGGCCTGTCCGGGCTGGAGGAGGGCATCGATTACGTCGAGGTGAACCACGGCGTGGACGACATCGTCGGCATGCGCCCGGAACGGCTGCCGGACGCGGTGGTCAACGTCTCCTTCCTGCCGTCCTACCTCGCCGATTTCCTGGTGAAGGAGCGCGGCTACCGCCTGCTGGAGATGCCGTTCCCCTCGTCGCTGGCGCTGCGCCTGGGCTGGGTCGCCGACGGCCGCATCCTCGGCTACATGTACAGCATCAGCCCGCCGGTCCCGGCCGCCGACATCAAGGTGGTCGGCGTCAACCTGCACCTCGTCGCCAACAGGAACGTCGATCCCAAGGCCGTCTACAAGGCGCTGGAGGTTCTGTACAGCCCGACCGTCGCCAGCCGGCTGCGCATGCGGCTCGACGAGAAGAACATCGCCCTGCCGTCGGGCTATCCGCTGTCCGACGGCACGCTGGCCTTCATGGCGCGCAACAACCCGATGCTGTCGGCCAAGCTGCTCGATCAGGCCAAGAGCCTTTTCGGCCTGATCATGACGTCGCTGTCGGCCTTCATCGTGCTGTGGCGCTGGTTCAGCGGCCAGCAATCGACCGAGGACAAGGCCTTCAAGGGCTACGTCAAGCAGGTGGGCGAGATCGAGCGCGAAATCCGCATCATCGACCTGAACGAGAACGCCACCGAAGCCGACATCGCCGCCTTGGCGGCCAGACTGTCGGAACTGAAGGAGAAGGCGTTGAAGGAATACCCCTCCGGCATGTTCAAGAACGACTCCGTCGTGGACAAGCTGCTGGCCGGCATTGCCGACACGCGCCGGTATCTGCTGGCCGTCCGGGCACGCGTGGAAAGCCGGCGCGCCGCGGCGGCGGCGCCAGCGCCCGAACGGCACGTGCCGGTGGCGTAGCGCGCCACCGGCCCCGCCCTGCCCGCCTTGGCCCCTTCATACGGACGGCGCCAGCGCGGCGGCCTCGCGGGCGAGGCGTTCGATCTCGTCCCAGCGGCGGGCCTTCACCGCCTCGGCGGGGGTCAGCCAGGTGCCGCCCAACGCGAAGACGTTGGGCAGGGACAGGATCTCGCCCACGTGCTCGGCGCGCAGGCCGCCGGTCGGGCAGAAGCGCACCTCCGGGATCAGCGGCGCCATGCCCTTCAGCGCCGGGGCGCCGCCGTTCAGCATGGCGGGGAAGAACTTCAGCTCGCGGAAGCCGTGCTCCCAGGCGATCAGCGCCTCGGTCACCGTGGCGATGCCGGGCAGGTAGGGAATGCCGGCCGTCCTGGCGGCCTCGGCCAGCCGGTCGGTCAGGCCGGGGCTGACGACGAAGCGCGCACCGGCATCGCGCGCCTGGGCGAACTGCTCCGGCCGGATCAGCGTGCCCAGGCCGACGATGGCCTCCGGCACCTTGGCGGCGATGGCCTCGGCGCAGGCGAGTGCCGCGGGGGTGCGCAGCGTCACCTCCAGCGCCGTCAGCCCGCCCGCGACCAGGGCGCGGGCCAGCGGCACGGCCTCCGCCGGATCGTCGAGGACGAGGACCGGGACGATCCGCGGCCCGGTCAGGAGGGGTTCAAGGAGCGGCAGGGACATGGCGGGGCCTCGTCTGGAAATCGCCGTCCACGGGCCCGCCGGAGAAATACAGCGGGGTGGCGTGGCGGACGTCGTCGATGGTCAGCTGCAGGCCGTCGAGGTGGGTGACCATGGCCGCGACGGCGCGGTCGGGATCATGGTCGGCAATGGCGTCGACGATGCGCTCGTGCTCGGCGATCACCTTGCCGATGTGGCCGGCGACGGGAAGGGTCAGGCGGCGGCAGCGGTCGACCTGCACCTTGACCTGCTGCACCACCGTCCACACGCCGGGGGACCCGGCCATGGCCGCGATCTGCGCGTGGAACGCCTCGTCGGCCTGATGGAAGCCGTCGGGGTCCCCGGCCGCGTCCGCCTCGTGCTGCTGTTCCACGAAGGCGCGCAGGCGGGCGATCTGGCTGCGCGTGCCAAGCTCGGCGGCCATGCGGACCGTGGTCTGCTCCAGCGCCCGGCGGATCAGGCTGGCCTCGGGCAGGGAGGAGAGGGGGATGCGGGCGACGAAGGTGCCGGACTGCGGGAAGATCTCGACCAGCCCTTCGTCGGCCAGCTTCAGCACCGCCTCGCGCACCGGCGTGCGGCTGACGCCGTAGGCGGCGGCCACCTGCTTCTCCACCACCGGCTCGCCCGGCGGGCGGCGCAGCGACACGATGGCGTCGCGCAGGTCACGGTAGATCGTCGTCGCGGCGGTGCCCCTGCGGGTGGGGTTGGGCCGCGCGGAGTTGGGGATTGCCGCCATGACGCCCTCCCCCGTCAGGATGTGGCGGCGGCCATCGCCGCGCGCGGGATGATGGCGCCGCGGTGCTGGATGACCACGGCGGCGAGGCGATGGCCGGCACGCGCCGCCTCCTCCGGCGCCCGGCCGGCGAGGCGCGCGGCGAGGTAGCCGGCGCTGAAGCTGTCCCCGGCGGCCGTGGTGTCGACGACCGCCGTCACCCGCTCCGCCGGCACCAGCGCGTCCACAGGCGCGTTCAGGCCGTCGCCGACCACGCGGCAGCCGGGTTCCTCGAGCTTCAGGACGATCTCCCGCACGCCGGCGGCGCGCACGCGGTCCAGCACGGCGTCCGCGTCGGCGTCGTCGTAGAGGTCGCGCAGGTCGCCCACGCCGGGCAGCGCGATGTCCGTGCGCGCCAGCATCGCGTCATAGGCGCGGCGCGCCGTCGCGCGGTCCGGCCACAGGCGCGGGCGCCAGTTGGTGTCGAAGGCGACGCGCCCGCCGCGCCGCCGCACGCGGTCGAGCAGCGGGTAGAGCACCGCGCGCCCCTCCTCGCCCCAGATCGCCAGACTGATGCCTGAGAGGTAGAGCAGGTCGTAGCTCTCCAGCGCCTCCACCAGGGCCGGCGACTGCGGCAGCACGAACAGCTCGCGCGCAGGCGCCCGGTCGCGCCAGTAGAGGAAGCGGCGCTCCCCCTTGTCGTCGGTCTCGATCATGTAGAGGCCGGGCAGGCGGCCGGGCAGGCGCGGCACGCGCCCCGTCCCCACCCCTTCGGCCGCCCAGGCGGCCAGCATGGTGTCGCTGTGCGGGTCGTCGCCCAGCGCGGTCACGTAATCCACCGCCGTGCCCAGGCGGGCGAGGTAGACGGCGGTGTTCAGCGTGTCGCCGCCGAACCCCATGGTGAGCGCGCCGTCGGGCCGGCGGAACAGCTCGATCATGCATTCGCCCAGGGCCGCAACGCGGCGCGCGGACACGTCCATGGTTCGTCTCCTGTGGCTGGCGGGATCGCCCTGACCTTCGCAGCCTATGATACTAATATATCAGTTTACGGCGCAAGCCGGAACGGGCCGGATGCCGCTCCAGGACAGAATGTCGCACGTCCGCGCCACGTTGGGCACAAGAAAAAAGGCCACCGGCGCGCGAACGCCCGGTGGCCCGAGTCTAGGGAGGAAACGCCCGTCGTCGCTCGGTATCAGCAGCAAACCGTCACGACGAAGACCTGATTACCGTACTAGTATATCACGAATAACGCAAGAGGTATCCGTACCCCGTTCGCCACCGAATGCCGGGCCGCGCGCGTCAGCGCGCCAGCCACCCGCCGTCGACGGGAACGATGGTGCCGTGCACGTAGTCGGACGCGTCCGACGCCAGGAACACCGCCGGCCCGCCCAGGTCGGCCGGCACGCTCCACCGACCGGCCGGGATGCGGCCCAGGATCTCGGCGCTGCGCTGCTCGTCGGCGCGCAGCGCCGCGGTGTTGTTGGTGGCCACGTAGCCGGGCGCCAGCGCGTTGACGTTGATGCCCTTGGCCGCCCACTCGCACGCCAGCAGCTTGGTGATCCCGGCCACACCGCTCTTGGACGCGGTGTAGGACGGCACCCGGATACCGCCCTGGAAGGACAGCATGGAGGCGATGTTGATGATCTTCCCCCGGCGCCCCTGGCCGATGGCGTAGCGGCCGAAGGCCTGGCACAGGAAGAACAGCGTCTTCACGTTGATGTTCATCACCAGGTCCCAGTCGGCCTCGGTGAAGTCGACGGCGTCGGCGCGGCGGATCAGGCCGGCGTTGTTCACCAGGATGTCCAGCTGGCCGAAGGCGGCGACCGTCTCCTCCACCAGCCCCGGCACCGGGGCGATGCTGGTGAGGTCGGCCTTCATGCCGTGGAAGCGCCGCCCGGCCGCCTCCACCAGGCCCTTGGTCTCGTCGAGGGGGGCGATGTCCACGGCGGCGATGTCGGCGCCGGCACCGGCCAGCGCCACGGCGATGGCCTGCCCGATGCCGGTGTTGGCGCCGGTGACCAGCGCCACCTTGCCGGTCAGGTCGAAGGGATGGGTCATGTCGGTGTCTCCCGGGTCAAGAGGGTGGCGTCAGCGCATGGTCGCCAGGGGCACGGCGTCCATGTCGTCGAAGTCCTGGTTGTCGCCGCCCATGGCCCAGATGAAGGTGTAGTTGTGCGTGCCGACGCCGCAGTGGATCGACCAGCTGGGGCTGATCACCGCCTCCTCGTTGGCGACCACGATGTGGCGCGTCTCGGTCGGCTCGCCCATGAAGTGGAACAGGCGGGCGCTGTCCGGCAGGTCGAAGTAGAAGTAGACCTCGCAACGCCGCTCGTGCGTGTGGCAGGGCATGCTGTTCCAGGTGTTGTTGGGCTTCAGCATGGTCATGCCCATGACGAGCTGCGCGGTGCGGCAGACGTCCGGATGGATCATCTGGAAGATCGTGCGCTCGTTGGACGTGGCCGGGTCGCCCAGGTGGCGCTGCTTGGCCTGCGCGATCGAGATCTTCATCGTCTCGAAGCGGGCGTGCGCCGGCGTGCTGTTCAGGTAGAACTTGGCCGGGTTGCGGCGGTCCAGGCTTTCGAAGCGCACGTCGGCGCTGCCCTGCGCCACGTAGAGCGCGTCGCGCGTGTCCAGCGCGAAGGCGGCGCCGTCCACGGTGACCCGGCCGGGGCCGCCGACGTTGATGACGCCCAGCTCGCGCCGTTCCAGGAAGGTCCTGGCGCCGATCTCCTTGGCTCCTTCCAGCGCCAGCGGCCCGGCCACCGGCATGGCGCCGCCGACGATGAAGCGGTCGATGTGGCTGTAGGTCAGCGCGATCTCGTCCGCCCGGAACAGCGAGGAAACGAGGAAGTGGTCGCGCAGCGTCTGCGTGTCGAAGCCGCGCACGGCATCCGGATGGGACGCGTACCGCGTGGTGATCTTCATGGCTGTGCCTTTCGTGTCCGCGGCGGGGCCGCGCTGCGGTCCCGCGGGAATTGGGTCGCTCGATGGCGTTAAGAAAGCATACTAATATACTAGTACACGGCGCAAGCCCCTTTTGCGGCGCCCCGGCGTCTGGTCAAAATGACGCACCGCTGTCATGCCGCCCCTGCACCACCGGCCGGTTTGATACGCTGCTCCGGATTAGTATATTAAGATGCACGCGGTGGAGCGCTGAACGACATGGCCGGGATCATGACGACGAGCACGGATCAGGAAACCGCGAACGCGGGCCGGACGCGCCGGCGCGGACCGGCGAAGCCCGTCGCCCGCCCGGTGCAGCGCGGCGCCAGCGTCGCCGCCACCATCTACCGCGACCTGCGCGACGCCATCGTGTCGCTGCGCCGCGCGCCGGGCGAACCGGTGGTCGAGAAGCAGATCGCCGAGGCCTACGGTGTCAGCCGCACGCCCGTGCGCGAAGCGGTGCTGAAGCTGGCCGACGAAGGGTTGATCGAAATCTTCCCGCAGTCCGGCACCTTCGTCGCCCGCATCCCCCTCTCCACCCTGCCCGAGGCCATCGCCATACGCCGCGCGCTGGAAGAGGCGACGGTGCGTTACGCGGCCGAGCGGGCGACCCGCAGCCAGATCGCCAACCTGCGGGCCAACCTTGAGCTGCAGCACGAGCGCGAAGCCGCCGGCGACCGCGAGGGCTTCCACGAGGCCGACGAGGCGTTCCACGCCCTGCTGGCCGAAACGGCGGGCTACCCCGGTTTCTGGACGGTGACGCAGCAGGTGAAGGTGCAGGTCGACCGCTACCGCCACCTGACGCTGCCGGTGGCCGGCCGCATCGGCAAGGCCATCGCCGAGCACGAGGCCATCGTCGAGGCCATCGCCGCCCACGACCCCGACCGCGCCGCCAGGGCGCTGACCGGGCACCTGGACGACCTGCAGCTGGCCATCGGCGACGCCCAGCGCGCCAACCCGCTGTACTTCACCACCTGACGCCGCCTTCCGCCGCGTGATCGGGGTACGGACGGCGGCGGCTCGCCGTCCGTGCTAGTGCACATGCGCTTTACATAAGCATGTGTGGCTAGCGCATACTGCCGCGCCTTCAGACACTCACCCGCTCGGTGGGGCGTTTTTAAAACCCCCGCGAATATCGCCTCTCAACCGATAACGAGTTGAGCGACATGACGCGCATCCATAGACATGGCACATATCAGGCGGACCAGCGATCGAACCATCCACACGACGGCATAACGACACTGACGGTCACCGACTTCGACGCGCTCCGCCGGCACTTTCCCGCGTGGGACAGGCTCGCCGAGGATTCGCCCCAGATGATGCCGAACCTGCTGCCCGTCTGGGTCGACGCCTTCCTGCAACACTGCATCCGCTCGACCGATCGCTGGTTCTGCAGCTTCGCCTACGCCGGCGAAAGGCTGGTCGGGGTGTTCCCCGTCATAACCGGACCGCACCGGATCCTCGGCTACAGCCACCCCGTGCTCCGCACGCCGTACGACGTCGACGCCTTCTCCGGCGATATCCCGCTGGCAGCCGATCAGGCCGCGCCCGCGCTGCGCGCCCTGCTGGCGCAGACGCGCGCGGCCGTGCCCCGGCACGTCGGCATCGAGATGAGGCACGTGCGCGAAAGCTCCCCGCTGGTGGCGGCGCTGCGGCAGGATCTGGACGGCTACCTCCTCCTTCCCGGCCCGGTGTCCAAGGGGTCCGTCATCCGGTTCGCCCAGGCGCCCGGCGGCCGGGCGGTGGAGGTCAGCCGGAACCTGCGCCACAACCTGCGCCGCGCGCGCAAGCGGCTGGAGAGCCGGGGCGCGGTCGCCGTCGAGATCCGCGACGGCGCCGCGGCCACCCCGGACTTCCTGCCGGAGTTCCTGGCCGTCGAATCCTCCGGCTGGAAGGGCCGGGAAAGGACCGCCATCGCCGCCAAGCCGGACGTGCGCGCGTTCTACACGGCGCTGGTGGAGAACCTTTGCGCCCAGGGGCGGCTGGAATGGCACATCCTGCGCGTCGGCGGCCGGACCGTCGCCGCCGGGATGGGGATCCGCTGCGGGACATCCCTCATGCTGCCCAAGATCGGCTACGACGAGGACTACGCCGATGGCGACCCCGGCAACGTCCTGACGGAGGCGGTGATCCGCAGCGCGGCCGCCCGTCCCGGCATCAGCGAGATCAACCACGTGAGCGACCAGACATGGCATCGGCTGTGGCACATGGACCAGGACGACTACGTCGACGCGACGCTGATCCGCCGGAACGCGCTGTCGATCCTGTTCCAGCTCCTGCCGAAACGGCTCAAGGAGGCTTTCCGGGACGTCCGTCCGCCAAAACCCGCCGCAGCACCGCCGGCTACGCCGCCGCCCCCATCGGCGTGAGCGTGGCGACAAGGCCGTCGAAGGCGTCCAGGAAGGCCGGCATGGACGGTGCCGCCGCGTCGAACGTCACGTGCACCGCGCCGTCGGCCGTGCTGCTCACGATGAACGGGACCTCGGCGTTCAGCCGGTCCAGGCGCAGCGTGCCGGCGGCGCCGGCCGACAGCCCCTCCAGCCCCTCCAGCATGGCGCCACCGGCCGACAGGTCGGTCACGGTCACCGTGTGCCGCCGGCCCTGGGCGGTCAGCGTGGCGGCCTCGCGGACGCGGTAGCGCGGCTGACGGCGCCGGTCGGCGGCGGTGGTGGAGGTGCGCACCACCCGCACCAGCACGTGGCGCAGCTCCTCGATGCTGCGCGCCATCTCGGCCGAGCTGCTGCGCACGTGCGCCGCCTGCGCGCCGGTCAGGTCGGCGTCCTGCGACACGGCGGCGATGCAGGTCGTCACCTCCTGCGCGGCGGCCGAGGTGACGCCGACGTTCCGGTTGATCTCCTGCGTGGCGGCGGCCTGCTGCTCCATCGCCGCGGCGATGGCGTCGGAGATGCGGTCGACGTCGGCGATGGAGGTGCCGATGGCGGCGACGGCGGTGACGGCGCCGTCCGTGGCCTCCTGGATCTCGGCGATCTGGCGCTTGATCTCCTCGGTCGAGCGGGCGGTCTGGTTGGCGAGGTTCTTGACCTCGCTCGCCACCACAGCGAAGCCCTTGCCGGCCTCCCCCGCCCGCGCCGCCTCGATGGTGGCGTTCAGCGCCAGCAGGTTGGTCTGCCCGGCGATCTCCTGGATCAGGGTCACCACCTCACCGATGCGGCCCACCGCGTCCGACAGCGTGCGGATGGTGCCCTGGGCCTGGTCGCCGGCCTTCACGGCCTGCTGCGTGACGGCGCTGGAATGGGTGATCTGCGCGGAGATCTCCTGGATCGAGGAGGCCAGCTGCCCGGTGGCGACGGCCACCGTCTGGGCGTTGGCCAGCGCCTGCTGGGCGGCGGCGGCGACGCTCTGGGCGTTGGCGTTGACCCGCTGGGCGGAGCTGGACATGATCTCGGCATCCTTCAGCATCTCGCCGGTGTGGCGGGCCACCTGCTCCACCGCGCGGCTGGCCTCGCGCTCGACCGTCTCGGCCATGCCGCGCAGGGCCTTCTCGCGCTCCTCCTCGGCCTGGCGGGCCAGCGCCGCCTCGCGCTCGCGCTGCTCCAGCAGGCTGCACCGCATCTGGTCGAGCGAGCCCAGCAGCTGCCCCAGCTCGTCCGAGCGGTCGAAGCGACGGGGGTGGGTCAGGTCGCCGCCGGCGATGGTGCCGGCCAGCGACACCGCCTCCCCCAGGGCCGCCAGGATGTCGCGCGACAGGAAGACGGCCAGCGCGATGCCCAGCAGCACGGTGGTGCCGCCGACGAGGATGGTCAGGTTGCGGGCGGTGTCGATCTGGCCCCGGCTGGACTCCATGAACTCGAAGCCGTAGGCCTTCGCCTCCTCCACGCAGATGTCGATCTTCTCGCGGATGGCGTTCGCCATCGCCTCGATATCTCCGGCGGCCGGGCGCGGCCGGCCGTCGAACAGCGCGCCCACCCGCGCGTCCCAGTCGCGGATCGCGGCGTTCACCGCCTCCACGTTCGCGCGCATGGCGGCATCGGGCGCGCGGCTGGCGGCGACGCCCAGATCGTCGGCCAGCAGCGACCGCGCGTCGGCGTAACCGCGCCGCACCTCCTCCGGCACGGCGGCGCCGGTCCCCAACGCCACGGCCGCGAGGCGGCGCATCTCGCTGAAGTCGCTCTGCGCGGAGCGGGCGCCGTCGGTGGACTGCAGCACCTTGTCGTACATCACGACGGCGATCTGGCCGGTCATCACGACGTTGTAGAGCGCATACAGGCCGGCGATGCCCGACATCACCAGAAGGGCGATGAAGCCGCCGTACAGTTTGGCCCTGATGCTGTGGTGCGCGAGCATGGGAGGTTCCTTCAGGCGCGGGCGGACGCGGGGCCGTCGGCCGGCGGATCAGTTGGTGACGTGGATGCGCAGCTTCATGCTGGGGTGGATGGCGCACTGGACGTCGACGTCGCCCACCGCGTCGAACTTCACGTCGCTCGCCTCCCCCGGCTTCTGGGTCTTCACGTCGAAGGCGTTGCCGGGCGACTGCGAATAGACGTTGTGGGTGATCTGGTCCTTGTTCACGAAGCGGACGGTGTCCCCCTTCCTGATGGTGATCTCCGTTTCGGAGAACTTCTTCCCCGCCTGATCGACGGTGATCGTCTCGGCAAGGCAGGGCGCGCTGACCAGGGTCAGCGCGGCGGCGGCGGCGAGAAGGATGCGCATGGGTCCGTTTCCCGTGTGACGGCGTTGGGTGATGTGGTCAGAAGCCCGGCGCCTGGGCCGGCATGGCCAGCGCGGGCAGGGCCACCGGCTCGGCGTCGCCGGTGAGCGTGAGCATGAAGGCGACGAGGTCGTTCTTCTCCCCGGCGGTGAGGTTGAGCGGCCGCATCTCGCCCGACAGGCTGGGGCGCGCGACGCCGCCCTTGTCGTAGTGCTCCACCACCGCGTTCAGGTCGGCCAGCGAGCCGTCGTGCATGTACGGCGCCCGGCGGGCCACGTCGCGCAGGGTCGGCGTCTTGAAGGCGTGCTGCATGGACGTCAGCGGCACGAACCTGCCGCGCCCGATGTCGCCGTCCGGCAGGCCGACGTCATGGAAGCCGTGGTCGGTCAGGTTCCAGCCGGAATGGCAGGCGGCGCAGTTGGCCTTGGTGTTGAACAGCACGAAACCGCGCTTGGCCGCCTCGCCGATGGCCTGCTCGTCACCCGCGATCCAGCGGTCGAACGGGGCTGTGGTGGAGACCACCGTCCGCTCGTAGGTGGCGATCGCCTTCGCCACGGTGGTGAGCGTGATGCCCTCGCCGGGGAAGGCCTGCTGGAAGGCGAAGCGGTAGCCGTCGATCCGCGACAGCTTGGGCACCACGTCGGCCAGCTTCAGGTTCATCTCGTCGGCGGACTCGACGGGGCCGAGCGCCTGATCCTCCAGGCTGGTCTTGCGGCCGTCCCACATCAGCAGCTCGGCCCACGCCAGATTGAGGATGGTCGGGCTGCGCCGGCCCAGGGTGCCGCCGGCGCCGATGCCCTTGGCCAAGCCGTCGCCCCACGACAGCGCGGGGTTGTGGCAGGTGGCGCAGGACATGGTGTTGCTGCCCGACAGCCGCGGGTCGAAGTACAACTGCTGGCCCAGGCGCAGCTTTTCCACCGAGAAGGGGTTGTCGGCGGGAAACGGAATGGCGCCGGGGCGCCGGTACTCCGCCTTCATCGCCTCCACCTTTGTCGCGTCCAGCGACGGCGCTTCGCCGGCCAGTGCCGGCGGTGTGGGGCATAAGGCGGCCGCGGCGCCGAGCAGAATGCCTGCGGTGTATTTCCAGGGGGCTTGCATCAATGCCTCCGCTCCTTGCGGTGTACTTTCCCAGATAAAGAATGGATAATCAGCAAACTATGGCGTCAACTTACCATTCATATTATTCTATATGCAGACAAATACCGATAGATAGAACACCAAAAATCACATTGCAGAACGGTTAGCGGCGCTATCATTATGCATGCGATAGATTGTATTCCTTCTATTACTATTGGTATATCCCTCGCCGATTGAACGAGAAACGCACAAATGCACTCATGCAGCGCGACCGAACGCCGCACAATCTTTGTTGGCAGGCGAATTGATTTGACAATGAATTTCAAAATGTCTGTTGGATGGCAATTTTATTCTTGCGTGCGCGTACCACCCCACGAAGGCCGAACGGCGGCCGGCCGTTGCGTCCCGGCGGGACCGGCAGCGACAATATGCCCTAAGACATATTCTCTTCGGGCTAGCACTCTGCACGCCCGGACAGCATCGCGAGTCCCTTCCGCAACCCTGTTTCGCAGCGGAACCGCCAAACCATGACGGCCCAACCATGAGCGAAGTGACGGCGAACGGCCGTATGGACAGGCGTGGCGCGCTGGCGGCGTGCCGCGCGTGGTGGCGCACGCGCTGGGTGCTGGTCGCCGCCATGGCGCTCACCGCCGCGGCGCTGGCCGGGGCCTACGTCTGGGCCGACGGCGTGCGGGCGCGGTCCGCCGTCGCGGAGCTGCGCGCCGAAGCCGCGGGTGCCGCCAGCGCCTTCGGCAGCAGCCTGTCGAACGCCGTCAACAACCGGCTGGCGCTGGTGCGCGGGCTCACCGCCTTCGTCACGGCGCAGGCGCCCGAGGGCCAGCTCGACGCCCGGTTCCCGATGTTCGCCGACGCGCTGCGGGCCAGCATGGCGGGCATCCGCAACATCTCGGTCAGCCCGGATTTCGTGGTCCGGCTGGTCAACCCGGTGGCCGGCAACCAGAAGGTCATCGGCAACCACCTGCTCAACGACCCGCGCCCCGGCTTCGCCGACACGGTCCGCCGCGCCATCGAGACGCGGGAGGTCACCACCCACGGCCCGCTGCCGCTGATCCAGGGCGGCATGGGGCTGATCGCCCGGCAGGCGGTGTTCGTGGACGGCGCCGTCTGGGGCGCCGTCGGCGTGGTGCTGGATTTCCAGCCCATCCTGGACGAGGCCAACCTGACCTCGCTGGAGCCGCGCTACGCCTGGTCCATCCGCCGCAGCGACAAGGGCGTCGTCGCCGGCGACCCGGCCGTGTTCGTCATGGACCCGATCGTCGAGCGGATCGACGTGCCGGGCGGCGACCTGGAACTGGCCATCGCCCCGCATCGCGGTTGGGCCGCCACCGCCGACGCGGTGAACGAGCACTGGCTGTTCTCCACCTTCTTCCTCGGCCTCGCCCTGCTGATCGAGCTGATCGTCTTCCTGGTGGCCGAGCGGCGCATCACGCTGGCCTCCCTGGTGGAGCGGCGCACCCGCGACCTGGAACTGGCCCGGCGCGAGGCCGACCGCAAGGCCGAGGAGCTGGCCGTCGCCAAGCGCGAGCTGGAGCAGTTCGCCTACGCCGCCGCGCACGACCTGCAGGAACCGGTGCGCGCCGTGGTCAGCTACACCCAGATGCTGGCGCGCCACCTCGGCGACCGCCTGGACGGCGAGGGGGAGGAATACCTGCACACCGTGGTGGAAGGGGCCACGCGCCTGAAGGGCCTGCTGCGCGACGTGCAGCTGTTCATCGCCGAGGACCGCGCACCTCTGCCCGACAGCCCGCAGCCAGCGGAGAAGGCGCTGGACGCCGCCCTGGCGGCGGTACAGCGCGCCATCACACACACCGGGGCGTCCGTCGCGCGCGCGCCGCTGCCTCCCGTCATGGCCGACGAACGGCGGCTGCGCGAGATGCTGGCCATTCTCATCGCCAACGCGCTGGAGTACCGCCATCCCGACCGCGCCCCGGACGTGCGCATCGGCGCCCACCGGGAGGACGGCTTCGACGTGCTGACGGTCGCGGACAACGGCATCGGCATCGATCCCGCCTACCACGAGCGCATCTTCGAGGTGTTCCGCCGCCTGCACCCGCGCGACCGGCACCCCGGCACCGGCATGGGGCTGGCCATCGCCCGCAAGATGGCCGAACGGCTGGGCGGCGCCATCACGGTCCGCTCCGAGCCGGACAAGGGAAGCACCTTCGCCATCCGCCTGCCCGCCGCGGCCGAGGGCGCCGCCCCGTGAGCACGGCGCCGCGAACCCGGGCAAAAGCCCCCCTCGTCTTCGGCACGGCGTGCTACAGTCCCTTCTGCCGGCCAATCGCGACGGGCCGGCACCGCCGGAAGGAGTTCCAGCCATGCTGACGCTCGTCTACCGCAGCGAGATGACGCGGCCCCTGTCGGCGAACCAGCTCGCGGAACTCTGCCTGCTCAGCGCGCGCAAGAACCAGAGGCTGGGCGTCACCGGGTTCCTCGTGCACTTCCACGGCATCTTCCTGCAGATCCTCGAAGGCCCGGCCGACGTGGTGGAGACGCTGTTCGCCACCATCGCCGCCGACGAACGGCACCGGAACGTCGACGTCCTGATGCGCGACGACAGCGAGGGCAAGCGCAACTTCGCCTTCTGGTCCATGAACCTCGGCCCGCTGGACGACGCCGGCTTCCGCGCCCGGGTCCTGCAGGGCGACATGTCCGGCCAGGAATTCGCCGCCCGCACCCGCGACCCCGACGGCGCGCTGGACCTGCTGATGCGGGCCTACACGGAGGCCTGCATCCTGTCCCACGTCGACCCGGCGGCGCACGACCTGACCAGCGGCACCATTCCCGCCTGGATCCTGCCGACGCACATGGCCCAGCATACGCAGCCCTGATACGGCCCCAGGGAAACAAAACAAGCAACGCGGTAAAGATTCGTTACCGGCGCGGGTGAAAGATCTTTCAGCAATCCTTGCACGCGGCTTGCCGTTGGCTTGGCCTGCGGCAAAATGCCGCAGGGCGGCGTCTTCCAGTAAGCACTCGAAACCGTCATTATAACCATCGTCATATGAATACCGCCGTATGTGCGGCGACACCGGACGCTCCACCCCCCTTCCGGAAGCGAGAACGCCCATGTCCGCGGACGTCCTGCCGGCCGAACGTCTCCTCGCCGCCCGGCGGCGGCGTTTCCAGGTGCAGGCGTTGCGCGACCTGCGGGTGGTGGAAGACAACCTTCAGGTCATGCTGTGGGCCGTCCGCGACGTCGAGACGCGGATGCAGCGGATCGGGCGGATGTTCCGGCACGTCGGCGTCCGCCACGACGCCTATGCCGCGCTGATCGGGCGCTGCCAGGACGCGCTGCTCAGCACCGACCCCGACCGTATGGCCGAACTGCGCGACGGCATCGTGCGGACGCACGAAACCCTTCTCGCCAGCCCCTTCAACCGCCCCCGGAGTCCCCAATGAACGACACCAGCAGCGTCTCGGGCCGCTTCAAGGTCGGAACCCGCATCTACGCCGGGTTCGCCCTGGTCCTCGTGCTCCTGATCGTCCTCGCCGCGTCCGGGTACCGGGCGCTGGGATCCGCCGAGCAGGCCTTCGGCCGCTACGCCTCCATCTCCGACAACGCGGCGCGCGTGCTCGACATCGCCGCCGACGTCGGGCACATGCGGCGCGCCGTCGTCACCTTCTCGCTTTCCGGGGATCCCAAGGCGGTCCAGCAGGTGCAGGAGATCCAGCGCGGGCTGCGCCCGGCGCTGCAGGCGGCGGCGGCGGCGACGCTGGATCCCGAGCGGCGGCGGGGGATCGAGCGCATGTCCGCCCTCTTCGAATCCTACTCCGCCCGCTTCACGCAACTGGTCGAGGCGCGCCGGCAACGCGACCGGTTGCTGGACGAGCAGGTGAACCCCCAGGGCACCAAGGCGCGCGAGAACCTGACCCGCATCATCGCCACGGCCATGGCCGACGGCGACGTGGAGGCGGCGGCGCTGGCCGGGCAGGCGCAGGAGAAGCTGATGCAGCTGCGCCTCACCGGCATGCGCTTCCTGGCCGCCCCGGACACCAGGCAGGCCGCCGAGATGAAGACGCGCAACGACGACTTCAACGCGCTGATCAAGCCGCTGGCCGAACGCCTTCGCAATCCCGAGCGCAAGCGGCTGGCGGCGGAGGCCGACCGCATCTCCGACCAGTACGTCGAGGCGTTCGATAAGGTCGCCAAGCTGACCCTGGAGATCCAGGCACTGGCCTTCGACACCATGGCGAAGGAAGGGGCGGAGTTCGCCGACGTCACCGATCAGGTGGTGGCGGCCCAGGCGAAGGCGCGCGGCGAGATCCTGACCGACAGCCAGTCGTCCATGGACGCGACGCAGACCACCGCGCTGGCGCTGGGCGGCGGCGCGGTGTTGCTGGGATTCGTGCTGGCGTGGATCGTGGCGCGCTCCATCGTGCGCCCGGTCACCGACATGACCGGCGCCATGACGAAGCTTGCCGCCGGCGACCTTGCGGTGGCGGTCCCCGCGCTGTCCAACCGGGACGAGATCGGCGCCATGGCCAAGGCCGTTCAGGTCTTCAAGGACAATGCCGTCGAGAAGAAGCGCATGGACGAGGCCGAGCGCGAGCGCCTGGAAGCCGAGCGCCGCGCCGACGAGGCCCAGCGCGCCCGCGAGGCCGCCATCGGCCAGGAGATCGCGACCCTGATCGACGGCATCTCGAAGGGCGACCTCAGCCGCCGCATCGACCTCGCCGGCAAGGACGGCTTCTACAAGACCATGTCGGAGGGCATCAACCGCCTGACCGACACCGTCGAGGGCGTCATCGCCGACCTGGCGGAGGTCATGGGGGCGCTGGCCGGCGGCGACCTGAACAAGCGGCTGACGCGCGACTACCAGGGCGCCTTCCAAAGGCTGAAGGGCGACGTCAACGCCACCTCGGAGAAGCTGGCGGAGATCGTCGGCAACATCACCCGCGCCACCGAGACCATCGCGTCCGCCGCCAGCGAGGTGTCGCTGGGCTCCAGCGACCTCGCCGACCGCACGGAGCAGCAGGCCAGCAGCCTGGAGGAGACGGCGGCGAGCATGGAGGAGCTGGGCGCCACCGTCCGCTCCAACGCCGACAACGCCCAGCGCGCCAACCGCATGGCCACCGACGCGCAGAAGGCGGCGGAGAACGGCGGCGCCGTCGCCGAATCCGCCATCGGCGCCATGAAGCGCATCGAGGACGCCAGCCGCAAGATCACCGACATCATCGGCGTCATCGACGAGATCGCCTTCCAGACCAACCTGCTGGCCCTCAACGCCGCCGTCGAGGCCGCCCGGGCCGGCGATGCCGGCCGCGGCTTCGCCGTGGTGGCGCAGGAGGTGCGCCAACTGGCGCAACGCTCCGCCCAGGCGTCCAAGGAGATCAAGTCGCTGATCATGGACAGCGACGGCCAGGTGAAGGAGGGCGTCGACCTCGTCGAGAAGGCGGGCGACGCGCTGGGCGGCATCGTGCAGTCGGTGCGCGAGGTGGCGAGCCTGATTTCCGAAATGGCGGCGGCGTCCGGCGAACAGGCCTCGGCGCTGGACGAGATCAACGCCACCGTGGCGCAGATGGACGAGATGACCCAGAAGAACGCCGCACTGGTGGAGGAGACCACCGCCGCCGCCCAGGCGATGTCCGGGCAGGCGGACGAGCTGCGCAGCCTCGTCGGCTTCTTCCGCCTGGACGGCGCCGCCGCGCGCCCGGCGGCACAGCCGGCGGCCGCCTACCGTACGCCCGCTCCGGCCGCGCGGACCACCACCCGGACCGCCGCCCACAAGCCGGCACCCAAGCCCGCCACCCGCCCGGCGACGCCCAAGCCGGCGGCCCAGGGCAGCGTCCTGCAGCGCGCGGCGGACGGCGGCGACGACGACTGGAAGGAGTTCTGACGCAATGGGAGGCCCGTAGGTTGGGTTGAGCGCCAGCGAAAACCCAACGCCGCAGCTTTGCGAACACGTTGGGTTTTCGGCTGCGCCTCAACCCAACCTACGGCTCCCTCTCCTTTACCCCTGCGCGCGGACCTCGACGACGAAGCTCTTCGCCGCGTCGGTGACGTGGTGCATCTTCTCCAGCATGGCGCCCAGTTCGGTGTACAGTTCCTCCGACCCCGCGCTGGCGCGGTCGGCGGCGCTGGCGACGGAGCCGACGGCCCCTTCCAACTGCGACACGCCCTGCGCCGCCGCCACCACGGCGCGGCTGATCTCACCGGTCGCGGCGTTCTGCTGCTCGACCGCCGCGGCGACGGCGGAGCTGATGGTCTGCAGCTCGCGCACCACCTCGGCGATGCGGTTGATGTCGGCCGCCGCGACGCCGGTGGAGGACTGGATGGCGGCCACCTGGGCGGCGATCTCCTCGGTCGCCTTGGCGGTCTGGTTGGCCAGCACCTTCACCTCGCTCGCCACGACGGCGAAGCCCTTGCCCGCCTCGCCCGCACGGGCGGCCTCGATGGTGGCGTTCAGCGCCAGCAGGTTGGTCTGGCTGGCGATGTCGTTGATCAGGCGCACCACGTTGCCGATGCGGTCGGCACTTTCCACCAGCCCGTTGACCTTCACCACCGCCTCCCCCGCATGGCCGGCGGCCTTCTCGGCCACGTGGGAGGAGTTGCCGACCTGCCCGGCGATCTCGCGGACCGAGCCGGCCAGCTGCTCCACCGCCGCGGCGACGGTCTGCACGTTGTTCGACACCGACTGCGACGTGCTGGCGGCCGAACGGCTCTCGTCCATGTTGCGGTGGGCGCCGTCCAGCAGGCCGCGCGCCGTGCCCTGCAGCCGGTCGGCCATGGCGCACACGCCGGCCAGCGCGGTGTCGATGGTGTTCTCGAAGCGGCACGCCACGCCGTCCAGCGCGTCCCGCCGCTGTGCTGCGGAGCGGCTTTCCAGCGCCGCACTTTCGGCTTCAAGCTTGCGCTGCGCGGCCCGGCGTTCCTTGAAGGTGGTGAGGGTGCGGGCCATGTCGCCGATCTCGTCGCGGCGCCGGCACTCGGGCACGTCGACGCTCAGGTCGTCCTCGGCCAGCCGCACCATGGCGGCGCGCACGTGCGACAGCGGCAGCGCGATGCCGCGCGCCACCACCCAGCCGATCAGCAGGCCGAAGGCGCCCAGGCCGGCCACCACCATGCCGAACACCGTCATCATCTCGGTGAACTCGGACCGCAGGTCGTCGGTGTAGACGCCGGTGCCGATGACCCAGTCCCACGGCTTGAAGTGGACGGAGTAGCTGAGCTTTTCATAGGTTGGCCCCTGCGGGTCGTTGGCGCGCGGCCATTCGTAGCGCACGAACTCCGGCACCGGGGCCAGCGCGCCGCGCACCGCCTCGCGGATCACGTAGACGCCGTTGCGGTCGCGGATCTCGGCGCCGCTGTTGCCGATCAGCTTGGGGTTGGCGTGCATGACGTTGATGATCCGGGAGGTCCAGATCCACAGGTACTCGCCGCCGTTGTAGCGGATGGCGCCGATGGCGGTCTTGGCGCGGTCCTTCGCCTCGTCCTCCGTCAGCGCGCCGTCCTGCGCCAGCGTGTGGTAGCGCGTGGCGATGGCGCCGGCACTCTCGGCGATGAAGCGGACGCTGTTCATGCGCTGCTCGACCAGGGCGCGGTTGACGAAGTGCCCGCCCACCGCCGCCACGAGCCCGGCGGCGATGACGGAGAGCGAGGCGAGGAACCCGATGCGCCAGCGCAGGGGGAGGTCGGACAATCGCATGGCGTTCCTCCATGGAACGGAAGTGCTGAAGATTGGGTGATGGCGGGAGGTGGAGAGGCACGGCGGGGACCGGTGCGGACACCGGTCCCCCTTTCGCGTTCGGTCGCCGGCGTGCGGATCAGAGCGTGTAGGCCAGGATCCACAGGAGGAAGAGCACCAGCGGCACGTGGACGATCAGCTGCGTGAAGCAGAAGCCCACGATGTCGCGCGCCTTCAGGCTGAGGACGCCCAGCAGCGGCAGCATCCAGAACGGGTTGATCAGGTTCGGCAGCGCCTCGGCCGCGTTGTAGACCTGCACCGCCCAGCCCATGTGCGCCTTCAGGTCGGCAGCGGCCTGCATGACGTACGGCGCCTCGATGATCCACTTGCCGCCGCCCGACGGGACCAGGAAGCCCAGCACCGCCGAATAGATGCCGATGACCACCGGGTAGGTGTGCACGTTGGCGATGCCGACGAAGATGCTGGCCAGGTGGTGGGAGATCGACAGGCCGTCGGCCCCGTTGACGGCGGTCAGCATGGTGGCGATGGCGCCGTACAGCGGGAACTGGATCAGCACGCCGCCGGCCGTCGGCACCGCCTTGGTGACCGCGTTCAGGAAGCTGCGCAGGTTCCAGTGCAGCAGCACGCCCAGCATCAGGAAGACGAAGTTGTAGGTGTTGAGGTTCGAGATGACCAGCAGCGGATCCTTGCTGGTGAATTCGGCATAGAGGAAGCCCGATGCCAGCACGACCAGCAGGATGGGCAGCACGGGGCTGTACTCGAACCACTCGCCGGGGCGGGTCATCTTGGGCGCCGCCTCATGCTTTTCCGAGACGTCGACGCCGAAGTCGGCGGCGGTGCGCACGAAGCGGTCGGCCGGGGCGGAGTAGTAGGCGATGGCCACCGACGCCGCGAAGATCAGGCCGCCCATGACGATGGACTGCCACAGGAAGATCGTCTCGCTGAGCGGGATGACGCCGGTGATGTCGGAGATGGACTTCGGCAGGCTGGCCGGGTTCGCCTGCAGCATGGCCGCGGACGAGCTGAGGCCCAGCGCCCAGGTGGCGCCCAGGCCGAGATACGCGGCCGCACCGGCGGCGCGGTAGTCCATGCGCAGATCCGTGCGGCGCGCCAGGGCCCGCACCAGCAGCGCGCCGAACACGAGGCTGAGCGCCCAGTTGAAGTAGGACGCCGCCATGCTGACGAAGGCCACGAAGGCGACGGCCCCGCGCCCCGTCTGCGGGAAGCGGGCGATCCATTCGATCAGCCGCGTGGCGGGGGGCGAGCTGGCGACGACGTAGCCGGTGATCGCCACCATCGCCATCTGCATGGTGAAGGGGATCAGCGTCCAGAAGCCGGCGCCGAAGCCCTTGGCGATCGCCACCGGCGTGGCGCCGGTCGCCAGGTTGCCCAACGCCACCGCCAGGACCGCCAGCACCACGAAGACGAAGGCGTCCGGGAACCATTTCTCGGCCCATTCGGTGAAGCCGATGGCCATGCGCGCGAGCCGGCCCTGTTCCTCCGGGGCCGCTTCGGCGGCCGCGTGCCGGCCGCCCAGATCGCTGTGGGTGATGTGTGCCATGATCGGGAACCCCTTTCAGGGTGAAGGTCCGGGGTATCAGAGGCCGAGCGGCATGACCGGGACGTTCGCGGGGATGATGAGTTCGGCTTCGGTCGCCTTGATCACGTCGTCGATGGAGACGCCGGGGGCGGTCTCGCGCAGGACGAGGCCCTGGTCGGTCGGCTCGATGACCGCAAGGTCGGTGACCACCAGCGCCACGCGGCGCACGGAGGTCAGCGGCAGCGAGCAGCGCTTCACGATCTTCGACTCGCCCTTGGCCGCGTGGACCATGGCGACGATCACGCGCTTGGCGCCGGAGACGAGGTCCATGGCCCCGCCCATGCCGGGCACCATCTTGCCGGGCACCATCCAGTTGGCCAGCCGCCCTTCCTGGTCCACCTGCAGGCCGCCCAGGACGGTGACGTCCAGGTGGCCGCCGCGGATCAGGCCGAAGGACAGGGCGCTGTCGAAGGACGCGGCCCCCGGCACGGCGCCGATCGGGCTGCCGCCGGCGTCGGTCAGGTCGTCGTCCGCCAGGCCTTCCTCGGGCAGGGCCTGCATGCCGACGATGCCGTTCTCCGACTGGAAGAAGACGTTGATCCCGGCCGGCAGGTAGCGCGCCACCAGGGTGGGCAGGCCGATGCCGAGGTTGACGAGGTTGCCGTCGCGCAGTTCCAGCGCCACGCGCCGGGCGATCAGGGTTTTCTCATCCATGGCGGCGCTCCTTGGCGACCAGGCAGTCGACCAGCACGTTCGGCGTGACGACGGAATCGGGCGGGATGACGCCCACGGGCACGATGTCCTCGGCTTCGGCGATGACGGTCGCGGCGGCCATGGCCATCAGCGGGTTGAAGTTGCGCGCGGTCAGCGCGTACTCCAGGTTCCCGTAGTAGTCCGCGCGCTTGGCCTTGATCAGCGCGAAGTCGGCCTTCAGCGGCTTTTCCAGGAGGAAGAGCTGCCCGTCGACCTCGACGGTCTGCTTGCCCTCCTCCACCACCGTGCCGATGCCGGTGGGGGTCAGCACGCCGCCCAGGCCGAAGCCGCCGGCGCGCACCCGCTCGGCCAGGGTGCCCTGCGGCACCAGCTCGACCTGCAGGTCGCCCTCGATCATCTGCTTCTGGGTTTCGGGATTGAGGCCGATGTGGCTGGCGATGACGCGCGCCACCTGCCGGTTGACGATCAGCTTGCCGATGCCGACGCCCGGGCGGGCGGTGTCGTTGGCGATGATGGTCAGGTCGCGCTTGCCCTGGCGGACCAGCTCGTCGATCAGGCGCGGCGGGGTGCCGACGCCCATGAAGCCGCCGATCATCAGGACCGCGCCGTCGGGTATCGACGCGACGGCGTCTTCCAGTTCACGCACTTTGCTCATGGCGTTCCCCTTTTTTGGGGCGGGAGGTATGGGCCTGACGGGGCCGGCGCGATGGCCCCGGCGGCTTTCCCAAGGGGTTGAGCAAAGGGTGTGCCAGCGCCGAAAGCGTTGGCGTACGGGCCTTCCGGCTTATGCCGTTCGGCGAAAGGTGCGCAGCTTTGTGCGCGCTGCGCAGATTCTTGCGCAGCTGGGGAAGTGCAGGCTGGCGCTTGGCGCCAACCCGCATGACCTCGTTGATTGTATGGATTGTATCAGGGGGCCAGGAACACCGTGCTCGCCTGACGCGCCCCGCCGTCGGACGCGCCGGCCAGGATCACCGCCAGCGGCGTGGAGCGCGCGGTGACGGCGCCGGCCGGGACGCGGACGTGGATGCGGTAGGTCTGCACGCTGTCCGCCGCCGCCGGCAGTTCCAGCGCACCGCCCTCCGGCGCCGCCGCCCCCACGGCCGTCACGGCGGCGCCGGGGATGCCGGAGACGGTCAGGCGGTAGGTCTCCGCCCGGCGCGCCATGTTGGAGATCTTGACCGTGTAGCTGTTCTGCACGCTGCCGTCGGACAGGGTGACGAACAGCGGCGCGCGGTCGCGCAGCACGGCGACGTCCACGTCCGGGCGCAGCCACAGGCCCGCCGCCATCACGGCGGTAACGGTGACCAGCATCAGCGCGTAGACGATGGTGCGCGGGCGCACCAGCCGGTAGGAGGCCGGCGCGCGCGACGCCGCCTTGGCGGCCTGCGCCGCCTGCGTGTCGTAGCGGATCAGCCCGCCGGGGCGGCCGATGCGGGCCATGACGTCGTCGCAGGCGTCGATGCACAGGCCGCAGCTGATGCAGTCCATCTGCAGCCCGTCGCGGATGTCGATCCCGGTCGGGCAGACGTGCACGCACGCCCCGCAGTCGATGCAGTCGCCCAGGCCCTCCGCCTTGCGCAGCTCCCAGCCGCGGTCCTTGCGCAGGGGTGCGCGGCCCTCGCCGCGCCAGTCCTGGTAGGTGACGACGAGGCTCTCGTCGTCCAGCATGGCGGCCTGGATGCGCGGCCAGGGGCAGACGTACAGGCACATCTGCTCGCGCATCAGTCCGGCCATGGCGTAGGTGCAGGCCGTCATGAACAGCATCCAGCCCAGCGCCAGGGGCGATGCCTCCAGCCGGCCGGCGTCGGCCAGGAAGCCCGGCGCGTCGATGAAGTAGAGGATGGCGGTGACGCCGGTGACCGCCGCGACCAGCAGCCAGACCGTATGCTTGGCCGCTTTCTTCAGGAACCACGCGGCGTCGCGCGGCCCCTTGTCCAGGCGGATGCGCGCACCACGGTCGCCCTCGATCCATTCCTCGGCCAGGACGAACAGGTCGGTCCACACCGTTTGCGGGCAGGCGTAGCCGCACCACACGCGCCCTGCCAGCGTGGTCGCCAGGAACAGCCCGAGTGCCGCCAGGATCATGGCGCCGGTCAGGTAATAGATGTGCTGCGGCCACAGCGCGAGGCCGAACAGGTAGAACCGCTGGCCGTCCAGGTCGAACAGCACCGCCTGGTCCGGCACGCCCGGCCCGCGGTCCCAGCGCAACCACGGCAACACCACGTAGAGCGCCAGCAGCACCGCGGCGATCAGCCACTTCATCCGCCGGAACCGGCCGCGCACGGCCTTGGGGTGGATCTTCCGGCGCGAGACGTAGAGCGGGGCCGGGGCGGGTGCGGTGGAGGCCGGGGACCGGGCGAGTGTCTGCATGGCATGCCTTCCTGGCTGATTGCAGGCGGCAATGTATGCATTCAATGCGGTACGAGCAACGCGAATTGCATGCATTGCGGCGCGATGCCGCAGCCCGGCAGCGAGCTTTGTAGGTTGGGTTGAGCGCCAGCGAAAACCCAACGTCTCCGCACTGCGGACATGTTGGGTTTTCGCTGGCGCTCAACCCAACCTACGACTCCCCGATGTTCAAATGATCACCCCCGCCGCGGCGGGGAGCTGGTCCAGGGTGTCGGCGATGGTCTCCAGCACCCGCCGGGTCTCGTCGCGGCCGGCCATGGCGCCCAGGCAGATGCGCAGGGCGTCCGGCGCGTCGGACGTCGTGGCGAAGGCGTCGCTGGCCACCGCGGCGATGCCGCGGGTGCGCAGGTGGGCGGCGAACTCGCCGCGCGACCAGGGCTCGCGCAGGCGCAGCCAGAGATGGAACGCCTCGGGCTTGGTCACGACGGCGTCGGCCGGCAGGATCGCCTCGGCCAGCGCGCGGCGGGCGGCGGCCTCCGCCCGCACGGCACCCAACACGGCGGCGGCGGTGCCGTCGGCGATCCAGCGCCGGGCGACCGCCGCGGTCAGCGGCGACGCCATCAGCGTGGTCGCCCGCTGCGCCGCCGCCACGCGCAGCGCCTGCCGCGCGTCGGGCGCCACCAGATAGGCGATGCGCAGCATCGGCGACACGCACTTCGCCAGCCCGGCGACGTGGTACACGATGTCCGGCGCCAGCGCCGCGAGGGGCGTCGGTGGATCGGCGGGCAGCGGGCCGTAGATGTCGTCCTCGATGACCGGAACGCCGTGCTCCCGCGCCGCCGCGACCACGGCCCGGCGCCGCTCCAGCGGCATGGTGGCGGTCGTCGGGTTGTGCAGGGTCGGGATGACGTACAGCGCCTTCGGCCGGTGCCGGGCCAGCGCCGCGCGCAGGGCGTCCGGGTCGATGCCGTCGGCGTCCATGGGCACGCCCGCGATGCGCAGGCCCAGCTGCGCCGCCACCGCCTTGAAGCCGGGGTAGGTCAGCGCCTCGGCGCACACCGTGTCGCCCGGTCGGGTCAGCGCGGTCAGCAGCGCCAGCAAGGCGCCCTGCGTGCCGGGGGTGACCAGCAGCCGCCCGGCCGCCACGCCGGGCAGGCGCGGCGCCAGCCAGGCCGCACCCGCGGCGCGGTCCTCCATCCCGTCGCCGACGCCGGGGTAGTGCAGGACGTCCGCCATGCCCAGGTCGGCAGCGGCCGCGGCGATGCCCGCGCGCAGGCGCTCCAGCAAGGCCGGCGCGTCGGGCAGCGGCGGCTGGTTCATCGTCATGTCGACGACGCGCGGCACGGCCGGCGCCGCCGGCGCATTGCGCTCCGCCGGGGCCGGTGCGGCAGAAGGGGCGCGGACGAAGGTGCCCTGCCCCACCCGCGCGTCGACCAGCCCGCGCCGCCGCGCCTCCAGATAGGCGCGGCTGACGGTGGTGAAGTCGATGCCCAGCCGTTCGGCCAGCTGGCGCTGCGGCGGCAACCGCTGGCCGGGCAGCAGCGTCCCGGCGCCGACGTCGGCGGCGATGGCGTCGGCGATGGCGAGGTAGACCGGCTTGTCCCGGTTGGCGATCACGGGGCACCAGGCGCCCTGCCGGGCATCGTTTGCGCTGCTCACTCGATCCACTCCGGCCATCCAGATTCGGGCCACGCCGAATGTGGGTATTGTATGGACCACCGGGGAGGCCGTGCAAATTTTTTCTCCAGAGGAGTCACGCGGCCGGGGGGCTGCCTCGTCTTGGGTGCGACGACCCTGCAAGACACGGAGTTTCCATGCAGACCCGCTTCCATCCGAAGACCGAGGCGCCGGCCCTGATCGACACCCTGCTGACGCTGCGCGGCCAACTGACCGCCGGAACCGTCCCGGCCGGCCTGATGCACCTGATCGACCTGCGCGCCTCGCAGATCAACGGCTGCCACTACTGCATCCGCCTCCACACCGGCGAGGCCCGCCACGATGGCGAGACCGCCGACCGGCTGGAGCAACTGGCGACCTGGACCACCAGCGACGCCTTCACCCCCGACGAGCGGGCGGCGCTGGCCTGGACCGAGGCGCTGACCCGTGGCGCGCCGTCCCCGGCGGTCGACCGGCTGCACAGCCAGCTGCGCGCCCATTTCGACGACCGGCAGGTGGCGGAGATCACCATGTGCGTGGCCGCCATCAACGCCTGGAACCGCATCGGCGTCGCCTCCTACCGCGAGGCCGAGCCGGCAATCGCCGGATGACCGGCACCGCCGTGCACGGTACGCTGCCCGGCATGACCGGGGACCCTTCCGCTTCGCTGAACGCCGCCGGGGACGCCGCCGGGGACGCCGCCGGGGACGCCTTCGCGCGCCTCCGGCGGCGCCTGCGCGCGCTCGCCTACCGCATCGTCGGCAGCGTCGCCGACGCCGACGACATCCTGCAGGACGCCTATTTGCGCTGGCACGGCGTCGACCCCGCCACGGTCCGCTCGCCCGAGCAGTACCTGACGGCCACGGTCTCGCGGCTGGCCATCGACCACCTGCGCTCCGCCCGCGTGCGGCGGGAGTTCTACGTGGGCGAATGGCTTCCCGAACCGTTCGTCGAAAGCTGGGAGGACGGGCCGGACGCGGCGGCGGAGGCGGCGGGCGACCTGTCGGTGGCCTTCCTGCTGCTGCTGGAGCGACTGCCGCCGGACCAGCGCACCGTCTACGTCCTGCGCGAGGCCATGGACCTGCCGTTCGAGGAGATCGGCGCCATCCTGGAGAAGACCGCCATGGCCTGCCGCCAAGCCTACCGCCGGGCGCGGGAGCGGATCGGCGGCCCGCCGCGCTACGACGCCGACCGGGCGCAGTCCCAGGCCGTCGCCCGCGCCTTCCAGGCGGCCACCGCGCAGGGCCGCTATGAGGAGTTGGTGGCGCTGCTGGCCGGCGAGGCGGTGCTGGTCGGCGACGGCGGCGGCAAGGTGCGCGCCGCCCTCAACCCCATCCATGGCGCCGACCGCGTGGCGCGCTTCCTGGTCGGCGTGCTGGGCAAGCCCGGCCGCGAACTGGTGCCTCTGCCCGGCACCGTCAACGGCCAGCCGGGCTTCGCCCTGCTGATCGACGGCCGGCGCCACGGCGTCATGGCGCTGGACATCCGCGACGGCCGCATCGCCGCCCTATACCACGTCGCCAATCCCGACAAGCTCCGCCACCTGCCGGCGGAGGCCTGATCGGCGCGGCTACGCCGCCGCCCGGCGGGACGCTTCCGCGGCCCGGGGCGCGGGGCCGCCGGCCGCCTGCACCCGCTGGCTCAGCCACACGCTGCCCAGCGCCACGGCCATGCCGGCGACCTGCCAGGGCGTCAGCGTCTGCCCCAGCAGGGTCCACCCCAGCAGCACCGCCGTCACCGGGCTGAGGAACCCAAGCGACGCCACAGCCCCCGGCTCGATCCGCGCCACGCCGCGGAACCACAGGATGTAGGTCAGCGCAGCACCGACCAGCCCCAGGTAGGCCAGGCCGAGGACGTTGCCCTGGGTCAGCGCCGGCAGCGGCGGCTCCGTCCACAGTGCTACGGGCAGCAGCAGGACGCCGCCGGCCGTCAATTGCCACGCGGTGAAGGTCAGCGGCGAGACGGGCGGCTGCCAGCGCCGGCTCAGCACCGTGCCGAAGGCCATGGACACCGCCCCGGCCAGCGCGGCGAGGATGCCGACCGGGTCGAGCGCCGCGCCGGGCTTCAGCACCAGCAGCGCCACGCCGGCCATCCCCGCCGCGGCGGCCGCCACGGCCAGCGGCCGCACCGGCGTTCCCAGCAGGCCACCCGCCAGGAACAGGACGATCAGCGGCTGCACCGATCCCACCGTGGCGGCGACGCCGCCCGGCAGGCGGTAGGCGGCGACGAACAGCATCGCCCAGAAGAAGGCGAAGTTCAGCGCCCCCAGCAGCAATGCCCGCGCCCACCAGATCCCGCGCGGCAACTGCCGCACCATCAGGAGCAGCAGCAGCCCGGCCGGCAATGCCCGCAGCATCGCCACCGTCATCGGGTAGCCGGGCGGCAGCAGTTCCGTGGTGACGATGTAGGTGCTGCCCCAGATGGCCGGGGCCAGCGCGGTCAGCAGCAGGTCGGTGCGGCGTGCCATGGTGTCGCCTCGCAGGGATGGTGCCGCCGAGGTTAATTGCTTTCCGGGTGCTCGATAATGCATCGTTCCATGGTGATACTCTTCACCCATGGTGAATGATCATGGACCGCCTCACCGCGCTGGGCGTCTTCCGCAAGGTCGTCGAGCTGGGCAGCTTCGCCGAGGCGTCGCGGCATCTGCGCCTGTCCCCGGCGGCGGTCAGCAAGAACATCGGCGAGTTGGAGGCGCATCTCAACGTCCGCCTGCTCAACCGCACCACGCGGCGCATGAGCCTGACCGACGCCGGGGCGCGCTATTACGAGCAGATCGCCCGCGCCCTCGACGACCTCGCGGAGGCCGACCGGTCGCTGGGGCCGCTCCAGCACGTGCCCGCGGGCCTGCTGCGCGTCACGGCGCCGATGACGATGACGCTGACCCTCCTGTCCTCGAAGATCCCGGCGTTCCTGGACCGCCACCCCGGCCTGTCGCTGGATTTGAACCTGGACGACCGCCGGATCGACATCGTGCGGGAGGGCTACGACCTCGCCATCCGCGGCAGCGACAGCCTGGAGGACTCCAGCCTGATCGCGCGCAAGCTGATGACCGTGCGCAACGTGGTGTGCGGGTCGCCGGACTATTTCGAACGCCGCGGCGTGCCGGCGGAGCCGCAGGATCTGGCGCGGCACGGCTGCATCCAGTTCTCCCTGTCGGGCCACGCAAACGAATGGACGTTCCGCGACGGCGACCGCACGGTCCGCGTGCCCATCGACGGGCGCTACAAGGTCACCTCCAGCCTCGCCGTGCGCGACGCGCTCCTGGCCGGGTTCGGGCTCAGCCTCATCCCGTGGCCCTACGTCCGGGCGGATGTGGAACAGGGCCGCCTGCGCACGGTGCTGGACGACTGGGCGGCGGTGGAGACGTCGCTCTACGCCGTCTACCCGTCCCGACGCCACCTGGACGCCAAGACGCGCGCCTTCCTGGATTTCGCGGGCGAGGTGCTGGGCGGCGGGTAAGAACCGCCCGCCCGCTACGCCCCCGCCCTACGCCCCCGGTGCCACGACGAAGCAGGCCATGCCCTGCCCGGACAGGCTGGCGCAGGCGGTCGCCGCGTCCTGCTGGGACAGGCCGGACAGGCGGGCGCGGTACAGCGGGCCGGACTGCGTGTCGACCGGCAGCACCACGTGCTGCGCGCGCGCCAGCAGGCCGCCGGGGGCCGAGCGGCGCGCCCGGTCGATCACCCGCGCGCTGTCGTCGGGCGAGCGGAAAGCGCCGAGCTGCACCATCCACTCCCCGCCCACGGCGCGGGATACGGGCGCCGGTGCCGGCGGTACATAGGTTGGCGGCGCATAGGCCGGGGGCGGGGATACCGGCGGTGGCAGGGCCTCCGCCACCGTGACCTTCGGCACCGACGCGGACGGCAGGGGCGTCAGCGTGACCCCGCCGCCGCCGGTCGGCGGCACGGGAGGGGCGGACGCCACCATGACGCCGCCGGCCGGCGCCTTGTCCAGGCGCGGGGCGATGGAGGCGATGTAGTTGCGCGTCTCCGACGGCAGGCTGCGGTTGCCGGCCAGATAGTCGCCGTAGCACCGCGGCCCGCAGTTGTAGGCGCCGAGGAACCCCGGCGAGCCGAACAGGTCGTACATCTCGCGCAGGTAGGCGGTGCCGGCCAGGATGTTGTCGCGCGGCTCGAACGGGTCGGAGCCCAGGCCGTGCTTGCGCCGCATCTCCTCGTAGGTGCCGGGCATCAGCTGCATCAGGCCCATGGCGCCCGCCTTGCTGACGATCGGCTTGCCGTTCATCATCGTGCGCCCGCCGCTCTCCTGCCGGATCACTTCGCGGATCCAGGATTCGGGCATGCTGAAGCGGCCGGACGCCTCCGCCACGTGGGTGTCGAGTTCCGCCTGGGAGATGGAGCGCGGCGTGTTGCTCGCGCACGCGACGGCCAGAAAGGACAGGCCGGCACAGGCCAACAGCGATGTCAGTCGACGCACGGTCCCGCTTTCCTCAGCCGCAATCGATGCGCATTCGAGGAAAGATCATCGCATGTTTGGCCCGGGCGGTAAACCGCCCGGGCTGCGCTCGATGCTTAAGTCACAACCGAGAGGAAGGCGTCGTTCAGGCGGCGTTCGTAGTAGAAGATGCCGCGGCCCAGCTCCTCCGGACCCCAGGTGCGGGTGGGATTGTCGGGATAGTAGGTATAGCCGCCGGCGAACACCTCGTTCCGGTTGCCGGACGGATCGAAGAAATAGATGGTCTGGCCGCGCGTGATGCCGTGCCGCGTCGGGCCGACGTCGATGGAGATGTCGTAGCGCGCCATGATGTCGGCGGCGTGGCCCACGTCCATCCACGTCTCCAGGAAGAACGCCGCGTGGTGGAACTTGCCGGGCTCCGGATAGCGGACGAAGGCGATGTCGTGCGCCTTGTTGGAGCAGGTCAGCCAGATGCCGATGACGCCGTCCGGGCTGTCCACCTGCTCGGCCAGGGAGAAGTCCAGCGCCTCGCGGAAGAAGGCGAGGTTCTTCTCGATGTCCGGGCCGTAGAGGAGCGCGTGGTCGAAGCGGATGGCGCGCATGCCGCGCGGCTCCTCCGGCCAGATGTGCGGGTTCTCGATGGGCGGATGGTTCTCCGACAGCTCCATGGAGGCGTACAGCTCGATCCGGTGCCCCGACGGCAGCACGAAGCCGATGCGGCGGCCGACACCGGGCTGCTCGCCCTCCGGCACGTGGTCGACCTTCAGGCCCCAGTCGGTGATGCGCTTTTCGAAGGTGTCGAGGTCGGCGTCGGAGGCGACCTTGAAGCCCATCACGTCCATGCCGGCCGTGTCGGTCTGGCGCAGGATGACGGAGTGGCGGTCGAACTCGTCCCAGCCCTTCAGGTAGACGCGGCCGTCGGAGCCTTCCGAGACCGTGTTGAGGCCGAGGCGGTCGACGTAGTGGGTCAGCGCCGCCTGCTTGTCGAGCACGCGGATCTGGATGAAGCCCGGACGCAGGACGCCGGTCAGTGCCATGGGTGTTCCCTTCCTGTAAGTGGCGGCGTTCGCGCCGCCGGATTCTTGATGGTGGCCGGTGTGACGTTGGGTTTTCGCTGGCGCTCAACCCAACCTACGGGAACGCGCCGCGTAGGTTGGGTTGAGGCGGAGCCGAAAACCCAACGTCACCCCGCCATCGCCGGGTGCCGTTCGGACACCGCGTAGCCGCCGCGGGCGAAGACCAGCGGCGCCAGTTCGGTCTGGTAGCCGTAGGACATGACCTGCCCGACCACGATCAGGTGGTCGCCGCCGTCGTAGACGTTCCAGGTCCGGCACTCGAACCGCGCCGCCAGCCCGTCGAAGATGGGGCAGCCGCCCAGGCCGGGCGTCCAGGGGATGTCCTTGAACTTGTCCTCGCCGCGGCTGGCGAAGCGGTTGGAGATGGCGATCTGGTCCGCCGACAGGACGTTCACCGCGAAATGCTCGGCGTCGCGGAAGATGGCGGCGCTGTAGGCGGCCTTATCGACGCTCCACAGCACCAGCGGCGGGTCGAGCGAGACGGAATTGAAGCTGCTGGCCGTCACGCCGATGGGGGCGCCGTTGTCGTCGAGCGTAGTCACCACCGTGACGCCGGTGGGGAACTGGGAGAGCGCGCGGCGGAAATCGCGCGGGTCGATGGTCGCGGTCATCGGCGGTGTCCTTACAGCTTCGAGGCCGGCGTGCCGCCGATGCCGAAATGCTTCTTGGGGATCTCGTCGATCAGCACGGTGACGGTGCTGGTCGGGGTCGCCACGGTGCGCAGGATGGCGTCGGTCACCTCGCGGATCAGCGCCTCCTTCTGCTCGTCCGTGCGGCCTTCCATCATGCTGATGCGGGCGATGGGCATGCGGGTGCTCCCGTGTTGATCGGATGTCGAGGGACTCAAATGTCGAGGACGAGGCGGGGGGTTTTGGAGCGCGAGCAGCAGACGACGATCTGGTCGTTGTCCTCCCGCTCCTCCTCGCTGAGGAACTTGTCCTTGTGGTCGGGCGTGCCTTCCAGGACATCGCAGATGCAGGTGCCGCAAACACCCTGCTCGCACGACTTCTTCACCCGGATGCCGGCCTTGGTGAGCGCGTCGATGATGGTCTGGTCGGGACCGACCTGCAGGGTCACGCCGCTGCGCGCCGCCACCACCTCGAACGCGTCGCCGTGCGTGTCGACCTGGGCGTTGAAGTATTCGTAATGGATGCGGCCGGAGTCGTAGCCGGCGGCCTTGGCCTCGGCGATCACCCAGTCCATGAAGCCGGACGGGCCGCAGACGTAGACGTGCGCGCCGGCCGGCTGGGCGGAGAGGCAGGCCTTCGGGTCAAAGCGCTGCACGGCGTCGCCGTCGTCGAAGTGCAGGCGCAACTGCTCCGGAAAGGCGGCCGCCAGCTCGTCCAGGAAGCCGGCGCGGTCGCGCGAGCGGCTGCAGTAGTGCAGCTCGAACGGCTTGCCGGCGGCACGCAGCGCGTAGGCCATGGCCAGCATCGGCGTGACGCCGATGCCGCCGCCGACCAGCACCGACTTTTCCGCCTCAAGGTGCAGCGGGAAGTGGTTGCGGGGTGCCGAGATGCGCACCGCCGTGCCGGCGGCGAAATCGCGGTGGATGGCCCGCGAGCCGCCGCGCGAGTTCGGGTCGTCGAGCACGCCGATGCGGTAGCGCCCGGTTTCCCCCGGCGGGTTGCACAGCGAGTACTGGCGCACGAGGCCGTCGGCCACATGCACGTCGATGTGCGCCCCCGCCTCGAACGGCGGCAGCGGGCCGCCGTCCGCGCGGGCCAGCTCGAAGACGGCGATGCCCGCCGCCTGGTCCTCGCGGGCGGCGACCACCGCCTCGATCACCATGTCCATGGATTCGCTGTTCATTCCCTGCACCTAGCGCATGAAGATGCCGCCGTTGACGTCCCAGGCAGCGCCCGTCACGAACCCCGCCTCGGGGCTGGCGAGGCGGACGACGAGGTCGGCGACGAAGGCCGGGTCGCCCAGCGCCTTCACCGGGATCATCCCCTCGATGATCTGCGCCAGCCGCTCCGGCGGGACGGCCGCGCGCACCGACGGCAGGTCCATCGGACCCGGCGCCACGGCGTTGACCGTCACCCCCGATGCTGCCAGCTGCCGGGCAAAGATCTTGGTCAGCGTCAGGATGGCGCCCTTGCTGGCGGCGTAGTGGGCGCCCGACGCGGTGCCGCCGTTCTGCCCGGCCAGCGAGGCCATGTTGACGATGCGCCCGTACCCCTGCGCGGCGAAATGCGCGCCGAACACCTGGCAGCCGAAGAAGGTGCCGCGCTGGTTCACCGCCGTGACGCGGTCGAACTCCTCGGGCGTGATGTCCATCACCGGGGTGGTGGGCGTCATCGCCGCGTTGTTGACCAGCACGTCGACCCGGCCGAAGGCCTCCACCGCGCGGGCGAGCCCGGCGGTGAAGTCCTCCTTGGCGGTGACGTCCAGGGCGAAGGCCGTGATCCGCTCGCCGGACGGCGCGATCTCCCGCGCCGCCTGCTCCGCCGCATCCGCCCGCACGTCGGTGACGGCGACGGCGTGGCCGGCCCGGTGCAGCGCCTCGGCGATGTAGCGGCCGAGGCCCTGCGCGGCGCCGGTGACGACCGCGCCGTGGTGCACCGCCGCCCCCGTCACAGGATGTAACCGATGCTGGAGAGGTGGTGGTCGGCGTTCAGCAGCCGGACCACCTTCTCGGCGATGCGGAAATCCCCGCCCGCGCGGCGCAGCGTGAAGGTCACGTCGGCCGGGTAGGTGCGCAGGTTGCCGTGCCGGTTCTCGCTGATGTGCTGGGCGCAGCGCACCTTCACCGTGGCGCCGTCGTCCGACAGGATGCGGAAGCGGCCGACCGCGCGCACCGTCTTCAGCGTGGTCTGGGTGGAGATCGCCTCGCCGCCCAGCAGGCGCTCGACGCGCAGCTTGCGCATCTCGGCCTTGTCGTAGGCGAAGTTCAGGGTGTTGGCGTAGTCCTCGGTGTTCGGATCGACCGGCACCACGTAGATGCCGTCCTCCGCCCAGAGGTCGAGCCACTCGCGGTATTCCTGGAAGTCCAGCATGTCGGCTTCCTTGTTGATGAAGGCCGCCACGTCGTTGAGCTGCGTGCTCATGGATGCAATCCTCGCTTCTTGCCGATCAGCGTCTTGGCGATCAGGCCGTCATCATTTCTTTGTACTTGCGGTAGGCAGCCCGCATGCCGGTCTCAGAGCAGACGGCACCGGCGACGTTGCCGTCCGGGCTGGTCTTCAGCTTGGACATGCCGCGGTTGACCAGGATCCATTCCTCGTCACCGGCGTAGGAACCCTTCTGCACGCGCTCCCACGCCTCGGCATCGTCGGGGGTGCCGAAGCCCATGGGGCCCTGGAAGTGCTCGTGCAGGCGCATGCGCAGCTGGTTGAAGGCGGCCGGGGCGCCCTCGCCGCCGATGGCGACGTGGTGGATCTCCGTCTCCTCGACCGAGACCGGGCGCAGCACGCGGAAGAACGCCATGGAGCAGGCGACGTTGGGGAACAGGTTCAGGTTGAAGCCCGAGCCGCCCACCGCGCGCACCAGCCGGCGGATCTCCTGGTCGTTGTATCCCTCGCGCTCCAACTCGGCCGCGAACTCGGCGAAGCGGGCGGGGATCGGGGCGTCCAGGTTGGCCTCCAGGTCGACCAGCTCGGGGATCATCACCATGACCGAGTGGCCGTTGCCCAGATCCTCCACGAAGCCCGCACCGTTCAGGAAGTCGAAGACCTGGCTGGTCTGGTTGTCCAGCGAGGTGACGAACGACTTGTGGACGATCGGGAAGTGGTAGGCGTCGGTGGTGTTCTCCAGCTGGATCTTCCAGTTGCCGGGGAAGCGGAAACGGTGGTCGCCCAGCACCTTCACCGGATAGCCGCCGCCCTGCTTCATGAACAGGTCGATCCACTTCTTGGCGCCGCCGAGGTAGTCGGTCAGCGGCATCATGTCCGCCTTCAGCGTGGCGAAGATCATGCCCTGGTAGGTCTCGTGCCGGACCTTGACCAGTGGGTAGTCCTTCTTGTCGAAGACGCCCTCGTACTCCTCCGGCTTCGGCAGGGCGCGCAGCTCGCCGTCCAGCGCGTAGCCCCAGCCGTGGTAGGGGCAGGTGAAGCTCTTGACCTTGCCGCGCTTGCCCTCGCACACGGTGGCGGCGCGGTGGCGGCAGCGGTTCAGCAGGACGTGGATCTCACCCTTGCGGTCTCGGCTGATGATGACCGGCTGGCGGCCGATGTAGGCCGTCTTGTAGGAGCCGGATTCCGGCACCTCGCTGGTGTGGCCGACCCAGACCCAGGTGTTGTTGAAGATCTTGTCCATCTCGGCCTCGAACAGGGCCGGGTCGGAGTAGAGCGACGTGTGGACCTTGTCTTCCAGCACCCGGTCGGTGACGTCGACCTCGGGGGCCTTCTTGCTGCGGCATGCGGTGATGGTGGTCATGGCTCTCTCATAGAGAAGGGTTTTTTATTTCGGCACCGGCAGGTCGGCGGCGGCGTCCCACGGCTGGTCGACCTTGCGGCTGAAGAGGCGTTCGGTCTGGAAGTGCGCCATGCGCCAGTCCCCCTCATCCCGCCGGAAGCGGACGTCGAGGCGGGCGGCGGAGAGCTGCGAATCCCCCGACGCGAAGGTCGAGGTCTGCAGCATCAGCCACCGCCCGGTGGCCGCGTCCCCGTCCACCGCGATCTCCTCGCTGGTGAGGAAGTGCGCGTTCAGGCGGAAGTGGGCGGGGGGCACCGTGTACTTGGCGAACATGGCGCGGATGGCCGCCGCCCCCTCCAGCCGGCCGAAGGTGGCGGCGTAGCGGCCCTTGCCCTCCCACACGGCGTCCGGCGTGAACAGCGCCATCAGCGGCTCCAGGTCGAAGCCCTCGCGCAGGTCGTCGCACAGCGCCATGTAGCGGTTGATGCAGGCGCGGACCCGCTTCTCCGCCTCCAGATCCTCGACCCGCCGGAGCAGGGCGCGGAGTGTCAGCCGTTCGGACATGGTGCGATTCCGCCGATGCCCTGGGATCAGGTCGGGATCTGGAGTTCGCGGCCGATCCGCGTCTCCACCGCGCAGTACTTCCACAGCTTGTAGGTGCCGTCGCCCACCGGGATGGTGCGGAACAGGTTGCAGGCGGCGACCACCGTCTCGTAGTCCGGCATGTCCGTCATGAAGTAGCAGGTGAAGGGATAGCCCTTCGACGGGCCGACCATGGAGCGGTCGTCGTCCAGCGTGCCGATGATCTTCGCACCCGGCAGCGTGGACATCTCCTTCATCATCCGGCTGAACGCCTGCCAGACCTGGCCCGCTTCCTCGGCGGTGGCGTCCATGAAGTTCTGGTTGACGGAAATGCAGAACAGAACCCGCAACGGCGTCTTGTCGGCCATGTGTTCCTCCTGAATGGGCGTGGTTATTGACGATGATTGTCTGGCTTATCGGGAAATCGTCATGCCCGGGCCCCGACCCGGGCATCCACGCCAGCGCGGGCGCGTTCCGGAGTCGCCGTGGATGGCCGGGTCTGGGCCCGGCCATGACGGTTGAGGGAAACGGGCATCCGACCGGTCCTCACAGGTATCCGGGGAGGGGCTGCTTGCCGAAGAACATCGCCCCGGCGTTCTGGTAGGTGATCGCCCCCATGAAGGCGTGCTGCGTGCACATCGCCGCGTCGCGGAACAGCTGCGACAGCGGGTGGTCGTTGTAGGTGCTGGTCATGCCCGACAGCTGGTAGGCGATGCGCACCGCCTCCGCGCACTCGTGCGTCAGGTTGGTGGCGGCGAGGCGGATCATGCTGGTCTGGTGCGGCGTCGGCCGGCCGCCGGCCTGGATGGCGGCCCAGGCGTCCTCGGTCGCCTCGTAGAAGAAGGCGCGGGACGAGCGGACCTTGGCCTCCGCCTTCGCCACCTCGATCTGCACGTAGGGGCGGTCGCCGATGTTGGGGGCGCCGGTGACCGACGTCCGCGACGCGGCCGTCGCCTGGATCACGTCCAGCGCCTCGCGGGCGAGGCCCAGCGTGACCACCGACAGGACCTGTGCCGCGAAGGCGAGGCTGGGGTAGCGGAAGAACGGGGCGTCCACCGTCGGCGCGCCGCCGCGGGTGAAGGTCCATTCCTCCGGCACCACGACGTTCTCGACCACCAGGTCGTGGCTGCCGGTGCCGATCAGGCCGATGACGTCCCAGGCCGGCTCGATCTGGACGTATTCGCGCGGGATCACCGCCATGCGCGGCAGGGCCTGCCCGTCGTCCGGCATGATGCCGACGCCGCAGACGGAGGCGCCCATGCAGCCGCTGCCGAACTGCCAGCGGCCGTTCACGCGGTAGCCGCCATCCACCTTCTGCGCCGGCTGCGGCGGGAAGATGCCGCCCGCGAACACCACGTCGGGGCCGTTGGCCCACACCTTCTCCACCGTCTGCGGCGGCAGCGCCGACAGGTAGGCAGGGTTCATGCCGAAGCTGGCCACCCAGCCGGCCGAGCCGTCGGCCGCGGCGATCGCCTCGACCATCAGCAGGAAGTCGATGGGCGACTTCTCGTCCCCGCCGTAGCGCTTCGGCACCAGGGCGCGGTAGACGCCGATCTCCTTGAACTGCTCGATGACGTCCTGGGAGATGTATTTCTGCTGTTCGAATTCCTTGCGGCGGGCGCGGATGTCGGCGAGCAGCGCATCGAATTTCGCGGCACCGCCCCAGGCGTCCTTGTCGATCTCGTGGCGAGGCATGTGGTGAAGTCTCCCAAGAACGAGGTTTATTGGACGGCCAGACGGGCGGCGATCTGCTGGCCGACGGCGCACAGCGCCGCGTCCCCGCCCTTCCGGCCGACAAGCTGCAGGCTCACCGGGCGGCCATCGGCCGGCGGCAAGGGGATGGAGAGGGCCGGGTGGCCCGACAGGTTGAAGGGGCGCACCAGCGCCGAGGCGCGCAGGTCCACGCGACCCGCCAGCGCCTCGTCCAGCGCCATGGGGAAGCCGGGCAGCGTCGGCAGCGCAAGCGCGTCCACCTCGGCCAGCGCGCGGTCCACCTCCGCCGTGAAGCGGGCGCGGACCTCCTCTGCGGCGGCCAAGTCCTCCGCCGTCGTCTCCGCGGCCTTCGCCAGCCGCGCGGCGACATCGGCGCCGACCAGCCCGGTGTCCAGATAGCGGCCGCAGGCGGCCCAGGTCTCGGCGTTGATGATCGTCAGGCCAGCGTTGAAGGCGGCGACCAGCGACGGCAGCTCGACCGGCCGCGCCACGGTGCCGGACGCCGCCACCGCCCGCGCCACGGCGCTGAGGATGGCGGGTTCGGCGGCGACGGACAGCGTGCCCAGGATTGGCGCGCCGGTGCGCGGCGCCTCCGGCGTGAAGGTGGGATCCATGGCGGCCATGCCGGCGAGCAGGGCGTCCATGGACGCGGCCATCGGGCCGACGCAGTCGAGGCTGCTCTCCGCCGGCATCACGCCGCGGCGCGACACGCGCCCGAAGGTGGGCTTCAGGCCGAACACGCCGCAGCAGGCCGCCGGCAGGCGGATGGAGCCGCCCGTATCGGTGCCGATGGCGAAGTCCGCCAGCCCGGCCGCCACCACCGCCGCCGACCCGCTGGACGAGCCGCCGGGGATCAGCGCGGGAAAGCGCGGGTTGACCGGCGTGCCGGACCACGCGTTCACCCCGGTCATGCCGTAGGCGAATTCGTGCAGCGCCGTCTTGCCGACGATGCGGCAGCCGGCGTCCAGCACCCCCCGCACCACCTCGGCGTGGGCGTCGGCCGGCGGCGCGGCCTCCAGGGCGCGGCTGCCGGCCCGGGTGGGCAGGCCGGCGATGTCGATGGTGTCCTTGACGGCGACGGTCAGGACTTTGGCGGTCGGGCCGCCGTCACCGATGACACAGCGATGGATGAAGCCGTCGAACACAGGCGGCAGGCCCCTGTCAGCGTCCGTCGGCATGGCGCCGGAGCGGACTTGGATTGATTCCGGGAAGCGTTGGAAGTGTTTCACTATTCACTTGAAAAGTCAACTAGTGGAACGGCAGAAAATCAGGGTGTAGGCGGGATTTTCGAGGGGTTTGGAGGGGCGTCGTAGGTTGGGCCAAGCCGCAGGCGCGGCCCAACACCCGCCGGTGTGGAAGGGTGTTGGGCCGCGCTGCGCTTGGCCCAACCTACGCGTTCGGGGGACGGGGCCGGCGGCCTACTTCAGCAGCTTCCACGCACCGTCCTTGACGGTGATCATCACGCGGCCGCGCTCGTCGAAGCCGGAGTGGTCCTGCGGCGTCATGGTGAACACGCCCTGGGTGCCGACCAGCTCCTTGCTGGTCTCCAGCGCGTCGCGGAGCGCAGCGCGGAACTCCGGCGTGCCGGGCTTGGCGGACTTCAGCGCGGCGGGCACGGCGTTGGCCAGCAGCAGGCCGGCGTCGTAGACGTTGGCGCCGAAGGTGGCCGGCACCGCGCCGTAGGCCGCCTTGTAGGCGTCGACGTAGCCGCCGGCGACCTTCTTCGACGGATGGTCGTCGCCGATCTCGTCCAGCACCAGCATCAGGCTGGCGGCCAGCACCGCGCCTTCCACCTTCTTGCCGCCCAGCTTCAGGAAGTCGGGGGCGGCGGCGCCGTGCGTCTGGTAGATGCGGCCCTTGTAGCCCTGGTCGACCAGCGTGGTGTGCGGCAGCACGGTGGCGGCGCCCGCGGTGGCGATCAGCACGGCGTCCGGGTTGGCGCCCAGCAGCTTCAGCGACTGCCCGGTGACCGACGCGTCGGTGCGCTGGAACCGCTCCTCCGCGGCGATCTTGATGCCGGCCTTCTGCGCCTGCGCGCCGAAGGTCTTGATCCAGTTCTCGCCATAGGGGTCGTTGGTGGCGATCAGACCGACGCTCTTCACGCCGTTCTTCGTCATGTGGCCGACGAGGGCTCCGGCGATCAGGTCGTCGTTCTGCGTGGTCTTGAAGATCCACTTCTTCTTGTCGTCCATGGGCAGCACGACGGCGGCGGTGCCGACCGGGGCCAGCATCGGCGTGCCCGATTCGGCGACGAAGCCGATGACGCCCACGGCGTTGGGCGAGCCCGACGGGCCGATGATGGCGTCCACCTTGTCGGCGATCAGCTTCTTGACGTGCTGCACCGACAGCGTCGGATCGCTGGCGTCGTCGAGCAGGACGTACTCGACGCTCACGCCCGCGATCTCCTTGGGCAGCAGCGCCACCGTGTTCTTCTGCGGGATGCCGACCACGGAGACCGGGCCGGTGGCGGACGCGATCACGCCCACCTTCATCTGCGCCGCGGCCGAACCCGCGAAGGTGAGGGCCGCAAGGGCGACGCCCGCGGCGAGAAGCTTCTTCATACCCATAGGAAACCCCCTTATCTCTTGTTTTGATTGGTCTTTTACGAACTGGTCCCTGGCGTCAGGCGCTGGCGGCCTCCTTGTCGGTACCGGCGTGGGCGCCGGCGATGCCCAGGTAGGTCTCGATGACGCGGTCGTTCTTCGCCAGATCCGCCGCCGGCCCCTGGAGCGCGAACTCCCCGGCTTCCATGACATAGCCGTAGTCGGCCACCGCCATGGCGGCGCGCGCGTTCTGCTCGACCAGCAGGATCGACACGCCGCGCTGGCGCAGGTCGGCGATGATGCGGAAGATCTCGGCGATGATCAGCGGGGCCAAACCGAGGCTCGGCTCGTCCAGCAGCAGCAGCTTGGGCTTGGCCATCAGCGCGCGGCCCATGGCCAGCATCTGCCGCTCGCCGCCCGACAGCGTGCCGGCGGCCTGCCGGCGCCGCTCCTTCAGGCGCGGGAAGATGCCGAACACCTCGTCCAGCGTGTCGCGCTGGTTGCGCTGCCCCTGCCGCCAGCGGTCGAAGCCGCCCAGCAGCAGGTTGTCCTCCACCGACATGGAGCCGAACAGCTCGCGCTTTTCCGGGATCAGGCCCATGCCGCGGCGGACCAGCTTCTCCACGCCCAGCGGGCGGGTGGTGGTCTCGCCGAAGTACGCGACCTCGCCGGAGAACGGCAGCAGGCCCATCAGCGACGACAGCAGCGTCGTCTTGCCCGCCCCGTTGGGGCCGACGATGGTGACCACCTGCCCCTCGCGGATCTCCATGCCGACGGAGCGCACCGCGGCGATCTTGCCGTAGGACACCGACAGGTCGCGGCAGGCCAGAAGGATCGGAGCGTCGGTGCCGCTCATTGCACGCCTCCCAGGTAGGCTTCGAGGACGCGCGGGTTCTGCTGGATCTCCTTCGGCAGGCCCTCGGCGATCTTGGTGCCGAACTCCATCACCACCACGCGGTCGGCGAGGTTCATGACGAAGTCCATGTCATGCTCGACCAGCAGGATGGCGAGGCCGTCGGCGCGCAGCTGGCGCAGCAGGGCCGCCAGTTCCTGCTTCTCCTTGTAGCGCAGGCCGGCGGCCGGCTCGTCCAGCAGCAGGACGTAGGGGTTGGCGGCCAGCGCGCGGGCGATCTCCAGCACCCGCTGCTGGCCCAGCGCCAGGGCGCCGGCCTCCGTCCACAGGTGGGCGCCGAGGCCGACCCGCTCCAGCTGCCGCCGGGCTTCGGCCAGCAGCTGCGCCTCCTCCGTCCGGTCCATGCGGAAGACGGCGGAGAACAGGCCCTTCTGGCCGCGCGGGTGCGCGCCGATGGCGACGTTCTCGATGGCCGACATGTCGGGCAGCAGGCGGACGTGCTGGAAGGTGCGGTTGAGGCCCAGCAGCGAGATCTCCCGCGCCGACTTGCCGAAGATGGACCGGCCGCGGAACTCGAACGTGCCGCCGTCCGGCGTGCCGACACCGCTGACGAGGTCGAAGAAGGTGCTCTTCCCCGCCCCGTTGGGGCCGATCAGCGCCAGGATCTCGCCCGCGTGCAGGTCGAGGCTGACGTCCTTGTTGGCCTGCACGCCGCCGAAGGCCTTGCGCGCGTTGCGCACCTTCAGGACCGGCGCGTTGCCCGCCATCCGCTCGCGCACCGGCAGCGGCTCCTGGTCCGGCACGGCGCGCGGCTGCACGGCGGACCAGCCCAGGCGGCGCTGGACGCCGGCCAGCAGGCCGTCGGGTGCGACGTGGAAGATGACGATGATGATGGTGCCGAAGATCACCATCTCGAAGTTGCCGGCGTGGCCGATCAGCGCCGGCAGGTGCGCCTGCAGGAACGGCTTCAGCGAGGTGATGAGGCCGGCGCCGACGACGGCGCCCCACAGGTTGCCCGCCCCGCCGACCACGGTCATGAACAGGTACTCGATGCCCTGGTTCAGCGAGAACGGCGTGGGGTTCACGAAGCGCTGGAAGTGCGCGTACAGCCAGCCGGTGACGGCGGCCATGACGCAGGCGATGACGAACAGCTGCACCTTGGCCGTGCGCGTGTCGATGCCCATGGATTCGGCCATCACCACGCCGCCCTTCAGCACGCGCATCGCGCGGCCCTTTCGGGAATCCAGCAGGTTGGCGATGCCCCACATGAAGCCCAGCAGCACCATCCACACGATGGCGTAGCTGGCCGCCGGGCTGGTGAACTCATGCTCGCCCAGCGACAGCCGCGGCAGGCCGGACAGGCCGGTCATGCCGCCGGTGGCCGTCAGCCCGCCGAACAGGAAGTAGACGGCGACGCCGAACGCGATGGTCGCCAGCGGCAGGTAGTGGCCGGACAGCCGCACGGTGATGGTGGCGCCGACGTAGGAGCCGGCGGCGCTGACCGCCACGATGACCGGCAGCGTCGCCCACGGCGACCAGCCGGAGTTCAGCGTGAACCACGCGGTGATGTAGGCGCCCAGGCCCACGTAGGCGGCCTGCCCGAAGGACGGGATGCCGCCCTTGCCGGTCAGCAGCACGAGGCTGAGCGCCACCACGGACGACAGGCCGATGTAGGTGAGGATCGCCAGCGCGTAGTCGGACAGCACCAGCGGGGCCACGGCGATCAGCGCCACGGCCAGCAGGGGGAGAATCCGGCGGGCGGTCATTCCTCGTCCTCCACCCGGCGCGTGGCCATGGAGCGCCACAGCAGCACGGGAATGATCAGGGCGAACACGATGGCCTCCTTGAAGGCGCTGGCGGCGAAGGAGGCGAAGCTCTCCAGCACGCCCAGGCCCAAGGCACCGGCGGCCGACAGCGGGTGGCTCGCCAGCCCGCCGATGATGGCGGCGACGAAGCCCTTGAGGCCCAGCAGGAACCCGGTGTCGTAGTACATCGTCGTCACCGACGACACGAGCACGCCCGCCACCGCGCCGATGAAGGCGGCGACCAGGAAGGCCGCACTGCCCGCCATGTTGGCGGAAATGCCCATCAGCCAGGCGCCCGTGGGGTTGATGGCGGCGGCGCGCAGCGCCTTGCCGTACAGCGTGCGCTCCGACGCCACGAACAGCGCCACGACCAGCAGCGCCGTCACCACGTAGACGACGATGGACTGCGCCTGGATCGGCACGCCGCCGATGGTGAAGCTGACGTCGACCAGCGGTGCCGTGCGCCCGCCGCCGGGGCCGAAGATGAACAGCCCCAGCTCGTTCAGCACGAGGTGCAGCGCCACCGAGACGACCAGCAGGACGAGGATCGAGGCCCGCGCGATCGGGCGGTAGACGAGGCGGTAGAGCAGCGGCCCCATGCTGGCCACCAGCGCCACGGTCACCGCCGCGTGCGCCAGCGCCGGCAGTTCCACCCGGCTCGCACCATAGGCAAGGGCGGCGGCCACCAACGGTGGCCATGCGAGCTTCGCAAGGTCGGGCACCGCGTCCCGCAGCTCGCCGCGGCGCAGGGCCCGCAGCAGCTCCATGCCGACGGTGACGGCGACCAGCAGCACGACGAGGCCGACGGTGCCGGGCGTGCGCCCTTCGCGCAGGAAGATGTAGGTCAGCGCCGCGTAGGAGACGAACTCCCCTTGCGGGATCAGGATGATTCGCGTGACGGCGAAGACGAACACCAGGGCCAGCGCCAACAGGCAGTATACCGCACCGTTGGCGAGGCCGTCCTGCGTCAGGTAGCCGGCGATGTAGGGACTCATGCCCGCCTCCGCGACGCGGGGCCGCCGGGGCTGGGCAGCGGTGCGCGCACGTCGGCCGCGCACGGTTGGTAGGGTCCGGTGAACAAGGAAGAGCACCCCCCGATCGGTTCCGACAGCGACAATTGGTCGCGCTCCATTTGTTTCATCATTCAATTGAAACGTCAACCAAATTCAGACGCGAAAACGGCAGTATCCTGCCGGTTTCAGCCGATCGCGGCTGCCCGTTTCCTATGCTGCACGTGCACAATTTTCGTGCCGCAGCGCACAATCGTATGGCAATGCGGCGGCCCGCCTTGGAACCGCGCGGGGAAGCGGCCTATTTCCCAGCGCGGGACTTGACTTTGCCCGCCGAACGGCGGAGACGCATCTGCACAACCATCCTGGAATTGCGACGCTTCCGATGAGCACGCCGAAAACGACGCCCGGCAAGTACCTGCCCGGCAGCGACAGCTTCGACCTCAGCGCCTTCCCGCCCTACTGGGTGGCGCGCCTGAACGCGAAGTACGCGATGGAGATGGAGAAGAAGCTCAAGGCCGTGAACATGGACGTGTCGCGCTGGCGCGTCGCCATGCTGCTGCGCATCCACGAGGAGCTGAGCATCTCGCAGATCGCCGAGGAGGCGATCGCCAAGCTGCCGACGATCACCAAGATCGTCTACCGCATGCAGGACGAGGGGATCGTCACGGTGAAGCCGTCGACGACCGATGGCCGCGTCAGCATCGTCAGCCTGACCGACAAGGGCCACCGCAACATCCAGGAGGTCAACGAGACCACCCAGAAGCTGTTCAAGCGCCTGTTCAACGGCGTCTCGGACACGCAGATCCAGCGCCTCAACGCGACGCTGCAGCAGATGCTGAACAATCTGATGGAGGATTGAGGGTGGGCGGCTCCGCCATGCGGCGGCGGATCCAGTCGCGGAAGGCGGCCAGTTCCGGGCGGGCGAACGCGTCCGCCGGAGCAACCAGCCAATAGCCGGTCCGGCAGGGCTGCGGCGGGCCGAGCACGGGGACCAGCGTCCCCGCCCCGATGTCGCGCTCGATCATCGGCAGCCGGCCCAGCGCCACGCCCAGGCCCTGCGCGGCGGCGGCCAGCGCCATATGGATCGTGTCGAAGCTGAGCGAGCGCGGCGGGTCGACCCGCGCGCCGACGGCCCGCAGCCACGCCGGCCAGTCCTCGGTGACCGTGCTCACCCGCAGGATGCCGGCCTCGCACAGGTCGTCGACGGTGCGGATCCGCCCGGCCAGCGACGGCGCGCACACCGGCACCAGCCGCTCGTCGACCAGCTTCAATGCACGCAGGCCGGGCCAGTCGCCCTGCCCCATGCGGATCGCCACGTCGACGTTGTCGCGCGGCATGTCGACCTGCCGGTGGGTGGTGTCGATGGACACCTCGATCTCCGGATGGGCGGCCTGGAACTGCGGCAGGTTGGGCAACAGCCAGCGCGACGCGAAGGTCGGCGCGCAGCTGATGGTCAGCCGGCGCGGCACCCGGCGCCCCGGCACGCCGTCCACCGCCTGCACCAGCAGGTTCAGCGCCGCCTGCACCTGCGGCAGGAACGCCGCTCCGGCCGCGGTCAGCGCCAGGCCGCGGCTGCCGCGGGTGAACAGCCGGGTGCCCAGCCAGTCCTCCAGCGTGCGGATGCCGTGGCTGACCGCGCTGGGGGTCACGTTCAGTTCCTCCGCCGCGGCCTTGAAGCTGGACAGCCGGCCGGCCGCCTCGAACAGGCGCAGGGTCGTCAGCGGCGGCAGCCGGTACCCCATGCCGGCTAGCCCAGCGGCGCGGACAGGAAGCCGGGCAGCGGCTCGCGGGTGAACGGCGAATCCATCACTCCGATCAGGCGCATCGTCCACGGTCCTCCGTCCAGGTGAGCGGCATTCATCGAAGCAAGCGGCGGCCGTCCGCGCAAATGAGATTTCGTCGGGGGCGGGTGAGCGGCATTCATCCGCCCGCCCGGATGCCCTCCGCTCAACCGGCGGTGAGGCGAAGTCGTTTGCCGCGCGCGCCGCCCGGCCGCCACAGTCCCGCCAACGATGCACAGGCCGGGAGCCCGATCATGAACGACCCCACGGTGAACGATATCGTCCTGACCGCCACCGCCGGCGCCGTCGCCATCCTGACGCTGAACCGCCCGCACAAGCTGAACGCCATCGACTTCGCCACCATCGAGCGGCTGCACGTCCTGCTCGACGGGATCGAGGCGGACGATTCGGTGCGCGCCGTGGTCCTGACCGGGGCCGGCGACCGCGCCTTTTCCGCAGGCGCCGACATCCACGAGTTCTCGGCCAAGGTCTTCGCCGGGCCGGAGACGGCGCTGCGCGAGTTCGTGCGCCGCGGCCAGCGGCTGACCAGCCGGCTGGAGGCCTTCCCCAAGCCGATCATCGCCGCCGTCAACGGGCTGGCCTTCGGCGGCGGCTGCGAGGTGACGGAAGCCATGCCGCTGGCCGTCGCCAGCGAGCGCGCGCTGTTCGCCAAGTCGGAGATCCGGCTGGGCTTCCCGCCGCCCTACGGCGGCACGCAGCGCCTGCCGCGCCTGATCGGCCGCAAGCGGGCGCTGGCCATGCTGCTGACCGGCGACCGCATCGACGCGCAAGCGGCGCTGGCCTGCGGCCTGGTCAACCAGGTGGTGCCGCACGAACGGTTGATGGACGCCGCGCTGGCGCTGGCCGGGCGCATCGCCGAGCAGTCGCCGCTGGCCGTCGCCGCCTGCCTCGCCGCCACCACGCGCGGCCTGAACCTGTCCATCGACGAGGGGCTGGCGGTGGAGGCCAGCCAGTTCGCCCGCATGGCCGCCACCGCCGACATCCGCGAGGGCATCACGGCCTTCATGGAGAAGCGCGCCCCCGCCTTCCGGGGGCGCTGACGCGCCGCCCCCGTTGCCGTAAGCTGGCCGCCTGGTATGACCGGGAGGCAGGCGGAGAATGGCGAAGGAAAGCGCGCAGGGCTACGTGGACGACCCGCGGAACGAGTCCGTGCTGGTCTATGTGGACGGCGAGTTCGTGCCCCGGGACGAGGCCAGGGTCTCCGTCTTCGACAGCGGCTTCGTGCTGGGCGACGGTGTGTGGGAGGGGCTGCGGCTGGTCCGGGGCCGGCTTCTGGCGCTCGACGACCACCTCGACCGCCTGTACGAGGGGGCGGGGGCCATCCGCATGGACATCGGCCTGGACCGCGCCGCGCTCACCGCCGTCGTGCGCGAGACGCTGGCCCGCAACGGCATGGAGGACGGCGTCCACATCCGACTGATGGTCACCCGCGGCCGCAAGAAGACGGTGAACCAGGACCCGCGTTTCGTCCTGGGCAAGCCCACCATCGTGGTGGTGGCGGAGTACAAGCGGCCCCGGCCCGAGGTGAAGGAGAAGGGGCTGACGCTGTTCACCTCCACCTTCCGCTGCAGCGCGCCGGACGTGTTCGACCTGCGCCTCAACTCGCACAGCCGGCTCAACCTCATCCAGGCGCTGATCCAGGCCATCGACGCCGGGGCGGACGAGGCGCTGATGCTCGACCCGCACGGCTTCGTGGCCAGCTGCAACTCGACCAACTTCTTCATCGTCCGCCGGGGCGCGCTGTGGACCTCCACCGGCCGCTACAACTTCAAGGGGATCACCCGGCGCACGGTGCTGGAGCTGGCGCGCCGAGACGGGCACACGGTGCGCGAGACCGACTTCACGCTGGCCGAGACCTACAGCGCCGACGAGGCGTTCGTGACCGGCACGCTGGGCGGCATCACGCCGGTGACGCGCATCGACGGCCGTCCCATCGGCGACGGCCGGCCGGGCGCCTTCACCCGGTCGCTCGCCGCCCGCTACGAGGCCTACATCACCGGCGAGTCGGCATCGTGAGCGAGCCCATCCGCATCGCCATGTGGTCGGGGCCGCGCAACATCTCCACCGCCATGATGCGGGCGTGGGAGAACCGGCCGGACACCGCCGTGGTGGACGAGCCGTTCTACGCCGTCTATCTGGCGCAGACCGGCCTGGACCACCCCGGCCGCGACGCGGTGCTGGCCAGCCAGCCGGCCGACTGGCGCGCCGTCGCCGCCGCCCTGGTGGAGGATCCGGTTCCCGATGGCCGGCCGGTCTTCTACCAGAAGCACATGACGCACCACATGCTGCCGACGGTGGGGCTGGAGTGGACGGGACGGGTGCGCAACGCCTTCCTGATCCGCGACCCGGCGGAGGTGGTGGCCTCCTACGTCCAGCGGCGCGGCAGCGTCGACCTCGCGGACATCGGCGTCGAGCGGCAGGCCGAACTGTTCGACCGCGAGGCCGACCGCACCGGCAGCGCCCCGCCGGTGGTGGATGCGCGCGACGTGCTGACCGACCCGGCGTCCGTGCTGGCCAAGCTGTGCGCGGCACTCGGCGTGCCGTTCACGGAGGCGATGCTGCGCTGGCCGCCGGGCCGGCGCGCGACGGACGGGGTGTGGGCGCCGCACTGGTACGCCTCGGTCGAGGCCTCCACCGGCTTCGCCAAGCCACCGCCGAGGGCACCGGAGCTGTCGGGCGAGCTGGCGAAGGTCGCCGAGGCGGCGCGGCCGTACTACGAGCGCCTGCACCGGTGGCGGCTGGCATAGGGGGCTGACGATGTTGGGTTTTCGGCTTTGGCCTCAACCCAACCTACCGAGGCGTGCGTTCCCCGTAGGTTGGGTTGAGCGCCAGCGAAAACCCAACGGCCCCGCCGTCAGCTGATCCCGTACTCCTGCAGCTTGTACAGCAGCGAGCGGCGGCTGATGCCCAGTTCCTGCGCGGTCTTCACGCGGTTGCCGGCGTTGCGCGCCAGCGCCTCGGCGATCACGCGGGCCTCGTACTCGCTGATCTTCGCGCGCAGGGTGAGGCCGTCCCCGGCGGCGGCGACCGGCTCGTCCGGTTCCTCGCGGCAGGCGGCGGCGCAGCCGATCTGTTCGGGCAGGTCCTCGGGGAAGATCAGGCTGCCGGTGCTCATCACCACGGCGCGCTCGACGGCGTTGGACAGCTCGCGGATGTTGCCGGGCCAGGGGTAGCGCAGCAGGCACTCCACCGCGCGGTCGTCGAAGCCGGTGACGTCGATCTGGTTCTCGGCGGCGAAGCGCTGCAGGAAATGGCCGGCCAGCAGGCGCACGTCCTCCGGCCGTTCGCGCAACGGGATGGTGCGCAGGGTCACGACGTTCAGGCGGAAGTAGAGGTCCTGGCGGAACAGGTTCTGGCGCACCAGCTCCTCCAGGTTCTTGTTGGTGGCGACGATGACGCGCACGTCGGTGCGCACCGGCTCGGTCCCGCCGACGCGCTCGAACTCGCGTTCCTGGAGAACGCGCAGCAGCTTCACCTGCAGGCTGGGGGAGATGTCGCCGATCTCGTCCAGGAACAGGGTGCCGTGCTCGGCCTGTTCGAACCGGCCGCGGCGGCGCGCGACGGCGCCGGTGAAAGCGCCCTTCTCGTGGCCGAAGAACTCGCTCTCCAGCAGGCCTTCCGGCACGGCGGCGCAGTTCACCTTCACGAAGGGGCCGGCACCGCGCGGGCTGTTGTAGTGGATGGCCGCGGCCACCAGCTCCTTGCCCGTGCCGCTCTCGCCGGTGATCAGCGCCGTGGCGTTGCTCTTGGCCACCTTGGCGATGGTCTGCAGCAGGTCGGCCATCTTCGGGCTGTTGGTCAGGATGCGGTCGGTGCGGTAGCTGGCCGAAAGCTCGCGGTGCAGGGCCGCGATGTCGTCGCGCAGGCCGCGCATCTGCAGGGCGCGGCCGACCAGCAGCTTCACCTCGGCGATGTCGAAGGGCTTGATGATGTAGTCGAAGGCACCGTCCTTGATGGCCTGCACCGCCGTTTCCACCTGGGCGAAGGCGGTCATCAGGATCACCGCCGTCGAGCGGTCGATCCGGCGCATCTCCGACAGGGCCTGGAGCCCGGTCATGCGCGGCATGCGGATGTCCATCAGCACCACATCCGGGCGCGACGCGGCGAAGGCGGCCACCGCCTCCGCCCCGTCGGCGGCGGTGGTCACCGCGAACCCCTCCTTGCCCAGCACCGCCGCCAGCATCTGGCGGATGCCCTCCTCGTCATCCACGACCAGGGCTTGCGGGGATCGGTTCGTCATGACGGGACCGCCGTGTTGTGGACGAAGGGCAGGCGCAGGGTGACGGTGGTGCCGGCGCCCGGCACGCTCGCCATGGTGATGGTTCCGTGGTGCGCGTCAACGATGCGGTGCGCCATGGCCAGCCCCAGGCCGGTGCCGCTCGCCTTGGTGGAAAAGAACGGGTCGAACACCTTCTCAAGGTCCTCCGGCGCGATGCCGACACCGTCGTCGGCGACGGTGATCACGGCGTGCCGGTCGCCTTCCGCCGCAGTGGCGATGCGGATCGTGCCGGACTCGGGCATCGCCTGCGTGGCGTTGATGACCAGGTTCAGGACCACCTGCTTCAGCGCGTCGGCGTCCGCCTCCACCACGGGCAGGTCCGGCGCCGGCTCCAGCACCACCTCGACCCCGGTGCGGCGGCCGGCCAGCCGGGTGACCTCGGCGATCAGGTCGTTCAGCTGCACCGGGCGGACGACCGGCGGGCGGGTGCGGCCGAACTCCAGCAATTCCGTGATGATGCGGTTCAGGCTGTCGACCTGCCGGATGATCAGCGGGCCGTACTCCTGCCATTCCCGGATGTCGTCGCAGGATTCCAGCAGCTGCATGAAGCCGCGGATGGCGGTCAGCGGGTTGCGGATCTCGTGCGCCACGCCGGCCATCAGCTCGCCCAGCGCCGCCAGCCGGTCGGCGCGCATGATCTGCGTCTTCAGGCGGTGCTGCTCGGTCTGGTCCTTCAGCACGACGACGGCGCCGATGGTGTCGCCGCGGCTGTCGCGCAGCAGGCTGCTGCTGACGGTGACGTGCAGCACCTGCCCGGGCAGGGGAAAGTCGATGCCGACGCCGATGTGCTCGCGCCCGGTCTCCAGCGTGTCGAGCAGCAGGCTGGAGAAGTTGGCGTCGGGGCGGAACAGCGACTGGTAGGGGCGGCCGACGATGTCGGCGGCGGCCACCCCGACGATGCGCTGGGCCGCCGGGTTGATGGAGGTGACGCGCCCGCGCACGTCGATGGCGATGACGCCGTCGGCGATGCTGTTCACGATGTTCTCGGTCAGCGAGCGCGCGTCCAGCAGCGCCTTCGCCATGGCGTTGACGGCCACGGCGATCTCGCCGATCTCGCCGCGCGGCGGGCGGATCGTCTGCCGCAGGTCGGAGCGCAGGCGGTTCAACCCGTTGGTGATACGCTCGACGTCGCGCGACAGGCGCGCCGACATCAGCTGCGTCAGCACCAGCCCCAGCACGATCCCGGCGAGGCTGACGCCGATCACCGCGCGGTCCATGGCGGCGGCCTGCCGGTCGATGTCGTCGGACAGCTCGTTCGCCCAGATGTAGCCGATGACGGCGCCGTCGCGCACGATGGGCAGCATGGCGTTCATGATCAGGCCGCGCACCTGCGGGCCGGTCTCCACCGCGCTCTCGCCGGTGGCCAGCACCTTCCACCCCGGATGGTCGGCCGGGATGGCGGTGCCCACGGTGTGGCCGTACTGCCGGCTGGGACCGTAGGTGACGATGGCGTTCAGCGCCCGGCTGTAGTAGCCGACGCCGACGCCCGGATTGGCGTTCGCCACCGTGTCGGTGAAGGGGGCGAGTGCCGCGTTGAGGCGTGCCAGCGCCGCCGGGGTCGGCACCGCCTCCCCGCCCAGCAGCGAATCGAACCCGGCGCCGAGGTTGGCGTCGAGGATCCGCGCCAGTCCGAACAGCTTTTCCTGCTTCTCGCGCAGCAGGGTGCGCCGCCCTTCCTGCTCCAGCAGGTAGCCGCCGGTGGCGATCGGTACGGCCATGACGATCAGCGAGATCAGCAGCAGCTTGCCGCGCAGCGTGTCGAGCAGATGCCCGCGCAGGAACGTCAACACACGCATCGGGCAACCCCAACCGCCGGCACACGATCGTACGAGGCCCCTTATACAGCATTCGCGGCGGCGCGCGGCTGTTCAGCATTTGGGGCTTCGGCGTCACGCCGCCTTAGCACCTCCCCCACCCCCTGGCCGGAACACGATTGCCGTATTACGGTGTTGAACGCAGGCCCGCGGCACGCGGCCTGCCGCTTTCGACCACCACGGGATGGAGCCTGTTCCTTGAGCACCGGATTGATCGCACTGCTCGACGACGTCGTCAGCCTGGCGAAGGTAGCCGCCGCGTCGCTGGACGACACCGCCGCGCAGGCCTCCCGCGCCAGCGTCAAGGCGGCCGGCATCGTGGTGGACGACGCCGCCGTCACACCGCGCTACGTGGTGGGATTCGCCGCCGACCGCGAGTTGCCGATCATCGGCAAGATCGCCCTGGGCTCGCTGAAGAACAAGCTGGTGATCCTGCTGCCGGCGGCGCTGCTGCTCAGCTTCGCGGCACCCTGGGCGATCACGCCGCTGCTCATGATCGGCGGCGCCTTCCTGTGCTACGAGGGCGCGGAGAAGGCCTACGAGGCGCTGTGGCCGCACGCCGAGCATCACGGCCACGGCGGCGAGATCCCCGGCGTCACCACCCCCGCCACCCCGGACGCCAAGGCGATGGAGGACGAGAAGGTCGCAGGCGCCATCAAGACCGACCTGATCCTGTCGGCCGAGATCATGGCGATCACCCTGTCCACCGTGGCGGCCGAGACGTCGTCGTTCTGGTCGCAGGCGCTCATCCTCGCGGTCGTCGGCATCGGCATCACGCTGGCGGTGTACGGCGTGGTGGCGCTGGTGGTGAAGGCGGACGACGCGGGCGTGGCGCTGGCGCGCAACGACCGCCCGGCCTCCACGCTGCTGGGAATGCGCCGGGCGGGCGAGGCGCCGGCGGGCGGGGCCGACCGGGCGCTGAGGCCGGTGACGCAGGCGCTGGGCCGCGGGCTGGTGGTCGGCATGCCGGTGTTCCTCAAGGTGCTCAGCGTGGTGGGCACGGCGGCGATGCTGTGGGTCGGCGGCGGCATCATCATCCACGGGCTGGAGGGCTACGGCATGGCGGCGCTGGGCCACGGCATCCACGACGCGGCGGTGGCGGCCGGGCACGCCGTTCCGGCGGCCGGCGGCTTCATCGAATGGTTCGTCACGGCCGCCGCGTCCGGCGTGTTCGGCCTGATCGTCGGCGCGGCGCTGATCCCGCTGGTCCACAAGGTGGCCCTGCCGATCGTGGCGAAGGTCAGGGGGTGAGCGGGTCTCCCCCCGCCCACGCCCGCAATTCCCCGGCGAGGCGGTCGAGCACCGGCCGCCAGTCGTCCAGGCGCGGCTGGCGGAACACGCGAAGGCCCGGATACCACGGGCTGTCCTCGCGCCCGGCCAGCCAGCGCCAGCAGCCGTCGAAGCGCGACAGCAGCCACACCGGCCGCCCGACCGCCCCCGCCAGATGCGCCACCGCCGTGTCGACGCTGATCACGAGGTCGAGGCGGCGGACGATCCCCGCCGTGTCGGCGAAGTCCGCCACCGCCCCCATCGGGTCGACCATGCGCGCGTCGAACGGCGCCTCGCGCGCCTGCTCGGCCGCAGCACCCATCTGCAGGCTGTAGAACCGCACGCCCGGCACGTCGAGCAGCGGCGCGAAGGCCCGGAGCGGCAGGCTGCGGCGGCGGTCGGCGAAGCTCCAGCGGCGGTCCTCCGGCCGCGGCTCCCCGGCCCAGACGAGGCCGACGCGGCGCACGCCGTCGCCGCTGAAGAACCGGTCGAAGCGTTCGTCGCCGGGAAACCGGTCGGCCATGTAGGGGATGGTAGCCGGAACGGTGTCCACCTCCGTGCCGAAGACCAGCGGCAGGCTCATCATCGGGCAGACCAGGTCGAAGGCCGGGGCCGCGCCCAGCGGGTGGACGTCCGCCACGCCGGGCACGGTCGCCAGCAGGCGGACCAGGGCCGGCGGGCACTCCACCACCACCCGCGCGCCGCGCGCCGCCACCAGGGGGGCGTAGCGTACGAACTGCAGCGTGTCGCCGTGCCCCTGCTCGCCGTACAGCAGGATCGTCCAGCCCTCCGGCGGCTCGCCGCGCCAGCGCGGCCGGCCGCGTCCGGGGAAGGCGACGTTGGCCTGGAAGCGCCACTCGAACTCCCGCCACCCCTCGGCGAACCGGCCGGCGAGGAGAAGCTGGTGGGCGAGGTTGCAGTGCGTGTGGGCGTCGTCCGGCGCCGCCGCCAGGGCGCGGCGGTAGGCGTGGATGGCCGCGGCGTTGCGGTCCTGATCGGCCAGCGTCACCGCCATGTTGTACCACGCCTCCCTCCGCGCCGGGGCCAGCGCGAGTGCGGTGCGGTAGAACTCCACGGCCGGCGCGAAGGCGCCCGCCGCCTTCACGGCGTTGGCCAGCCCGAACCACGCGTCCGCGTTCAGCGGCTCGCGCGCCAGCGCGCGGCGGAAGGCCCGTGCGGCCCCGGCGGCGTCGTGCAGGGCGTGGCGGATGTGGCCGATCTCCAGGTCCGTCCGCGCCAGATCGGGCGCCAGCACCCCGGCCCGGCGGAAGGCGGGCAGCGCCGCCTCGCCCCGCCCGGCGTCGCGCAGCGCGATCCCCAGGTCGAACCAGCCCGTCAGCGCGTCCGGCCGCAGCGCCAGCGCCGTGCGGTAGAGCGCCGCCGCCTCGGCCGGCCGGCCGCCGTCGGTGAGCGCGTCGGCGGCGGCGGCGAAGGCGTCCGCCCGTTCGGAGTCGCCGGCGCGGGTCAGGGCCTTGTGCAGGTTGCCGCGGTACGCCGCCGAACCGGGGTTGAGCGCCACCGCCTGCGCCATGAAGCGCACCGCCGCCCCGGCGCGGCCGGTCTGCGCGCACGCCACGCCGGTCAGGTGCAGCGCGTCGGGGTGGTCCGGGTGCCGCGCCAGGATGGCGGCGTACGCCCGTTCCGCCTCCGCCAGCCGGCCGGACTGGTGCAGGGCCACGGCCGCGCGCAGGGCGTCGTCGATGTCCGCGTCGTCGATGTCCATGGCGGCGATCTTCCGGAATGCCTCCCGGAAGGTCAACGGGCAAGCGCTTGAGGCGATTGCGCGGCCCCTACCCGCAGGGCGGCACCTGCAGCGCCGGCAGCCCGTTCCACAGGATGGCGAGCAGCGAGGACGCGGCGGCGGCGGCGGTGAACCAGCGCAGGAAGCGGCGCGGGTCGCCCTGCGCGTGCGGCGCCGGGCCGCCGCCCAGCAAGGCGCGCACCAGCACCGCCGCCGTCAGCAGCAGCGCCACCGCCGTGGCCGCCACGACGGCGAACGGCACGAAGGGGAAGCCCAGCACCTCCCACCGGTCCATCCCGCGGGCACAGGCCAGGCCGTTCACCCCGTAGACCACGGTGAAGTGCGCCGCCCACACCAGGAAGGCGGCCATGGTACCGCCGAAGGCGGTGGGGAAGCTGCGCGCACTCATGCCGCCAGCCTCGGGAACAGGTGCACCATCAGGAGCGCCACCACGCCCTGCGCGCAGGTGTAGTGCCAGAACAGCATGGTGTTGTCGAAGGTCACCCGCCGCCGCGATCCCATCAGGCCGAAGGCCGAGCGCGCCAGCGTGTAGGACACCATGACCAGCAGAACGCCGACGTGGAAGCCCTGCCAGGCGACCAGCATGTAGACCACGGCGCCATAGGCGCTCTCCGCCCCCTTCAGGCCGGTCTGGATCTGCGCCACGCCGTCGGTCACCGCGGCGGCGACCAGCAACGCCAGCCCGCCCAGCAGGGCGAGCCGCATCGGCCAGTGCCGGTCCCGCGCCAACGCCCGGCCGGCGAACGCCATGGCGCCCGCGCCGAGGCCCCACAGCGCCACGCCCGCCGCCAGCCACCACAGGGACGGCAGCGCCGCCGCATCCTTCGGCCACACGTCCGGGCTGACCGTCCACAGGAACAGGTAGGTGAACAGCAGGCAGGCGAAGGCGGTGCCGTCGACCAGCAGCAGGACCACCACCGCCCACCAGGAATGGCTGCGCGGCCCCTGCACGTAGACCGGCACGCGGATCCCGCCGCCGATGTCCTGCGGCGGGTGGTCCTCGCCCTTGTCCAGCTCCCACACCCACCAGTAGACGCAGGCGATGGCCAGCGCCGCCGGCACCAGCGACGGCCAGTACAGCTGCACCGTCAGCATCAGGAAGTGCACGGCCGTGAACAGCCCGGCCAGGAACGGCCCCCAGTGGGGTCCCGGCATGGGCATCAGGTACTGCGGCGTGGCGTCGATCGGGCTGGTGACGATGGTCTCGCGCCGGTTGGTGGGGGCACCGGGCAGGAAGTGGCCGCCGGCCTCGACCTCCCGCGGCAGCTTCGGGTCGTCCCACAGCGGGTAGAGGCTGTTGACGCGGGGGATGGAGCGGGTGGCGTACCAGTCGTTCGGCACCCATTCCAGCGTGCCGGCGTTCCACGGGTTGTCGGACGTCCGCTCCCCATGGCCCAGCGCCGCGCGCGCCATGTCCACCAGCACCACCAGCACGCCCAGCGCCAGCACGAAGGCGCCCACGGTGGAGATCAGGTTCAGCCAGTCCCAGCCAAGGCCGGTGGGGTAGGTGTAGACGCGCCGCGGCATGCCCAACAGGCCGCTGATATGCATGGGGAAGAAGGCGACGTTGAAGCCCCCGAACATCAGCCAGAAGGCCCAGCGCCCCAGCCGCTCCGACAAACGCATGTTGTTGAAGGTGGGCCACCAGTAGTACAGCCCGGCGAACATCGGAAACACCATGCCGCCGATCAGCACGTAGTGCAGGTGCGCCACCACGAAATAGCTGTCGTGCGCCTGCCAGTCGAAGGGGATGACCGCCACCATCACCCCCGTCAGCCCGCCCAGCACGAAGATGAACAGGAAGCCCAGTACGAAGTACGTGGGCACCGTCCACTGCACCCGCCCCTTGCCCAGCGTGGCGATCCAGGCGAACACCTGCACGCCGGCCGGCACCGACACCGCCATGCTGGCGGCGGAAAAGAAGCTGAGGGACAGCTGCGGGATGCCGGTGGTGAACATGTGGTGCACCCACAGCCCGAAGCTGAAGAACCCCGTGCCCACCAGCGCCAGCACCACCCAGTCGTGCCCGACCAGCCGGTGCTGCGCGATGGCCGGCACCATCATCGACACCATGCCGGCGGCCGGCAGGAAGATGATGTAGACCTCCGGGTGGCCGAAGAACCAGAACAGGTGCTGCCACAACAGCGGGTCGCCGCCCTTCTCCGCCATGAAGAAGGGCCACTGGAAGGCGCGCTCGATCTCCAGCAGCGCGGTCGCCAGGATCACGGCGGGGAAGGCGAAGATGATCATGCCGGCCATCACCAGCATGGCCCAGGCGTAGACCGGCAGCTTGTCCAGCGACATCCCCGGCGGCCGGGTGCGCAGGATGCCCACCACGATCTCGATGGCCCCGGCGATGGCGGAGATCTCGATGAAGCCGATGCCCAGCAGCCAGAAGTCGGCGTTGATGCCGGGGGAGAAGGTGAAACTGGTCAGCGGCGGGTACATGAACCAGCCGCCGTCGGGGGCCGCGTCGAAGATCAGCGAGCAGAAGAAGGACACGCCGCCGAAGGCGTAGGCCCAGAAGGCGAAGGCCGACAGGCGCGGAAACGGCAGGTCGCGCGCCGCCAGCATGGCCGGCAGCAGGTAGACGGCGATGGCCTCCACCATCGGCACGGCGAACAGGAACATCATGCCGGTGCCGTGCACGGTGAAGAACTGGTTGTAGGCGCGGTGGCCCAGCAGGTCGTTCTCCGGCACCGCCAGTTGCGCCCGCATGGCCAGCGCCAGCAGGCCGGCGATCACGAAGAACAGCAGCGCCGTGCCGATGTAGAAGATGCCGACGATGTTGTTGTTCACCGCCGTGACGAGGCGCCAGCCCTTGGGCGGGTCCCACACGCGCTCCAGCGTGCGCAGCTCGTCGCCGGGGCGCGGCAAGGGGCTGGGAAGGCCCTGGTCGGCGTCGAGCGGAGCGGTCATTTCAGGCTCTCCAGCCAGGCGGCCATGGCGCGCAGCGTCTCGCCGTCCAGCGTGCCGAAGGAGGGCATGCGGTTCTCCGGCTTCAAATGCTGCGCCCCGGCGATCCAGCCGGCCAGGGACCCCACGCCGTTGGGGAAGCTGCCCGCCGCCAGCGTCGGCCGGCTTCCGACGTGCGTCAGGTCCGGCCCGCGCCGGCCCGCCGCCGGGGTGCCGCGCACCGTGTGGCACTCCCCGCAGCCGGCCTTCAGGAAGGCGTCGCGTCCGGCGGCCAGCACCGGGTCGGCCGGCTCCGCCGCCGGCCGCGCCTGCCCGGCCAGCCAGTCGGTAAAGCGGTCGGGGGGCAGGACGGTGACGTCGAAGGCCATGCGGGTGTGCTGGGCGCCGCAGTACTCCGCGCACTGGCCGCGGTAGATGCCCGGCTTGTGGGCGGTCAGCGTCAGCCGGTTCTCGTGGCCGGGGATCATGTCGATCTTGCCGGCCAGGCTGGGGATCCAGAAGCTGTGGATGACGTCGGCGGTGGTGACCACGAACTCCACCGGCCGGCCGGCGGGGATGACGATCTCGTTGGCGGTGGTCACGCCGCCGGGGTAGCGCACCTCCCACCACCACATGTACCCGACCACCTCGACGCGCAGCGTGTCCGGCCCGGTCGGCGCCGTCAGGCCGCGGGCGACGCCGAACTCATAGACCTGCAGCGCCGTCAGCACGACCACGGGGAACAGGATGCCGCCGCCGAAGACCCAGGCGCGCGCACCCGGAAACCGCTCCGGCCGGGCCAGCACGGCGTAGAGCGACAGCGCCATGACGGCGGCGAAGATGGCGCCGCCGCCGATGAACAGCACCAGCGTCAGATCATAGACCGCGGCCGCGTGGTCCGCCCCCGGGTCGAGCGCCGATTGCGGCCCGCCGCGCATCCCCTGCCCTCCGCTGCCCCGTGTTGCCCCTGCGCACGTCAACTCAGCCAGAGCGTGGGTGTTCCCATGCCCATGTGGGGGAGGGGCGCAACCATCGGCGGGAAACGCCGTTCCCTCCCCCGACGGTGGAGGTGCCGAAGGGGAAAAGGGCATGGCCGGACGGGCGTGGTTCCTGCTGCCGCTGCTGCTGGCGGCCTGCGGCGAGGCGGCGCCGCCCGCCCACCTGCGCGTGGCCGGCGGCGACGCGGAACGCGGCCGGGCGGCGATCCTGGCGGCGGGCTGCGCCACCTGCCACGCCATCCCCGGCATCCCGGCCGTGCGCGGCATGGTGGGGCCGCCGCTGGATGGCTTCGCGGGGCGCACCTACATCGGCGGCGTGCTGCCCAACACGCCGTCCTACCTCGTGGCGTGGCTGCGCGACCCGCCGGCCTACGCCCCCGGCACAGCCATGCCCAACATGGGCCTGGACGCCGACGCGGCGCGCGACATCGCCGCCTACCTCTACACGCTGGGTCCGCCGGGCGCCCCGCCGCCGGGCGGGCTGTGGCAGGGGCGTTAAGGCGCCGTCCACGCCGCCACCGGCCGGCCCGGCAGGGTGCGGACGAAGGCGGCCAGCCAGAACAGCCCCACCGCCACCGCCGCCAGCGCGTCGCGCCAGGACGGCGCGCCGTCCGCCATGCCCGGCCGCACCTGCCAGTAGAGGTGTGCCGCGTGCTGGAGCAGCAGCAGCAGCGTCGCCGCCACCAGTACCCAGCGCAGCCGCCGCAAACGCCCGCCGACCAGCAGCAGCGCCGCCACCCCGGCCGCCGGCACCGTCAGGCCGGGCACCAGCCACCACCACACGCCGTCCTGCCGCGTCCGATACCACGCCACCTCGTGCGGCAGGTCGGCCGACCACGCCACCAGGAACTGCACGAACCACAGCCAGGCCGAGGCCAGCGCCAGCGCCAGCAGGGCGCCGGCCAGGCTGGCGACGCGGCCCGGCGGCTCGCGGTCGGGGCGCAGCGTGGCGGCCAGGATCGCGGCGGCCAGCGCCGCCGCCATCTGCGCCACGCCGAAGGCCAGCCCATAGAGACTGGACAGCCACGCCGGGTCCAGCGCCATGACCCAGTCCATGCCGGCCAGGGTCACCGTCGGCAGCACCAGCATCAGCCCCACGGCCGCGAGGCGCCGGTGGTGCCGCCCCGGCCGCGTCATCGCCCAGGCCAGCGCGCTCCACACCGCCAGATAGACGGCGGTGCGCATGACGAACGCCGTGCCGCCCAGCCAGCGCGCCCGCGCCTCGTGCAGCCCCGCCTCGCCACCCGGCCGCGCCCAGGGATAGACGTCCTCCAGCCCCAGGAGCAGCGGCACCGACAACAGCGCCAGCAGCGGCAGGGTCAGCGCCCCGGCCTCCAGCTCTCCCCGCACCGGCGCCAGCCAGGGGTCGCCCAGCAGGTGGCCCAGCATCAGCACGGTCAGGCACCCGATGCCCAGGCCCGCCCACAAAAGGAAGCCCACCAGCCACGCCGGCCGGAACGCCGCCGGATCGGCCCACCAGCCGAACCCGGCCAAAACCAGGGCAACCAGCGCCAGCAGGGGCCAGAGCGTGCGGTGGGTCATCGCCGCTCCCCCCTCCGGCCGGCCTGCAGCGCCTTGACGTGCGCGGCGATGGCCCAGCGGTCGGCCGGGGCGATGCGGGCGCCGTAGGCCGGCATGGGGCCGGAGCCGTGCGTCAGCACGTCCACGATGCGCTCGGGCGTCAGGGCCTGCTTCTCCGGCGCGTGGAAGGACGGCGGGGCCGGGAAGCCGTGCCGCACCACCATCCCGTCGCCATCGCCGCCGATGCCATGGCAGGGCGTGCAGTGGATGGCGAAGCGGTCCCGCCCGCGCGCCGGGTCGGGCGCCTGCGGAGGCGCGGCCGGCAGGCTGCCGCGCGGCACGCTGCCCGGCGGCACCGGGTCGGCCAGCGCCGCCGCCACGGTGCCCGGCCGGGTGGGTGAACGCTGCGCCAGCCCGTCGTCGCAGGCGGCCAGCGGCAGCAGGAGCCAGGTAAGGAGCAAAGTAAGGATGGCGGCGCGCCTCACCACGGCACCTCCGCCACCCGGTCGGGGTGCAGTTCTTCCAGCGCGCGCCGCGTGCGCCGGGGGTCGTACAGCGGGTCGGCGCTCTCCACGCACAGGAAGAAGGCGTCGGCGGAGGCGCGGTGGAAGTGCGGGTCGTTGAACAGGGGGTGGTAGGGCTCGGGCAGGCGGTTCAGCGCGAACATCGCCAGCACCGCCGCCACCGCCGCCCCCAGGATGCCCAGGATGACCGTGGCCGGCAGGAACGACGGCCAACTGTGCAGCGGCCGCCCGCCGACGTTCAGCGGGTAGTCCACGGCCGACGTCCACCATTGCAGCAGGTACCCCCCGCCCCCCAGCGCCAGCGCCCCGGCCAGCGCGGCCAGCGGCAGCAGCCAGCGCCGCCTAATCTCCCCCGAGAGGTAAGGGTCGAGGTCCTCCACCGGCACCGGGCTGAACCCGTCGATGCGGCGGTAGCCGGCGCGGTGCAGCGCCCGCGCCGCCATGACCAGCCGGTCGGCGCTGCCGAACTGGGCGATCAGGCCGTAGGCGGCAGGGCGCCCGGTCATGGCTCCACTCCGGGCCCGCCGTGCTCAGCGTGCGTCTCGAACATGGAGATGGCGGGCACGAAGCGCACGAACAGCAGCATCAGCGCGCAGAACAGCCCGATGGTGCCGGCCAGCAGCCCGACCTCCCACCATGTCGGCCAGTAGGTGCCCCAGGAGGATGGCAGGTGGTCGCGGTAGAGGCCGCCGACGACGATCACCAACCGGTCCAGCCAGACCCCGGCGTTGACCAGCACGCCGATGACGATCAGCGCCGCCGTGCTGCGCCGCACCCGCGCGAACCACAGCGCCTGCGCCGCGCCCACCGTACCCAGCATGGCACCCCAGGTCAGCGGCGCGAAGGGGCCGGTCGCCCGCCGCAGCGCCGACTGCCACGCGTGTTCACCGGCCTGCCACGCCACGAACCCCTCGAACCCGTACGACCACGCCATGACGACGGCGTTGGCCAGCAGCAGCTTGGCGATGATGTCGATGTGCCGCCGCGTCACCAGCGCGTGCAGGCCCAGCAGCGTGCGCACCAGCAGCGCCACCACCAGCACCATGGCGAGGCCGGACAGCAACCCGCTGACCACGAAGTAAGGCGCGAAGCGCGCGCGGTGCCAGTCCGGCACGACGGTGACGGCGAACTCGAAGGACACGGTGCTCTGCATGAACACCACCAGCGGCACCACCAGCGCCGCCAGGATCCGGTAGGCCTTCTGGTGGTTGAGCCAGTGCCGGGCGGAGCCGCGCCAGCCCAGCGCCAGCGCGCCGAACACCACCTGCCCGCGCCGCGTCCGCGCCCGGTCGCGCAGCGCCGCCAGATCGGGGATCAGGCCCACGTACCAGAACAGCGCGGTCACCACGATGTGGGTGAGGATGGCGAAGAAGTCCCACACCAGCGGGCTGCGGAACTGCGGCCACACCTCGAACGTCGCCGGGTAGGGGAACACCCAGTGGAACAGCCACGGCCGGCCCAGGTGCAGGATGGGGAACAGCCCGGCGCACAGCACGGCGAACAGGGCCGCCGCCTCGGCGAAGCGGTTGATCCCGGTGCGCCAGCGCGCCCCGCGCAGCACCAGTGCCGCGGCCAGCAGGCTGGCGGCGTTGGCGATGCCGATCCACCAGACGTAGTTGATGATGTCGAACGCCCAGACGTAGGGCACGTTGGTGCCCCACACCCCCACGCCCCAGACGAACAGCCCGGCGCAGGCGACGACCAGCACCAGCACGCCACCCAGCGCCGCCGCGAAGCCGGCGGCCCAGCGCCAGCCGAAGCGCTGCTCCAGGACGATGGCGCCGGCTTCGTGGTGGGGGGCGGCCGTCATGCTCACGCACCCTTCCCGGCCGGCGGGTTGTCGACGCGGGCGAGGTAGGTGGTGCGCGGGCGGGTGTTCAGCTCGCCCAGCAGGGCGTAGTTGCGCGGGCTGCGCTTGCGGCGGCTGACCGCGCTGTCCGGATCGTTCACGTCGCCGAAGACGATGGCGCCGGACGGGCAGGCCTGCTGGCAGGCGGTGACCACCTCCCCGTCCGCGATGGGCCGGTTCTCCAGCTTGGCGCGGATGCGGGCGGCGGCGATGCGCTGGGTGCAGTAGGTGCACTTCTCCATCACGCCGCGCACGCGCACGCTTACCTCCGAGTTCGCCGCCTCCGCCGGCACAGGGTCGTCCTGCGCGTAGTCGAACCAGTTGAAGCGCCGCACCTTGTAGGGACAGTTGTTGGAGCAGTACCGCGTGCCGATGCAGCGGTTGTAGACCATGACGTTCAGCCCCTCGCCGTCGTGCACCGTGGCGTTCACCGGGCACACCACCTCGCACGGCGCCTTTTCGCAATGCATGCACAGCATCGGCTGGAACAGCGTCCGGTCGCCCTCGAAGTACCGGTCGACGCGCAGCCAGTGCATCTCGCGCCCGCGCGCCACCTCCTCCCGCCCCACCACGGGGACGTTGTTCTCCGCCTGACAGGCGGTGACGCAGGCGTTGCAGCCGATGCAGGCGTTCAGGTCCACCGCCATGCCCCAGGCGTGCCCCTCATAGGCGTAGTCCGGATAGATGGACGGGGGCGGCTCCTGTGGCGGCGGTGGTGCCGTGCGCACGATCTCGCGCCCGGCCATGGTGGCGTGGCGCTGCGTGGTCGCCAGCGCGGCGCGTTCGCCGGTGGCGCGCAGGGTGGCGCCGGCCTCCAGCCAGGGTGCTGCTGATCGGCGCACGCGGTAGGCGTCGAAGCCGACGGCGGTGCCGACCCGCCCGGCGCTCCACCGGCCATGGCCCAGCGGCAGCGTCAGCGTGTCCGGCGCGTGCCCCGGCAGCGTCCAGACAGGGCCGCGCAGCGTGCGGCGGCCCAGCGTGAGATCCGCCACGTCCCCGTTCTCCAGGCCCAGCCGTTCGGCGGTGGCGGGGGCCAGCAGGATGGCGTTGTCCCACACGATTTTGCTCAAGGGCTTGGGCAGTTCCTGCAGCCACGCGTTGTTGGCGAACCGGCCGTCCCACACCGACGGGTCCGGCGCGAACACCACCTCCAGCCCGCCGCCCGCGTTCGGCGGCGGCACCGGGCGCCAGTCCGGCGCGGGGGCCACGGCGCGGGACGGCAGCGCGGTGCCCGGCACCACGCCGTCGTGCAGCGCCTGCCGCCACGCCGCGTCGTCGCCCGCGAAGCGCTCGCGCACGAGGTCCTGCGCCGTGCCGGGACGGCCGGCCAGCGCCGCCACCACCTCCTGCGCCGTGCGCCGGCCGTGCTGGGGGACGGCCACCGGCTGCACCAGCCCCACCGTGCCGTCCCAGGCGCGGGCGTCGCCCCAGCTTTCCAGCGCGTGCGCCATCGGCGCGTGCCAGCGGCACAGCGCCGCCGTCTCGTCCGCCCACAGGCCGAGGTGCAGCGTGAACGGCACCTTGGCCAGAAGATTCGCGAAGCCCAGGTCGCCGGGGGCGGTGTAGGCCGGGTTGGAATCGAGGATCAGCAGATGGCTCACCGCCCCCGCCGCCATGTCGGCGACCAGCGCCTCCAGCGACGCGGGCGCGTCCCACGGGCCGGCCAGCACCGGGGCGGTGTGGTGCACGGTGGTGCCCACCGCCCCCAGCGCGTGGTTGATCGCGTGCACCAGCGCGTGCGTCTCCGCCGGCAGGTGCCGCCCCGCCACCACCAGCGCCCCCGACCCGGCGGCGCGCAGGTCGGCCGCCATGGCGTCGATCCGCGGGTCGCCCTCCGCCTCCCCCTCCGCAATCCCCAGCCGGATCGCCAGCCGGTGCGCGAAGGCGGCGATGACCGACGGCGGCAGGGCGAGGCGGCGGTCGGCCCGCGCGCCGGTGGCGCCGGGGGTGGATTCGACGGCGTAAAGCCGGTTCATGCCGGCGTCCGGCTCCCCCCGGCCGGCGGCGAAGCCGCGCGCGTAGGCCACCTGATGCGGCCCCGGCCCCAGGATGTCGGCGTCCAGCGTCACGATCACCCGCGCCCGGCCCAGGTCGTGCCGCGTCTCCAGCGCCTCGCCGAAGACCAGCCGCGCGCCGTCCCGCGCATGGTCGGGGCCGAGCGGCGCGTGCTGGTGCCAGCGCGCCCCCGGCAGCCGCTCCGTTAGCTCCGCCAGCAGCGCGGCGAGGCTGGGCGAGGAGGTGGGGCCGGTGAGGATGCGCAGCCCCTCCCCTCGCCTCCCCGCCAATTCGGCCGCCACCTCCGCCAAAGCGCGGTCGAGCCGGTGCGCCGGCTGCGGCTGGCCGTCCAGGCGGGCGGTGCGGGAGCGGTCGGGGTCGTGGAAGGTCAGCACCTCGGCCTGGGTGAAGGCGTCGGTGGCGCCCAGGCTGGCGGGGTGCAGGGGGTTGCCCTCGATCTTGGTCGGGTGCCCCTCGTCGCTGCGCACCAGCACGCCGGTGCCGTAGCCGTCCAGCGTCAGGCTGGTGGCGAAGAACAGCGGCTCGCCCGGCGTGTGGCCCGGCACGCCGCGCCCGCGCGCCGCCACCGTGTCCGGCGCCGGGCCGCAGCCCGGCAGCCCGGCCAGCGCCATGGACGCCGCCATCAGCTTCAGGACGGTGCGCCGGTCGGTGCGCAGCAGGTCGGCCAGGGCCGGGAACTCGGCGTCGATATGGCGATCGTCGGGTTCGCTCATGGCGTCCTCAGCGGTGGCAGACGGAGCAGTCGGTCAGCCGCGCGCCGCCGGTGCCGGCCGTGGTGCCGGTGGCGCTGGCTTGCCGGTGGCAGTCCAGGCACCAGCCCATGGACAGCGTCTCGGCCTTCGCCACCACCGCCATGCGCTCCACCGCACCGTGGCAGGTGGCGCAGCCCACACCCTTGGACACGTGGATGCCGTGGTGGAAATAGGCGTGCGCCGGCAGGTCGTGCACGCGCGTCCACGCCACCGGCTCCCCGGTGTCGGCGCTGCCGCGCACAGGGGCGAAGACGGAGGCACCCCGCCACACCTCCTTGTGGCAGCCCATGCAGGTGTCGGCGGCGGGAATCCCGGCGTAGGCCGCGTGCTCCACCGTCGTGTGGCAATAGCGGCAGTCGATGGCCAGCGTGCCGGCGTGCAGGTCGTGGCGGAAGGGCACCGGCTGCTCCGGTGCCACGCCCACGCCCCACGCCCGGTCGGAACGCACCGCCGCCATGCCGGCCAGCACGACGCCCGCCAGCACGAGGGCCGCGACGACGAACACCGATCGGAACAGGAAGGTGGCGCGAGGCCGGAACACCTGCGTCATGCGCCGATCCTCTGGCGGGGGCTCCACCAGGAACCCGCGCGGGATGGCTTTGTTCCGGGCCGGGAACGGGCGTGGACGCCGTAGGTTGGGTTGAGGCGCAGCCGAAAACCCAACGCCTGCGCATGGCACGCGGGTGTTGGGTTTGCGCTGGCGCTTAACCCAACCTACGACGGTTCTCTTGGATTACACCGGCCCCCAGGTCACGGTCAGGGTTTCGCGCCAGGCGAAGCGGGTCAGGTGGTCGTCCACCACGGCCTTCACGCGGGCCAGCTCGTCCTCGCCCGGCGCCTCGGCGCGCAGGGTCAGCACGCCATCCTCCGCCGTCATGTGGCAGGTGCCCCAGGGGAAATCGGCGCGGCCGCGGCGGTCGTCGTACTCCACCGGGATCTTGTGCGCGAAGTGCTTGCACAACTGCTGCAGGTAGCGGCTGGCCTGCGCGGTGGTCACCTCGGCCTGTTGCGTGTTCATTCCCTACTCCCTCCCTTCACCGTCGTTCAGTGCGCGGTCCGCCAGCACGATGCGGAACCCGCGCGAGCACGCCTCCACCCGCCCCTCCACGCCATAGGCGCGGCGCAGCAGGGCGCTGTCCAGCGCCTCGTCCGGCGTGCCGGTGGACAAGAGGCGCCCCTTGTTCAGCACCACCACCCGGTCGCAGAAGCGCAATGCCAGGTTGATGTCGTGAATGGCGATCAGCGCGATGCAGCCCTCCCGGTCCGCCAGGTCGCGCACGGTCTGCAGCACCGACAGCTGCCAGCGCAGGTCGAGCGCACTGGTCGGTTCGTCCAGCAGCAGCAGGCGCGGGTGGCGCACGATGGCCTGCGCCAGCCCGATCAGCTGCCGCTGCCCGCCCGACAGCTCGCCCAGGCGGCGGAGCGCCAGCGGGCGCAGTTCCAGCCGGTCGAACACGTCGTCGATGCGCCGGTCGGCCTCCGCGCGCGGCAGGTCGGGGCGGATGGCGCGGAGCGCGCTCAGCACCGCCTCGTAGGCGATCAACACGCTGCCCAGCGGCAGCGACTGCGGCAGGTAGCCCAGGCGGCGCACCCGCTGCGCCGCCGGCAGGCGCAGCAGGTCCTCCCCGTCCAGCTCGACCCGCCCGGTGGCGGCGAGCAGCCCGGCCAGCGACTTCAGGAACGTCGACTTCCCCGCCCCGTTGGAGCCGATGACCGCCACCAGCGTGCCCGACGCGATGCGCGGCAGCCCGATCCCCTCGATGGTCGGCCGGCGGCCGTAGCCGGCGGCGAGGTCCGCGATGGCGAGGCCGCCCGTCATGCGTTCCTCCGCTGCGACAGGATCAGCGCCATGAACAGCGGGATGCCGACCAGCGCCGTGACGATGCCCACCGGCAGCAGCAGCCCCGGCACCAGCGTCTTGGCGGCGATGGACGCCAGCGACAGCACCAGCGCCCCGGCCAGCGCCGCGCCCGGCAGGTAGAAGCGGTGGTCCTCGCCCAGCGCCAAGCGCGCGATGTGCGGCCCGACCAGCCCGATGAAGCCCACGGTGCCGACGAAGGCCACGGCGGCGGCGGCCAGCAGGCTGACGCGCAGCATCACCAGCATGCGCAGCCGCTCCACCGGAATGCCGAAGCTGCGCGCGTGCTCCTCCCCGCCGCGCAGGGCGGTCATCGCCCAGACGTGGCGCAGCGACAGCGGCAGGCAGACCACCAGCACCAGCGCCACCAGCGCCACCTTGTCCCAGGTGGCGCGGGCGAGGCTGCCCATGGTCCAGAACACGATCTGCTGCAGCGCGTCCGCACTCGCCACGAACTGCACCAGCCACAGCAGCGCGTTCATGACGAACACCATGGCTATGCCGAACAGCACCACCGTGTCGGCCGTCGTGCCCTGCGTGCGCGCCAGCGCCTGGATGACCAGGATCGACCCCATGGCGAAGACGAAGGCGCAGGCCGGGACCATCACCGTCTGGTCGAAGCCGAACAGCGACAGCTCCAGCACGATCGCCAGCGACGCGCCGAAGGTGGCGGCGTTCGAGATGCCCAGCGTGAAGGGGCTGGCCAGCGGGTTGTTCAGCACCGTCTGCATCTCCGCCCCGGCAAGGCCCAGTGCCGCCCCCACCACCACCGCCATGGCGGCGGCGGGCAGGCGGATGTTCCACAGGATGACCTCCGCGCTGCGGCTCAGGCCCGCGGGGTTCAGCAGGCCGTTCAGCACGTCCACCAGCGGCAGGGCGGAGGGGCCGGTGGCGGCGTCGCCCAGGAAGGACAGCACCAGCGCCACGGCCAGCGCCGCCAGAACCACGATCCGCCGGACGACGAAGCGGGCGTACCGCCGCGCCAGCGAGGTGTCTTCCGTCATGGCGCTCACTTCACGCTGGTCCAGTAGGCGCCGTCGGCCGGCACGGGCTGGAAGCGTTCGTAGAAGGATTTCAGCGTGGCGGTGGGATCGAGGTCGGCGGTCAGTTCCGGCTGGAACCAGCGGGCCATGGCCTGGACCGCCACGATGTTGAAGGGGGAGTGGAAGAAGTGATGCCACACCGCGTGCGCCCGGCCCGCGCGCACCGCGTCCAGGTCGGCCACGCCGGGCCGGCCGAGGCTGCGCGCCAGCGTCTCGCGCGCCTGCGCGGCCGGGGCGCCCGGCCCCAGCACGATGCGGCGCGGCGTCTTGTCCGCCGTCGCAGGGTTGCCGATGGCGGTGCCGACGTAGATGTCGGGCTGGTGGGTCAGCAAATATTCCAGGCTGACGAGGCCGGCGTCGCCGGGAATGACGGCGGAGCCGAGGTTGCGCCCGCCCGCCTCCTCGACCAGACGGCCGAGCACGCCGTTGCCGACGCTGGCGCAGCAGTCCTCCTGCAGCCCCACGCGGTTCTCCAGGAACACCAGCGGGCGGGTGGTGGCCTTCGCGACGCGCTCGCGCACACGGGCGAGTTCGCTTTGGTAGGCGGCGACGAACTCCGCCGCCTCCGCCTCGCGGCCCAGGATGGTGCCCAGGAGCGCGATGCTCTTGGGCGTGTTGGCGATGGGGTCGCGGAAGAAGTCGACGAAGACGACGGTGACGCCCGCCGCCTCCATCTGCGCCAGCAGTTCGCGCGCCTGCGGGCCCGGCCCGTGACCTCCGAGGCCGAAGATCGCCAGGTCGGGCCGCAGCGCGATGGCCTGTTCGGTGCTGAAGCTGTCGGCCGACGCCTTGCCCACCAGCGGCACGCCGCCCAGGGCCGGGAAACGCGCCAGCCAGCGGTCGTACCCGGCGGGGTCGAGCAGCGGGAATTCGCCCATCATGGCCACCACGCGCCGCACCGGATCCCCCCGGTCCAGGATGCCGAGTGCCGCGAGGAACCGGCCCTCCCCCAGGACGATCCGCTCGACGCGCGCCGGCACCCGGACCGTGCGGCCGGCCAGGTCCGTGACCTCCGCGGTGGCCGCCGCCGCGGCCGGGACGATGGCCCCCAGGAGCAACCCCAGGACAACGGTCAATCGGCGCAGCAGCATGGGTGTGTTTCCTTTAGGCCAGAGAGGGGGGCAAATCAGAACTTCAGCGTGGACGACAGGTAGAAGCTCCGGCCCTCGGCCAGGACCGGCGTGATGGCCGCCGTCTGGGCGTAGGTGGAGCGGCTGGAATAGGCGGCGTCGAACAGGTTGTTGGCCTCCAGGCGCAGCGTCCAGTTCGCCACCGACGGCATCGGCTGCCATTCGGTGAAGAGGTTCACCACCGTGTAGCCCTTCATGTCGCCGAAGCCGGCGGCGCGCAGCGCGCTGTCCTCCAGCTTCAGCGCGAACTCCGACGAGGCGCCCAGCGTCAGGCGGATCGGTTCCACCGTGTAGTGGCCGCGCAGCGTGATCAGGTCGCCCACCGGCACCGCCGTGTTGAAGTCGCCCGGCAGGGCGATGCGGTTGCCGTAGGTGACGTCGGTGTGCGTGTACTTGGCACCGATGGACGCGTTGGCCCAGTCGTACCCGGCCGACAGGTCGAAGCCCTGCGTCTTCAGGTCCAGGCCGTTGATGCGGACGCGGGCGGTGTCGTTCCACGCCATCGGGTTGTCGATCAGCGTGCGGAACAGCGCACCCTCCAGCGCCAGCCCGCCCTGGGCATAGCGCAGGCCGCCGCGCAGGTTGTGCGCCGTGGCCGGCTTCAGGTCGCGCGCATAGCGGTAGTTGGCGGCGTGGAACAGCGCCGTCTCCGCCATTTCCAGCCCGCCCCAGTTGTAGCCGTAGCCGGCGAAGGCGGCGAGCCCGCCGACGATGTCCACCTCGGCCGACAGGTTCGGGCTGAGCCCGGTGTTGTCGAAGGTCTGGCCGTCCACCGCGCGGTAGCTCTGGTGGTCGATGCGCAGGCCGCCGGACAGGCGCAGCCGGTCGACCGGCGCCACGCGGGCCTGGACGAAACCACCCACGCCGCTGATCCGCTCGCCCGCGTCCGTGGTGAAGTGGAAGCGCTCCACCTCCGTCTCGTCGCGGTAGACGTCGATGCCGGCGGTCAGCTTGCCGGTGGGGATGGCGACGCTGTTCTTGATGGTGCCGCCGATGCTCTCCACCTCGGCGTTGAAGGCACCGTGCGGCGTCGTGCGGCGGTTCTCGTTCGGACGCTTCAGCGTGTTGCGGTTGAAGTACAGGCTGACGTCGGGGTCGAACAGATCGGTGGGCTTGGTGGTCTTGTAGCCGACGGTGACGGTGGTCCGCTTGGCCTCCGTGCTGTTCAGCAGGCGGCCCGTGGGGTTGTTGACGACGCCCATGTTGGCGCGCAGGCGGCGGATGCCCTCGTCCTTCACATGCTCGCCGGACAGCTGGAAGCGGTGGCCGCCATCGATCTCGTAGGCCAGCTTGCCCAGGCCGCTCAACAGGTCGGTGGCGGTGCCCAGCTCGCGGTTGCCCGCACCGGTCTCGTAATCCTTGCCGCGGGCGATGGTGCCGATGCCCAGGATCTCGAACCCGTGCTTCGCCGCATAGCCGGCGCCGGTGGTGCGCCACGTGCGGGAATTGGTGTCGTAGCCGACGATGGCGGTGGCGCCGATGCTCTGCCCGGGCAGCAGCATGTCGCGCGCGTCCTTGGTGGTGAAGCGCACGGCACCGCCCAGCGCGCCGAAGCCGGCGTCGGCCGGGGCGACGCCCGCGTCCACCGCCACCGACTTCAGGAAGATCGGGTCCAGCGTCAGGTTGCCGTTGTGGTGCCACACGTTGTTGCGCTGCGGCGCGCCGTCGACGGTGACGTTCAGCTTGGACTGGTCGATGCCGTGGACGTACAGCTTCTGCGCGGCGGTGCTGCCGCTGGGCACGGTGACGGCGGGCTCGTCACGGAACAGCTCGCGCAGGGTCAGCGGTTGCTCGCGGTCGATGTCGGCCTGTTTGATGGTGCTGGTGGTCCCGATGTCCCGGCCCGCCTCGCCGCCCACCTGGACGGGCGCCAGCGTCATGGACTGCTGCGCCGCCGCCGGTACCGACACCAGCATGGTGGTGGCAAGCAGCGCCGCCGTGATCCCCGCCTTCGCCCCCGCCCTGTCTCCGATCGCACTGCTCATCGCTGTTCGCCTTTTTTGCGGCCCCGTCCTGGACGGCGGCCCGGTTCCGTGATATCGAGAATGATAATTAATCGCAACATCAAAGGGGCAGCCGCCCCGGCATACGACGTCGTATAGCCCCATTCCCTGGGGGATTGCCTTTGCGGTCCGGTCGAATGCCTTTGCCGGACGGTCAGAATCGAGGAGCGGTGCGCATGACGAACCAGGACCCTTCACCCGTCGGCGGCACCATGGTCCAGCCACCGGCCCAGGCGCCGGTCCAGGCGCCGCGCACCCCCATCGCCTGCCGCGCGCTGGCCACCGACATCGCCGCCGCCGGCCTGCCGCACCGGATGCTGGCGCCGACGCTGCGGCCGGACGACACGGTGCTGTACGGGCGTTTCCGGCTGCTGCGGCTGGGCAGCGGGCTGTCGCTGCACGCCACCGACGCCGTCGACGCGCACGACCTGACCTCCCAGGCCGTGTCCAACCCCGGCCTGACCGTCGCCCTGTTCCTGCGCGGCCGCGCGGAGGTGTCGCTGGGCGGCCGGCCCTACCGCGTGGCGGCGTGCGGGACGCCCCAGGTCTTCGTGCTGTCGCGGGCGGAACCGGACCTGTTCGTGCGCCGGGGCATGCGCGGCAACTGGGTGCGCAAGGCCACCATCAGCGTGCCCCCGGACTGGTTCGACGACGACCGGCTGGGCCGCGACGCCCGCCTGCGCGCCTTCGCCCGCGCGCACGGCGCCAGCGCCGTGTGGGAGGCGTCGGCCCGCCAGGTCCAGCTGGCCGAGCGCATGATCGGCCCCACCCCCTACGCCGCGGCGCTGGAGGGGCTGTACCTGGAAAGCCACGCCCTGGAGATCGTCGCCGAGTCGCTGTCGGCCCTCACCGGCCACGCGGCGGCGGGCGCCGCTTCAGCCCCCGCCGGCCGGGCCCCCGCCGGTCGGGACCGGGCGCGCGTCCAGGCGGTGTGCGACTACCTGGACGCCCACACCGCCGAGGGGCACGCCGACGCCCCCAGGCTGGAGGACGTCGCCCGCCACGCCGGCATGAGCGTCAGCGCGCTCCAGCGCCTGTTCCGCGCCGCGCACGGCACCTCGGTGTTCGACTATTACCGGGGCCTGCGCATGGACCGCGCGCGCGCCCTGCTGGAGCGCGAGCGGGTCAGCGTGACCGAGGCGGCCTACATCGCCGGCTACGGCAACCCCGCCAACTTCGCCACCGCCTTCAAGCGCCGCTTCGGCCTGTCGCCCCGGGACGTGCGCGGGCGGCGGTGAGCCGCTACGCCCAGGGAATGCGCTCGGCCATCCAGTAGACGCCGAGCACCAGCAGGACGCCCGACGTGGCGTGGATCAGGCGGCGCGCGGCGACGGCGCTCAACCGCCGCTCCAGCGCCACGATCAGCGGCACGGCGATCAGGACGATGGCGATCTGGCCGACCTCGACGCCCAGGTTGAAGCACACCAGCGCCACCAGCTTGGCGCCTTGCGGCAGGCCCACCTCGCCCAGGGCGCCGGCGAAGGCGAAGCCGTGCACGAGGCCGAACAGAGTCGCCACCCACCAGCGGTGCGCCGCGTTGGGGATGATGTAGTTCTCGGCGGCGACGAAGATGATGCTGGCGGCCACCAGCGGCTCGATCACCGCGCCCGGCACCGACACCACGTCCAGCGCCGCGAGGCTGAGCGTGACGGAGTGGGCGAGCGTGAACCCCGTGACGATCGCCAGCAGCGAACGCACGCTGCGCGCCCACAGGATGACCGCCAGCAGGAAGGCGACGTGGTCGTAGCCAATGAGGATGTGCTCGATCCCGCTCAACAGGTACGCCCACGCCGCTTCGGCGGCCGTCATCGGCTCGGCCAGCGGCACGTCCGCCCGGCGGGCGTCCAGCACCGCCTGCCGCTCGCCGTCCGGCCCCGCGCGGAGGACGACGTGGCGGGCGGCCGGGTCCAGCTCCTGGAACAGCGTGGCCCGGTAGGTCATGGGCGTGCCGGGGCAGAGCCAGACCAGCGCAGCCTCCACATGTGGACCGGCCAGTTGCTGCCCGGCGGTCACCTGCCCCTGGGTGCGCTCGCACGCGCGGCCGGCGCTGTCCAGGACCGCGACGTGGCGGTCGACGTAGGCCAGCGTTGCGCCGGCCCCACCCTGCCCCACGGCCGCCGCGACGTCGGCCGGGTTGAGCGCCAGCCGGGCACGCACCTCGTGTCCGGCGACCTCCAGCGTCGAGGACGACAGGTTGGCGACGTGGGCCTGCGCGGCACCGCCGACCACCAGCAGCAGCAGGAAAAGCAGGACGCGCGGCATGTCTACCCCTTCAGCAGGCCGGTCAGGTTGGCGACGTGGTAGTTGGGGATGGTCACCACCGCCCCGCGCTCGACGATCAGGACGTAGCGGCTGAGCCCGTCCGGGGCGACGTCGCCCACCTCCAGCGTCAGCGCCGCGCGCGGCTTGCCGGGCGCGAAGACGGCGACCACGAGATCGGGAAAGGTGAGGCCGAAGCGCGCCCGGTCCTCCGCCGTCCCCACCGGACGCTCGATCCGCGCGCGGGCGAACAGGCCCAGCGCCTTGCCGATGCGCTCGCTGGATTCGGGCGAGACGGCGTGCGCGTGATCGGCGCGGGCGTCGCCGGGCGCGTGGCCGTGCGCGTCCGGATGCAGGAACCAGTGCCCCTCCCCCGTGCGGTCGAAACGCGCCAGCCGGCCGGCGTGCAGCAGCTCCACGGCGGTAACGTCGGGCACCGCGACCAGATACTCCACCGCCTCCGCATGCTCGTCCGCAGGGTGGGCGTCGCCGCCGTCGCGCACGGCGTAGACGCTGGCGGCGATGCCGGCCAGCAGGACGGCGCCCCACAGCAGGGGGCGCAGAGGTGCCGCCTCCGTCATCGCCGGCGCCTCCAGGCGACGATGCCCAGTGCTGCCACCAGGCCGGGCAGCACCACGGTGCTGGTCAGGAAGGCGGCCTGCATCTGCCCGTTGGTCAGCTGCACCGTGCGCATCTCGTAGTTGCGCGGCACGATGTCGATCAAATTGTCCTGCTCGGCGAGCGCGCTGACGGTGTTGAGGAACAGCGTGCCGTTGCCGAAGCGCCCGAAGAAGGAATTGGTGGCGAAGTCGCCGTCGCCGACCACCACCAGCTGCGCCTGCCGCGGCTTCGCCCCCTCCCCCTCCAGTGTGCGCGTCGCCATCACCATCAGCGTCTGCGCCCCGGTGTCCGGCGCGGCGTCGCCGGCCAGCGGCTGCGTGCGGGAGCGCGCGCTGGTCTGCACCAGCGGGTTCAGCGTCACCCCGGCCGCGCGCGGTCCCGGCGCCGGGACCAGCGGCGACGCGCCGGCATAGAACGTCATCGCCAGGTTGCGGGTGATCCGGTGCCGGCTGTAGCGGGTGACGGCCGGCGTGCCGCCGTCGGTCCAGTAATGGCTCTCCTCGTCCAGCACCAGGGCGCGCTGGTGGCGGATGCCGAAGTCGGCCAGCAGCGCGTCCAGGCCGTGCGCGACGAAGGGTTCCAACAGGACGACGGCGCGCCCGCCCTCCGCCATCCAGTCCTTGAGCTGCTCCGCCTCCGCCGCCTCGAACGCCACCTGCGGGGCGGCCACCACCGCCACCGTGCAGCCGGCCAGCTGGCCGGGGCCGCGGCTGAGCTGCACGGCGCGCACCTGATAGCCCAGCGCGTCCAGCGCGTCGCGCGCCATGCCCATGCCGTGCCGCTCGTGGATCTCCAGCGCCCGCCCGCCCGACGAATGGCTGTGGCTGTGGCTCATGTCGTTTTCGAAGTGGTCGTGCGTCTTCAGGCTGAAGGGATCGGCCTCGTTGTGGCCGTCGGTGAAGCACACGGTCTGCGCCGCCAGCTGCGTGGCGCGGATCAGGCCGTTGGTGAACTCCACCTCCGTGCCGCCGTTGACGACCACGCGCCGCCCTTCGGATTCGAAGATGGCGGTGCCGGCGAACTGCACCTGATGGCGCCGCGCCTCGGCCGGCTGCAGCATGGGGTCGACCGCGCGCACGCTGACCAGCGGGTTGAACGCGTACTGCTCCAGGAGCGCCTTGGAATCCTGCATCGCCTTGTTGCGCAGGTCGTAGAAGAAGGTGACGGACACCGGCTTGGTGACCGCCTCCACCACCCGGCGCGATTCCGGCCCCAGGGTGTAGGAGCCGGCGCTGGTCAGATCCAGGCGCACGGGCGTGCGCACGGCCAGCAGGTTGGCGGCGACCAGAACGGCCAGCACCGCCGCCACCGGAAGCCAGAACCCCGCCTTGCGGGACAGCGTCTTCAAGGCACCGTTCATGCGTGGCGCCTCCGCAGCGATTGCACGGTCAGGACCAGGGCGGCGGCGATGACGCTGGCGAAGTACACCACCGTCGTGCCGTTCAGCACGCCGCGGATCAGGTCCACGTAGTGGACGGAGAAGGACAGGTGATTCAGCAGCCGCGTCAGCGTGTAGTCGAGGTTCAGGCTGGCGGCGTAGTCGACGAACCACAGCAGCACGATCACCGCCCAGGTGACCAGGGCCGCCACGATCTGGTTCTGGCTGAGGCTGGACACCAGAACGCCGATGGCCAGGAACGCCGTGCCCAGCAGCGTGACGCCCAGGTAGCCGCCAAGGATCGGCCCCAAATCCGGCTCCCCGAACAGCAACAGCGGGACGACGGCGGTGGCGGTGCCGGCCAGCATCAGCACCATGACCAGCAGGCTGGCCAGGAACTTGCCCAGCACGATCTGCGTGTCGGACAGCGGCAGGGTCAGCAGCAGCTCCAGCGTGCCGGTCTTCGCCTCCTCCGCAAAGACGCGCATGGTGATCAGCGGGGTCACCAGGATCAGCAGCACGCTCATGTTGTGGAACGCCGTGACCATGTTCATGGCGTTCACGAAGAACAGGTTGAAGCTGAAGAAATAGCCGCTGACCACCCAGAACACGATCAGCACCGCGTAGGCGATGGGGGTGGAGAAGTACTCCGCCAGCTCCTTGCGCAGAATGGCCAGGAAGCGCGTCATGCCGCCACCTCCCGCCCATCCGGTCGCACGGCGTCGAGGAAGATGTCCTCCAGCGTCGGTGCCACCGGCACCAGGGCCAGCAGCCGGCCGTGCCGCACCACGGCTTCCGCGATGGCGGCGCGCGGGTCGGTGTCGGCAGACAGGCGGCAGCGGCAGCGCACCGCGTCCCCCTCGATCTCCACCCCCACCACCTCCACGCCCTCCAGGCCGCCCAGCAGGTGGGTGAGGCGCAGCGCCGGGATATCAGTCGCCTGCACGTCCACCATCGCCGGCCCGGCCGCCTCCCCCGCCCCGTCCAGGCGCCGCTCCGCCACCAGCCGGCCGGCGTGCAGGATGAACACGCGGGAGCACAGCGCCACGATCTCCTGCATCAGGTGGCTGGAGAACAGCACCGCCCGCCCCTTCCCGGCGCGGCGGATGAGATCGCGCACCTCGATCATCTGCAAGGGGTCCAGGCCGTTGGTCGCCTCGTCCAGCAGCAGCACCTCCGGATCGCCGATGGTCGCCTGGGCCAGCGCCACGCGCTGGCGGAAGCCCTTGGACAGCGTGCCGATGCGGCGGTTGCGCACCGATTCCAGGTCGTAGTCGGCCAGCGCCTGCTCGATCTCGGCCCGCCGCGCGCGGCGGTCCAGCCCGCGCGCACCGGCGACGAAGTCGAGGTAGCCGGTGACCGGCAGCGCGTCGTAGACCGGCGGCTTCTCCGGCAGATAGCCGATGCGCACGCGTGCGCGCGCCGCCGGGCTCTGCGGACGTTCGCCGCACACAAGCACCTCGCCCCGGTCGGGCTGCAGGTAGCCGGAGAGTATGCGCAGCGTCGTCGTCTTGCCGCTGCCGTTGGGGCCGAGCAGGCCGACGATCTCGCCCTTCTCCACCGACAGGCTGAGGTCGTCGAGGGCGCGCAGCGACCCGAAGGACTTGCCGACGCCCTGGAGGTGGATGGCCGGGTGCATGCTGTGTCGCCCGTTCGCTGGCGACGTTGGGTTTTCGCCGGCGCTCAACCCAACCTACGATTTCTCTCTATCGTCATGGCCGGGCCCAGTCCCGGCCATCCACGCACCCCGACCAAATCAAGGTGCGTGGATACCCGGGACAAGCCCGGGCAAGACGAAAAGAAAGTTGTAGGTTGGGTTGAGGCCAAAGCCGAAAACCCAACGTCACGCCCTCATTCATACGGCTTGTCGTGCTGGTGCTCGGCGTACTGCTCGATGCCGTGGCTGTACCAGATCTGCCCCTGCGTGGCGTCGCGGATCAGCTTCAGCCGGTCGATCGACTGCATGGAGTGCGTGGTGCTCCAGGTGATGCCGGGGATGGCGCCGGCCTCGTTCTCCGGCGTGTAGACGGCGTCGCCGGCCAGCAGCAGCGTGCCCGTCTTCGGCAGGCGCACCTGCAGGGACTGGTGGCCCTGCGTGTGCCCCTTGGTGTCCAGCACGACGACCGAGCCGTCGCCGAACAGGTCGAAGTCGCCGGTCAGCTGCATGAAATCATAGTCGCGCGTGGTGTCGTAGTCCTTCAGGACGAACGCCGCCGACTGGAACTTCTCCGGCCACCAGGCGGCCTTCAGCTCCTCCTTCTGCACGACATGCTTGGCCTTGGGGAACAGCTTGATGTTGCCGGCGTGGTCCAGGTGGAAGTGGGAATAGACCACGTACTTCACCTGATCGGCCTTGTAGCCCAGCTTCTCCAGCTGGCGGTCGATGACCTCCTCGCGCTTCTGGGTCGGGAAGAAGGCGCCGCACAGGCCCTTGCCCCAATAGCTTTCGCACTTGCCGTCCGACACGTCGACGTTGTTGCCGGTGTCGAACACGGTCAGGCCGCGCGGGTGGTCGATGATGTACATGGCGACCGGCACGCTGATCTTCTTGCCCACGTCGCGCATGGCGGTCAGCCAGCCCTTGTCCATCTCCAACTGGCCGCTGGACACCTGATAGAGCTTGATGCCCTCGGCCGCCTGCGCCGCCGGGGCCATCAGGCCCAGCACCGCGCAAGCGTACAACGCTTGTCTCCACATCATCGGCGTTCTCCTCTCCCTGTCAGGCGTTCAGAGTCAGTTTTTCAGAAGGTCAGGACCTGTCGGATGCTCTCTCCTTTGGCCAGCCGGTCGAAGGCGGCGTTGAGGCCGTCGAGCGTCACCCGCTCGCTCAGCAGCTTGTCGACCGGCAGGCGGCCGGCCTGGAACAGGCCGATGTAGCGCGGGATGTCGCGTCCCGGCACGGCGCTGCCGATGTAGCTGCCCTTCACCGTGCGCTCCTCCCCCACCAGGGAGACGATGTTCAAGGGCCAGCGCAGCGTCGGATTCGGCAGCCCGGCGGTCACCGTCGTGCCGCCGCGCCGGGTGATGCGGTAGGCCAGATCCATCGCCTGCGGCGAGCCGGCCATCTCCAGCGCCGTCTCCACCCCGCCGCCGGTCAGGTCGCGGATGGCGTCGGCGCAGCCGTCCTGCGTGGCGTTGAAGGTGTGGGTGGCGCCCAGGCTCTTCGCCATCGCCAGCTTGGCGTCGACGATGTCCACGGCGATGACCCGCGCCGCCCCGGCGGTGACGGCGCCCAGCAGCGCGCTCAAGCCCACCCCGCCCAGGCCGACGACGGCGACGGAGGTGCCGGGCTGCACGCGCGCGGTGTTGAAGACCGCCCCCGCCCCGGTCAGCACGGCGCAGCCGAACAGCGCCGCGTGCTCCAGCGGCAGGGACTGGTCGATGCGCACCAGCGAATTGCGCGAGACGACCGCGTATTCGGCGAAGGCGGAGACGCCGACGTGGTGGTTGACCCGCTCGCCCCCCGACCCGTGCAGGCGCCATTCGCCCGACAGCAGCGATCCCGCCCCGTTGGTCACCGCCGCCGGCTCGCACAGCGCCGGGCGCCCCTCCATGCAGGGCAGGCAGTGGCCGCAGGACGGCACGAAGACCATCACCACGTGGTCGCCCGCCTTCAGGTCGGTGACGCCGCGCCCGACCTCCTCCACCACGCCGGCCGCCTCGTGGCCCAGCGCCATGGGCACCGGGCGCGGGCGGTCGCCGTTGATCACCGACAGGTCGGAATGGCACAGGCCGGCGGCGACGACGCGCACCAGCACCTCGCCGTCGCCGGGCGGGGACAGCTCCAGCTCCTCGATCGCCAGGGGCCGGCTGTCCGCATAGGGTGCGGGCGCCCCCATGGTCCGCAACACCGCCGCCTTGATCCTCATGCCGCGTGCCTCCCTGGTGTTTCAAAGCCGTAGCCGTAGGTTGGGTTGAGCGCGAGCGAAAACCCAACATCCCTGCCGGGGAAAGGACGTTGGGTTTTCGGCTGCGCCTCAACCCAACCTACGGGCTCCTACCCGTGATAGTTAACCACCGTCTTGGTGACGCAGAACTCCTCCAGGGCCATGAAGCCCTTCTCGCGGCCGTGGCCGCTCTTCTTCACGCCGCCGAAGGGCAGCTCCACCCCGCCGCCGGCGCCGTAGCAGTTGATGAAGACCTGGCCCGAGCGGATGCGCCGCGCCACGCGCTGCGCCTTCGCCCCGTCGCGCGTCCACACGCCGGCCACCAGCCCGTACTCCGTGGCGTTGGCGAGGCGGACGGCGTCCTCCTCGTCCTCGAAGGGCAGGATGGACAGGACGGGGCCGAACACCTCCTCGCAGGCCAGCGCGTTGCCGCGCGGCACCGGGCCGAACAGGGTGGGCAGCACGTAATAGCCGCCGGCCGGCAGGTCGGGCACGGTCTGCGCCTCGGCGATCACCGGGATCCCGTCGGCGCGGGCGCGGTCGATGTAGCCCTGCACCCGCGCGCGCTGCGCCGGGTTGATGACGGGGCCGCAGTCCGGGTCGATGTGGTGCGGCCCGACGCGCACCTTCGTGAAGGACGCCGCCAGCCGCTCGGTGAAGTCATCGTAAATGGAGCGCTGGACCAGCAGCCGGCTGCCGGCGGAGCAGGTCTGGCCGGCGTTCTGGATGATCGCCTTCTGCACGGTGGGCAATGCCAAGTCCATGTCGGCGTCGTCGAACACCACCTGGGGCGACTTGCCGCCCAGCTCCAGCGTGCAGCCGATGTGGTTCCGCGCCGCTGCCGTCTGGATCAGCGTGCCGACTTCGGGCGAGCCGGTGAAGGAGATGAAGTTGATGTCGGGGTGTGCCGCCAGCGCCGCCCCCGCCTCCTCCCCCCTTCCGGTCACGAGGTTCAGGGCACCGTCCGGCAGGCCCGCCTCGGCCGCCAGCTCGACGATGCGCAGCGCGCTGAGGCAGGCGTCCTCGGCCGGCTTGATCACCGTGGCGTTGCCCATGGCCAGCGCCGGGGCCAGGGTGCGGCCGAACATCTGCGCCGGGTAGTTCCACGGCGTGATGTGGGCGGTCACCCCGTGCGGCTCCTTCACGATGGCGACGTTGTAGCCGTTGAGGTACGGGATGGTGTCGCCGTGCACCTTGTCGGCCGCCGCCCCGTAGTATTCGAAATACCGCGCCAGCGCCTGGACGTCGGCGCGCGCCTGGGACATCGGCTTGCCGGTGTCGTTCGCCTCCAGGTCGGTCAGTTCCTGGGCATGGTCGAGGATGCGCTCGGCCAGCCGCATCATCAGCCGGCCGCGCTCGGTCGCCGTCAGCCGGCCCCAGGCGCCCTCCACCGCGCGGCGCGCCGCCTTGACGGCGCGGTCCACGTCGGAGGCGCCGGCGCAGGCGATGCGGGCGATCTCCTGCCCGGTGCTGGGGGCGAAGACGGGCATGGTCTCGCCGCCGTCGGCCGCCTGCCACACCCCGTCGATGAAGAGCTTTGCCATGGAAAATCTCCGCTCAATGCGCAGCCGACAGCGCGTCGGTCCGCGAGACCTCGCCGCGCTCGATCAGGTAGACGGTCTCGGCGAAGCTGCGCAGAAGGCTGGGGTTGGATTCGGTGATGAGCAGCGTCACCTCCCGCTCCCGGTCGCGCAGGGCCCGCAGCGCCTCGGCGTATTTCAGCGCCAGCGCGGGCGCCAGACCCTGGAACGGCTCGTCCAGCAGGACCAGGCGGGTGCCGACCATCAGCGCGCGGCCCAGCGCCACCATCTTGCCTTGCCCACCGCTCAAGGACGCCGCCTTGCGGTCGCGCATCACCTTCAGCTCGGGCGCCACCTGGTAGATGAGGTCGAGGCGCTCGCGCATCAGCGCGGCCGGGAAGCCGCAGACCTGACCGGGCAGCAGGATGTTCTCCTCGATCGTGAAGGTCGGGAACAGGCGCCGGTCCTCCGGCGCGTAGCCGATGCCCAAGGGCGGGCGCAGGTGCGGCTCCAGCCCCGTGATGTCGCGCCCGTCGAAGGTGACGCGGCCGGACGACACCGGCACGAAGCCCATGATGGTGCGCAGCAGCGTCGTCTTGCCCGCCCCGTTGCGGCCGATCAGCGCCACCGTGCTGCGCGGCGGCAGGGCAAGGTCGGTGCGGCGCAGGACCTGCACCCCCTCGATGAACGCGTCGACGGCATGAAGGGCGATCATCGCGTCACACCCCCGTCACGTTGCGCAGGACGTCCGGATTGGCGAAGACCTCCTTCGGCGGACCCAGCGCCATGATCTTCCCGGCACTCCACACGGCGATGCGGCCGGCGTAGCGCTCGACGATCTCCATGTCGTGCTCGACGAAGACGGAGGTCACCCGCCGCGCCGCCAGGGCACGGGCCAGCGTGTCCATGACGCCGACCTTCTCGGCCGAGCTGACGCCGCTGGTCGGCTCGTCCATCAGCAGAAGGCGCGGCTTCAGGGCCAGCGCCACGGCGATGTCGATCAGCTTGCGCACACCCTCCGGCAGTTCGCGGATCGGCTTGTCGGCGACCGATCCCAGGCCGAAGAGGTCCAGCAGGTCCAGCATCTCGTCGCGCTGCGGCAGGGTGCCCAGGCGCAGCCAGGGCCAGCGCGTCTTCTCCCGCGACGCGGCGGCCAGCATCAGGTTTTCCAGCGCCGTGTGCTCCATGAACAGCTGCGGAATCTGGAAGGACCGGGCGATGCCGCTGCGCGTGATGCGGCGCGGCGCCATGCCCACGATCGGGCGCCCGTCGAACAGCACCTTGCCGCCCTTGGGCTTCAGATAGCCGGTGCACAGGTTGATGAAGGTGGTCTTGCCGGCGCCGTTCGGGCCGATGATCGCCAGCGTCTCGCCGTCGAAGACGTCCAGGTCGATGCCGTCGGCCGCCCGGATGCCGCCGAAATGGATGTGCAGGTCGCGCACGGACAGCAGCGGCTGCGTCATACCGGCCTCCTCCGCCCGCCCGTGACCACGCGGCGGCTGAACAGCCGCTCCTCCAAATCCTGGTACATCCCCACCAGACCGCGCGAGGCGAACAGGATGATGACCAGCAGGAACCCGCCCAGGATCATCTGCCAGACGTCGGCCGCGAAGGCGGAGGCGTAGGCGCGCACCAGCTCGTACACGATGGCGCCGACGAAGGGGCCGACGACGCTGCCCGCCCCGCCCAGGATGGCGATGAACACGAACTCGCCCGAGCGCACCCAGTAGCTCAGCTCCGGCGTCACGTGCCCCTGCACCAGCGCCAGCAGCGTGCCGCCCAGCCCGGCCAGGGCGGCGGAGATGACGTAGGCGACCAGCAGCACGCCGCGCGCCGACAGCCCGATGTACTCCAGCCGCGTCTCGTTGGACTTCAGCGCCCGCAAGGCCTCCCCCAGCGGCGACTGGAAGTAGCGGTAGACCAGCCACGCACACAGCACGACCAGGGCCAGCGTGAGGTAGAACAGCGTCGTCTCGTACTCGAACCGCTCGACCGCCATGCCGAACAGGGTCGGGCGCGGCACGCGCAGCCCGTCGCTGCCGCCGGTGATGAAGAAGAACTTCTCCAGGACCGAATAGAGCACCATGGAGAAGGCCAAATTCAGCATGCCGAAGAAGATGTAGCGGTAGCGCACGACGAAGAGGCCGACGACGATCCCCGTCGCCACCGCCGCCGCCACCCCGGCCAGCAGCAGCACCGCAAGCGACCCGCCCTGCATGGCCCGCGCGGCGAAGGCCACGGCGTAGGCGCTGGCCCCGAAGTACAGCGCGTGCCCGAAGGACACCTGCCCGGCCCGCAGCAGCACGACGATGCCCAGCACCGCCAGCCCCTTGGCCAGCGCCAGCGTGAACAGCAGCATGGAGGCCGGCGCCGTGAAGGGCACGGCGGCCAGCAGCGCCAGCAACACGGCGGGGATGAGGACGCGCGCCGCCATGCCCCTACACCTTCCGCATCTCGGCGACGCCGAACAGGCCCTGCGGCCGGAACAGCAGCACCACCACCATGATCAGGTAGGGCATCAGCACCTGCATCTCGGGATAAAGGTAGACGGCGAAGGACCGGCCCAGGCCCAGCAGCACGGCGGTGACCGCCGCCCCCTCCACCTGCCCCAGGCCGGCCGTGGCGACCACGGCGAAGCTCAGCACGATCATGTCGGTGCCGATGCCGGGCGTCAGCGACGTGGTGGGCGACGCCAGCGCCCCGCCCAGCGCGGCCAGCGTGGCGCCGATCATGAAGGTGGTCAGGTAGACGCGCTTGGCGTTGATGCCCATGGCCATCGCCGCCTCCCGGTCGTGCGCCACGGCGACGATCAGCCGGCCCTGCAGCGTGGAGCGCAGGAACCACCGCAGCGCCACCAGGACCACCACGGCCGCCGCCGGCAGCAGGAGCAACTGGTAGGCGGTGTAGTAGACCTGCCCCACCGCCAGCGTGCCCAACAGGCTGAGCGGCGCGTCGGCGAACATCGGGCTCACCCCCCACACCAGCCGCTGCACGTCCTCCAGAATCATGAAGACCGCGAAGGTGACGAGCAGGGTCAGCACCTCCTCCTTCATGTAGACGCGGCGCAGCAGAACGGTTTCGATCAGCCCGCCCAGCAGGGCGCCGACCAGCACTGCGCTGATGATCAGCGCCGGGTAGGCGAGGTAGGGGCTCCACCCCGCCCCGCCGATGCCGATCACCAGGCTGGTCGCCGTGTAGGCCCCGATCGCGTAGAAGGAGCCGTGGGCGACGTTGAGGACGCGCAGCACGCCGAAGATCAGCGTCAGCCCGACCGCCACCATGAACACCAGCGCGGCATAGGCCAAGCCATCCAGGACGGCCAGCAGCAGCAGTTCCGTCATCGGGGAAACCCGCCGCCGCTTACGGCTTGAACGCGAAGGTCTGGATCTTCGGGCTCGTCGGCATGCCCTTGTCGAGGGTCTTGACCCACTCCTCCGACTTCTGCCCGACCGGGGTGGTGACGAGGTCGGCCGGGTACAGCTTCATGTTGTCCATCACGGCGAAGGGATACTCCTTCACCCGCACCGTGGTGCCGATCAGCTGGTCCTCCAGGCCCTGGTTGTCCTCGCGCAGCTTCACGGTGCGCGTCAGGCCGCGGAACTCCAGGCCTTTCATGGCCTCCGCCAGCTGGTCCTTGGTGGGCCAGTTGCCGCCCGCCGCCTTGACCGCCTTCTCGAAGCCGGCCTGCATCGCCGCCATGGCCTGCGCCATGTGGTAGACGGGGTAGATGGGGTAGCTGCCGGTCTTCGCCTTGTACTTCTCGACGAAGGCCTTGTGGCGCGCCGGATCCTCGGCCGCCGGGTGCAGGAACCAGTGGTCGCCGCGCGCGCCGACGATGACGCCCTCCGGCAGCGTGTCGCCCAGCCGTTGCAGGGAGCTTTCGGCCAGCGGCAGCACGAAGGTGCTCTGCTTCAGGAGGCCGCGCGCCGCGGCCTGGCGGACGAAGGTGTCGAGGTCGCCGCCCCAGGAGGTGGACAGGATCACGTCCGGGCGCAGCGCCGACAGGCGCGTGATCTCGGTGGAATAGTCGGGCGCGCCGAACTTCGGGAACATCTCGGCCACCACGCGCACGTCGGGCTTCAGCGCCTTCAGCGCGGTGGAGAAGATGTTCCAGGAATCGCGGCCCCAGGCGTAGTCCTGGTTGACCACGGCGATCGTCTTGAAGTCGGGCTTGGCCTGCACGAGGTACAGGAGTGCGGCCAGCATTTCCGGCGTGGCGTTGGCCTGCGTGCGGAAGGAATACTTGTAGCGCTTCTCCTCGAAGATCTGCTGGGTGCCGCAGTCCCACATGATGTTGGGCTGCTTCAGATCCTCGGCCACGGGGACCAGCGCGTTGCAGTTGCCGCTGGAGATGGCGGCCAGCGTGAAGGCGGCGTTCTCGCTCTGCGACACGCGGCGGTACTCGGCCAGCAGGTTCTCCGTGCCCGCCCCTTCGTCGATGTAGACGGCGCGGACGGGAACGCCCTGGATGCCGCCCTTGGCGTTGATCTCCTCGATCAGCAGGTCGGCCGCGTCGCGGCCGGGCACGCCGAAGACGGACGCCGGGCCGGACAGGTAGGTGGTGATGCCGAGGACGATTTCCTTCGGCTTCTGCTGCGCCAGAGCCGGAGTTGCCAGAAGCGCGAGCGCCGCCGTTGCGGCGAAGAGGTTCCGCATTCTATGTGCCCTCCCTTCAACAGCGGATCGGCGTTCAGCCCGCAGGGGCGCCGTCCGGTTTTTGGGCGCCTTTGCGGCGCCTGCCTTTGAATTAGTAGGCACACAGGACTGTGCTAGACGGAAATATGATTTTACTCTGGAGCTTAGAGGAAAAATCTATAGCTGAAGGGAGTAGTTCTTTGAGAGAAGGGGCGTTGTAGGTTGGGTTGAGCGCCAGCGAAAACCCAACGTTCCTGCCGTGGCAAGCGCGTTGGGTTTTCGCTGGCGCTCAACCCAACCTACGCATTACCCGCCCACGTCCTCCAGGGACGCCTGCCACAGGCCGCGCCGCACCAGGGTGCGCATGACGTCCAGCAGCAGCGCCTCCATCTCCAGGGACGCCCGCGTCACCAGCTGGCCGGGGTTGCGCACCAGATGAACGCTGCGCTGGATCGTCGGCTCGACCAGCCGCGCCGCCATCAGCCGACCCTCGCGCACCTCGTCGTGCACGGCGGCCAGCGACAGGATGGAGACGCCGCTGCCCAGTTCCACCAGCTTCTTGATCTGCGGCAGCGCGTCGATCTCCGTCTGCACGCGCAGGTTCAGCCCCGCTGCGCGGGCGTTGCGGTCGATCAGGTCGCGCAGGCCGTGCGTCACGCTGGGCAGGATCAGGCGCATGCCGGCGACGGCGCTGAGCGGCACGGGATCGCGCAGGATGCCGTTCGGCCCCACCGGCCCGGTCGCCGCCTTCGGCGAGAGCACGAGGAACAGGTCCTCCGTCAGCAGCTTGCGCACCGACAGGTGGCGGACGTGGCCGGCGTTGAAGATGACGCCGATGTCGACCTGCCCGTCCTCGATCCAGCGCTCGATGTGGCCGGACATGCCCTCGATGATGCGCAGCGACACGGCGGGCAGCCGCTCCTCCGCCGCCTGCACCAGCGGCACGCTCAGCGGCTGGCTGATCGATCCGGGCAGCGCCACGCTCACCTGCCCACGCGCCGCCGTGCCGTGGTGGCGGATGTCCTCGCGCGCCAGATCGACGTACTTCAGGATCTGCCGGGCGTGGGAGAGCAGCAGCGCCCCCGTTTCCGTCAGCACGACGCCGCGCGCGTCGCGGACCAGCAGCTGCGTCTCCAGCTCCTCCTCCAGCCGCATGACGTGCTGGGACAGCGAGGGCTGCGCCACCCCCACCCGCTCGGCCGCGCGGGAGATGGCGCGCTCCTCCGCGATCGCCACGAAGTACCGAAGCTGCCGGATGTCCATCGCCGCCTCCCAACCCCGCTTGGCCAACCCCGCTTGGCCAACCCCGCCCGGCCCAACCCCGCCCGGTGATTCGTTCGCCCACAGGCAAAGGACACCATAGCGCGGCTCGCCGACCGGCGCATTCGGCGAGGTGGCCTGACGCTCAAGACGGTGGAGGCGGTGCCCGCAGGTTGGGTCTTCGGCCGGCACCTCGACCCAACCTGCGGCGCATCCGTCAGGGCCGGCGCGTGCCGACGGTCAGCACGAAGGTGCGCGGCACGTGGATGCCCTGGCCCTCGCGGAAGCGTTCATGGAAGGCGACGAAGTCGCGCTTCAGCGCGGCGCGCCGTTCCTCGTCCAGGCTGGCGGCCAGGGCGCGCGTGGGGCCATAGCCGTTGACGAAGGTGTTCCAGGCCGCCTCCCCGCCGGTTTCCACGTAATGGCTGGTCTCGACGGTGACCGTCAGGTCGAAGGCGCCGCCCAGCAGTTCCTCCAGCCGCTCGCGCCGGCCCCACTCGAAGGGCGACACCGGCGGCGGGGCCGCCATGTAGGGGCGCATCACCTTGAACATCTCGGCGATGGCGCCGTCCGGCGTCCAGGTGGCGAGCGCCAGCCGGCCGCCGGGCCGGCACACGCGGGCGAGTTCGGCCGCCGCCGCCTCCGGCTTGTTGACGAACATGACGCCGAAGGTGGAGACGACGGCGTCGAAGCTGCCGTCGTCCACCGGCAGCGCCTCGGCGTCGCCGACGCGGTAGTCGACGTCCAGGCCGCCGGACAGGGTGCGCGCGGCTTCCAGCAGGCCGGCGGCGATGTCGATGCCGGTCACGAAGGCACCGCGCCGGGCGCAGGCGCGCGCCGTGATGCCGGTGCCGGTCGCGACGTCGAGGATCCGCTCGCCCGGCCGCGGCGCCAGGGCGGCCACGGTGGCGTCGATTCCGTCGTAGACGCCGCGGATGATCTCCTCGTAATCGCGGCCGCCCGAACTCCACACGGCGGCGGCGCGTTCGTTGTGCGGCTGAATGGCGGGGGCGGTGGTGACGTGGCCGTCCATGGTTTCCTCCTCAAGTGTCCCCGGTCGGGGGTGGGCCTCGGGAAGGAGGATCGCCGGCCGCCGTCATCCGGCCGTCGGGCGGAGCGTCAATCCGGCGTCAAAACGCCGTCCCTGTGCTTCAGAAGTAGATCGTTGGGTTTTCGCCTGCGGCTCAACCCAACCTACGGGGGCGTCGCAGGTTGGGTTGAGCGCAGCGAAAACCCGACGCCGGCCCGTCACACCGTGACGATGGCGTCCGTGGTCAGGTCGCGCAGGTCCACGCCGACCAGCACCAGGGCCGAACCGCCGTCGGCCAGCACCACGTCGGCGCCGTCCTGGACGAACAGCGCCAGCACGTCGGCGGCGGAGCCCAGGCCGTGCACCTCCAGCCGGTCGCCCGCCTCGAAGTCGGTGACGGTCTGGCGGCCCTCGCCGGCCTGGAACACGAACACGTCGTTGCCGGCCCCGCCGGTCAGCACGTTGTCGCCCGCACCGCCGGCCAGGGTGTCGTCGCCGCCCAGGCCCGACAGGCCGTCGTTGCCGGCCGCGCCGGCCAGCCGGTTGGCGGATTCGTTACCGGTGCCGGCCAGCCCGCCGCCGCCCAGCGCCGTCAGGTTCTCCACGTGCGTGCCCAGCGTGTAGGCGGCCAGCGTCGTGCGCACCTCGTCGGTGCCGCCGCCGGCGTCCTCCCACACGCGGTCCCAGGCGTTGTCGACGATCAGCACGTCGTCGCCGCCCTTGCCCCACAGGATGTCGTCGAAGGCGCCGCCGTCCAGCGTGTCGTTGCCCGCCCCGCCCACCAGCAGGTTGGAGATGGCGTTGCCCGTGCCCTGGAAGTCGCCGGCGCCGGTGAAGATCAGGTTTTCCAGGAAGTTGCCCAGCGTGTAGCTGTTCAGCGTCGTGAACACCTCGTCGATGGTGGGCAGCGCCTCCTCGAAGATGCGGTCGCCCACGTGGTCGACGTAGTAGTCGTCGTGCCCGGCGCCGCCGATCAGGATGTCCTCCCAGCCGCCGCCGTCCAGCGTGTCGTCGCCGGTGCCGCCGACCAGCAGGTTCGGCAGCGCGTTGCCCACGCCCTGGAAGTTGCCGGAGCCGACGAACACCAGGTTTTCCAGGAAGTTGCCGAGCGTGTAGCCGTTCAGCGTGGTGAACACCTCGTCGATGCCGGCGACGGCGTCCTCGAACACCTGGTCGCCCGCGTCGTCGACCCAGTAGTCGTCGTGGCCCTCGCCGCCCTGCATCGTGTCGGCGCCCTCGCCGCCGTACAGGGAATCGTTGCCCGCCAGCGCGTCCAGCAGGTCGTCCCCGGCGGTGCCGTCCAGCCGGTCGTCGCCGGCGGTTCCGTTGATCGTGGCCATTATTTCTCCAGATAACAATAGGTTACGGCTTAGGGCCGAACCCTACCGGCTCCGGCGGAGGGCGCATCACTCGTTCGAGTGACGGGCGTGGCGGCCGGCTCGTCGCGGGCCAGGGCGGCGGCCAGCGGGTCGCTCAGCACGAGGCGCACGAGGTCGGCCTGACGTGCGGTGTCGGTCTTGCGGAACAGGGCGGCGAGCTGCGTCTTGACCGTATGGATGGACAGCCCGGCCTCGTCGGCGTAGTCGGAGAGCCGGGCGCCGCCGGCCAGCGCGGCGAGCAGCCGGCCCTCGGCTGGGGTCAGGCCGTGGACGCGCGCCAGATGCGCGGCCGGGGGCAGGCCGCGGCGCTCGGGATCGTGCACCAGGACCAGCACGGCCCGCGTGACGCCCGCCATCCCGCCACGGCCGCGCGCCAGCGGCACCACCAGCATGGACAGCGGCGGCCGGCCGGCGCGGCGGACGATCACCGAATCACCACGCCCGCCATCGGCGGCCAGCGGGATGGCGCGGGCCAGCCGCTCCGCCGCGCGCGGCTCCGCCACCGTCAGCCGGTCCAGCACCACGCGCACGGCCGACCCGCCGCCCGCCGCCGCCCATGCGGTTGGCGACGCGAGGCGCGCCGCCTCGCCGTTCAGCCCGTGGACCCGGCCGTGGCGGTCGACGACGAACGCCGCCAGCCCGAGGTGGTCGAGCCCCTCCAGCCCCGGCGACGGGGCCGCGTGCGCCTCGGCCAGCGTCAGCGACAGCCGCGCCGCCCGCCGCACGTGCGACGCCAGCCCGGCCAGCAGCCGGCGGTCCGCCCCGCCGTACTCGGGATCGCCGTGCGGCCGGAAGAACGACAGCATGATCTCCGCGTCCGGCCGGTGCAGCAGCACGCTGCTGAGCGAGTGGTGGAGCCCGTTGGGGCGGGCCCAGTCGGCGTAGTACTCGGTGCCCTCCAGCTCGGCGTCGGCCATGACGTCGGACCGCGTGGCGACCGCCATCTCCGGCAGCGCCAGCAGCCGCGGCAGCACCACGTTGCACGCGCAGTAGCGGGCGCGGTAGGCGGCCACCGTCGCCTCGGCGATGCCGTGTTCGGCGACGAAGCCCAAACGCGGCAGGCGCGGGTCGTGCACGTAGAGCGACCCGACGCTGCGCAGCTCACCGGCGAGGTCGGCGACGAAGGGCACCCACTGCCCGGCGTCGAGGGCGGCGTCGTACGCGCGCTCGATCAGGGCATCCCGGCGTCTGCGTTCCATGCGCACCCTCCCCTCCCCCACAACCCGAGACGCTGCCCACGCACACATGCGCTTGCAAGTATCACTTGTGGAGAAACCGAAGCCGGAGCGGACCGGTTGTCGCGACGCCGGACACCCGAGTTTCGTCCGGCAAAACCGTCAAATGTCTTGACACTTCCGTCACGCATTGCGATGCATACCCCCATCGAAAGGGGGAGTGTCATGGCGGATGTGATGACGGGCGAGGAACTGCGGCGGGTGCGCGAAACGCGCGGCATGGAACCCGTGGCGTTCGTGACGTTCCTGAACGAGCGGCTGGGGCGCAAGTACGACCGCAGCCGCCTGTCGCGCTGGGAATCCGGCGGCGAGCGCGTGCCGCAGATCGTCGCCGAGGTGCTGCGGGCCGGCATGGCCGACATCGGCGCCCCGGCCGGCGCTCCGGCGCGCCTGGAACACGCGCCGGCCATCGTCGTCGCCTTCGCCAACCAGAAGGGCGGCGTGGGCAAGACGCAGAGCTGCGTCAACACCGCCTACCTCGCCGCCAAGGCCGGCAAGCGCGTGCTGGTGGTCGACTGCGACCCGCAGGCGTCCGCCACCCGCCACTTCGGCATCGACCCCATCCAGTGCAACGAACAGCGCAAGACGGTGGCGCGGGTGATCCTGGACGACGTGCCCACGGCCGACGTCATCCTGCCGGCCTGCGACGGCCTTCTCGACGTGCTGCCCTGCGGCATCGAGATGCCGTTCGAGGAACCGGTGATCGCCGGCCGGCCGAACGCCAGCATGCTGCTGAAGGCGAAGCTGGGGGAGGTGGCCGACCGCTACGACCTGATGCTGCTCGACCTGCCGCCCAACCTGGGCGTCATGACCGTCGCCGGCCTCAACGCCACCAACTACGTGGTCATTCCCAGCCAGACGGAAATCCTGTCGGTCGTCGGCATCAGCATGCTGTTCCGTTCGATCAAGGACGTGCGGCGCACGGCCAACCCGAACCTGACGGTGCTGGGCATCCTGCCGACGCTCTACAACGCGCGCCGGACGCTGGACCAGGAAATGCTGAAGCGGCTGGAAGGCACCGCCGTCTCCGCCGGCATCAAGCTGTTCGCGCCGATCAAGGACGCCGCCGAGTACCCCAAGGGCATGGCCGTCCAGCGCCCGGCGCTGGAGCTGTTCCCGGACGCGCCGGGATCGGAGGGCTACCGCCAGCTGGCCGACACGCTGGTTTCCCTGTCGAACGCCGCGCAGGAGGCGCGCCATGGCTAAGGGCCTGAACCTCAAGAACATCAAGCTGCCCGGCGACGACGAGCTGGCGGACACCGCCGGCGCCCTGTTCGGCCGGCTGGAACAGATCCCCGTCGACCTGATCGACCGCAACCCGGACCAGCCGCGCACCGCCTTCTCCGACGAGGAGATCGCGGAGCTGGCGGACTCGATCCGTGAACACGACTTGGCGCAGCCGATCTGCGTGCGCCCTCCCCTCGCCGGCCGCTACACCCTGATCGCCGGCGAACGCCGCCTGCGCGCCTTCAAGCTGCTGGGGCGACCGACGATCCCCACCTTCGTGACCTCGGCCAGGGACCCGGAGGTGCTGGCGCTGCTGGAGAACATCCAGCGCGTCGACCTGACGCCGATCGAGCTGTCGGCGGCGCTGGCGAAGCTGCGCAAGCGGCACGCCCGGCTGGAGGACCTCGCCAGGGCCACCGGCAAGAGCATCAGCTATCTCAGCCGCACGCTGGCGATCCAGGACCTGCCGGGCTCCATCCTGGCCGAGTTCGCGGAGCACCGCGGCAAGCTGTCCCAGGCGAAGCTCGACGAGCTGGTCTCCGTCAAGGACGCCGACCTGCAGCGCGCCATGTGGGAGGCGGTCAAGAACGGCGACAGCTCGCTGGCGTTGCGCGCGATGAAGCGGGCCGCACCGAAGGCCGGAGCATCGGAGGCCGGCGCGCCGGCCGACCTCGTGGCGCGGACCATGAAGCGGGTGGACGCCATGACCCGCGACGTGAGCACGCTGCGCGGCAACGCCACCGCCCTCGACGCCGGGCAGCGGGCCAAGCTGAAGCAGCTTCACGACGAGGTCACGGCCATGCTGCGCGAGTTGGGCGAACTGGGCTGATTTTTGCGAGTTCGCAAAGCCGGCCCGGATTGGGATCAGGATCGGGGTCAGGACCGGGTCAGCCCGCCCCCAGCAGGGCGTCGATGCGGCGGCGCAGGTCCAGGAGCGCGTCGCGGTCGGCCAACGCCAGCGGCTCCTCCATGGGCTCCAGCCGGGCAAGCACGCCGACCACGCGGCGCGCCGCGGCGATGGCGCGGGGCAGGGTGACCGGCCCCTCCGCCGCCACCGCCCGCCGCTTCTCGCGCGCCGCGCGCACCGTCAGCCCGCCGCGCTTGGCCAGCTCCCACATGGCCAGCTGTGCCGGCTCGTGGTTGACCCGCGCGATCTCGGTGAGCAGCGAGCGCGAGACGTACCGGCGGTACGACGGGAACTCGCGCTTGATGCGGTCGGGCAGGCCGGCGATCACCATCACGTCGCCCACCCACGTCTTGGAGCGCCCGACGATGCGGGCGATCGCCTCGCGCGCGTGCCCCTTGGCGGCCAGCCGGTGCAGCGCCTGCGCCAGCTCCAGCGGGTCGAGGTCATGGCGCTGCAGGTTCTCCACCAGCGACACGTCCAGCGCCGGCAGGCCGGCGGTGATGATCGCCGGGATCAGGGCGTGGCCGAGGTTCTGGAAGGCCAGCAGCCGGCGCTCGCCGGCCAGCAGCTCATAGCGCTGGCGGGCGGTCCGGCGCACCACGATGGGCTGGAGCAGCCCGAATTCCCGGATGGAGGCGGTGAGCGCCTCCAGCTCCGGCTCGTAGACGCGGCGGCGCGGCCGGCCGTAGGCGGGCTCGATCTCGATGAGCGGGATCAGGGCGACGTCGGGCAGCGCCACAAGCCCGTCGGCGGTGGTCATCATGGCTGGCTCATTTACGGGGGAGGGGAGGCGTGGGCGCACTCCGCCCGCGATCGCCGCCAGGATGCCAGTCGATAGGAATATTGTCAACATCGCCGGCACACAGCGCTGCACGAGCTGTCCGACCCCGGCACGCCGGCTGACGGGAGGGGCTGGCCGCGCCGGCGGCGCTGACGCTATGGTGCATCCCATCGCCACGACGGACGGCCACAGCCCATGCTGGACAGCTTCCTGCTCGCCTTCACCGCCCTGTTCTCGATCGTCAACCCGGTGGCCATGGCGCTGATCTTCAGCCAGGTGACCGCCGGCCGCAGCCCGCGCGAGCGGGCACAGCTGGCCGGGCTGGTCGGCGTCTATTCGGCGGTGGTGATGCTGACGGCGTTGTGGGCGGGGGCCTACGTGCTGAACTTCTTCGGCATCTCGCTGGCGGCGCTGCGGATCGCCGGCGGCTTCGTGGTGGCGGAACGCGCCTGGGCGCTGCTCTCCGCCCCCGAGGCGCACGAGGCCCGCAAGCAGGAGCAGGCGGCCCCGGCCGGCGACGTCCAGGAATCCGCCTTCTTCCCGCTGACCATCCCGTTCACCACCGGCCCCGGCACCATCTCCGTCGCCATCGCGCTGGGCGCCACGCGGCCGGCCGATGCCACGGTGCTGGGACCCTTCTTCCTGGGCGTGTCGGCGGCGGCGGGCGCCATCGCCGTGCTGGTGTGGCTGTCCTATCGCTCGGCCGACCGGCTGGTCGCCCTGCTGGGTCAGACGCGGGCGCGGGTGCTGACGCGGCTGTTCGCCTTCCTGCTGTTCTGTGTGGGCGTGCAGATCCTGCTGAACGGCGTGCTCGACGCGCTGGGTCCCCTGTTCGCCCAGCGCCCGCGCTGATCCGGCATCACACCGCCCGGATCTGGCCCAGGAAGCGCTCGACCTCCTGGCGCAGGCGGACGGACTGGTTCGACAGGTCGTCGGAGGCGTGCAGCACCCGGCCGGCCGCCGTGCCGGTTTCGCTCACCGCCACGGTCAGCGTGGCGCTGTGCGAGGACAAGCGGTTGGTGCCGGACGCCGCCTCCTGAATGTTCCTGGCGATCTCCTGCGTCGCCGCCCCCTGCTGCTCGACCGCGGCGGCGATGCTCTCGGCCACGCGGTCGACGTCGGACACCATGGCGGTGATGGCGGAAATGGCGTCCACCGTGCCGGCGGTGGCCTGCTGGATCTGGGCGATCTGCTGGGCGATCTCCTCGGTCGCGTGCGCCGTCTGGTTGGCGAGGTTCTTGACCTCGCTCGCCACTACGGCGAAGCCCTTGCCCGCCTCGCCCGCCCGCGCCGCCTCGATGGTGGCGTTCAGCGCCAGCAGGTTCGTCTGGTGGGCGACGCGGTTGATCAGGTCCACCACCTTGCCGATGGTCTGCGCCGAGTTGGACAGCGCCTGCACCATGTCGTTGGTGCGGCCGGCCTCGGCCACCGCGCGGCGCGCCATGGCGGTGGACTGGCCGACCTGCCGGCCGATCTCGCCGACGGACGCCGACAGCTGCTCCGCCGCCGCGGCCACCTGCTGCACGTTGTGCGCCGTGTGCTCCGAGGTGGAGGAGAAGGATTCCAGCCGGCGCGTCGCGTCCTCCGCCGTGCCGGCCATGCCGGTGGCGGCGGAGTGCAGTTCGACCGCGGAGGAGGACACGGCGTCCACCACGTGCTGCACGCTGGCCTTGAAGCCGTCGGCCAGTTCGGACATCAGGCGGCCCTTCTCGCGCTCGGCCTCGCGCTTGCCGCGCTCCTGCTCCTCCCGGATGCGCTCCATCGCCAGCGCGTTGTCCTTGAAGACCTGCACGGCGCGCGCCATGGCGCCGATCTCGTCGCGGGCGGCCAGCGCCGGGATCTCGACCGCCTTGTCGCCGGCCGCCAGCGCCTCCATGGTGCCGGTGATGTTGCGCACCGGGCGGATGATGCTGCGCGCGATCACCCAGGCCAGCACGAGGCCGGCCAGTTCGCCCACCACGGCCAGCGCCACGAGGATGCCCTCCAGCCGGCTCATGGTCTGCTCGTTCTCGCCCTGCAGGCGGGTCATGCCGGCCATCGCCGCCTCGCGCACCGCCTGCCCGCCGGCATGCAGGTTGCGGCCGGTGACGCGCAGCATGCTGTCGATGATGGTGTCGGCCTCCTCGGTCGCGGCGACGACGGCGTCGAAGCGCTGGCGCAGCGTCTCCAGCCACGTTCCCACGTGCTCGGCCGGGGCGGCGGTGGCCGGGTTGGCGGCCAGCCCCTTGAGGATCGAGCCCATGTCGGTGAGGTTCTTGCGGATCGCCGCCGCGTCGTCCTCCATGGGCGAGGACTCATAGCGCTCCAGCAGCGGCGGGATGCGGCCCAGGCGCCCGCGCACCACCTCGGCGATCGCCGTGGCGCCGGCCTGCGTGCCGCCCTGGGCGGCGCGGACCAGCGCCGCGATGCGCTGCTCCGCCTCCGCCATGGCGGGCTTCATCTCCTCGGCCAGCAGGGTCTGGCGGCGCGCCTTGGCGGCGACGAGGCGGGCGAACTCCCCGTCGAACTGGCCGCGGGCGGCGGCCAGGCCGTCCAGCGCGGCAATCAGGTCGGCGGCGCCACCGCCTTCGACCTGGGTCTGCTGGCGGGTGCGGGCGACGTTGGCGTCCAGGCGCCGGCCCACGGTTTCCGTCGTCGTCCGTTCGATGTCGCGGCCCGACGCGGCGAACTCCTGCGCGGCGCGCATCAGGATGCCGGTGTCGGTCTGCAGCTCCATCGCGGTGATGGCGATGCCCGCCCCCTCCCCGAACGACGCGAAGTGCCCGCGGGTCTTCTCGAACCCGACGATCCCCGCCGCCCCCATGGCGGCCAGCAGGACCAACACCGACACGAAACCCGCGAAGATGCGCGTGGAGATCCGGAAGTTCGCGAGGGAAAGCCGCGCCCGCAGGGGGCCAGGTTCACTGTGGGTCATGGTTCGCTGCTTGCAAGCAAAGTGGGGGCTGCGCCCCGGCGGATGCCGGTGCGGACGGGGATTCCGGGACTGTTCCGGATGGGGAGCCGGTGCGAACGGTCAGGGTTCGCCGGGTGGTCCGTCCTTCATGATGTCTCTTCCCTGTTTGTTGTCGGGCCTGTTGTCGGCCCTGCTGTTGGCTTCGGCCTTTTGTCGGCTCTGGGTGTGATGAAATGTCTCAACAATCAGCGAAGCTGTCAATAATGCGGATTATGCTTTCGTAGAGCGGAATTATCGATGGGAAGCGGCGTGCCGACGGCCCCGCGCCATGGGGGCCGCCGGCCGGCGCGGCGTCGTGCCTACAGGCCCTTCTCCTTGTCCTGCAGCTCGCGCCACTGCAGCTTGCCGGTGGCGGAGCGGGGCAGGGCGTCGCGGATCTCCACCTTGGACGGGCACTTGTAGGCGGCCATGTTGTCGCGGCACCACGCGATGATGTCCTGCTCCGTCACCGCGTCGCGGTGCTGCTCGCGCAGCACCACGCAGGCCTTCACCGTCTCGCCGCGCCGCGGGTCGGGGGAGGCGATGATGCACACCTCGGCGATGGCCGGGTGGCGCAGCATCAGCCCCTCCACCTCCGTCGGCCACACCTTGAAGCCCGACGCGTTGATCATCCGCTTCACCCGGTCGACGATGAAGAAATACCCGTCCTCGTCGTAGTAGCCGAGGTCGCCGGTGCGGAAGAAGCGCTTGCCGTCCAGTTCCATGAAGGCGTCGGCCGTGCCCTTGGGGTCGTTCCAGTAGCCTTTGAAGACCTGCGGGCCGTGGATGACGATCTCGCCCACCTCGCCGGGCGGCAGCTCGCGCCCGTCCTCCACGGCGATGACGCGGCTGTCCACGTCGAAGATCGGGATGCCCAGGCACTGGCGCTTGGGGTGGTCGATGGGGTTGATGTGCGTGCTGGCGATGGTCTCCGACAGGCCGTAGCCCTCGATGTAGTCCAGCCCCGTCAGGTCGCGCAGGCGGTCGGCGATCACCTCGGGCATGGCGGCGCCGCCGCCGCCGATGGTCTCCAGGCTGCTCAGGTCGACGGTGCGGATTTCCGGGTCGTTGACGAAGTCGATGGCCATGGTGGTGATGCTGCGCCAGCGCGCCACGCGGTAGCGCTCGATCAGCAGGGCGGCGGTGCGGCGGTCCCAGCGGGTCATCACCACCATGGTGCCGCCCATGTAGATGGGCGCGTTCATCGCCGTCTGCATGCCGGTCACGTGGAACAGCGGCAGCGTGACGAGGTGCGTCGAATCGGCGGACATCGGGCTCCACACGATGGTGGCGAGCATCGTCGTCATCACCGTGCGGTGGGTGTGGATGCAGCCCTTCGGGTTGCCCGTGGTGCCGGAGCTGTAGGGGAACACCGCCCAGTCGTCCGGCGCCGCGGTTGACGGTGCCGCCGTCTCGCCGGCGGCCAGCGCGTCGCGCCACAGGACCACACCCGCGCCCAGGTCGGCCCCAAGATCGGTGCGCGTCGGCGCCCTGGCGGCGTCGGGGACGGGCAGGTCGAAGGCCGGGTCGGCGTATTCGGCGTAGTTCGCCACCACGGCGTGGGCCAAGCCGCCTTTTCCCAGTAGCGGTTCGATCACCGGGAACAGCTCCTGCCCCAACAGCGCCACGCGCGCACCGGTGTCGGCGACGAAGTGCTCCATCTCCGTCGTGCGGTTCATCGGGTTGACGGGCACGACGACGGCGTCGGCGCGCAGGATGGCGTAGTAGCCGATCATGAACTGCGGGCTGTTCTGCATGTACAGCAGCACCCGCTCGCCCTTCGCCACGCCCAGGCTGTGCTGGAGATAGCCGGCCAGCCGCTCCACCTGGTCGTGCAGGTCGGAGTAGCTCAGCTCCCGGCCGTAATAGACGATGGCCGCGCGGTCCGGGAAGCGGCGCGCCGAGACCTCCAGGTTGTAGGGGAGGGTGGTTTCCGGGACGCTCAGGTGGCGCGCGGTGCGGCGCGGCCAGACCTTGAAGTGACGGTCGAACATTCTTGGACTTCTCCTCCTGGCGGGGCGCGGTTCCCCGCCGCGTTCCCCCTGCTTACCGGCCCCGGCCTTCCGGCGGTGCGGCGCCACTGTAGCAGAGGCGCTTGCGGAATCAAGCTAAGTGGAATTTATTTTCGCATGGCGAAACCCATAGGCCTGCGCCCGCGCCCGTTCCGCCAATGTTCTACCGCAGCGCAGCAAAACCCACCGTCCATACGCCGCCGGATTGTGAACATGTCGTGGGAAGGACGGAATGTTTCCCCTTGACGCCCATCTCACAATCCAACTAGCTTCTGCGGAATTAAATTCCGCATATCGGCAATGCCTGAAAATGCGGAGCGGCCGAGCCTGGGGGGACAATGCCGCAGCAGCACGTCGCGTGGCCGGAAGGCCACCGCCACGCCACCGCCACGGGGGGGTGGCGGCAGCACGCACGAAGGAAGGGGGCAGGGCCGTCGCGGGCCGGCACCCGGACCCGCTCCTCGCATCCCGTCCCCAATCACCAGCGCCTCGTCCGTCCCAAGGAACGGCGGCCCGTCATGCCCGTCCGCGCGCCGGCCGCCCGGCCGGGCCGACACGCCGCCGCCCAAGAAACGCGACGCGATGACACAGGCGAGGAAACGCAAGGAGGTCTCTGGTGAGAAAGACATTTGAACGGGCGGGCACGGCGAACCACGGCACAGCGAACCACGGCGCGGCGCGGCGCAAGGCACGGCGGATGACGGCGGGCCTGCTGCTCGGCTCCGCGCTGGGCGTGGCGGGAACGCTGGCCCTGGCCGGTCCGGCCCACGCCGAATCCTTCGAACTCGGCGGCGGGTGGGAGGCGAAGACCCTCATCGACCTGTCGTTCGGCACGGCGCTGCGCACCCGCAACCCCGACCCGCTGCTGGTCGCGCGCGGCAACGGCGGCCGGGGCGACGGCACCACCGTCGACGACGGCGACCTGAACTACAAGGCCGGCGACTTCTACTCGGCCATCGGCAAGGTCCTGGGCGAGGTGCAGGTGGCCAAGGACGGCTTCGGCGCCTTCGTCCGCGGCAAGGCGTGGTACGACGCCATCCCCGAGCACAACGGCGTGGACTTCGGCCACTCGGCCAACGGCTACCGTCCGGGCGCCACGCTGAACGACAGCGACTTCTACCCGCTGTCGAAGTTCAAGGGTGCGGCCCTGCTCGACGCCTACGTCTTCGGCGGCTTCGACCTGCCGGGCGAGCGCACGGTGTCGTTCAAGGCCGGCAACCACGTGGTGAACTGGGGCGAGAGCCTCTTCATCTCCGGCGTCAACCAGTACAACATCGTCGACGGCAGCGCCGCCCGCCGCCCCGGCGCGCAGATCAAGGAGATCCTGCTCCCCGTCCCGCAGGTGTCGGTCAACGTCGGCCTGGGCGGCGGCTTCAGCGCCGAGGCCTTCTACCAGCTGGCGTGGCGCCACTCGACGTTCGAGGGCTGCGGCACCTTCTGGGGCACCACCGACATGCTGAACTGCTCGGACGTCGGGACCAACATGGTGCCGGCCCCGAACGGCGACCGCCTGGGCTATTCCGGCCTGCCGGCGCTGCGCGGGCTGAACGGCCGCATCAGCAACGCCGGGCGCGACAAGCCCAGCAACGGCGGCCAGTTCGGCCTCGCCGGGCGCTACTTCGCCTCCGCCATCGGCACCGATTTCGGCGTCTATTACGCGCAATACCACGCGCGCACGCCGATCTTCAGCCTGAAGCGCTCGCCCAGCACGATCCGCGGCTCGCTCTACAGCCTGCCGACCAGCCCGGCGCAGTACTTCGAGGACTTCTCGGCCGAGCGCATCAAGGTCTACGGCGCCAGCGCCGCCACCGAGATCGGCGGCTGGAGCGTGGGGGCCGAGGTCAGCCTGTCGAAGGACGTGCCGGTGCAGATCAACACCAGCGACCTCGCCGGCGGCGTGGTCAGCGGCGTGGGTCCGCTGGCGTACCTGAAGGGCCTGCCGCTGGGCAGCGTCATCCGCGGCTACGACCGCAAGGACAAGACGCAGATCCAGCTCTCCACCATCAAGACCTTCGCCAACGTGGCCGGTGCCGAGACCTTCCGCTTCCTGGGCGAGGTGGCGTTCCAGCACTGGAACGGCATCGGCGACCCGAACACGTCCACGCGCTACGGCCGCTCCACCCTCTACGGCCGCGCCGCCAGCGCGACCAGCGCCTGCGGCACCACCATGGCCGACTACTGCGCGCCGGACGGCTTCGCCACCTCGAACTCCTGGGGCCTGCGCACCCAGCTGTCGCTGACCTATCCCGACGTGTTCGCCGGCGTGAACCTGACGCCGCGCCTGTCCATCGCCTGGGACGTCGACGGCGTGTCGCCGGACGGCACCTTCGTCAAGGACCGCGTCAACGTCGGCTTCGGCGTCCGCGCCGACCTGCTGCAGCGCTACTACGCCGACCTGACCTACAGCACCTACAACCACAAGGCCAAGTACGATCCCCAGCGCGATCGCGACTTCGTGGCGCTTGTGGTCGGCATGACCTTCTAAGGAGACGACGAGCAATGCCGCACACCGCGACCCTCAAGGCGCCCGTCCTCGCGTCCCTCATCGTCCTCGCCGCCGGTTCGGCCCATGCCGAGATGTCGCCGCAGGACCTGGCCCGCCTGGGCAAGGACCTCACCCCCGTCGGCGCCGAAGCGGCCGGCAACAAGGATGGCAGCATCCCGGCCTGGACCGGCGGCCTGACCAAGCCGCCGGCCGGCCACGACCCGGCCAAGGGCTTCGTCGATCCCTTCGCCGCCGACCAGCCGCTCTACGTCATCACCGGCGCCAACGCCGACCAGTACAAGGACAAGCTGGCGCCGGGCCAGATCGCGCTGTTGAAGCGCTACCCGACCTACAAGATGAAGGTCTACCCGACGCGCCGCAGTGCCGCCCTGCCGCAGAAGGAATACGACGTCATCAAGGCCGAGGCGGGTGCGGCCAAGCTGGCCGAGGGCGGCAACGGCGTGCAGAACATCAGCGCCACCGCCGTGCCGTTCCCGATGCCGAAGGCGGGCGTGGAGCCGATCTGGAACCACATCATGCACTACCGCGGCGGCACCTATCAGCGCTACGGCACGGAGTTCCCGGTCCACACCAACGGCAACTTCACGCCGCTGCGCCGCACGGAGTGGTACGCGCGCGCCAGCGAGCTGGGCAACCCGGAGCCCAACCGCCTGTCCTACTACCTGAACCTCGTCACCGCCCCGTCCAGCATCGCGGGCGAAGCCATCCTGTCGCACGACCCGCTGGACCAGGTGAAGGAATCGCGCCTCGCCTGGACCTACAACCCCGGCCAGCGGCGCGTGCTGCGCGCCCCGTCCGTGTCGTACGACAGCCCGGGCACCGGCACCGACGGCCTGCGCACCATGGACGACTACGACGGGTTCAACGGCGCCCCCGACCGCTTCGACTGGAAGCTGGTTGGCAAGAAGGAAATGATCATCCCGTACAACAACTACAAGCTCACCGACAAGAGCCTGAAGTACGGCAGCATCATCAGGGAAGGCCACGTCGACCAGGATCTCGTCCGTTATGAGCTGCACCGCGTGTGGGTGGTGCAGGCGACGGTGAAGTCCGGCTTCCGGCACCTGTATGCCAAGCGCGACTTCTTCATCGACGAGGATTCCTGGACGATCGCGCACAAGGACCAGTACGACGGCCGCGGCGAGCTGTGGCGCGTGCACGAGTTCTTCCTGATGCAGGACTACGATCAGGTCATGCCGCACTACGCCGGCAACGTGCAGTACGACCTGCAGGCGCGGCGCTACCTCGTCCACCAGCTAACCAACGAGGAGAAGCCGACCAAGTACGGCATGGGCTACGAGCTGAGCCGGTTCTCGCCGGACTCCCTGCGCCGCATCAGCAACTGACGACACGCGGGCATCGCGCGGCGGGCTTCCTTCCGGGGAGGCCCGCCGACGGCGCCCGTGCGTCCGGGAGTCCCGTATGGACCGTTTCTCCACCTCTTCCCTTCTGTCCCGGCGCGCTCTCCTGGCCGGGTTCGCGGCGGCGGTCGCCGCCCCTTCGGCGGCCCGCGCCGGCAAGGACCTGCTGGACACCCCCGCCTTCAAATCCGACCGCGCGGCGCGCGCGCTGCTGCTGGGCGTCGCACTGGCCGGGACGCGCGTGGTCGCGGTGGGCGAGCGCGGAATCATCGTCACCTCCGACGACCAGGGGGCGACGTGGCGGCAGGCCGCCGTGCCCGTTTCGGTGACGCTCACCGCCGTGCATTTCCCCACACCGAAAACCGGCTGGGCCGTCGGCCACGACGGCGTCGTGCTGCACAGCGCCGACGGCGGCGCCAGCTGGACCCGGCAGTTCGACGGCAACCAGGCCAACACGCTGATGCTGGCCGACGCCAAACAGCGCGTGGACGCCCTGCGCGCCGACCCCAACGCCGACAAATCCGCCCTGGAATCCGCCGAAATGGCCGCCGAGGACGCCGTGGCCGGGGCCGAGTTCGGCCCGTCGCGCCCGCTGCTCGGCGTGTGGTTCCGCGACGAGACGACGGGCTTCGCCGTCGGCTCCTACGGCCAGATCTTCCGCACCCGCGACGGCGGGCGAACCTGGCAGTCGCTGGGCCGCGCCACCGACAACCTGGACGGCCTGCACTTCAACGCCATCGCGCCGGCCCCGTCGGGCGCGCTGCTGATCGCCGGCGAAGGCGGGCGGGTTTACCGCTCCACCGACGGCGGCGACCATTGGGAGACGCACGACCTCGGCACCCAGGCGCAGATCTACGGTGTGCGGGCGCTGCCGGGGGAGGGTGGGGCGGAGGCGCTGCTGGCCTTCGGCTTCGGCGGCAAGATCTTCCGTTACGAGGACGGGCAGAGCTGGCAGGCGCTGCCGCCGCCCACACCGCGCTCCCTGGTCGGCTCCGCCATGCTGGGCAAGGCGCTGCTGCTGGTCGATCAGGCCGGCGCCGGCTTCGTCAGCGACGACGGCGGCCGGACCTTCCGGGCGCACGGCCGGCCGGCCGCCATGGCGGTGACGGGCGTGGCGGCCTTGGGCGACGGCAAATGGATCCTCGTGGGCATGGGCGGCGCGCGCGTCGCCGCAACGGCGGCGTAAGGACGGCCACATCAACATGAGCAAGAAGCACAAGCCGGCCGGCGCGCTGCGCGACGTCGACCTCGACCATCACAAGGGCGTGCGCTTGATCGAGGCGGTGATCGAGAGGCGGCTGTTCGGGCACCGCATCCCGGTGCTGATCGTCTTCGCCATCGTCTCCGTCTTCCTGGCGTGGCACGCGGTGCAGCTGCGGCCCACCGCCAGCTTCGAGAAGATGGTGCCGGCGCGCCACCCGTACGTGGCCAACTACCTCGCCTACGAATCGCAGCTGCGCCCGCTCAACAACCTCGTGCGCATCGCGGTCGAGAACACCAAGGGCGACATCTACGACCCCGCCTTCCTGGAGACGCTGAAGAAGATCACCGACGAGGTGTTCTACATCCCCGGCGTCGACCGCGGGAACCTGCAGTCGCTGTGGACCTCCAACGTCCAGTGGTACGAGGTGACGGAGGACGGGCTGCGCAGCGGCACCGTCATCCCCGCGACCTTCGACGGATCGCCGGAGAAGGTGCGTGAAGTAAGGACGAACGTCGTCCGCTCCAACCGCATCGGCAGCCTCGTCGCGTCCGACCATCGCTCGGCCGCCGTGCTGGCGCCGCTGCTGGAGGTGGACCCGCAGACCGGCGAGAAGCTGGACTACGGCCTGTTCGCGCAGCGCCTGGAAACCCTGGTGCGCGACAAGTACCAGAGCGACACTGTGCGCATCCACATCACCGGCTTCGCCAAGATCGTCGGCGACCTGATCGACGGCATCGTCGACATCGCCGCCTTCTTCGCGCTGACCTTCGTGCTGACCGCCGTCCTGCTCTATTGGTACTCGCGCTGCTGGCGGGGCACGCTGTCCACGCTGTTCTGCTGCTCGCTGGCGGTGGTCTGGCAGCTGGGCATCCTGGACCTGCTGGGGCTGGGGCTCGATCCGTATTCGGTGCTGGTGCCGTTCCTCACCTTCGCCATCGGCGTCAGCCACGCGGTGCAGAACATCAACACTATGGCGGCGGAGCGCGCGCAGGGCCGCCCGGTGATGGACGCAGCAAAGGCCACCTTCCGGCTGCTGTTCATCCCCGGCACCATCGCGCTGGTGTGCGACGCGGTGGGCTTCTCCACGCTGATGGTCATCGACATCGGCGTGATCCAGGAGCTGGCCATCAACGCCAGCGTCGGCGTGGCGGTGATCATCGTCACCAAGATGTTCCTGCTGCCCATCATCATGTCCTACGCCGGCACCGCCCCGCGCGCGGTCGAGCATTACCGCGCCCGCATGCGGCCGGAACGCCAGGCGCTCGCCCGCGTCCTGTCGCGCTTCGCCGAGCCGCGCTGGGCGGCCGGCGGTGTGGCCTGCGGCTTGGCGCTGCTGGCCGTCGCCACCTGGCAGAGCCGCGATTTGAAGATCGGCGACCTGGATCCGGGTGCCCCGGAGCTGCGGCTGGACAGCCGCTACAACCAGGACGTCCAGTTCTTCCTGCGCAATTACTCCACCAGCCCGGACGTCTTCGCCGTGATCGTGAAGACCCCGGCGGGCGAGTGCGGCTCCTACCCCGTGGCGGCCAAGGTGGACCAGTTCCAGTGGCGCATGGAGAACGTGGGCGGCGTGGAGGCCACCAGCTCGCTGTTCGGGCCGATGAAGCGCGCCATCGCCGGCACCAACGGCGGCGACCTGCGCTGGTACGCCGTCACGCGCAACCGCTTCATCTCCAACGCGGCGCACAAGCGCGTGCCGGCCGACTTCTACAACACCGACTGCTCGATGCTGCCGGTCCTGCTGTTCCTGGCGGATCACAAGGCGGAGACGCTGTCGCGCGTCGTCGCCGCGGTGGAATCCTTCGCCAAGGAGAACAACGGCGACGGCGTCGAATTCCTGCTGGCCGCCGGCAACGCCGGCATCGAGGCGGCGACCAACACCGTCATCAAGGAGGCGGAAGCCTTCATGCTGGTGCTGGTCTACGGCATCGTGGCGCTGCTGGTGCTGTGGGAGTTCAAGTCCTGGCGCGTGACCGTGGCGCTGATGGTGCCGCTGTTCATCACCTCCATGCTGTGCGAGGCGATCATGGCGCGCCTGGGCGTGGGCGTGAAGGTGGCGACCCTGCCCGTGGTGGCGCTGGGTGTCGGCATCGGCGTCGACTACGGCATCTACATCTACAACCGCCTGGAACAGTACCTGGAACAGGGGCTGCGCCTGCGCGAGGCGTATCTGGAGACGCTGAAGACCACCGGCTCCGCCGTCGCCGTCACCGGCGTCACGCTGGCGCTGGGCGTCATGACCTGGACCTTCTCCTCCATCAAGTTCCAGGCGGACATGGGGCTGCTGCTGACCTTCATGTTCCTGTGGAACATGGTGGGGGCCGTGGTGATGATCCCCGCCCTCATCACCCTCCTGATGCCTGAACTGCGCCGCAACGCGGCCGCCGCGCACAAGCGCCCGGTGCCCGTGCACCAGGGCTGACGCCGGCTGCTGACCCGAATTTCCCCGACGAGGACCCGAGCATGTACGAGGATCTGGCACTCTATATCGACGGCGCATGGCTGCGCGGCGACGGCCGGACGGAGCAGCCGGTGGTCAATCCCGCCACCGGCGAGGTGATCGGCCTCCTGCCCCATGCCACCCGAGCCGACCTGGACCGCGCGCTCGCGGCGGCCGAGCGCGCCTTCGCCACGTGGCGCCATTCCGCCCCCACGGAACGCAGCAAGATCCTGCGCCGCGTGGCCGAGCTGACGCGCGAGCGCGCCCGGGACATCGCCCGCAACATCACGCTGGACCAGGGCAAGCCGCTGGCCGAGGCGGTGGGCGAGGTGATGGGCTGCGCCGACCACGCCGACTGGCACGCCGAGGAATGCCGGCGCATCTACGGCCGCGTCATCCCGGCCAGGACGCCCAACATCCGCCAGATGGTGGTGCGGGAGCCGGTGGGCGTGTGCGCCGCCTTCACGCCGTGGAACTTCCCCTTCAATCAGGCGATCCGCAAGATCTGCGCGGCCATCGGCGCCGGCTGCACCATGGTGCTGAAGGGGCCGGAGGACGCGCCGTCGGCCGTCGTGGCGCTGGCCCGCCTGTTCCACGACGCCGGCCTGCCGCCGGGCTGCCTGAACATCGTCTGGGGCGTCCCGGCCGAGGTGTCGGAACACCTGATCGCCTCCCCCGTCGTGCGCAAGGTGTCCTTCACCGGCTCGGTCCCCGTGGGCAAGCACATCGCCGCACTGGCCGGCCGGCACATGAAGCGCGCGACCATGGAGCTGGGCGGCCACGCCCCGGTGATCGTCTTCGACGACGCGGAAATCGACCGCGCCGCCGGCATGATGGCGCACATCAAGACGATCAACGCCGGCCAGATGTGCGTGTCGCCCACCCGCTTCTACGTGCAGGAGAAGAGCTACGCGCGCTTCCTGCAGGTGTTCGCGGGCGTGTTCGGCGGCATGAAGGTCGGCAACGGCCTGGAGGACGGCGTCAAGATGGGTCCCCTCCTGCACCGCCGCCGGGTCGAGGCGATGGAGGGCTTCGTCGCCGACGCCCGCGCGCGGGGCGGCCGCATCGTCACGGGTGGCGAGCGTATCGGCAACACCGGCAATTTCTTCGCCCCCACCGTGGTGACCGACCTGCCCGACGACGCCAAGCTGATGGTGGAGGAACCGTTCGGCCCCATCGCCGCCGTCACCCCCTTCGGCACCTTCGACGAGGTGGTGGCGCGCGCCAACAGCCTGCCCTACAGCCTCGCCGCCTTCGCCTTCACCGGCTCGTCCAAGACGGCGCAGGCGGTGTCGCACGCGCTGGAGGCCGGCATGGTCAACATCAACCACTTCGGCATGGCCACGCCCGAGACGCCGTTCGGCGGCATCAAGGACAGCGGATACGGCAGCGAGGGCGGGGCGGAGACCTTCGACGGCTACCTGACCACCAAGCTGATCACCCAACTGGACTGAGCGGGACCGGACCCCATGACCGACACATTCGACGTCATCGTCGTCGGCGCCGGCCCGGCCGGCTGCGCCGTGGCATCGCGCCTCGCCGACGCGCGCCCCGACCTTTCCGTGGCGCTGCTGGAGAGCGGCCCCGGCAGCCATCCGGCGGTGGTGCACACGCCCTTCGGCATCGCCGCCACCGTGCCCCGCCGGTCGGAGCGCAACTACGCCTTCCGCACCGTGCCGCAGGCGGAGCTGGGCGGGCGTTGCGGCTACCAGCCGCGCGGGCGCGGCGTGGGCGGCAGCAGCCTGATCAACGCCATGGTCTACATCCGCGGCCAGAAGGAGGATTACGATTCCTGGGCCGCGGCCGGCTGCACCGGCTGGGGCTGGGACGACATTCTCCCCTGCTTCAAGCGGTCGGAGAACAACGAGCGCGGCGGCGACGCCCTGCACGGCACCGGCGGCCCGCTGAACGTCGCCGACCCGGTGGACCCCAGCCCCTTCTCCCGCCTGTTCGTCCGCGCCGCCGAGGAGGCCGGCTTCCGCGCCAACCCCGACTTCAACGGCCCCACGCAGGAAGGTGTCGGCCTCTACCAGGTGTTCGAGAAGGGCGGCGAGCGCTGGAACGCATCGCGCGCCTACCTGGAAAGCCGGGAGCGCCACAACCTGACCATCCTGGCCGAGACGCAGACCCTGCGCCTGACCTTCCAGGGCAAGCGCGTCACCGGCGTGGTGGTGCGCACCCCCGACGGCGAGCGCACGCTGCGCGCGCGGCGGGAGGTGGTGCTGTCGGCCGGCGCGTTCGGTTCCCCGCAGCTGCTGATGTGCTCCGGCATCGGGCCGGCGGAGCATCTGCGCGGGCACGGCATCGACGTGCTGGTGGACGCGCCGGACGTCGGCGGGAACCTGCAAGACCACCTGGACTACACGGTGGCGCGCCTCGCCGCCTCGCGCGACCTGATCGGCGTGACGCCGGGCTTCGTGCTGCAGTTCCTCGGCGCCATCCGCCGCTACAAGAAGGAGCGGCGGGGTCTGCTGACCAGCAACATCTCCGAGGCCGGCGGCTTCCTGAAGAGCCGGCCGGACCTCGACCGGCCGGACCTGCAGCTGCACGTCTGCATCAGCCCGGTGGACGACCACGGCCGCAAGCGGCACTACAGCCGCGGCTTCTCCGTGCACGTCTGCGGCCTGCGGCCGGAAAGCCGCGGCACCGTGCGCCTCGCCGGCCCCAGCGCCACGGATGCGCCGCTGATCGACCCGCGCTACCTCAGCGCGCCGGCCGACCTGGACACGCTGGTGAACGGCGTGCGCCTCGTCCACCGCATCCTGGCGGCGCCGTCGTTCGCCAGGATCCCCGCCAAGCCGCTGTACGACACCAGTGCCGAGGATGACGCGACGCTGCGCGCCCTGATCCGGGCGCGGGCCGACACCATCTATCACCCCGTCGGCACCTGCCGCATGGGCGGGGACGACCGCTCCGTCGTCGACGCCAGCCTGCGCGTGCGGGGCGTGGAGGGGTTGCGGGTGGCGGATGCCTCGATCATGCCGACGCTGGTCAGCGGCAACACCCAGGCCCCCAGCGCCATGATCGGCGAAAAGGCGTCCGACCTGATCCTGGCCGACCTGATGGCGATGGCGTAGGGCGCTTGAAGTCCCTCCCTCGCCTCCGGCGGGGGAGGGAAGCCAGCGAAGCTGGCAGGGTGGGGGCAAGTTGTTCGCCAGGATCAGCGGCCCCATGCCTGCCACACAGGCCGTTGCCCCCACCCTCCCACGCTTCGCGTGGGTCCCTCCCTCCCCCAGCGGGGCTGGGGGAGGGGCTTTCTCGGCCATCCTTACTTCTTGGGGGCGCGGGCCGGCTTCTCGAAGGCGACGTCGCCGATCAGGCCGTTGGTCAGGGAGGCCAGCGCCGACTTGAACGTCGGCCAGTGGTTCATGCCCGCCATGTCCGCCGCCGCCGCGGTGCGCGCCTGCAGCACCAGACGGCGCACGCCCTGGGGCGCGTCCTCCACCCGCAGCGGCTCCAGGTCCTTCAGCAGCGGGGCCGGCACCTTGCCCTTCAGCGCGTGCAGCGCCGCCGCCCACAGCGCGTTCACGTCGTCGGCGTCGGGCAGCGGGCCGGGATCGGCGACCTCCGCCGTCTCCGGCGCCGTCAGCTTCTCCACCGTGCCGGAACGGCGCGCGCGGCGGCCGGCGCTGTGGCGCTCGCGCTCCAGGAAGGTCTCGGCCGCCTCCTCCTCGTCCTTGGCGGAGAACTCCAGCGTCACCGCCTCCACCTTTCGGCCGCGGCGCTTCATCTTCTCCTCGGGCATGGAGACGCGGAAGGGGGCCAGCTGGTTCACCTCGGCGATGGCGCGGTCGATGGTGCGGGTGCGCAGGATGCCGAAGTCCTTGTAGGCCCCCTCCGGCACGTTCAGGAGCTTGCGCAGCGTGTCGATGTCCAGCTCCAGCGACGGGTAGTCCATCTGGTAGCGCTGCATGCCGATCTCGTAGAGCTTCAGCGCGTAGGTGCTGGTTACCTTGACCATCGCCGGGCCGGACAGCTTGGCCCACAGCTGCGAGGTGCGCTGGATCTCCAGGAAGGCGTCGGTGAACTGGAAGTGGATGTCGGCGGCGTCGCTGTCCTCCTCCTCCTCCGGGCGGACGTAGCTGGACAGGATGCGCAACTCGGCGCGCGACCGGCGGCCACGGAAGGGGCCGATCACCACCAAACTGGAATCGAAGATCTCCTTCAGCGCGTCGAAGATGCGCTCGTTGCCCTTGTGGTTGCCGCGCACCACGCGCTTGGGCAGGCGGTAGAGCTTGTTGGCGAAGTTCTGGCTGCCGGCCAGGTGGATCATGAAGTTCAGCATCTTCTGCGCCGGCAGCGACAGGCGCGCGCCGTTGGCGGGATAGCTGTACACCGCCTCCGCCGCCTTGATCAGGTGGCGGTAGCCCTCGCGCTCGAACGTGGCGCCGGCCACGCGGGCGGTGAGGCCCAGCGAGGCTTCCTCGGTGACGGCGGGCAGGGACGGCGTGGCGGGCGCAGCCCCGTCCGGCTCCGCGTCGATGACGGTGACGCCGGTCAGCTCGTCAGGAGTCATCACGACGACCTCGTTGCCGGTCGCCGCCGCTGCCTCCTTCTTCGTCTTGCGCCGTGCCGCCGGCATGAACCACCCTTACGTCGCGATGAACGGGGTAAGCTAGTCCAATCCTTACACCGGAAACAAGTAAGGAAAGGTTTTGTTCAGCGAGGAATTCGCATCCTTACCGCGTGGGGGAGGGACCCTTACGCCCTGGGGCGTGGGCGTGGCGCCCCCGTCCGGTAAGCGAGCCTCCCCCAATTGGTAAGGATGATTCCTTCCGACTCGCGATCCTGCCTGGATTTGCGCGTCCCTGAATCTTTTTTGAATCGGAACAGACTCCAAAAGCGGTTTTCGAGGGGGTTTTGCGGGTGGTCCGCAGAGGCGCCGGCCGGAGAGCGGACCGGGTGGTCCAGCGCCGAATCACCCCTTGGGCCGCGAATCGGACACCCTTCGATCCTTACCGCTTGGGGGCACACGGCCCCGGCCGGCCTCTGCAGGCTTCCATCCTTACTGCTTGGGGGCGCCGGCCGTGCCCGGACCGCCCCCGAGCGGTAAGGATACAGGGCGCAGACCGGCCCGCTGATTCGCCGTGCCGCCGCCGGAGTCGCGCCGGAGTCGCCGCGAACGGCGTTTGCCCGGCGTGACGCCCCCAAGCCGTAAGGATGAACACGCCGCAACGCCCCCAAGCGGTAAGGATGCGGGTGTGTGTGCCCCCAAGCGGTAAGGATCGGCGATCCACCGCGCCCCCAGGACGTAAGGATTCAGGATTCCCGCGGAGTCACGCGCCCCCAGGCGGTAAGGATGGCGGGCTCCCCGCCGCCCGTTCCCGGCGCCACCGCGCGACGAAGGCGACGAACGCGGCCAGGGCCGGCGGCGGCTGCCGGCGGCTGGGGTAGTAGAGGAACGGCCCCGGAAATGGCTGGCACCAGTCGTCCAGCACGGCGACCAACAGCCCGCGCTCGATGAACGGCCGGGCGAAGCCCTCGAACGTCGTCAGGAAGCCCAGGCCGCCGACGGCCGCCTGAAGCTGCAGGTCCGTGTTCATGGCCACCAGCCGGGCCGGCGGGGTGAGGCGCACGGCGCGGCCGTCCTTCTCGAACTCCCAGGGCGGGGTGTAGCCGCTGGGGAAACGGGTCAGGATGGCCGGGCGGTCCAGCAGGTCCTCCGGCCGCTCCGGCACGCCGTGCGCCGCCAGGAGTGCGGGGGAGGCGACGACGACGTAACGCTCCGGCGGGCCCAGCGGCACGGCGATCATGTCCTGCGCCAGCGTCTCCTCATAGCGCACGCCGGCGTCGAAGCCGTCGGCGACGATGTCGATCAGCGACGGCTCGACCGCGATCTCCATCTCGATCTTCGGGTGTTGCAGCAGGAATGGCGCCACCATGGGCGCCAGCACCAGCTGCACGGCCGGCGCCGGGGCGTTGATGCGTAGCCGGCCCGACGGCTCCCCCTGCAGCCCCCGCACGTGGGCCAGCGCATCCGCCACCTCGCGCAGGGCCGGGGCGACGCGCTGCAGAAGCTGCTCGCCGGCCTGGGTGAGGGCGACGCTGCGCGTGGTGCGGTTGAACAGGCGCACGTCCAGCCGCTCCTCCAGGTCGCGCAGGCGTTGGCTGAGACTGGAGACCGACACGCGCTGTTCCAGGGCGGCGCGGCGGAAGTTCCCGTGCCGGGCGACGGCGGCGAAGGCCGCCAGATCGCGCAGATCGAGGTCGCTCATTGTTCACTCCGGCGAACAGCGTGTGCGGGATTGTCCAGCTTATCGCACGGCGCGGAGCGCGCCTATGGTTGCGGCACGCAGACAATCAGGAGGGACAGGACATGGAACAGCGCACGCTTGGCACCACCGGGCCGGAGGTTTCGGCCATCGGGCTCGGCTGCATGGGAATGTCGGACTTCTACGGCCCGGCCGACCGGGCCGAGAGCATCGCCACCATCCACGCGGCCCTGGAGGCCGGCATCACGCTGCTGGACACCGGCGACTTCTACGGCATGGGCCACAACGAGATGCTGATCCGCGAGGCGCTGCAGGGCCGCGACCGCGACCGCGCGCTGATCAGCGTGAAGTTCGGCGCGCTGCGCGACCCGGACCGCGGCTGGGCCGGCTACGACTCGCGGCCGGCCGCGGTCCAGAACTTCCTCGCCTATTCGCTGCAGAGGCTGGGTGTCAACCACATCGATATCTACCGCCCGGCCCGCCTGGACCCGGCGGTGCCGATCGAGGAGACCATCGGCGCCATGGCCGACATGGTCAAGGCCGGCTACGTCCGCCACATCGGCCTGTCTGAGGTGGGGGCGGACACCATCCGCCGCGCCCACGCCGTGCATCCGATCAGCGACCTGCAGATCGAATACTCGCTGATCTCCCGCGGCATCGAGGACGAGATCCTGCCGACCTGCCGCGAGCTGGGCATCGGCGTCACCGCCTATGGCGTGCTGTCGCGCGGCCTGATCAGCGGGCACTGGTCGAAGGACCGCGACACCGGCAAGGACTTCCGCAGCGTGAGCCCGCGCTTCCAGGGCGAGAACCTGCAGCACAACCTGGAACTGGTCGAACGGCTGCGCGCGGTGGCGCAGGGGATGGGGGCGTCGGTGGCGCAGGTGGCCATCGCCTGGGTGCTGGCGCGCGGCCGCGACATCGTCCCGCTGGTCGGCGCGCGCCGCCGCGACCGCCTGGCGGAGGCGCTGGGGGCGCTGGACCTGACGCTGTCTGACGCCGACCTCGCGGCCCTGGACAGCGCCGTGCCGAAGGGGGCCGCGGCCGGGGAGCGCTATCCCGCCGCACAGCTCGCTCACATGGACAGCGAGAAGCCCACCCGTAGGTTGGGTTGAGGCGGAGCCGAAAACCCAACGTCCTCGCGGTGCAAAGGGCGTTGGGTTTTCGCTGGCGCTCAACCCAACCTACGGGTGCTTGCGCCCGCCGTCCCCGCAGCACCCGGAACAGCCGCCGCACCCCGTGGACGGCGGTGCCGGGCGGCCGGCGCGGCGGCGCAGACGGTCGCGCGCGCCGGCCGGCAGCAGCAGGGTCCACGCCACCCAGGCGAAGGCGGCGGCGACGATCGGGATCACCAGCAGGTCCTGCATGGCTCAGCCCCCCAGGATGGCGCCGGAGACGCGGAAGGTGACGAAGGCGGCGGCGTAGGCCAGCACCGTCATGTAGGCGATCATCGCCGCCATCCAGAACCAGGAGTTGGTCTCGCGCCGCACCACCGCCAGGGTCGACACGCACTGCGGCGCGAAGACGTACCACGCCAGCAGCGCCAGCGCCGTGGGCAGCCCCCAGTCCGCCGCCAGCACCCCGGCCAGCGAGCTTTCCAGCGCACCGCCCGTCTCGCTCAGCGCGTAGACGGTGCCCAGCGCCGCCACCGCCACCTCGCGCGCGGCGATGCCGGGGACCAGAGCGATGGCGATCTGCCAGTTGAAGCCGATGGGGGCCAGCAGCGGCGCCAGCGCGTGGCCCAGCATGCCGGCGAGGCTGTAGTGGATCGCCGGCTCCGCCGCCCCCTCCGGCGCGCCGGGGAAGGAGGCCAGGAACCACACCAGCACCATAATGGAGAAGATGATCGTGCCGGCGCGGGTCAGGAAGATCCGGGCGCGCTCGAACAGGCCGATCGCCACGTTGCGCGGGCTGGGCAGGCGGTAGGCCGGCAGCTCCATCAGCAGCGGCTCGCGCGCACCTTTGAACAGCGTGCGCTTCAGCACGAAGGCGACGGCCAGCGCCGACAGGATGCCGGCGGCGTACAGCGCGAACATCACCAGCCCCGGCAGCCCCACCATGCCGCCGAACACCGCCCGGTCGGGCACGAAGGCGGCGATCAGCAGCGTGTAGACCGGCAGCCGGGCCGAGCAGGTCATCAGCGGGGCGATCATGATGGTGGCCAGCCGGTCGGCCCGGTTCTCGATGGTGCGCGCCGCCATGATGCCGGGCACCGCGCAGGCGAAGCTGGAGAGCAGCGGGATGAATGCCCGCCCGTGCAGCCCCACCCCGCCCATCAGCCGGTCCAGCAGGAAGGCGGCGCGCGCCAGATAACCGGTGTCCTCCAGCACCTGGATGAAGAAGAACAGCACCAGGATCTGCGGCAGGAAGATGACCACGCTGCCCACCCCGGCGATGATGCCGTCGGTCAGCAGGCTGCGCAGCGCGCCGTCCGGCAGCGCCGCGGCGACCGCGCCGTTCAGCGCGGTGATGGCGCCGTCGATCAGCTCCATCGGCGCCTCGGCCCAGGCGAACACCGCCTGGAACATCAAAAACAGCACCAGGAACAGGAAGCCCAGGCCGAACAGCGGGTGCAGCAGCAGCGCGTCGACCCGCCGCGTCATCAGCGGCGGCCGGCCGGCGTCGCGCAGGCTGCGCGCCAGGATCGATTCCACCTCCTGGTGGTAGGCGCGCAGGTCGTGCGAGGACGGCTCGCTCCAGCCGCAGGGGGCCGGGGCCTCGGCGTGGGCCACGGCGATGGTGCGGTCGATCTGGTCCAGCAACGCCCGCACGCCGCCGCGCCGCACCGCCACCGTCGGCACCACCGGCACGCCCAGCGCCGCCGACAGCGCCGCCGCGTCGATGCGGCACCCGCGCCGGTCGGCCACGTCCATCATGTTGAGCGCCAGGACGATCGGCCGGCCCAGCCGCTTCAGCTCGATCACCAGGCGCAGGTTGAGGCGCAGGTTGGTGGCGTCGGCCACGCAGACCAGCACGTCCGGGCTGTCCTCGTGCGCGAAGCGGCCCAGCACGACGTCGCGCGTCACCTCCTCGTCGGGGGAGCGGGCGCGCAAGCTGTAGGTGCCGGGCAGGTCGATGACCTGCACCCGCCGCCCGCCGGGGCTGAGGACGTGGCCGACCTTGCGCTCCACCGTCACGCCGGGGTAGTTCGCCACCTTCTGGCGCGAGCCGGTCAGCGCGTTGAACAGCGCGGTCTTGCCGCAATTGGGATTGCCCACCAGCGCGATGCGCGGCGGTAGGGCGCCGTCCGCGAGGACCGACGCGTCCAGGACCGACATGGCCGGTCTCCTTTTTTAGAGTCTGTTTGACGACTTCTGCTGCTTATCCAATCACCGTCATGGCCGGGCCCAGTCCCGGCCATCCACGTTCCTTGGATTGATCGGAGTGCGTGGATGCCCGGGACTGGGCCCGGGCATGACGGAACCCTTCGGGAAAAGGGGAATTTGCGCAGCGTCCATTTTAAAGAGGCGCCACGCGGACGGCGCGCGCCTCGGCGCGGCGCATGGCGATGGTGTGCTCGTTGACGCGGACGGCGATGGGGTCGCGGCCGGGGAAGCCCTCGTGCAGGATCTCGATGCGCGCCCCTTCGACGAGGCCCATCTCGATCATGCGGCGTTCCAGCTCTCCGGCGGGCAGGGTCGTGGCGACCGCGCCTTCGTCGACCCCGGTCACGTGCGCGCGCTGTCCCTTGCGCAGCGACGCCAGCCGGATGTCCTCCGGCGGGGCGGGATCCTTGGTCATGTCTGCACCTTGCGGTGGCGGTGGCTGCCGGCGGGTGCGCCGGGTTGCTGCCGAATGATGATGCGAGTGAGTCGCATTTGCCTATGAGGCGAAGCGTCGCATCCCGACGAATTTGCTGGGACATTCCGGCCCCGAAAAACGGGGCTTGACAGGAATTGCTTTGTAAACTGACAATCAGTTCGTATTCGTGAACGTCACTTCACATATGTGAACGAGTGGCCGTGAATGAGCGACCGGACGTCCGCCTTCCCCTCGGTCAAGAGCGCCGGTCGCACGATCGAGCTGTTCGAGGAGTTCGCGCGCGCCAAGCGGCCCATGTCGCTGTCGGAGATCGCGGCGGCGCTGAAGATGCCGATGTCCAGCTGTTCCGGCCTCGTGCGCACGCTGGAGGCGGCGGGCTATATCTATGCGCTGCGCCAGCGCAGCGGCTTCTACCCCACCAAGCGGCTGCTGGAGGTCGCCACCGCCATCGCCGCCAACGACCCGCTGCTGGAGCGCGCCCGGCCGCTTTTGAGCGCGTTGCGCGACGAAACCGGGGAGACCGTGCTGTTCGGCAAGCGGCAGGACACGCGCATCGTCTATCTGGAGGCGTTCGATTCGCCGCACCGCATCCGTTACAGCGCCCAGGCGGGCGAACTGCGCGACCTGCATTCCAACTCCATGGGCAAGGCGCTGCTGGCCCGGATGCCGGCGGCGGAGCGCACGGCCCTGCTGGCGCGCCTGACCTTCCAGGCGCACACGCCGGACACGCTGACCGACGCGCAGGCGCTGGAGCGCAGCATCGTCGAGGGGCAGGCGCGCGGCTGGTTCCTGAACCGCGCGGAAAGCGTGGCCGACGTCATGGCGCTGGGCGCCGCGGTGGTGCTGAACGGCGAGCCGTACGGCGTGTCGCTGGTCGGACCCATCCAGCGCATGGAACCGCAGACCGAGCACCACGTGGCGGCGCTGCGCCGCGCCTGCGCGCTTTTGGAGGAGCAACGCTGACCATCTGACCCAAGCCAGTTCCGCCGAGCAAAAGGCCCGCTGAACGAGGCCGCCGGCACCCAGACGATCAGGCCAGACGATCAGGGAGGATCGCCGCAATCATGGGAGTCATCGACCGGTTCGGCCGTCTGCTCGACGGCATCGACAGGGCCTTCGCCGCGGTGTCGGGTGCCTGCATGTTCGCCATCATGCTGGTCGTGGTGGCGGACGTGGCGCTGCGCTACCTGTTCAACCGTCCGCTGGCGTGGTCGTACGACGTCATCTCGCTGTACCTGATGGTCGGCATGTTCTTCTTCGGCGTGTCCGACACGCTGCGCAACCACGGCCACGTCGCCATCGACCTCGCGCAGAAGCGCATGTCCCCCGCCGGCCGCCACGCGGGGGAGAGCGTGGGCTATGCCCTCACCACCATCGTCGCGGCGGTGATCACGGCGCAGGCCTTCGGACGGCTGACGGAATCCTGGGCGGCGGACGAGGTGATGGCCGGCGCCTACGACTGGCCCACGTGGCTGGCCATGGCGCCGGTGGTGGCGGGGGCGGCGATGCTGACCGTGCGCGCCGCCTTCCGCGCGATCGGGCACGCGCTGTCGGTGCTCACGCCCAAGCCGCTGATCGAGCTGCCGCCGCTGTCCGACACGGCGCTCACCGTCACCGAGGAGGGCGTGTGATGGTCACGCTGACGGGTGTTTCGCTGCTGTTCGCGCTGCTGGCGATCGGCACGCCGGTGGCCTTCGCCATGGCCGCCGCCGGGGCCACCGGCCTCGCCATGATCGGCGGGCCGGCCATGGTGCTGGGCATCCTGAAGACCGCACCGTTCTCGGTCGCCAACTCCTATGAAATCATCACGGTGCCGATGTTCATCCTGATGGCGGAGTTCGTCATCCTCAGCGGCGTGGCCGACGACCTGTTCCGCGCCGCCACGGCCTGGGTGGGCCGGGTGCCGGGCGGACTGGGCATGGCGACGGCGCTGGCCGGCGCCGGGTTCGGCGCCATCTCCGGCTCCAGCACGGCCGCGGCGGCGACGCTGTCCAGCACCTCCATCCCCGCCATGCTGAAGCAGGGGTACGAGCCGCGGCTGGCCGGCGGGGTGGTCGCCATCTCCGGCACGCTGGCGATGCTGATCCCGCCGTCCATCGCGCTGGTGCTGTACGGCATCATCGCCGACGTCAGCATCGGCGCGCTGCTGGTGGCCGGCGTCGTCCCGGGCCTGCTGGTGACGGCCACCATCATGCTGACCGTCTACCTGCTGGTCCGCCTGGACCCCACGCGCGCCCCGGCCGGCCGCGCCTACACCCTGCGGGAGAAGTTCGCCTCGCTCAGCGTCGCCGGGCCCATGCTGGTGCTGTTCATGGCGGTGACGGGCAGCATCTACCTGGGCCTGGCGACGCCGACGGAAGCGTCGGGCATCGGCGCCTTCGGGGCGTTCCTGCTGGCGGCGAAGGCCGGCCGGCTGAGCCGCGAGGGGGTGGCGAAGGCGCTGACCCACGCCGTGCACGCCACCTGCATGATCCTGATGATCATCCTGGGCGCCAGTATCTTCGGCTACTTCTTCACGCTGACGCAGACGACGCAGGCGCTGGTGGCGTGGGTGGGCGCGCTCGACGCCTCGCCGTGGGTGATCATGGCGCTGATCCTGTTCGGCTACGTCATCCTGGGCTGCTTCATGGACCAGATCGCCATCCTGATCCTGACCGTGCCGGTGGTGCTGCCGGTGGTGGTGGCGCTGGGCTTCGATCCCGTGTGGTTCGGCGTCATCGTCGTGGTGACGGCCGAGGTCGGCATGGTGACGCCGCCCATGGGGCTGAACGTCTTCGTCGTCGCCCGCTACACCCGCCGCCCGCTGTCCGAGATCTTCGAAGGCGTGATGCCGCACGTCATCGCGCACGTCCTGCTCATCGCGCTGCTGACGGCCTTCCCGCAGATCATCCTGTGGCTGCCGTCCACCATGAACATGTGAGCACAAGAAACCAGGGAGGAACCACCATGAAGACGTCCGCCGCCATCCTCGCCGCCGCCCTGCTTGCCGCCGCGACCCAGGATGCCGCCGCCCAACAGGTGAAGCTGCGCATCGCCGACTCCTTCCCCGCCGGCCACTACATCGTCGAATACGGCACCAAGCTGTGGATGGAGGAGGTGAAGAACGCGTCAGGCGGCAAGGCGGCGTTCGAATACTACCCGGCCGAACAGCTGGGCAAGGCGAAGGACCTTCTGTCGCTGACCCAGTCGGGGGTGGTGGACATCGGCTACGTCGCCCCGTCCTTCGTCACCGACAAGCTGCCGTTGGGCGCCGTGGCGGAGTTGCCGGAATCCTTCACCACGGCCTGCGCCGGCACCATGGCCTACTGGAAGCTGGCGCGCCCCGGCGGCCTTCTGGCGCAGCGGGAGTTCGAGCCGGCCGGCATGCGCGTCCTGTGGGCGCTCGTCCTCACCCCCTACCAGCTCTACATGGCGAAGGAGCCGATCACCACGCTGAAGGCGCTGGAGGGGCGCAAGATCCGCACCTCGGGTGCCGCCAAGGAGCTGGCGATCCGCAAGCTGGGCGCCATCCCCGTGCAGATCCCCACCCCCGACGTGATGGAGGCGCTGACCCGCGGCACGGTTGACGGCATGCTGTTCCCGCACTCCAGCATCCTGTCCTACGACCTGCAGGGCCGCGCCAAGCACGCCACCGTGGGCGAGAACCTGGGCAGCTTCGTCGTCACCTACATGATCAGCAACAAGCGCTTCAACGAGCTGCCGCCGGAGGTCCGCAAGGCGATGGACGACGTGGCGGACAAGGTGGTGCGCAACGCGTGCGAGAACACCGACCGCGACGAGGCCCGCGACATCGAGCGCATCAAGGCCGCCGGCGTCACCATGACGAAGCTGCCGGAATCCGAGCACAAGGCGCTGGAGGCGATGATGTCGTCGGTCGGGCGCGAGTGGGCGGCCAACCTGGACAAGCGCAACAAGCCCGGCAGCGAGATCCTCGCCGCCTTCCAGGAAGCGCTGAAGACGGCGAAGTGACAAGACCCCTTCGTAGGTTGGGTTGAGCGTCAGCGAAAACCCAACGCCCCGGCACCGCGGACACGTTGGGTTTTCGCCTGCGGCTCAACCCAACCTACGACTTTGAAGGCGTTGAGCCATGACCCATCCCTCTCCCCCTCCACCCTGGCAGCCGCTGGCCGGCCTGCGGGTGGTGGACTTCTCGGCCCTGCTGCCGGGGCCGTTCCTCACCGCCATGCTGGCCGACCTCGGCGCCGAGGTGGTGAAGGTCGAGCCGCCGGGCGGTGAGTCCGGGCGCCGCTACCAGCCGGACATGTTCCGCGCCGTCAACCGCGGCAAGCGCAGCGTGGCCCTGGACCTGAAGACGCAGGCCGGGCAAACGGTCGCCCACCGGCTGTCGGCGAACGCCGACGTCGTGGTGGAGAGCAGCCGGCCCGGCGTCGCCGACCGGCTGGGCATCGGCTGGGCGGATCTTCGGGCGATCAACCCGCGCCTCGTCTACTGCTCCCTGTCCAGCTATGGGCAGGACGGGCCGTGGCGCGACCACCCGGCGCACGACATCAACATCGTCGCGGCGTCCGGCGGGCTGGGCCTGCCGGGGCACTGGAACCGGCCGCCGTCGCGCCTCAGCATGCCGTTCGCCGACTTCGCCGCCGGCTCCATGGCCGCCACGGCGATCCTGGCGGCGCTGCGCGAGCGCGACCGGACGGGGCAGGGCACCTACCTGGACCTCGGCCTGTTCGAGGCGGCCTTGTACTGCGCCGCCATGCGCCACGGCGCCGAGGAGCCGGCCGACCCGCGCGGCCACCTCAGCCCGGTCAACGACAGCTTCGAGACGGCCGACGGGCGCTGGATCGCGCTGGGCCTGCTGGAGGATCATTTCTGGGCGCGCTTCCGCGACGCGGTGAAGGACCACGCGCCGGACCTCGCCGACCCCGCGTTCGACACCAACGAGGCGCGCCGCGCCGCGGGCGACCGGCTGTCGGCGCGCGTGGCGGCGGTGATGCGCGCCCGCACGCTGGCCGACTGGCTGACGCGGCTGCGCGCCGCCGACCTGCCGGCCGAGCCCTGCCTGACCCCGGCGGAGGCCGTGGCGTCGGAACAGGCGGCGGCGCGCGGGCTGGTGACGCGCACGGCGGACGGGGCGGCGCACGTGGCCTTCCCGGCGCGCGCCGGCGGCCGCCTCGCCCGCGTGCAGGGGCCGCCGCCGGCCGTGGGCGCGGACGCCGAAACGGTGCTGGGCGCGCTGGGCTACGCCCCCGGCGACATCGACGCGCTGCGCGCCGCCGGCGCGTTCGGCGCCATGGAAGGACGGAAGCCATGAGCGGTCCGCTGAACGGGGTTCGCATCCTCGACCTCACCACCGTGCTGATGGGCCCCTACGCCACGCAGATTTTGGGCGAGCTGGGGGCCGACGTGATCAAGGTGGAGCCGCCGCAGGGGGACACCGTGCGCGGCATCGGCCCGATGCGCCATCCCGGCATGGGGGCGATCTTCCTGCACGCCAACCGGGGCAAGCGGTCCATCGTCCTCGACCTCAAGCAGCCTGAGGGGCGGCAAGCGCTGCTCGACCTCGCGCGGACGGCGGACGTGCTGATCTACAACGTGCGCCCGCAGGCCATGGCGCGGCTGGGCCTGTCGTACGCGGAGGTCGCGGAGGCCAACCCGCGCATCGTCTACGTGGGCCTGTTCGGCTACGGGCAGGACGGCCCCTACGCCGCCAAGCCGGCCTACGACGACCTGATCCAGGGGGCGGTGGCGATCCCCACGCTGTTCGCCGCCTCCACCGGGGGCGAGCCGCGCTACGTGCCGGCCACCATGGTGGACCGCACGGTGGGGCTGCACGCCGTCTACGCCGTCACCGCCGCCCTGTTCCACCGCGAGCGGACCGGCCAGGGCCAGGCGGTGGACGTGCCGATGTTCGAGACGATGACCCACTTCGTCCAGGGCGACCACATGGGCGGCGCCACCTTCGAACCGGTGGCGGGGCCGACCGGCTACCCGCGCCTGCTGGCGCCGCAGCGCCGGCCGTACCGGACCAGCGACGGCCACATCTGCGCGCTGATCTACAACGACAAGCAGTGGCGCAGCTTCTTCGACCTGATCGGCCGGCCGGAGATCCTGGATTCCGACCCCCGCTTCGCCGACATGGACAGCCGCACCCGCCACATCGACGAGCTGTACGGCTTCGTCGCCGAACACCTCGCCACCCGCACCACGGCGGAGTGGATGGAGGCGCTGACCCGCGCCGACATCCCGGTGATGCGCCTGCACACGCTGGACAGCCTGCTGGAGGACCCGCACCTGACGGCCACCGGCTTCTTCCAGGTGGTGGAGCACCCGCGCGAGGGGCCGATCCGCAGCATGGCGGTGCCCACCCGCTGGTCCGGCTCCCCGCCCGCGGTGGAGCGGCAGGCCCCCGCGCTGGGCGAGCACAGCGCCGAGGTGCTGCGCGAGGCCGGTTACGACGACGCCACCATCGCCGCGCTGGCCGAGCGCGGCGTGATCCGGGAGGCCGGCTGATGGACTTTGCACTCACCCCCGAGCAGGAGGCGATCGTCGCGGCGGTGGGCAAGGTCTGCGCCCGCTTCGACGCGGAGTACTGGCGCCGCAAGGACGCCGAGGGCGGCTTTCCGCACGACTTCCACAAGGCGATGGCGGACGCCGGCTGGCTCGGCATCTGCATCCCGCCGGAATACGGCGGATCGGGCCTGGGCATCACGGAAGCGGCGCTGATGATGCGCACCATCGCCGCGTCCGGCGCCGGGATGAGCGGGGCATCCGCCGTGCACCTCAACATCTTCGGGCTGAACCCGGTGGTGGTCTTCGGCACGGAGGAGCAGAAGCGCCGCATGCTGCCGCCGCTGGTGGCGGGGCGCGAAAAAGCCTGCTTCATGGTGACGGAGCCGGACGCCGGCCTGAACACCGGCGCCATCAAGACGCGGGCCGAGCGGGCGGGCGACCATTACGTGCTGCACGGGGCGAAGGTGTGGATCTCCACCGCCCAAGTGGCCGACCGCATGCTGATCCTCGCCCGCACCACGCCGGCCGACCGGGTCAGGCGGCCCACCGACGGCCTGTCGCTGTTCTACACCGCACTCGACCGCAACCACGTGGAGGTGCGGGAGATCCCCAAGATGGGCCGCAAGCCGGTGGACTCCAACCAGGTGTTCATCGACGGGCTGCGCGTGCCGGTGGAGGACCGCATCGGCGCGGAGGGGGACGGGTTCCGCTCCATCCTGCACGGCCTCAACCCCGAACGCATCCTGATCGCGGCGGAGGCGGTGGGCATCGGCCGCGCAGCACTCGACCGGGCAGCCAAGTACGCGCGCGAGCGCGTCGTCTTCGACCGCCCCATCGGCCAGAACCAAGCGATCCAGCTGCCGCTGGCCGAGCGCTGGGCGGAGCTGGAGGCCGCCAACCTGATGACGCTGCAGGCGGCCTGGGCCTACGACCGCGGCCAGAACTGCGGCCCGCAGGCCAACGCCGCCAAGTTCCTGGCGGCGGAAGCCGGCTACCGCGCCTGCGAGACCGCCGTGATGACGCACGGCGGCTATGGCTACGCCAAGGAGTATGACGTCGAACGGCTGCTGCGCGAGGTGATGATCTGCCGCATCGCCCCGGTCAGCCCGCAGCTGGCGCTGTGCCACATCGCCGAGAAGGTGCTCGGCATGCCCAAGTCCTATTGAGGGGGTGCCCGAGGTGAGCGAGGGCGTTCCGGGACCGTGGCGGCGGCCGACGACGCTGGCGGCGCTGGTGGTGGCGCTGGGCTTCCTGTTCAACTTCCTCGCCCGCGGCGTGGCCGACGCCTACACCGTCTTCCTGGTGGCGATCGAGGCGGAGTACGGCTGGCCGCGCTCCGCGCTGACCAGCGTCTATGCGCTCTACATGCTCACCCAAGGGCTGGCGGCGCCGGTCAGCGGGATGCTGTTCGAACGGCTGGGACCGCGCGCTGTCTACGCGCTCGGTCTGGGGCTGCTGGGCACCGCGACGTTCGGGGCGGGGGCGCTGGTGGAGGCGCGCTGGCAGCTGCACCTGCTGCTGGGCGTGGTGGCGGGGCTGGGCGTGTCGGCCATGGGCATGGTGCCGGCGGCGGCGCTGATCGGCCGCTGGTACCGACGGAACATGAGCACGGCGTTGGGCATCGCCTACGCCGGCTTCGGGTCGGGCATCCTGGTCATCGCACCGCTGGCGCAGTTCCTCATCGAACGGCTGGGCTGGCGCGGCGGCTATCAGGCCATTGGCCTCGCCTTGCTGACGCTGGTGCCGGTCACGCTGCTGCTGCCGTGGCGCACGCTGGCGGCCGGGCATCCGGATCTGGCCGAACTGCGCCGCGCCGGTGCGGGGGGTGGCATGCGGCTGCCGCAGGCCGTGCGCACCGGGCCGTTCTGGGCGCTGGTGCAGGTGTTCTTCTTCACGGCATTGGGCATGTACGTGGTGATCGCCCAGGCGGTGGCGCTGCTGGTGGACGCCGGCTACGCGCCCATGGACGCGGCGGCCGCCTTCGGCGTGGCCGGCATGCTGTCGGTGCTGGGCGTGGTGGCGTCGGGCTGGCTGGGCGACCGGCTGGGTTTCCGCGCCACGGCGACGCTGAGTTTCGCCAGTACCTTTGCCGGCGTGCTGTGCCTGATCGGCCTGTCGCAGGGGGCGAACCCGGTGCTGCTGGCCGGCTACACGCTGCTGTTCGGCATCGCCCAGGGGGCGCGCGGCCCCATCGTCTCGACCCTGACCAACCGCATCTTCGCCGGGGCCGGGGTGGGGACGATCTACGGCTCCATCTTCGCGGCCATGTCGCTGGGGGCCGCACTCGGCTCCTGGCTGGCCGGGGTGCTGCACGACCTGACGGGCGGCTACGCCGTCTCGCTGCTCTTCGCCGCCGGCTGCATCGTGCTGGCGGCCCTGCCTTTCTGGGTGTCGCCGGCCCTGGCCCGGCCGCAGCCCCTTCCCCTCAACCATCCGGGATGACGGACATGGACTTTGCATTGACCGAGGATCAGGAACGCCTGCGCGACACCGTGCGCCGCTTCGCCCAGGCCGAGCTTCCAGCACTCGCCCGCGAGATGGAGGAGACGGACGAGCCGGTGCCGCACGCGATGGTGAAGCGCTACGCCGAACTGGGCCTGCTCGGCGTCAACATCCCGCAGGACTTGGGCGGCGGCGGGCTGGGGGCGCTGGACGCCGTGCTGGTGCTGGAGGAGGTGGCGAAGGTCTCCCCCTCCGTCGCCTTCCCGATCTTCGAAAGCTGCTTCGGCCCGGCGCTGGCCGTGGCCCATTTCGCGGGCGAGGATTTGAAGCGCCGCATCATCCCGCGCGTGTGCGCGGGCGACATGATCCTGGCCGTCAGCATGTCGGAGCCGGACGCCGGCAGCGCGCTGACCGACCTGCGCACCCGCGCGGTGGTCAAGGGCGACCGGGTGGTGATCAACGGGCAGAAGCGCTGGTGCTCCGGCGCCGGGCACGCCGACGCCTACGTCGTGTACTGCCGCATGTCGGACGATCCCGGCGCCAAGGGCATCGGCGCGGTGCTGGTTGAGAAGGGGACCAAGGGCTTCAGCTTCGGCAAGCGGGAGAAGCTGATGGGCTTCCGCGGCATCACCAGCGCCGACATGTACTTCGACGACGTCGAGATGCCGGCGGAGAACGTCGTCGTCCCGGCCGGCGGCTTCAAGAAGCTGATGGAGGCCTTCGACCTGGAACGCTGCGGCAACGCCACCATGAGCCTCGCCATCGCCGCGTCCGCCTTCGAATACGTGCTGGACTACGTCCAGCAGCGCAAGCAGTTCGGCAAGCCGATCGTCGACTTCCAGGCGGTGCAGCTGCGTCTGGCCGAGATGGCGATGAAGACGGAGGCGGCGCGGCTGATGATCCACCGTGCCGTGGTCAACGCCGCCAGCGGCCTGCCGTCGATCAAGGAAAGCTCCATGGCGAAGTGCTTCGCCAACGAGATCGTGCGCGAGGTGACGGGGGCGGCCATGCAGCTGATGGGCGGCTACGGCTACAGCCGCGAATACCCGATCGAGCAGAAGATGCGCGACGGCTGGGGCTGGGGCATCGCCGGCGGCGCCATCGACATCCAGAAGGTCAACATCGCCGCCGCCCTGGTGAACCGCCGCTTCGACCAGCGGCGGTGAGGGCTGCCGGCGGGGCGTCAGCGCATCAGCGCATCAGCACGCCCCGCCGCGTGGCGTCGGCCAGGACGTTGCGGGCCATGTCGACCAGACGCGGGCCGATGTCCTCGTACAGCCCCTCTTCCTTCAGCCAGTAGGAGGGGCCGCCGACGTTGAAGGCCACCACCGTCTGGTCCGGCAGGCGCAGCGCCACGCCCACGCCGTTGATGCCCGGCGTCCAGGTGCCGGCGCGCACGCAGAAGCCGCCCTTGGCGATCTCGCGCCCGGTGCGCTGCAGCTCCTCCTCGATCACCGGCCAGGTGCGTTGCGACTGGCGCTTGATCAGGGCGGTCAGCGCCTCGCGCTCGTCCGGGGCGACGGTGTGGAAATAGGCGTTGCCGATGGCGGTGGTGGCGATCGGCACGCGGGTGCCGGGGGCCTGCGGCACGCGCACGTGCTTCACGCCCCGGCAGATCTGCATGTAGACGATGTCCAGCCGGTCGCGCGTGCCCATCGCCACGGTGCCGCGGATGGTGTCGGCCAGTTCCTGCATGTGGGGCTGGGCGATCTCGGCGATGCCCGTGCTGTTGTGGAAGGCGCGCGCCAGCGCCAGCACCGTGGGCGCCAGCCGGTAGGCGCCGGATTTGGGCAGGTGCACCAGGAAGCCTTCGATCGTCAGCGTCCGCGTGATCCGCGACACCGTGGATTTCGGCAGGCCGGTGCAGGCGACGAGGTCCTGGTTGCTGAGCGGCGCGTTGCTTTCCTCGAAGGCGCGCAGGATCTCCAACCCGCGCGACAGCGCGCCGATCAGGTGGCGGTCCTTGTCCTCTTCTTCGTCCGGCTTGACGAAGGCCGACAGCATTTCCTTGCGCATGCGCACCCGATCACTCCAGGGGTCGTTCTATTTGCTGGATGCCCGCGCCTTTGGCAAGCGGCATGGGACAGGGAATTTTTTGACACGGATGAACACGGATGATCCTCTATCCGTGTGCATCCGTGTCTCGAAGTCCTGGCTCCCTATTCCGCCGCTATCAACCCCGCCAGGGCCTTGGCGCAGGCCGCCGTCAGGTCCTCCACCCGGACGCCGGCGAACTCGACGTTCGGGCGGGCGAGGAAGGCGGCGATGCGCTCCTCGACGGCGGCCGGTTCGGCGGCGGCGCCGATCAGCGATTCCTCCAGCCACGCCACGCTTTCCAGGGGGCGGGGATGCCAGTCGCCGTTGATGACGGCGCCGGCCACATGGCCGGCGCGCACCAGAAGCGTGGCCCAGATCATGCCGCCCACCGCCTTCTCCCGGCCGTCGCCGATCCGGTCGCCCGGTTGCAGCAGCGGGCGCAGGCGCCGGTCGAAGGCGTTCTGGTACAGCCAGTCGTCGGATTCCAGCGTGCGCCGGAACTCCTCGGCCCAGCCCCGCTCCTGCGCCGTCAGGTCGCCGGGCTGCAGGGCGGGTGGCGCGAAGGCCTCCATGGCGACGGCGGTGGCGAGTTCCGTCAGGTCGTCCAGCGTCACCGGCCGGCCGATCTCCCGCTCCAGCCACGTGTAGCGGGAGCCGAGGTCCTTGTGCACCTTGTCCTTCACCTTTTCCGGCGGCATCGGCAGGGCGCGGGCGGCCACGTCGGTGTCGATGGCCTTGATGTTGAGCAGGATGCGGAAGGTGAGGACGCCGTTCTCCAGCTTCACCGAGGTGGGCATCAGCTTGCGCCCGTCGATCTCCACGTCGTTCAGCGGCCGGTAGCGCGCCGGGACGCCGTAGAGCCGCTGCAGCACGTCGGCGGTGGCGCCCAGCACGGCGGGGAAGGCGTCGGCGGCACTCTGCGGCACGCGCGGCTGGTCGGTCTTGAGGTAGAAGACCATGAAGGCGGAGCCGGCACCGGCGTAGATGGCGCCGCCGCCGTTCGGCCGGCGGCGGACGGTGACGCCGCGCTCCCGGCAGAAGGGCAGGTCGAGCACCTGGTTGGGGTCCTCGTTGGCGCCGATGGTGACGGAATCGCTGCCGAACATGTCGATGAACACGGTGGACGGCGCGACGCCCAGCGCCACCGCCTTCTCGACGGCCGGGGAGACGGACACGGAGAAGTCCGCGTAGCTGTCCTGCCCGAAAACGAGGCGCCAGGGATTGGCGGAGGTCATGCGCGTCAGTTCCTGCGGTCGAGGGTGGCGGGGCCGTCGGGCAGGGCCGCGACGGCGGTCAGGCTGTCCAGGCCGATCAGGGTCTGGGTGGCGAAGCGGCGCTCCACCTGCTCGCGCCCGGCGTCGTCGAGCGTGCCTTCGACGGTCAGGTCCACGCGGTCGCCGCCGCCCGGCTTGCGGTCCACGGTCAGCCGGCAGCGGCCGGTCAGCCCGCCGACGCCCAGCAGCACGGTGCGCAGCTCCGACGGGTAGAGCTTCACGCCCTTGACCTTGACCATCTCGTCGGTGCGGCCGAACACGACCTGCGGCAGGCACACGGTGCGCCCGTGCACCGGCGCCGTCACCGTCCTGATGGTCAGATCGCCGGTGCGGTAGCGCACCAGGGGCTGCGCCTCCTTGGCGAGGTGGGTCAGCACCAGCTCGCCGCGCTCGCCGTCGGGGACGGGCTGGCCGGACTGCGGGTCGATCACCTCGGCGTACAGCAGCTCGTCGAAGACGTGCACGCCCGTGCCGCCGGGACCGGAGTCGCCGGGAAAGGTGCGGGCGACGGGCAGGAATTCCGACAGCGAGAAGGAATCGACCAGCACCGTGTCCGGCATCGCCGCGCGCACCTGTGCGTACAGCGTGGCGTTGCCGGTGAAGGGCTCGCCGCCCGCGAAGAACACGCGCGGGGCCGGCATGCCGGCGGCCAGCAGCTTCAGCGCGAAGGTCGGGTTGCCGGCCAGGACCGTGACGCCCTCCCGCGCGCAGACCTCGGCCGCGCGCTCGCTCTCGCCCGGGCCCAGCGGGATGCAGGTGACGCCGTGCGCCTCCATCTGCGTCTGGTAGAACAGGCCGGCCACGAACATGTGGTAGCCGAAGGTCACCGCGCAGACGTCGCCGGGGCGGATGCCGCAGGCCGCCAGATGCGTGCGGCACGCCGTGGTCATGCGGTCGAGGTCGTTGCGGGTGTGCAGGATCGGCACCAGGGCGGGGCCCATCGGCGTCAGGTTCATGCGCACCGCGCCGGCGCTGCGGAAGGCGCCGTGGCCGGGCTTCGTCATCTCCGCCACGAACTGTGTGCGCGTCATCAGCGGAACGGTGCGGGCGAACTCCTCCGCGTCCGCCACCCGCGCGGGCAGCCGGCCGCCGTGGAAGGGGTGGGTGCGCAGGCGTTCCAGCGCCGCGTTGATCGCATCGGTCGGAAAGCTCACGGCCGGGCCTCCTTCAGCCGCACCTTCATGGCGCTCGTCTCCTCTCCCTGGGGGTCGTTTTTCTTCCATGCGCCGCAACAGGCATTCCGCATGGTGCGACACACAGACTGAGCGTAGTTCCGCGCCACACGCAACGGGAAAATCACCGTGGTGCGCATGGTGCGGCGCAAAAGCAGTGGAAAGCGCGCCATTTCCAAGGTCATAGGGCCGTTCTGCCGGTGGGATTGGTTCTGCATTGTGGAACCAAGAACGCTTGCGTGCCCACCGAATCTGTGCCAATTCTGGAACCGGGAAATCGGAAAAGAGCGGCGCGGCGACCAACGACCGCGCCCCGCATGGGGAGGACGGAAATGCGCGGAACGTCTCGCGGAAGGTCCCGGTGGCTGGCGGGCGCCCTGTCGGCGCTTGCGCTCATAGCGGCGGGCGGTTCCGCCCGGGACGCGGAAGCCCAGGACAAGGTGGTGCGGATCGGCGCCATCCAGCCGATGAGCGGCTCCTACGCCGCCTACGCGCAGGAGGGCCAGCCGGTCTTCGAGCACATGATCGCCAAGATCAACGCCGCCGGCGGCATCAAGAGCATGGGCGGGGCGAAGATCGAGGTGCTGCTGGCCGACGACGCCTCGCAGCCCGCGCGCACCGCCACGGAGGCGCGGCGGCTGGTGACGGAGGAGAAGGTCTCCCTGCTGATCGGCAGCATCCTCAGCGCCCAGATGCTGGCGCTCTCCCCGGTGCTGGACGAGCTGAAGGTGCCCACCCTGTCGCTGTGGGCGGCGGGGGCCAAGTCGCCCTACATGTATTCGATCGGCTTCCCCTACGACCGCGGCTACGCCCGGACGATGGCCGACTTCGCGGAGTGGTTGAACAAGGAAAAGGGCTACAAGCTCAAGACCGTCGCCATGGTCTATTCGAATTACGAAGCCGGGCAGCAGGTCAACCGGTTCCTTACCGAACGCCTGAAGGCCAAGGGGTTCGAGATCGTCGGCGAGGTGCCGCTGGACACCAAGGCGCAGGACCAGACGTCCGCCATGGTGCGCCTGCGGTCCATGAAGCCGGACTTCACCGCCGGCCTGCTCACGCCGCGCGACGGCCAGCTGCTGCTGCGCGCGCGGCAGAGCCTGAACTACCACGACACGCTGTTCATCGGCGGCACCGGCGGCTTCGCCGACATGTCGCTGTGGCGCGACCTGGGTGCCGACATCGCCACGCAGGTGCTGACCAAAAGCCTGTTCGCCATGACCGCCTTCTCCGCCGACACCTCGGTGCCGGCGCTGCAGGGGATGGTGAAGGAGATCGCCGACGCCAAGCTGATCAAGGGCGACATCGGGCAGGCGGCGATCCAGGCGGCGCAGGCCGCCCGCGTCGTCCAGGCGGTGCTGGAGGAGGCCGGGTCGACCGATCCGGAGAAGATCCTGGCGGCCTTCAAGAAGGTCAACATCCCGGCCGGCGACCCGAACCTCTACCTGCTCAAGTCCGGCGGCCTGTCGTTCGCCGAGGACCGCATGCTCCAGGACGGCAGCGCGGTGATGATCCAGTGGACCGAGGACCGCCGGCAGGAGGTGATCTTCCCCGACCGCTTCGCCACCGCCCAGCCGCGCGCCCCCAGGAAGTAAGGCCCCCAAGAGGTAAGGAACGGGCCCAAGGCTCAAGGAACAGGCCCAGGACTTAAGGAACAGGAAGGACATCATGGATCTGGGGTTGGAGAACAAGGTCGCCATCGTCACGGGTGCGGCGCGCGGCATCGGGGCGGCGACGGCCCGGCGGCTGGCGGCCGAGGGGGCGAGCGTCGTCATCGCCGACATCAACGGCGAGGGTGCGGCCGCCACCGCCGCCGCCCTGCAGGCGGACGGCCTGAAGGCGCACGCCGTGGCCGGCGACATCACCATGGCGGCCGACGTCGACCGGCTGGTGGCCGAGACGCTGGAGCGCTTCGGCGGCGTGCACATCCTGGTCAACAACGCCGGCTTCCCGCGCGACGGGCGGCTGACCAAGCTGACGGAGACCGACTGGGACCTCGTCGTCGACGTGATCCTCAAGGGCGCCTTCCTGGCGTCCAAGGCGGTGATGCCGCACATGATCGAGCAGCGCTGGGGCCGCATCGTCAACATTTCCTCGCGCGCCCACCTGGGCAATCCGGGACAGGCCAACTATTCGGCGGCCAAGGCCGGCATCATCGGCCTGACGCGCGCGCTGTCGCTGGAAGAGGGCCGCTACGAGATCACCGTCAACGCCGTGGCGCCCGGCTTCGTCGAGACGGAGATGGTGCGGGAACTGCCGCACTACGACCAGATCAAGGAGCGGGTGGTGCGCGGCACGCCCATCCCGCGCGTCGGCCGGCCCGAGGACATCGCCGACGCCGTGGCCTTCCTGGCGTCGGAGCGCGCCGGCTTCATATCGGGCGAAACCCTGCACGTCACCGGCGGCCGCTACGCGAGCTGAACCGGGGCGCGGGCCTTCGGGGGAGGGGGCCGGACATGGACATCGGCATGGACATCCTCGCACAGACGCTGGCCCAGGGCCTGCTGATGGGCGGCACCTACGCGCTGATCGCGCTGGGCATGGGCCTGACCTTCAGCGTCAGCGGCGTGGTCAACTTCGCGCACGGCGACATCCTGTCGCTGGGCATGTTCCTGGCCTTCGCCTGCTTCAACGCCTTCGCGCTGGACCCCTACGTGTCGGTCGTCATCACGCTGCCGGTCATGCTGGGGCTGGGGGCGCTCTTGTACCGGGGGCTGCTGAAACCGGTGGTGGGCTCGCACACGCTGATGGTCATCCAGCTGACGCTGGGCATCACCTTCGTGCTGCAGAACGGCCTGCTGATGACCTTCGGCGGCCTCACCCACCGCGTGCCCTCGATGATCGAGGCGGAGCTGATCCTGGTCGGCGACACGCTGGTGCTGCGCGCGGCCCTCGCCGTCGCCTTCGTCGTCTGCGTGGCGCTGGCCGGGCTCCTGTACTGGATGCTGATGCGCACCGACCTCGGCCGCTCCATCCGCGCGGTGCACCAGAACGCGCGGGCGGCGGCGCTGATGGGGGTGAACGTCAACCGCGTGCGCATGCTGACCTTCGCCATGGGCTGCGGCCTGCTGGCCATCGCCGCGGCGCTGCTGGTTCCGGGCACGCCGCTGCACCCGTCGCAGGGGCTGCGCTACACGGTCATCACGCTGATGGTCATGGTGCTGGGCGGCATGACGAACTTCCTGGGCATCCTGCTGGGCGGCCTGCTGTTCGGCATCACCGAGGCGCTGGGCACCGTCTACGTCTCCGGCACCTCGGGGATGATCGTGCCGTACGCGATGTTCGTGCTGGTCCTGCTGCTGCGCCCGGAAGGCCTGCTGAAGGGGAGGGCGGCATGAAGCCGGAGTTCTTCAGCCTCGTCCGCTCGCCCTGGTTCTGGCTGGCCGTGGCGTTCGTCGCCGCGGTGCCGACGTGGCTGCCGCCGTACTACCTGGGCATCGGCGTGCTGACGCTGATCTACATAGCACTGGCGCTGGCGTGGCACATCGTCGGCGGGCTGGGCGGGCAGATCTCGCTGGCGCACAGCCTGTTCCTGGGCATCGGCGCGCTCTTGTCCTCCGCACTGTTCCTCAAGCTGGGTGTCAACATGTGGGTGGGGGCGGCGCTGGCCGCCGCCTTCGCGGCGGTGATGGGGGCAGCCATCGCCTGGGTCGACTTCCGCTTCAAGCTGGGCCACCTGTCGTTTGCGCTGATCACCCTGGCCTTCGCCGAGATCGGCGAGCTGGTGGCGCTGGGGTGGGATTTCCTGGGCGGTGCGTCGGGCCTCTACCTGCCGGCCGACAAGGGGGTGCTCTCGGCCTTCCAGTTCGGCGGGGCGAAGGGGTATTTCTGGCTGATGCTGGTGCTGGCCGTGGTCTGCTTCCTGGCCAACGTCGCCATCCTGAACAGCCCGCTGGGATACTATCTGCGCGCCATCCGCGACAACGAGAACGCGGCCCAGGCGGTGGGCATCGACATGCTGCGCAACAAGGCGCTGGCCATGGCGATCAGTGCCGCGCTGACCGCGCTGGTCGGCACGGCGTACGCCCGCTATTCCTCCTTCGTCGACCCGTACCTGTTCGCCTCGCCCGCCGTGGTGATCGACGTGGTGCTGATCGCCACCATCGGCGGCCTGGGCACGCCCTATGGCCCGCTCGCCGCCGCCACGCTGCTGGTGCCGTTCGGCGAGATCATCCGCGGCAAGCTGGGCGGCGTGGCGCCGGGCCTGCATTACTTCATCTACGGCGCCCTGATCATCCTGGTCATCCGGACCATGCCGCGCGGCGTGGTGCCGACCTTGCAATCGCTGCTGACCCGGCGCCGCGCCAAGCGGCGGGCCGCCGCCCCGGCGGCGCCGCGCGTCACGGCCTGAAGGAGTTTCCCCCTATGAGGAGAGCGGCAATCGTCGCCCCCGTGCGCACGGCGGTGGGCACCTTCGGCGGCACGCTGCGGCCGGTCGGCGTCGAGCATCTGGCGGCGGCCGTCGTCACCGAGGTGGTGCGGCGCAGCGGCATCGAACCCGCGCTGGTCGAGGACGTGGTCATGGCGCAGTCCTACGCCAACGGCGAGACGCCGTGCGTCGGCCGCTGGGCGGCGCTGCAGGCGGGCCTGCCCGTCGAGGTGCCGGGCATGCAGCTGGACCGCCGCTGCGGCGGCGGGCTGCAGGCCGTCGTCACCGCCGCCATGATGGTGGAAAGCGGGGCCGCCGACGTGGTCATCGCCGGCGGCGTGGAGAGCATGAGCAACGTCGAGTACTACACCACCGACATGCGCTGGGGTGCCCGCGCCGGCTCCACCCGCTTCCACGACCGGCTGGAGCGCGGGCGCGAGCGCTCCCAACCCGTCGAGCGGTTCGGCCGCATCTCCGGCATGATCGAGACGGCGGAGAATCTCGCGAAGGAATACGGCATCACGCGGGAGGAGTCCGACCGCTACGCGGTGCAGAGCCACCGGCGCGCGGCCGCCGCGTGGGAGGCCGGCCGCTTCGACGAGGAACTGGTGCCGCTGACCGTGCCGCAGCGGAAAGGCGACCCCCTGGTCTTCGCCCGTGACGAGGGCATCCGCGCCGACGCCTCGCTGGAGACGCTGGGCAAGCTGAAGCCGCTGATGAAGGACGGCGTCGTCACCGCCGGCAACGCCAGCCAGCAGAACGACGCCGCCGCCGCCTGCCTGATCGTGGCGGAGGACAAGCTGGCCGAGCTGGGCCTGACGCCGATGGGCACGCTGGTCGGCTGGGCGGCGGCGGGTTGCGAGCCGGCGACCATGGGCATCGGCCCGGTGCCGGCGGTTCGCAAGCTGTTGAAGCGCACCGGCCTGTCGCTGGCGCAGATGGACCTCGTGGAGCTGAACGAGGCCTTCGCCTGCCAGGTGCTGGCGGTGCTGAAGGGCTGGGACTGGCACGAGGAGGACAGGCTGAACGTCAACGGCTCCGGCATCTCGCTGGGGCATCCGATCGGCGCCACGGGGGTGCGCATCCTCGCCACGCTGCTGCACGAGCTGAAGCGGCGCCAGGGCCGCTATGGGCTGGAGACCATGTGCATCGGCGGCGGGCAGGGCATCGCCGCCATCTTCGAAAGGGCCTGACATCATGACGCGTCATTGGCGTCTTCTGCAGACCACGGAAGGCTATCCGGAGTTCTCGCTGGGCACCCTGCCGGCCATCGAGGGCACCGTGGCGGCGGGCGAGGCGCCGGCCGTGATCCTCAACGTCTTCGGCCGCGACGGCGTCACCATCGGCTACAACGAGGATCCGGAGCAGATCCTCGACGTCGGCCTGTGCCGGGCGCTGGGCGTCTCCTTCCGGCGGCGCATGAACGGCGGCGGCACCATCTACGCCGCCGCCGGGTCCTGCGTGATCGCCTTCGTCGTGCCGGAGGGGGCGGCGGGCCTGCCGTCCAACGTGGCGCACCTGTTCGAGACGGTGCTGCCCAAGGTGGCGGCGGCGACCGAGCGGCGCTTCGGCATACCCGCCCGCTGGCGCCCGCTGAACGACATCGAGGTGGAGGGGCGCAAGCTGATGCCCACCTCGGTGCGGCTGGAGAACGGCGTGCTGACCTTCCGCATGATGGTCAACGTCAAGCCGATCGACACCGGCGTGGCCGCCCGCCTGATGCCCATGCCGCCGGAGAAGGTGCGCGACAAGGTGCACAAGGACCTCGGCTCCCGCTTCACCTGTCTGGAACGCGAATTGGGCCGCGAGGTGGCGGCGGGGGAACTGCTGGCGCTGACGCGCGACGTGACCTCCGCCCTGTTCGGCGACGTCGCCCTGGTGGACGGCGAACCGACCGCGCGGGAGATGGCGGATGCCGAGGCGCCGCTGGCCCGCACGGGCGCCGACGACTGGGCCTTCGGCCGGTCGGAGGCGGCGCTGTTCGGGCCGTTCCAGCGCGCGGGCGACGTGGTCGGGCGTGGCCGCGAGAAAGCGCCCGGCGGCATGATCTGGGCGGCCCTGCTGGTGCGCGGCGGGCGCATCGTCCGCGCCATCGTCAACGGCGACTTCCCGGCCCGTCCGGTCGACGCCCCGACCCGCCTGGAAGCGCTGCTGGAGGGAACGCCGGCCAGCGAGGAGAGCGTGCGGGCGATCATCGACGCCTTCATGGCCGACGATCGCTTCGAGCTGGCGGGCGTGAGCGCGGAGGCGTTGATGGTGGCCCTGGGCAAGGCGCTGGACGCCGCGGCGACGGCGCAACGCCACCAGGGAAGGATCTGAGGGAGGCCCCCTCCCCCGGCCACGCCGGGGGAGAGGGCCGGGAGACGCTCACCCCTTCTTCACCAGCGGGCACTCGCTGGCCGAGAGGGGCGTGAACAGCGGCTCGCCGGGCAGGGTGCCGATGATCTTGTAGTAGTCCTTGGCGTACTTGCTCTCGCCCGGCTTCTTCGCCTCGGCGATGAAGAAGTCCATGATGACGCGGCCGTCCTCGCGGACCTTGGCGTTGTCGACGAGCGGGGAGCGCACCGGCAGGGCCCGCATCTTGGCCTGCACCACCTCGCCCTTCTCCGTTCCGGCGGCCTGCACGGCGTCCAGATAGTGCAGGACGGCCGTGTAGGTCATCGCCTGCACGGTGGTGGGCGCGCGGCCGCCGTGGCGTTCCATGAAGCGCTTGGACCACGCCCGCGTCTTCTCGGTGCGGTCCCAGTAGAAGACGTCCGCGAAGATCAGGCCGCCGGCGGTCTGCAGCCCCAGGCTGTCGAGGTCGGAGATGAAGGTGAGCGGGGCGACCAGCGCCTGCTTCAGCGCGAATTCGTGCGCCTGCTTGATCGAATTGATCATGTCGCCGCCGCCGTTGGCCAGGACGATGACGTCGGCGTTGGAGCTTTGCGCCTGCAGAAGGTGCGAGGAGAAGTCGTTGTTGTTCAGCGGGTGCTTCACGCTGCCCACCACCCGCCCGCCGGCCGCCACCACGGCGTCGGTCATGTCCTTCTGCATGGAATGGCCGAAGACGTAGTCGACGGTGATGAAGAAGAACGTCTTGTTGCCCTTGTCCACCAGCATCTTGGCGATGGCGTTGGCGAGCGCCGTGGTGTTGGGCGACCACTGAGTGCCGGTGGGCGAGCACGCCTTGCCGGTGAAGGCGGAGGCGTAGGCGCCGGAGATCAGCGCCAGCGCCCCCGTCTCCTGCGCGATCGAATAGCTGGCCAGCGACGTGGCGCTGCCGGCGCCGTCGGTGACGGCGCTGACCCCTTCGGCGTCGATCCACTTGCGGGTGAGGGCGGAGGCGATGTCGGCCTTGTTCTGGTTGTCGGCGGCCAGGATCTCGATGGGCCGGCCCAGCACCTTGCCGCCGAAATCCTCGGCCGCCATGCGGGCGGCCACCTCCGACCCGACGCCGCCGATGTCGGCGTACAGGCCGGAGCGGTCGTTGTGCACGCCGATGCGCACCGGCTTGTCCTGCGCGAACGCCGCGCCGGCCGCCAGCGTCAGGGCCAGTCCGAGAAACGCGCCGCGAGACGTCATGTGTTTTTCCTCCCCGTTGTGTTGCTTTGATTTCGAATTTGAACGGCGATGCTCAGAACGCCGGCACCAGCACCGTGCGGCCCACCACCTTGCCCTGCCGGAGGTCGTCGAGCGCCCGGCTGGCGTCGTGCAGCGCGCAGCGCTGCACCGGGATCGGCGGCACGTCTTCGCGCCGGACGAGGTCCAGCAGTTCGCGCAGGTCGTTCAGGCTGCCCACGTAGCTGCCCATGACCGTCGCCGACTTGATCGGGATGAGCGGCAGCGACCACGGGGCGGCCCCGCCGAACAGCCCGACGATGACCAGCGTCCCCGCCTTGCCCAGGCTGTCGAAGCCCAGGCGCGCGGTGTCCTCGCTGCCCACGAAGTCGATGGCCGCGCGCGCCGGGCCGCCCAGCGCGGCGGTCAGCTGGGCCTGCGCGTCGGGCGCGCGGCCGTCGACCGCGGCCAGCGCCCCGGCGTCCAGCGCCGCCTGCCGCTTGGCCGGGTCGATGTCGACGACCACCGCGCCCACGCCGCCCATCGCCTTCAGCAGGCGCAGGCACATGAGGCCCAGCCCGCCGGCGCCGAAGAGGACGATCGGGCTGTGCGGCAGCACCGCGGCGACCTTCTTCAAGGCGCCGTAGGTGGTGAGGCCGGAGCAGGCGTAGGGCGCCGCCGTCACCGGATCCAGGCCGTCCAGGTCGAACAGGTAGCGCGGGTGCGGCACCAGGATGTGGTCGGCGTAGCCGCCGTCGCGGTAGACGCCCAGGAAGCGCGGCGTGGCGCACAGCTGCTCGCTGCCCTCCAGGCAGACCGGGCAGGTGCCGCAGCCCATCCACGGGTAGACGAGGCAGGTCTTGCCCGGCGTGACCAGGTCGGCCGCGTCGGGGCCCGTGGCGACCACCTCGCCGACGATCTCGTGGCCGGGGGTGAGTGGCAGGTTGATGCCGCGGTCGGCCAGCGACAGCGACTTGCCGCGGCCCAGGTCGTAGCTGCCCTCCCACAGATGAAGGTCGGAGTGGCAGATGCCGCTGGCCCGCATGCGCAGCAGGATCTGGCTGCCCTCCGGCTGCGGCGTCGCGTCCTCGACCACGTCGAGCGCCTGGCCGAACCGGATGATCTTCAGGCTTTTCACTGTGTCCTCCCCGATTATTCCGAGACGACCGGTGCGAAGCGGTTCGACGCGCCGGCGCACCATTGCCCGTCGATGAACGCCGGAATGTCCTGCTGCATGGGTCCTCCCTGTGGTGCGGAAACGAACCTCAGGCCATCGATCGCCGCTTATGGGGGCTTTGCTCCATGGCCTGCCGGTGGCGGCCGTCGTCCGGAACGCGGTTCCGGGAAAGTGCCGGTCGGCATGCTAGTGTGTTCCGAAACGTGCGTCCAGGCGAAAGTTCGTGTGCCCAACAAATGCGTTGCATTGTAAGGCGTCCGGACGCATGGCCTTGGTCCTATGCCTCCGGTGCACCGCCATAAATGTTCCGCATCGTGGAACTAATTGGCCGCAAGCAGGCCGTGGCGCCCATCGTTCTGCAATGCAGAACTAAAGATATCGGCGGTTTGCCTCTGAGCGCCCGCTGTCAGACACTCGAAATGCGGCCGATGGTGCAGGATAGGCAGAAAAGTTCTATACAGGCGCCTCGGATTGATACTAACATCGCGACCGCAATACAGAACGATGGACCGCAGTGCGGAACCATTTTGGGAGGGAGACATGCCCAATACGGGTATCGGCGCGGGCGGGGAAGGCGCGATCCGCGTGGCACTGGAGAGCGGTGTCGGCGTGATCGCCATGGATTACCCGGCGCGCCGCAACGCGCTGTCGCTGGCGCTGCGCGAACGGCTGTACGAGGGGCTGTGCCGCCTGATGGAGGACGAGGCCTGCCGGGTCATCGTCCTCACCGGCGCCGGGGGGTGCTTCTGCGCGGGCGGCGACATTTCCTCCATGGACGGCGTCACGCCGGTCGGCGGCCGGCCGCGCCTGCGGCGCATCCACCGCGTGGTCCGCCTGCTGGTCGAAAGCGAGAAGCCGGTCATCGCGGCGGTGGAGGGATGGGCGGCCGGGGCCGGCGTCTCGCTGGCCGCCGCCTGCGACATCGTCGTGTCCGCCAGCGACGCGCGCTTCGCCTGCTCCTTCGGCAGGATCGGCCTGGTGCCGGACCTGGGCGCCGCCTACACGCTGGTGATGCGCATGGGCCTGGGCCGGGCGCGGCACATGATGATGACCGGCGCCACCTTCACCGCCGAACAGGCGGAGCGCATGGGGCTGGTCGAGGTGCTGTGCGATCCGGGCGCCGCGCTGGACACCGCCCGCAAGATGGCCGCCGGCATGGCGGAAACAGCGCCCTTGTCGCTGGCGATGACCAAGGCGCTGACCGCCCGCATGCCCGACACGCTGGACGCCATGCTGAAGGCCGAGGTGGAGGCGCAGGCCGTCCTCTTCGCCACCGGGGACTTCGCCGAAGGCCGCGCCGCCTTCCTGGAAAAGCGCAAACCCGCCTTCACGGGCCGCTGAGGTCCACACGGCACAAGGGAAAGGACCGTCCATGACCGACGTCGTGGTCATCGGCGTGGGGCAGACCGCATACGGCATGGTCCCGCACCGCACCCTCAAGGACCTGTTCGCGGACGCGGCGGTGGACGCCTGCGCCGGCGTGGACAAGGGATTCGATCCGCGCCTCGTCGAGGAGGCCTACATCGGCACGCTGTCCACCGGCGGCTCGCAGCTCGGCAACTTCGCGCCGCTGATGCTGGAGGCGGCGGGGATGATCGGCGCCTCGGCCGTGCACGTGGAGAACGCCTGCGCGTCCGGCGGCTTCGCCTTCCGCAACGCCGTGCTGGCGGTCGCATCCGGGCGCGTCCGGGTGGCGGTGGCGGCCGGCATCGAGAAGATGAGCGACCTGCCGCGCGAACGGAACCGCCTGTGGCTGGGCGTCTCCGGCGACGTGGAGTGGGAGCGGCTGGCCGGCACCAACTTTCCCGGCATCTACGGCATGATCGCGCGGCGCCACATGCACGAGCACGGCACCACCAAGGCGCAGATCACCGGCGTCGCCGTGAAGAACCGCTTCAACGCCATCGCCAACCCCAAGGCGCAGTTCCGCAAGGCGCTGGAGCTGGAGGACGCGCTGAAGGCCCCCGTCCTGGCCGATCCCTTCACCCTGTCGGACGCCTGCGGCATCACCGACGGCGCGGCCATGGCCATCGTCTGCCGCGCCGACATGGCGAAGTCCTTCACCGACCGCCCGGTCAAAGTCGTCGGCACCGGCGCCGGCACCGATTACGTGGCCGTGCACGACCGCGACAGCGCCACGCGGCTGGACGCCGCCCGCCGCGCCGCGCGCGACGCCTACGCCATGGCCGGCATCGGCCCGGACGGCATCGACTTCGCCGAGGTGCACGACTGCTTCACCATCGGCGAGATCCTGGCCTACGGCGACCTGGGCTTCTGCGAGCCGCACGAGGCCGGCCGGCTGATCGAGGACGGCGTGACCCGGCGCGACGGCAAGCGGCCGGTCAACAACTCCGGCGGGCTGATCGGCAAGGGCCATCCCATCGGCGCCACCGGCATCGGCCAGATCTACGAGATCGTCCACCAGCTGCGCGGCACCGCCGAAGGTTCCGGGCGGCAGCTTGCCAACCCGCGACGCGGCCTTGCCCACAACGTGGGCGGTTCCGGCGGCAGCGTGGCGGTGCACATCCTGGAGGCGTGCGCATGAGCGCCGTGTCGATCCTCGCCTACGGCGCGGCGCTGCCCCGGCTGCGCCTGCCGGCATCCGAATACCGCAACGCCTGGGGCGGCTGCGCCGCGTCGGGCCCGACGCAGAAGGCCTTCTGCGCCTACGACGAAGATCCGGTGACGCTGGCCGTCGCAGCCGCGCGGCTAGCCTGCGACCGGCTGGGCGCGGGCGAGTTGGCGTTCGACGCCCTCTACGTCGGCGCCACCACCTTGCCATACGAGGAGAAGCCCTCCTCCGCCTCCATCGTCACGGCGCTGACCGGGCGGCGGGGCGTGCGGGTGGTGGAGCTGCGCGGCTCTCCGCAGGCCGGGTTGCAGGCGCTGGTCGCGGCGGCCGAGTTCTGCAAGGCCAACCCCGGCCGGATCGCGCTCGCCATCGCCGCCGACGCCCCCTCGGCTCCGCCGGACATGCCGTACGAGCACGCGCTGGGCGCGGCGGCGGCGGCCTTCGTGCTGGGAAGCGGACCGGGCGTGGCGACCCTGGGCGCCGACGCCGCCTGTTCGCTGGAGACCTTCGGCAGCCGCTTCCGCCGCCTGGGCGCCACTGGCATCGCCGACCTGGAACTGCGCACGCAGGAGGACGCCGACGCCGTCGCCGCCCTGGCCGGGATGGAGGCGCTGCCGCGTGGTGCCGATGTGCTGGCCTGCGGTCTGCCGCCGCGCGCCGGGGCCGCGGCGGCGAAGCGCCTGGGGGCCGCGCGGGCGGACGCGGTGTGGCCGCGGCTCGGCGACGCCGGCACGGCGTCGGCCGCCGTGGCGCTGGCCGACGCGCTGGACGGTGCGGCACCGGGGCAGCGCCTGCTGGCGCTGGCGGTGGGGGCCGGAGCCATCGGGGTGGAGGTCACCGCCACCGGCGGCCCGGAGGGACGCCGCGCCGGGCCGTCGGTCGCCGACCTGCTGGGCGGCGGGACGCCGGTCGACTACGTCGCCTACCTGCGGCACCGCCGCGTGCTCAGCTCGCGCCTTGGAGACACCGCATGAGCGCCTACTTCTCGCTTCCCATGTACGCGGCCAGCAGCGGGCAGCGGCTGCGCCTGATCGCCGGCCGCTGCCGTTCCTGCGGCCGGCTGGCCTACCCGCAGCGCGCGGCGTGCACCGGCTGCGGCCGGCGCGCGTTCGACGAGGTCGGGCTGTCCGGGCGCGGCACCATCTTCACCTACACCATCATCGCGCGCGGCGGCGCACCGGCGGAGTTCGACGACCAGCAGACCATGACCGGCCGCATCGCCTGCGGCATCGTGGAGCTGGAGGAGGGGCCGCGCGTCATCGCCCAGTTCGCCGACTGGGAGGACGCCGACCTGGCGATCGGCAAGCCGGTCGCCGCCGTCGTCCGCCGCCTGTTCGACCAGGAGGGCATCGTCCGCTACGGCGCCAAGTTCGTTCCGGTCAGGTTCACCCCGGCCCGCGGTCAGGAGGAAGGACGATGAGCACGGTTGACGACGAGACCTTCGGGCAGCTCCTGGACGCCATCCGGCGCTTCACGCGCGAACGCCTGATTCCCAACGAGGAGCGGGTCGAGGCGGAGGACGACATCCCCGCCGAGATCGTGCGGGAGATGCGCGACCTCGGCCTGTTCGGCATGAGCATCCCGGAGGAGTACGGCGGCCTGGGCCTGTCCATGCGGCAGGAGGCGCTGGCGGTGGTGGAGCTGTGCCGGGCGTCGCTGGCCTTCCGCTCGCTGATCGGCACCAACGTCGGCATCGGCGCCCAGGGCATCGTCATGGACGGCACCGACGAGCAGAAGCGCCGCACCCTGCCGGGGCTCGCGACGGGCGAGCTGGTCGCCTCCTTCGCGCTGACGGAGCCGGACAGCGGTTCCGACGCCGCCAGCATCCGCACCTCGGCGCGGCGGGACGGGGGCGACTTCGTCATCAACGGCACCAAGCGCTACATCACCAACGCGCCGCGCGCCTCCGTCTTCACGCTGATGGCGCGCACCGACCCGGATGAGAAGGGGGCGGGCGGCATCACCGCCTTCCTGGTGCCGGCCGACACGCCGGGCATCCGGCTGGGCAAGCCCGACCGCAAGATGGGCCAGCGCGGCACCAAGACCTGCGACGTGGTGCTGGAGGACGTGCGCGTGCCGGCCAGCGCCATCATCGGCGGGCCGGAGCGGCTGAACCAGGGCTTCAAGACCGCCATGAAGGTGCTGGACCGCGGGCGCATCCACGTCTCCGCCATGGCGGTCGGCACGGCGCGCCGCATGCTGGACGAGGCGCTGCGCTACGCCACCGAACGCCGGCAGTTCGGCCAGCCCATCGCGGAGTTCCAGCTGATCCAGGCCATGCTGGCCGACAGCCAGACGGAACTGGCGGCGGGCCGCGCGCTGATGCTGGACGCCGCCGACACGCTGGAGCGCGAGGGTGCGGCGATCCTGGAGGCGTCGTGCTCCAAGTACTATTGCACGGAGATGGCCGGCCGCGTCGCCGACCGCGCGGTGCAGATCCACGGCGGGGCCGGCTACATGGCCGAATATCCGGTGGAGCGGCTGTACCGCGACGTGCGCCTGCTGCGCATCTACGAGGGCACCAGCCAGATCCAGCAGCTGGTCATCGCCAGGAACACGCTGAAACGCTTCGCCGCCGGGACGCTGTGAGCGGCGGACGTTGGGTTTTCGGCTTTGCCTCAACCCAACGTCAAAACAAGAACGCGAACGGGGAGGGACAAGGCGCCGTGACCATACTCAACGTACAGAACGTCTCGAAGCGGTTCGGTGGCCTGACCGCCGTCAACAGCGTCGCCTTCTCCGTCGAACCGGGCGAGATCGTCGGCATCATCGGCCCGAACGGGGCGGGCAAGACCACGCTGTTCAGCATGATCTCCGGCTTCCTCAGGCCGGACGACGGCGACGTGCACTTCAAGGGCCACAGCATCAGGAACCTGCCGCCGCACCGCATCGTGCGCATGGGGCTGACGCGCAGCTTCCAGGTGGTGCAGGTGTTCACCGACATGACCGTGCTGGACGCGGTCACCACGGCGGCCCTGGTGCACAACCCCATGCGCAAGGCGATCGCGGTGGCCGAGGAGGTGCTGGACACCGTCGGCCTCGCCCACAAGGCGGAGGAGACGCCGGGCTCCCTGTCCATCCAGGACAAGAAGCTGCTGGAGCTGGCGAAGTGCCTTGCCACGCAGCCGCAGCTGATCCTGCTGGACGAGGTGATGGCCGGCCTGACCCTGGCGGAGGCGCAGGTGCCCATGGGGATCATCCGCTCCCTGCGGGAGAAGGGCATGACCTTCGTGATGGTCGAGCACGTGATGCCGGTCATCATGAACACCGCCGACCGCATCGTCGTCATCAGCTTCGGCCAGAAGGTCGGGGAAGGCACGCCGGCCGAGATCATCCAGGACGAGCGCGTGCGCGAAGCCTATTTCGGAGAGGACGGCCATGACCACCACCACGACCACCACTGAACCGCTGCTGGAGGTGGAGGGGCTGACCGCCGGCTATGGCGGCGTCGCCGTGCTGCGCGACGTGTCGCTGCGGGTGGATGCCGGCGAGATGGTGGGCCTGCTGGGCGCCAACAACGCCGGCAAGTCGACGCTGATCCACTGCCTGTCCGGCGTCGTCAAGCCGATGGCCGGCCGCATCCGCTTCAAGGGGGAGGACGTCACCGACCTGCCGCCCGAGCAGATCGTCGAGCGCGGCATCATCCAGGTGCCGGAGGGGCGGCTGGTCTTCCCGCAGATGTCCGTGCGCGAGAACCTGATGATGGGCAGCGTCAGCCGGCGCGCCAAACCCCGGCGCAAGGCGAACCTGGAACGCGTGCTGTCGCTGTTCCCGCGCCTGCACGAGCGCATGGACCAGCCGGCCGGCACCATGTCCGGCGGCGAGCAGCAGATGCTGGCCATCGGCCGCGGCATGATGGCCTGCGCCGAGGTGCTGATGCTGGACGAACCGTCGCTGGGCCTGTCGCCGCTGATCGTCCAGCACATCTTCGAGATCGTCCGCAAGCTGCACGCCGAGGGGCTGAGCATCCTGCTGGTCGAGCAGAACTCCAGCCTGACCTTCCGCCACGCCTCGCGCTGCTACGTGCTGGAGCAGGGCCGCGTGGCGATCGAGGGGCCGAGTTCGGTGGTGCGGGAGGATCCGGCGACGCGCAAGGCGTACCTGGGGATGTGAGCCGTAGAGCGGAAACACGGACACGCCGCATCCTGTCAAAACCCTTCCACCGTCATGCCCGGCCTTGTGCCGGGCACCCACGCACTCCGACCAATCCAAGGTGCGTGGGTGCCCGGGACTGGGCCCGGGCATGACGACTTGAGGGGGTGTCCGTATGTGCGCTCGGCGGGATTAGTCCCGGGGATGTGCGCTCAATCGATCCCGATCAGTTCGGCGAGGCGGTGGCGGACGTCGGCGGCGTCCACCCGGTCGCCCAGGTCGAACCGCCACGTCCGCCCGCCCGGCGTGCGCAGCGCCACGTGCAGGACGGCACCCTCCAGGTCCAGCCGGCCGACGTCGTCGAAATCAACGACGGTGTCCGCCAGGAACAGCCGCCAGTTGGCCGGGTCGACCACCAGCAGCTCGCCGCTCTCCGCGCGGCGGACCAGCCAGGCCGAGGCGAGGTGGCCGGAGCGCAGCGCCTCGGCCGCCAGCCGGTGGCTGCGCACCGCCGCCGCCCGCGCGTCGATCGTCGACCACGCCCCCCAGCCGATGCCCGCCGCCGCCACCGGCACCAGCAGGTCGACCGGAAGCGCCATGCGCAGCACGCCGAGCAGGACGAGCAGCACCACGGCGGCGAACACGGCGGAGGCGATCCACAGCACCGCTCGCGCCGCCCGCGGCGTCGGGTCGGGGCCGATCCGCTCGGCGATGGCGCGATCGTCCATGGTGACGAGGACGTCCTGGGGGCGGTGCATGGGGTGGATCGCGCCGGGCGGCTGATCGGGGATTGGACGGGGCATGCCTACAACATGTGGCCGGACCTCCCGCGCGGTCAATGTGTCCATGGATCGATCGCGCATGGATCGATCGCGCCGGGGGCCGATGCATCGCGGCCCGTCCGTCCCCACATGGGACGTCATGATCCGCGCCCTTCGCATCGCCCTCATCGCCACCGGCGCCCTCGCGGCGGCGGCCCTCGCCGGCACCGTCGCCACCGTCGCCGCCCTGCCCGCCATCGCGGATTGCTTCCCGCTGGAACTGACGCGCGTCGTGCTCACCGACGGGCGCCGGCAGGTGGAGATGCAGGGCATGGCCCACCTCGCCACCCCGCGCTTCTACCAGGACGTGGCCGCCCTGGTGGCGGCGCGGCGCAAGGAGGGCTGGCTGGTCTTCTATGAGGAGGTCAGGTCCGACGTCGCCGACCCGAACCGCGGCGTCGCCACGGTCATGGAACGGATGGGCGCCACCTGGACGCCGGACGGCGGCAAGCACCCGTACGAGATCGTCGCCGGGCTGCTGGGTGACGGGCTGGTGCTGCAAAGCAACGCGGCGATCCTCGGCGCTCCGGGACCTGAGGTGCGCAACGTCGACGTCACGCTCTCGCAACTCCTGGCCTCCCTGCCGCCGCCGGAGGCCGGACACGACGACGACCCGCCCGTCGACCTCGCCGAGGCGCGCGCGGCCTTCGACGGGCTGCCGGCCTGGATGCAGGAGCGGGTGCGGGCCGCCATCCGCATCATGCTCGCCGCCGGGACGACCAGCGGCTTCGCGCACGAGGCCCTGCCGACGGCGCTGACCCTGACGCGCGAGGCGCTCGTCGCCGACGCGATCCGGCGGGAACCGGCGCGCAACATCCTGGTGCTGTACGGCCAGCTGCACCTGGAGCCGATCCAGCGGCGGCTGGAAGCGGCGGATGCGGGCTGGCGCGTCGTCCGGCGGGCGACGGTCCGCGCGTTCTGATATCCCGTAAGCTGATGCCGCTCAGTGCATCCGCATCTGGTCGAGCTGTTCCTTGACGTGGAGCTTTTCGAGCTTGAGGCGCTTGAGCGTCAGGTCGTCGGGCCGGGGGCGGCCGTATTCGGTGCGGATCATCTCCTCGATGTCGGCATGGCGCTGACGCAACGCCTGGATGGCGCTCGGCTCGGCCGTCTCCATGGTGGTGTCCTCCGACTTTTCTGCAGCGGCGGGCGCTCCGGTGGGCCCGCCGCTACAACACGCGAGAGCCATGTATGTTGCATGCGCCGCGGCAGACCGTCGCATGCCCCCTCGCGCCCCCTTACAACCCCCTGGATGCCCGCCGAAAGGACTATTACCATTATCCTATATGGATGATGATGGCATGGTCCGTTCGGCGGGAATCCCTCGGCCGCGGACGAAGGGGCGACGGCGATGTTGGGCGGACTTCGGACGATCATGGCGGCCTGCATCGCGCTTCTGGCGGCCGCGGCCCCGGCCGTGGCGGACGCGCCGCCCGTCCGCGTCGGCATCTCGGCCGAGTTCGGCGTCGTCGGCAGCACCTCGGCGCAGGCCGTGCAGCTGGGCGCGCAGATCGCCGCGGACGAGGTGAACGCCGCCGGCGGGGTGCTCGGCGGCCGGCGGATCGAGGTGGTGGTCAAGGACGACCGATCCGTCCCGGCGCGGGCCATCCGCAACCTGCAGGAATTCGCCGCCGATCCCGCCGTCGTCGCCGTGCTGTGCGGCAAGTACAGCCCGGTGGTGGTCGAGGCGGTGCCCGAGGTGCACCGGCTGGGCCTGCCGCTGCTCGACCCCTGGGCGGCGGCCGACCCGATCACCGAACACGGCTTCACCCCCGACTACGTCTTCCGCCTGTCGATGCGCGACAGCTGGGCCATGCAGGCGATGGCGGCGCATGCGCTGGAACGCGGGGCGGCGCGCATCGGCCTGCTGCTGCCCAACACCGAATGGGGCCGCAGCAGCGAGCGCGCCATGCGGCGCCTGGAATCCGAGGGGCAGGGTCCGCGGATCGCCGCCACCGCGTGGTACAACTGGGGCGATCCCTCGCTGGCCGAGCACTACCAGGGGATCCTGGCGGCCGGGGCGCAGATGCTCGTCCTGGTGGCCAACGAACGGGAAGGCGCGCTGCTGGTGCGCGAGATGGCCGCACGGCCGCCGGCGCAGCGCCTGCCCGTGCTGGCGCACTGGGGGATCACGGGCGGCACCTTCTTCGAAGGCAGCGGGCCGGCGCTGGGCGCGGTCGATTTCGCGGTCGTGCAGACCTATTCCTTCATCGGTGCCGACGATCCCATCGCCCGCCGCGTCGTCGAGGCCGCCGTCCGGCGGGGGGCGCCCGGCGTGCGGCACATCCCCTCGCCCGTCGGCGTGGCGCACGCCTACGACCTCGTCCACATCCTGGCCAGGGCCATCGACGCGGCGGGGTCGACGGACCGCGCGGCGGTGCGCAACGCACTGGAAAACGTGCGCGACTACCGGGGACTGGTGAAGCACCTGGAGCGTCCCTTCGCGCCGGGGCGGCACGACGCCCTGTCGCCGGAGGAGGTGTTCCTGGCGCGCTTCGCGCCCGACGGCGCCATTGAGCGGATCCTTACCGCTCGGGGGAACTGACCATGCGCCTGTCATGCCCCTGGGCCGAATGGATCGGCGAGCGGCTGGGCCGGCGGATCGCCGTGCAGGCGGTCGCCGGCATCCTGGCGACGGGCCTGCTGTTCGCCACGCTGGCGCTGGCCGGCAGCGTCTGGCTGCTGCGCCAGGAGCAGGCGCGGGAGATGGACCACCGCCTGAACCTGGCGGCGGAGCGGCTGTCGGCCAAGCTGTCCATCCTCGCCCGCAACACCGCCGATCTGGCGGCCAACCCGGTGATGAGCACGGCGCTGCTGGATTCGCGCGGGCGCGACATCTACCTGCGGCCGTTCCTCGGCAACTACCGCCTGCCGCTGGTGGAGCCGCACGGCATCACGCTGTGCGACTTCGACGGACAGCCGCTGGCCAGCCGCAAGGACGTGGCGCCGGATTGCCTGCGCGGCGACCCGGCGGTGGCGGACATGTTCCGCACGGAACGCCCGCAGCTGTCCATCCGCGTCCAGGGGCAAGGGATGGGGGGCGGCCCGCAGGCGGCGGTCCTCCAGCCGGTGCTCTACCCCGGCACCGGCCGGGCCGAAGGCTATGCGGTGGCGACGCTGGATCTGGGCGCGCTGCTGGCCAACGTCGCGCACGACGGCGGCAACACCTACCTGCGCCTGACGGCCGGTGCGGCCGGTCTGGACGTGCGGGCCGGCGTGCCGCCGGACGGGCAGGCCGCCGCGCTGTCGGTGCCCGTGGCGCTGGAAGGCGGCACCACGCTCCACCTCCGCCTGGAGGAACGCCTGTCCACGCCGGAGGGGCTGCTGCAGCTCCTGGGGATGTACCTGGGCGGCATCCTGGCGGCGCTGGCGCTGGCGCTTGCGCTGGCGCGGCGCATGGCGACCGGGCTGACGGCGCCGCTGGAGGCGCTCAGCCGCACCGCCGCCCGCATCGCCGAGGACGGCGCCGCCTCGCACCCGGCCGAGGTGGTGGGGCGTGACGAGGTCGGGCGGCTCGCCGAAGCCTTCAACCGCATGCTGGCGGCGCTGCGCCGCGCGCAGGAGGGGCTGGAGGATCAGGTTTCCGAGCGCACGCGGGCACTGGAAGCCGCGCTGGCCGCCGTGGAGGCAAGCGAGCGGCGCTACCGCGCGCTGTTCTCCGGCTCGCAGGTGGCCATGCTGCTGGTCGATCCGGCCGACGGCACGATCTTCGACGCCAACGCCGCGGCGGCCCGGTATTACGGATACGACGTCGCATGCCTGAAGGCGATGCCGGTCGGCGCCATCAACACGCTGACACCGGAGGAGATCGCCGAGGAGATGCGGCAGGCGCGGGAGGAGCGGCGCAACCACTTCTTCTTCCGCCACCGGCTGGCCAGCGGCGAGATCCGCGACGTGGAGGTGCACACCGGCCCCATCGACCAGGACGGGCGGGTGCTGCTCTACTCCATCGTCCACGACGTCACCGACCGCCGCCGCCTGGAGGACGAACGCCGCCGCCTCTCCGCCGCCATCGAGCAGTGCACGGTCGCCATCGTCATCACCGACCTCGCCGGCAACATCGAGTACGTCAACCCGGCCTTCTGCGCCGTCACCGGCTACGCCGCCGACGAGGTGCGCGGCCAGAACCCGCGCATCCTGAAGTCCGGCGAGGAAGACGGCGTCGACTATCAGGCGATGTGGGAGCAACTGACCTCCGGCCGCACCTGGACGGGCGTCTTCCACAACCGGCGCAAGGACGGCGGCCTGTACTGGGAGCAGGCGGTCATCTCGCCGGTCAGCGACGCCGCCGGGCGCATCACCCACTACGTCGCCGTCAAGCAGGACATCACCGAGCGCCGGCAGGCGGAAGAGGCCATCCGCAGCCTGTCGCGCCGCTTCCAGGAGGTGCTGTCGGCGGCGTCCGAGGTGGCGATCGTCGCCACCGACCGCGACGGCCTGATCACGCTGTTCAACACCGGGGCGCAGCGCATGCTGGGCTATGGCGAGGAGGAGGTGGTGGGCCGCCACACCCCCGCCCTGTTCCACGACGCCGCCGAGATATCCGAGCGCGTGTCCGAACTGGCCGCCGCCGGCCACGCGCCGCTGACGCCGTTCCGCGCCTTCGTCGCGGTGGCCGAGGACGAGGGGCACGAACGGCGCGAGTGGACCTACGTCGGCAAGGACGGCCGTCCCATCGCCGTGTCGCTGGCGGTGACGCCCATGCGCTCGGAAGCCGGCGAGGTGTCCGGCTACCTGGGCGTGGCGCTGGACATCACCCAGCGCAAGCGCGCCGAAGGGGCGCTGAAGGACAGCGAGGAACGCTTCCGCAGCCTCGTCGAATCCACCACCGACTGGGTGTGGGAAACCGACGCCGACCACCGCTTCCGCTGGTTCTCGCCCTCCTTCGAGGTGGTGCTCGGCACGTCCCCGGACGCGCTGCTCGGCAAGCGGCGGGAGGAACTGGTGGCCGACGGGCACGAGATCGTGTCGGCCGCGTGGATGCAGCACTTCGCCGACCTGCGGGCGCGCCGGCCGTTCCGCGACTTCCGCTACTGGCTGCGCACCGCCGACGGCAAGGGGCGGTGGATCAGCATCAGCGGCTCGCCCCGCTGGGATGCCGACGGCGCCTTCCTGGGCTACCGCGGCACCGGATCCGACATCACGGAACGCGCCGCCACCTCCGTGCGGCTGCGCATGCTGGCCCAGGTGGTGGAGCAGAGCCCCGTCTCCGTCGTCATCACCGACCCGGCCGGAAACATCGAGTACGTCAACGAGCGCCTCGTCCAGGTGACCGGCTGGTCGCGCGGCGAGCTGACGGGCCGGCACTGCCGGATCTTCGGCTCGGGCGAGACGCCGGCCGAGACCTACGCGGAGCTGTGGGGCACCATCACCGCCGGCCGCAGCTGGATGGGCGAGCTGAAGAACCGCAAGAAGGACGGCACGCTCTATTGGGAGACGGTCGCCATCTCCCCCGTCTTCGGCGAGGGCAACGAGATCGTGCGCTTCGCCGGCATCAAGGAGGACATCACCTACCGCAAGGAGGCGGAGTCCCGCATCGCCGAGGCGAACCGCCTGCTGAACCAGCAGGCGATCCAGCTCCAGCGCTCCAACGAGGAGCTGGAGCAGTTCGCCTACGTCGCCTCGCACGACCTGCGCCAGCCGCTGCGCGCGGTCACCAACTATCTGACGCTCATCGAACGGTCGCTCGGCGATTCCCTGGACGAGGAGATCAAGGAGTTCATCGGCTTCGCCACCGGCGGGGCCAAGCGCATGGACGCGCTGATCCGCGACCTGCTGGAATACTCCCGCATCGGCCGCAAGGAGCGGCCGTTCGAACCGGTCCCGCTGGCCGGGGCGGTGGCCGACAGCCTGCTGGACCTGGAGGTGGCGATCGGCGAGGCCGGTGCGCGCGTGACCATCGCCGACGGGCTGCCGGCGGTGCGCGGCGACCGCATCGAGCTGACGCGGCTGTTCCAGAACCTGATCGGCAACGCCGTGAAGTACCGCGCCCCCGACCGCGCGCCGGAGGTGACGGTCGACTGGCACGACGAGGGCGCCGACTGGCTGATCCGCGTGCGCGACAACGGCATCGGCATCGAGGCCAAGGACTACGACCGCGCCTTCGGCGTGTTCCAGCGCCTCGTCACCCGTGAACGCTACGAGGGCACGGGCATCGGTCTCGCGGTGTGCCGCAAGATCGTCGAGCGCCACGGCGGCCGCATCTGGATCGAATCCGTGGTCGGCGAGGGCAGCACCTTCCTGATGACCCTGCCCAAGGCCGATGGTGGAGAGCTGTAGGTCGGGTCTGGACCCAACACCGTCTGCCATGCGAAGGGCGTTGGGTTTACGCTGGCGCTCAACCCAACCTTGTCTTTTGCGAAGCGGCTAAGATGGCGCTGTCCGGAGGGGAACCGGGGCCACCCCCATGGGGGTGGCCCCGGTTCGCGGGGTCGGTGACACCGTACCCAACCCTGAGTTCAGC
>Ga0196970_1000078_pt1 | contig 160064 bp, 152 predicted proteins | sample S1v_513CmetaG_FD_148672 | JGI IMG/M metagenome (GOLD analysis project Ga0196970, IMG submission 148672) | Soil microbial communities from Anza Borrego desert, Southern California, United States - S1+v_5-13C | ecosystem: Environmental > Terrestrial > Soil > Desert | place: USA: California... | reverse complement strand
CGACACGCTTACGACGCGTGCCCGGGATGCCGGATTCGCCCGAGCGGCATCAAGGATTTGGAAGGTCGAAGATGAGTGACATCGCCGAGCGCGTGAAGAAGATCGTTGTGGACCACCTGGGGGTCGAAGAGTCGAAGGTGACGGAGAACGCCTCCTTCATCGACGATCTCGGCGCCGACAGCCTCGACACCGTCGAGCTGGTGATGGCCTTCGAGGAGGAGTTCGGCTGCGAGATCCCGGACGACGCCGCCGAGAAGATCCTCACCGTCAAGGACGCCATCGCGTTCATCAAGGACAACGCCGCCGCCTGATCCAGGCGGTGACGCCGCCGCCCGTTCCGGGGGGCGGCTCTACCACGAGGGCCAGCGGCTCCGGCTACCGGAGACCCTGGCCGTCGCAGGAACAAACGGAACAAGGTCAGGGATCGCCATGAGACGTGTCGTCGTCACCGGCCTCGGTCTGGTCACGCCGCTCGGCGTCGGTCACAAGCTCAATTGGGACCGCTTGGTCAACGGCCAGTCGGGCATCCGCGGGATCACGTCGTTCGACGTGTCGGACCTCGCCTCCAAGATCGCCGGCCAGGTGCCGCGCGGCAAGGGCGACGGGGAGTTCGACGCCGACGCCTACGTGCCGCACAAAGACCAGCGCAAGATGGATGACTTCATCCTCTACGCCATCGGCGCGGCCCACGAGGCGGTCCGCGACGCCGGCTGGATGCCGGAGGACGAGGAGGAGCGCGAGCGCACGGGCGTGATGATCGGCTCCGGCATCGGCGGCCTGCCCGGCATCGCCGAGGGCGCGGTCACCCTGCACGAGAAGGGCGCGCGGCGCATTTCGCCGTTCTTCATCCCGGCCTGCCTGATCAACCTGGCCTCCGGCCACGTGTCGATCCACTACGGATTCAAGGGCCCGAACCACGCGGTGGTCACGGCCTGCTCGACCGGCGCGCACGCGCTGGGCGACGCCGCGCGCCTCATCATGTGGGGCGACGCCGACGTCATGGTCGCCGGCGGCGCGGAAGCGGCGGTCAGCCGCCTGGGCGTCGGCGGCTTCGCCGCCATGCGCGCCCTGTCCACCAACTTCAACGACACGCCCGAGAAGGCCTCGCGTCCCTACGACAAGGACCGCGACGGCTTCGTCATCGGCGAGGGCGCCGGCGTCGTCGTGCTGGAGGAGCTGGAGCACGCCAAGAAGCGCGGCGCCCACATCTATGCCGAGATCGTCGGCTACGGCCTGTCGGGCGACGCCTACCACATCTCGGCCCCGGCCGAGGACGGCAACGGCGGCTTCCGCGCCATGCGCGCGGCCCTGCAGCGCGCCGGCCTCGACCCGTCGGACATCGACTACGTCAACGCGCACGGCACCTCGACGCCGCTGGGCGACGAGATCGAGCTGGGCGCCGTGAAGCGCCTGTTCGGGGCGGCCATGGACTCGGTCGCCATGTCCTCCACCAAGTCGGCGATCGGCCACCTGCTGGGTGCCGCCGGCGCGGTCGAGGCGATCTACTCGATCAAGGCGATCAACCACAGCGTGGTTCCGCCGACGCTGAACCTCGAAAACCCGTCGGAGAGCTGCCTGGGCGTCAACCTCGTGCCGAAGGCGGCGCAGGAACGCCGGGTGCGCGCGGCGCTGTCCAACTCCTTCGGTTTCGGCGGCACCAACGCGTCGCTGGTCTTCAAGGAGTTCGCCTGAGGAGGCTGCCATGGGGTGGGGCCTCCGGATCGCGGCCGGGGCACTCGCCGCATCGGCTCTCCTGGCTGCGGCGGTGTTGTGGGGGACCCTGCGCATGGTGGCGCCGGGTCCGCTCGCCGAACCGGCCACCGTCGTCATTCCGCGCGGCAGCAGCCTGGAAGTGATCGCCGCCACGCTGGCCGAGGCCGGCGTGGTCGAGTCGCCGTGGCTGTTCCTCTTCGACGTCAAGCTGAGCGGCGCCGGGCGTGAGCTGAAGGCCGGCGAATACGCCTTCGCACCCGGCATCAGCACGGACGGCGTCGTCACGCTGATGCGCCAGGGCAAGACGGTGGTGCGCCGGCTGACCGTGCCAGAGGGGCTGACGGCCGCGCAGATCGTGGCGCTGGTGGAGAAGGAACCGGCGCTGGCCGGCGAGGTGCGCGAGCGCCCGAAGGACGGCACCCTGCTGCCGGAGACCTATCACTTCTCCTACGGCGACGGCCGCGAGGCGCTGCTGGAGCGCATGCGCGCGGCCATGGAGCAGACGCTGGCCGAGGCGTGGAAGAGCCGCGATCCCGACCTGCCGCTGCGCACGCCGGAGGAGGCGGTGACGCTCGCCTCCATCGTCGAGAAGGAAACCGGCGTGGCGGCGGAGCGCGCGCGCGTGGCCGGCGTCTACGTCAACCGGCTGCAGACCGGCATGCGGCTGCAGTCCGATCCCACCGTCATCTACGCGCTGACGCAGGGCAGCGGCGAGTTGGGCCGGGCGCTGACGCGCAACGACCTGAAGGCCGAATCGCCGTACAACACCTACGTCGTCGCCGGCCTGCCGCCGGGCCCCATCGCCAATCCGGGCAAGGCCTCCATCCAGGCGGCGCTGAAGCCGGAACGCCACGAATACCTGTACTTCGTGGCCGACGGCACGGGCGGGCACGCCTTCGCCAAGACGCTGCCCGATCATAACCGGAACGTCGCGCGCTGGCGGGACGTCCAACGCCGTCAGTCGGGGAACGGCGATTCGTCATCGGAGTGACGGCCGATACGTTTGGACCCCCACGTCCGACGAAGGCGAAATTGCGCGCGCGAACCACCTTCGGCACGATGCGACGCAACACAATCGCCGCAACACAATCGTCGAAGGGAGAGTTCGGATGAGCGCGGGTATCGAAGAGCGGGTCCGGGAGCGCGCCCACGCGATCTGGATCGAGGAAGGCTGCCCGGAGGGCCGCGACCAGGACCACTGGCTGCGCGCCGAGCAGGAGGTGGGCGCCGTGATCACCGTGCCGGCGAAGGCTCCGGCCCGCAAGCCGGCCGCGCGCAAGCCGTCGGTCAAGGCCGCGGCTGCGGCACCCCAGCCCGCGGCGCGCAAACCCCGCGCACGCAAGGCGGCCGTAACGGCCTGAGAGCAGGGCGGCTGGGCAGGGCGGCGGGATCGTGAAGATCCCGCTTTCCGCGGACAGGAAGCGGGGTCAGGCCGCGGAGGGCACCGCGACGACGCCGGCCAGCTCGCCATAGGACTTCCGCGCCGCGCGCATCTTCTCCAGCGATTCCCGCAGGCTCTCCTCGGCGAAGCCGGGCTGGAGCTGGTTGAGTTCCTTCTGCGTCAGATCGATGAAGGCGTCCAGCAGACGGGCATGGATGCGGCAGGCCTTGCGGACTTCGTCAGCAACCATCGGACCGGGCATTTCCTGATCTCCTGTCAGGTGATTGATCGTTCGCCCACAGTTGACGCTGGCCCGGTTAACAAAACCTTTCACATCTCCGCAAAGCGAAGTAATCTTTAGTGTTAATCCCTTCGAAATTCTTCGGAAATCCCACTTTTGATAAGACATGGCCCGAAAAGCGGCGGCCTCCACAGGCAATGTTGAGACAGGAATGGGATTTATAGTGGCTCGGGCCTGATAAGAGCTTCACCGCCTGTCCATCGCCACGGCATCCCCGCAACCTTCCGCCCGCCGGCGCATACCAGCAATCCGCCACACCCACCGGGAACCGGCGCCGCATCCGTCGTATACAGGCGGGGAACGACGCGAGACGGCGGGGAAGGGCGGGCATGCAGGCGACCGACACGCAACCGGCCTTGGCGGAGCGGCCCGCCTACTGGATCAGCGGCCTGCTGCTGGCGACGGCCGGCGTGCTGGCCTTCTCCGTGCGGCCGGTCATCATCAAGCTGGCTTACGGCTACGGCGTCGACGCCATCACGCTGCTGATGCTGCGCATGCTGTTCTCGCTGCCCTTCTTCCTGGCGGTGGCGGTGTGGAGCGGCGGCCGGCGCGGCGGCGCACCGATGACCGGACGCACGCTGGCCGCCACCCTGGCGCTGGGCATCACCAGCTATTACGTGGCGAGCTTCCTTGATTTCCTCGGCCTGCAATACGTCTCGGCCGGCATCGGCCGGCTGCTGCTGTTCCTCTACCCGACCATCGTCGTGGTGCTCTCCGCCCTGTTCCTGGGCAAGCCGATCCGCGGGCGGGAGGTGGCCTCGCTGGTCATCTCCTACATCGGCGTGGCGCTGGTGCTGTCCAGCGAATGGGGGCAGGGCGCGTCGGACATCGGGCTGGGCGCCGCCCTCGTGTTCGGCGGGGCGGTCTGCTACGCCATCTATCTGGTGGCCGGCAGCCGGCTGGTGGAGCGGGTCGGCTCCATGCGCTTCACCGCCTACGGCATGACGGCGGCCAGCGTCTGCTGCATCGCCCAGTTCGTGGCGCTGCGTCCGTTCTCCGCACTCGACCTGCCGTGGCAGGTCTACGCGCTGTCGGTGCTGATGGCGGTGGCCTGCACGGTGCTGCCCGTCTTCATGACGGCGGAGGCGCTGCGCCGCGTCGGCGCCAACACGGTGGCCCTGCTGGGCGCCCTCGGCCCGGTCTCGGCCGCAGCGCTCGGCGCGCTGATCCTGGGGGAGGCGGTGACGCCGGCCCAGGCGGCCGGCGCCGTTCTGGTCATGGTCGGCGTGCTGCTGATCAGCCTGCGCCGCAAGGCGGCGGTGTAACCGCCGGCCCGGTGCGCCGTTGTAGGGGCAGCGAACCCCACGACGGAGGCACCGGTGATCGAGCGCCCGACGACACGACGAATGGTGGCCGTGGACCAGGGCCGCGTCCGCCTGCACACCCTTCTGGCGGGCCCGGAGGACGGCCCCCTGGCCGTGCTGCTGCACGGCTTTCCCGACACCTCGCACGGCTGGCGCCGGCAAGTTCCGGCGCTCGTCGAGGCCGGCTGGCGGGTGGCGGTGCCCGACCAGCGCGGCTACGCCGCCAGCGACAAGCCGCCGGGCATCGACGCCTACCGCCTGGAACGCCTCGCCCGGGACGTGGTGGATCTGGCCGGGGCGCTGGGGCGGCGCCGCTTCGCCGTGGTCGGGCACGACTGGGGCGGCATCGTCGCCTGGGCGCTGGCGCTCGGCCATCCCGACCGGGTGGAGCGCGCCGTCATCCTCAACGCGCCGCACCCGGCGACGCTGCTGCCCTATTCGCTGCGGCACCCCGGCCAGCTGGCGCGCAGCTGGTACGTGCTGGCCTTCCAGCTGCCCGGCGTGCCGGAGCGGATGTTCCGCGCCGGGGACTTCCGCCTGGCCCGGCGCGCCCTGCTCGCCACCAGCCGGCCCGGCACCGTCACGGCCGACGACCTGCGCCGCTACCGCGAGGCGTGGGCGCAGCCCGGCGCGGTCACGGCCATGCTGAACTGGTACCGCGCCCTGCGCCGCCGCGCGCCGCTGCCGCAGGATCGGGTGCGGGTGCCCACGCTCGTGCTGTGGGGCGACCGCGACGCGTTCCTGCAACCGGGGTTGGCCGACGCCGCGCTGGAGCGGTGCGACGACGGCCGGCTGGTGCGCTTCGCCGACCTCGGCCACTGGCTGCACCAGGAGGATCCAGCCCGCATCAACCCGCCCCTGCTCCACTTCCTGGACGCCGCAGGGCAATCGCTTGACCGGATAGGCGCCAGCGATGCGGCCATTTTTTGAAACACGAAGCAACAAAGAACTCAAAGAGTCACGAAGAGGCGTCGGCCCGGCCGCCGGCAAGCCGCCAAGCCAAGGCTTCTTCGTGACTCTTTTCTATCTTTGTTGCTTCGTGTTTCACCGCAGCCCGGCACAGCCGCCGCGTTCAGCAGGGTCGTGCTGACTTCAAGCAATGCCCCTCCCCGGCGCCGTTCCCCGGCGAGGAAAAACGCTTTACAACGGAGGGGGCAACATCGGGCAGGCAAGGGCGGAGCGCATGAAGATCGCCATCCTCGACGACTACCAGCGCGTGGCGCGCGGCCTGGCCGAGTGGGACCGGCTGCCGCCCGGCAGCGAGCTGCGCGTCTTCCACGAGCATCTGGGGGACGAGGATGCGGTGGCGGAGGCGCTGCGCCCCTTCGACGTGCTGGTCATCATGCGCGAGCGCACGCCGATGCCGGCCTCGCTGATCGCCCGGCTGCCGAACCTGAAGCTGCTGGTCACCACGGGGATGCGCAACCTCGCCGTCGACCTGGACGCCTGCCGGGCGCGCGGCATCCCCGTGTGCGGCACGGCCATCGGCGGCACGCCGACGGCGGAGCTGACCTGGGGCCTGATCCTGGCGCTTGCCAAGCGCATCCCGGCGGAGGACCGCGCGCTGCGCGAGGGGCGCTGGCAGACCGGGCTGACGCGGACCATCGCCGGCCGGCGCCTGGGCGTCGTGGGCCTGGGCAAGCTGGGGGCGCAGGTGGCGAAGGTCGGCCTCGCCTTCGGCATGGAGGTGGTGGCGTGGAGCCAGAACCTCACCGACGCCCGCGCCGCGGAGGTCGGCGTGCGCCGCGTGGAGAAGCGGGAGCTGTTCGCCACGAGCGACGTGGTGACGCTGCACCTCGTGCTCGGCGAGCGCACGCGCGGCGTCGTGGGGGCGGCGGAGCTGGGCGCCATGAAGCCCACCGCGTGGTTCGTCAACACCGCGCGCGCCGGCCTTGTGGACGAGGGGGCGCTCCTCGACGCGCTGACCAACCGCCGCATCGCCGGCGCCGCGCTGGACGTGTTCTCCCAGGAGCCGCTGCCGCCCGGCCACCCGCTGCTGGCGCTGGACAACGCGGTGCTGACGCCGCACGTCGGCTACGTCACCGAGGAGAACTACGCGGCCTTCTACCGCGAGGCGCTGGAGGACATCCTCGCCTGGACGGAGGGGCGGGTGGTCAGGCCGCTGACGTGACGGCGTTGGGTTTTCGGCTTCGGCCTCAACCCAACCTACGGGCGCGTTCCTCGTAGGTTGGGTTGAGCGCAGCGAAAACCCAACGGCGGAACGTCACGCCAGGGCGATGCCCTCGCGCTCCACGGCGCGGCGCACGGCCGGACGGGCCAGCATGCGCTGCTTGTGCGCGGTGTAGTTGGCCAGCTCCGCCACCGGCAGCTCGATGCGCATCCCCCACCAGTAGAAGACCAGCAGGTACGGGTCGCACACCGTGTACGGACCCTGCACCCATTCCTTGCCGGCCAGCAGCCCGTCGATTTCCTTCAGGTAGTCGTGGAAGACCTGCCGCCCCTTCTCCTTCAGCGCCGGGTGGACGGCCGTGTCGTCGGCGAACCGCTCGGGGCGGAAGATGTGGGCGAAGGCGGGGTGCACGCTGCTGGACAGGAAGGCCATCAGCGACAGGCAGCGCGCCTCGGCCAGCGGGTCGGTGGGCAGCAGCTTCGCCTCGGGGAAGCGCTTGGCGAGGTAGGCGAGGACCGCCAGGTTCTCGGTCAGGATTTCGCCGCCGTCGACGCGCAGGGCCGGCACCCGGCCGCGCGGGTTGACCGCCCGGTATTCCGGCGTGTTCTGCTCGCCGTTGGCCAGCGCCACGCGGCGCGCCTCGAACGGAGCGCCGGTTTCTTCGAGCGTGATGTGCGAGGCCAGGGAACAGGCACCGGGCGAGTAGAACAGCGTCAGCATGCGCTTCCTCCTGAATTGGTGTACCGTTCTTAGCCACCGGGCGGGATTCGGTCCATGTGGGCGGCTGCATGCATCCCATGCTGCAACGTGGGCTTGTTCCGGGGGCGGGTCGGGTTATTCTTTTCGCCCTGCGACGTTCCTGGAGATCCGCATGCCGCAGGCGCCCGTGATCTGGACCATCGGCTACGAGCGCGCGGCACCCGACGCGCTGATCGCGGCGTTGCGCGAGGCGGGCGTGCAGGCGGTGCTGGACGTGCGCGAACTGCCGCTGTCCCGGCGCGCCGGCTTCTCCAAGGGGCCGTTGCGCGCGGCGCTGGCGGAGGCCGGCATCGACTACGTCCACCTGAAGGCGCTGGGCACTCCGGCCGAGGGGCGGGAGGCGGCGCGCCGCCGCGACCACGGCCGATTCTGGGCGATCGTCGAGGAACGCCTCGACACGCCCGAGGCGGAGGCCGCGCTGCACCGCGCCGCCGAGCTGGCGCGGGCGCGCCGCAGCTGCCTTCTGTGCCTGGAAGCCGATCCCTGCGTCTGCCACCGCCTGCGCGTCGCCGAGCGGCTGGCCGGCCGCTTCGGATTCACGGTGGAGCATCTCCACCCCGTCATCCTGTGAAGCCAAGGAAGCCCAAGGAAGAAAGCATGAGCCTGGAGGAAACGACGGAGGCCGGCTGGGCCGCCTGGGAAGACACCGTGCGCCGCGCCGGCGGCAGCCCGGCCGCGAGTGCCGAGGACGCGATCACCGGCCGCCGCTCGGTGCGGGCCTTCCTGCCCACGCCGGTGCCGCGCTTCGTGATCGAGCACCTGCTGGCGGTGGCCAGCCGGGCGCCCAGCGGCTCCAACATCCAGCCGTGGAAGGTGACGGTGGTGACGGGGGCGGCGCTGGACCGGCTGCGCGGCGTTCTGGTCGACACGTTCCTCACGGGCGGCGATCCGGAATGGCCCTACCACTACTACCCCCGCCGCTTCAGCGAGCCCTACCTGTCGCGCCGCCGCGCCTGCGGCTGGGGCCTGTACGGCGCCCTGGGCATCGGCAAGGCGGACGCCGTCCGCATGCGCGAGCAGCATTCCCGCAACTTCCGCTTCTTCGACGCGCCGGTCGGCCTGATCGTCACCATCGACCGGGAGCTGGAGATCGGCAGCTGGCTCGACCTCGGCATGTTCGTGCAGTCGATCATGGTGGCGGCGCGCGGGGTTGGGCTGCACACCTGCCCGCAGGCGGCCTTCGCCCCCTACCACGCGCAGATCCGCGAACAGCTGGGCATCCCCGAGGATCAGGTGGTGGTGTGCGGCATGGCGATCGGCCTGGAGGACACGGCTGCCCCCGAGAACGGCTTCCGCACCGGCCGCGAGCCGGTGTCGGCGTTCGCCCGCTTTATCAGGGAGTAGCGGTTTTCACGCCCGCTTGCGGTCGGCGGCGGGGACCGGTGCCTCGTCGGTCCCGCCCGGCCGCGGCTTGCGCGTGGCGAACAGGCCGCAGGGCGAGACCGTGCCCACCGTGTAGCCGGTGTTGCGCGGAAAGCGCTGGGTCAGGCGGTCGAGCGCCTCGCGCTGGCTGGCGGCGGCGATGAGGTAGGTGCGTGCACCGCCCCAGGCCGCCGCGAGGCGCGTCGTTCCCGAGGTGGCGTCGGTGGCCAGCTCGACGCGCGCCGCCCAGATGACGCCGGGCCGCGGTTCCAGCCGGTCGAAGACGTGGAAGCGCTCGACGGGCATGCGGCGGGTCTTCTCCAGATCGGCCTCCGCCGCCTGCAGGGCGGCGCGGCCCTGCTCGATGCGGGCGTCCGCCTCTTCCAGCCGGCGCTCGGCGTCGCGCAACGCGCGCTGCGCGGCCAGCAGGTCGCGGTCCAGGTCGCGCATCGCCTGCTCCTCGGCGGCCATGTCCCGCCGCACCCGCGTCAGCCGCCGCGCCACCGCGCGGTTGGCGAAGACGCCCAGCGCCAGCATGACGACGCTGGCGTAGAGGAGCAGCATCGTCATGTCGCCTCCGGCGGCGGCTCGGGATGGGCGTCGGTGAACCGTTCGATGCGCGCGTGCAGGACGCCGGAGCGGGGATGGAACGCGCGCTGCAGCGCCGCGTGCGCGGCGTCCGGCGATTCCGCCCAGATGTGGGCGACGTTCCGCCGGTGCCAGATGTCGCGCGCGAAGATCAGGTTGCGCTGGTCGACGCGGGCGAAGTCGGGCGCCGTGCGCAGCGCGCACTGGTACAGCGCGTGGCCGGGATCCGGCCCGCCCAGCTCGTGCACCAGCTCGACCTTGTCGGCCTGGATCGAGGCGGCGAGGGAGGTGACGCGGGCGCGCTGCGCGTCCAGCTGGCCGCGCTGGTCCTCGCGGTGGCGGACCAGTTCCTGCGCCTCCTCGACCCGGCCGCGCAGCAGGCTCAGCTCCCTGCGGTGGTCGGCGAGGCGCTTGCGCATCAGCGACTGGCGGCCGGTCAGGACGCTGATGCGCGACGCCTCGATCACGATGATCAGGCCGAGGGCTGCGGTGCTGAGAACGATGAGGGCGAGGGCGAAGATATCGAGGGCAGGCATCATGCGTTCAGGCCTGGCGGGCTTTCGAGCATAGCCCGGAAGGCCATGAGATCGCCATCGCCAAGGAGCCGCAGGTCGATGCCGGCCGCCAGCCGCTGACGCTCCGCGTTCACTTCGGCCAGCACGGCGCAGCGGGCGATCGGACTGTCGCGCAGGGCGTCCAGTTCGGACAGGCTGCCGCGGCGCAGGTCCTCGGTCCAGCGCGCGGCGTCGGGGGAGGCCAGCACCGCGTCCAGCGGCATGCGCTGGGCGCGGGCGGCGGCGGTGTCCTGGATCTCGGCCACCAGCGGCGCCATGCGGCGCGACAGGGCGACCCACCAGCCGGCGGCGTCGACGAAATGGATGCAGCCGGGCGTGGGCTGCGGGTGCGCCAGGGTCACCGCGTCGCGCAGCATCACCGGTTCGACCCACCGGGTCCACAGGCGGCGCGCGTGCGCCCGCCGGCGCCCGTTCAGCACCTCCAGCAGCGCAGCACCCACGTGCGCCGGCCGCGCCCCGCCGTCGCGGGGATCGGGGGCGACGGCGTCGAACAGCCGGGACACGGTGCGGCGGTCGAGGTTGCGCAGCAGGCGCCGCACGCGCTCGACCCGCGACTCCACCGTCTCCCGGCCCGTGTCGTCCCGTTCGCCCATGCCACCCCTCGCGGACTGCACACTCCAATATGCACCTGACAGGGTAGGCCTCGGCGGGGCAGGGAGGTATCCTTCAATGGCGCGGATTTGCCACGGTATTCGTCGAATTGTGATAATTCGTGACGGCCTGCGACGGGCCGGTGCGGCGTTGTTGGACGCGGCCTGTCGCAATTCATCGTTTGACGGTAACCGGGCGCCGATGCTTCCTACACGCTGAGGGCGCGCAGGATGAAGGTGTGGGGATGAGCATGGCGGTCGACGAGCCTCTGTTCCGCGAGGACGAGGACGAGCTTCCCCCGCCCGCCTTCGCCGAGCCGTGGCCGGTTCTGGTGGTGGACGACGACCCGCAGGTCCACACCATGACCACCGTCCTGCTGCGCGACTTCGAATTCGAAGGACGCCCGTTCGAGGTGGTGAGCGCCCTGTCCGGCGCGGAAGCGCGCGCCGTCCTGGCCAGCCGGCCGGACATTCCCGTCGCACTCCTCGACGTGGTCATGGAGACCGACGACGCGGGCCTGCGCCTTGTCCGCCACATCCGCGAGGACCTGGGCAACGGGCGCATGCGCATCATCCTGCGCACCGGCCAGCCGGGGCAGGCGCCGGAGCGCGACGTGGTCGTCGCCTACGACATCAACGACTACAAGAGCAAGAACGAGCTGACGGCGCAGAAGCTGTTCACCGCGCTGGTCAGCGCGCTCAGGGCATGGCGCGACATCGTCACCATCGAACGCCACCGCCAGGGGCTGGAGCGCATCCTCAACGCCACCTCGCCGCTGCTGCAGATGCGCTCCATGCGGGCGCTGGTGGACGGGCTGGTCGACCAGCTGCCGCGGGTCATCGACAACGCGCACGGGTCCGTGCTGGCCTGCCGCGACAGCGACCGCGCCGACCTGCCGCGCCAGCTGTGGGTGATCGCCGGCACCGGGCGCTTCGCGCACCTGGCCGGCGTCGCCGGGGCGGAGGGGCTGCCCGCCGACATCCACGCGGCGGTGATGGAGGCGTTCGAGACGCAGCGCAGCAGCTTCGGCCCGCAGCGCTGCGTCCTGGCCTTCCGCACGCTGGAGCACGGCACCACCGTGTTCGTGCTGGAACGGCCGGAGCCCTACACCGAGGACGACCACCGCCTGCTGGACGTGTTCTGCAGCCGCGTCGCCATCGGCTTCGACAACGTCTGCCTGTACGAGGACATGCTGGCCTTCAGCCAGTCGCTGGAAAGGCGCGTGGCGGAGCGCACGGCGGAGCTGGAGGCCAGCCAGCAGGCGCTGATCGCCGCCAAGCGCCGGGTCGAGACGGCCCTGGAGCGCGAGATGGAGGCCAAGCACAACCAGAACCAGTTCCTGGGCATGGTCAGCCACGAGTTCCGCACGCCCCTGGCGGTCATCGACAGCGCGGCCCAGCTGATGGCGCTGCGGGCCGAGCGGGTGGACCCGGAGATGCTGGACCGCCTCGCCGTCGTGCGCAGCAGCGTGCACCGCCTGACCGGCCTGATCGACGCCTACCTGACCGACGAGCGGCTGCAGTCCGGCACGCTGGTGCTGGAGCGGCGCGAGGTCGATCTGGCGGCGCTGCTGGAAACGACGCTGAAGAGCTTCCGCATCGCCTATCCCGGCCACGGCTTCGTAGTCGAGCTGGACGGGCTGCCGCCGCGCATCGCGGCCGACGCGCACCTCCTGGGGCTGGTCTTCACCAACCTGATCGGCAACGCCGTGAAGTACTCCGCCGACACCACGCCGCACGTCACGGTGCGTGGCGGGCGCGACGGCTCCATGGTGGTGGTCGAGGTGGCGGACCGCGGCCGCGGCATTCCGGAGGGCGAGATCCCGCGGCTGTTCGAACGCTTCTTCCGCGGCGTCGGCGCCGCCGGCGTGCCGGGCACCGGCATCGGCCTGCACACGGTGCAGCAGATTGTCCAGCTGCACCAGGGCGCCATCACGGTGGACAGCGTGGTGGGCGAGGGCTCGACCTTCCGGGTCGTGCTGCCGGCCACGGCGGGGGACAACGGAAGGGGCAACCGATGATCGCCGACGCAGCGCCGCCGTCAACCAAAAGTTCGAAAACCGAAAGTTCACCGTGGCCCTCGCCCGGCGATGGTGAGATATTGGGCACAAGTGGCAACGGACGACCTTCCATGCTCGGGCAGCAGTACGCCGCGTTCAAACGCGAACTCGACTCCAAGGGAATCATCTTCTCGTTCAGCGGCTACCTGTCGGAGGGCATCCTCTATTCGCTGGGCGAGGCCCTGCGGGAGAAGATGGCGCTGGAGGACGCCGACGGGCCGACCGTGCGCCGCGTCTTCTCGGTGTTCGTCGAGCAGATGCAGAACATCATCCGCTATTCCGCCGAGAAGATCGTCGGGAACGACGGCAAGAACATCGAACTCAGCGCCGGCATGGTGACCATCGGGATGGAGGACAAGATGTTCTTCATCGTCTGCGGCAACACCGTGCGCAACCAGGACGTGCCGCGCCTGCGCGAACGGCTGCACTTCCTGCAGAGGTTGGACAAGGACGCCATCAAGACCTATTACCGCGAGCAGCTTCGCGAAGCCCCGGACGAGGGCAGCCGCGGCGCCACCATCGGCCTGATCGAGATCGCCCGGCGCGCCAGCGCGCCCATCGAGTTCGACTTCCACGCCATGGACGACGAAAAGACCTTCTTCTGCCTGAAAGTCCGGATCTGAGACCGACATGGAACGTTTGACCATCGCGCCGACCGGACGCACCCCGGCGATCGACTTCGATTTCGACGGCGGCGTGCTGCGCCTGAGCGGCGAATCCTATCCGGACGACGTGGCCACCTTCTTCGGGCCGGTGTTCGGCGCGCTGCGCGGCTTCCTGGCCGAGCCGGGCGGGCCGGTCCGCTTCGACATCGAGCTGGTGTACTTCAACAGCTCCAGCGCCAAGGCGCTGATGAACATCTTCCAGATGCTGGAGGAAGCCGCCCGCGGCGGCCGCGCGGTCACCGTGAACTGGCGCTTCGAGGACGGCGACGACGCCATGCGCGAGTTCGGCGAGGACTTCTCCGAGGACCTGGAGGAGGTCACCTTCAATCTGGTGGAAGGCGGCTCGGGCGGGGCGGCATGAGCTTCAACCTCTTCGACGCTGAAGAGAAGGCCATCGAGCGCGCGAAGGCGCTGGGCGAACGGATCGCGCTGGACGCGCCGGAGTGCAGCGCCGGCTTCAACGAGCTTCTGGAGGCGTTCACCCGCAGCTACCGCGAGCAGCGCCGTCTGGTGCGCTTCAGCGACCGGCTGCAGGCCCAGCTCGCCACCCTGAACCAGGAGCTGGAACGCCGCCGGCAGGAGGCGGAGACCGCGCTGGCCCGCCTGCAGGAGGCGCAGGAGGTGCTGGTCCAGTCGGAGAAGCTGGCCTCGCTGGGCGCCCTGGTGGCCGGCGTGGCGCACGAGATCAACACGCCGGTGGGCATCGCCGTGTCCTGCGCCTCCCACCTCGCCGACGCGACGGGCAAGCTGAAGGCGCTGACCGAGCAGGGCGGCCTGGGCCGCAACGACTTCAACCGCTACCTCGCCACCGCCACAGACACGACCGCGCTGATCCTCGCCAACTGCGAGCGCGCGGCGCAGCTCATCAACAGCTTCAAGCAGGTGGCCGTCGACCGCGCCAGCGCCGAGCGGCGCAGCTTCGCGCTGGACGCCTACATCCAGGAGACGCTGGTCAGCCTGCAGCCCAGGCTGCGCCAGGGCAACCACGCGGTGTCGGTGGACTGCCCGCCGGGCCTGACGGTGGACGGCTTCCCCGGCGCCCTGTCGCAGATCCTCACCAACCTCGTGATGAACTCGCTCCAGCACGGGTTCGAGCCGGGGCACGAGGGGCGGATCGCCATCACCGTGACGCAGCCCGATCCGGACACGGTGGTGCTGGCCTACGCCGACGACGGCCGGGGCATCCCGGCGGAGATCATGCCGAAGGTCTTCGACCCCTTCTTCACGACCCGCCGCGGCGAGGGCGGCAGCGGCCTGGGCTTGCACGTCGTGCACAACCTCGTGGTCGGCCCGCTGAAGGGCGGCATCACGGTGGGCGGCGCGCCGGGGCAGGGGGCGCTGTTCACCATCACCTTCCCGCGCGTGGCGCCGGGGGCGTGAAGACGTTGGGTTTGCGCCTGCGGCTTAACCCAACCTACGCGGGACGTTCCCGTAGGTTGGGTTGAGCGCCAGCGAAAACCCAACGGCAGCCGCCCGTCACACCATCCGCACCGGTGCTGAAAAGACATAGCCGACGCCGTGCACCGACTTCAGCGGCGGCGTCTCGCCCACGGCACCTTCCATCTTGTGGCGCAGGCGGCCGACGACGGTGTCGATCGAGCGGTCCTCGGGATTCCAGCGGCGGTTGTAGATGGCCAGCGAGATCTGGTCGCGCGACGCCGGCTGGCGCGCCTGCCCGGCCAGCAGCGTGATCAGCTTCATCTCCGTGCTGGTCAGGGCGACGCGCACGCCGGCCGGGCTGGTGATCGACCAGTCGGTGGTGTTCAGCAGCCAGCGCGGCTCGTCGTCCGCGGATCCCGTCTCGGCGGCCGGGGCGCTGGCCGCCGGGCGCGCGACGGGGGTGCCGTCCAGCCGGCGCAGCAGCGATTTGACCTGCGCCTCCAGTTCCCGCATCTCCACCGGCTTCACGAGGTAGGCGTCGGCGCCGATCTCCAGCCCGACGACGCGGTCGACCGTGGAGCCGCGCGCCGTCACCATGATGACGCCGGTGCCGCGCCCGTCGCGCAGGCGCGAGGCGATCTTGAAGCCGTCCTCGCCCGGCAGGTTGACGTCCAGGATGGCGATGGCGACGGAGCGGGTGGCGAGGTGGTCGTCCAGTTCGCGCCCGTTCTTGGCGCCGACCGCGTCGAATCCGCAGCCGCGCAGGTATTCCACCATGTCGCGGCGCAGCGAAGCCTCATCCTCAACCACGACGATCACAGGATTGGACATGCTTCAATCGACCCCGTGGCGGTAAGACCACCTCTGCACGAACAGTCGCATCCATACTAGTGCATGCGCGGATATGCAAGCCTGCCGTCGCCCGATGCAATGCGCTATCATCCGTCCGCCTGCCGGGAAGGGGTGCCCGGGGGCGGTTTCCAAGGGGCGACGGGGGAATGCGGCGATGCGGCGAAAAATTTCGCTGATGCTGGTCGGATTGTTCATGGCAGTGAGTGTATTCGGTCCGGCGCAGGCGTCCAGGCTGGATGAAATCCGCGAGCGCGGCACGCTGCGCTGCGGCGTTACGCCGCTGGGTGAATCGCTGACCGCGCGCGACGTCGAGGGACGGTTCGTCGGCTTCTACCCCGACTTCTGCCGGGCCATCGCCACCGCCGTCACCGGCGGCACCGACACGGTGGAGTTCGTGCTGGTCGGCACCAACAACCGCTTCGACGCCATCCGCTCGCCGGACCTGGACGTGCTGGTGGAGGCCACCACCTGGACCCTGTCGCGCGCCACCGGCATGGGGCTGTCCTTCACCGCGCCCTACCTGTTCGACGGCCAGGCGTTCCTGGTGAGCCGCAAGGCCAGGTACCGGCACATCCCCGACCTGAAGGGCGCGTCCGTGTGCGTGGAGGGCGACTCGACGTCTCTGGAGAACCTCAAGGCCTACAACACGGCCAAGGGCCTCGGCCTCAAGGTCATGGAGTTCTCGACCATCGAGGCGGCGTTCAGCGCGCTGGTGGAGCGGCGGTGCGACGCCGTCAGCACGGACTACACGATCCTCGCCTCGATCATGCTGTCGCTGGCGTCCAACCCGTCGGAGTTCGCCCTGCTTCCCGAACTGATCAGCAAGGAGCCGCTGACCCCCGTGGTGCGGGCCGGCGACGAGGCGTGGGCCAACGTCGTGCGCTGGGTCGTCCACGCCACCCTGGAGGCGGAGGAGATGGGCATCACCGCCGCCAACGCCGACCGCCTGCGCAAGGAGGGCCCGCCGGAGGTGCGGCGTTTCCTGGGCGCCGAGCCCGGCTTCGGCAGGACGCTCGGCCTCGACGACGCGTGGGCGTACCGCGTGGTCAGGGCGGTCGGCAACTATGGCGAGATCTTCGCGCGCAACCTGGGGGAGGGCTCGCGCCTGAAGCTGCCGCGCGCCGCCAACGCCCTGTGGCGCGACGGCGGCCTGCTGTGGGCGCCGCCGATGCGGTGAGACGGGCGGTCACTCCGCCGCTTCGGCCTCCAGCGGCCGGTCTTCCTCCGCCATGGCGTGGACGCGCGGCACGAAGCCGATGAAGGTCAGGTCGTCGCGCAGGCCCTCGCCGTCGCGGTAGGCGGCCAGCGTATCGAGCAGGTGGTCGAGCTGCCGGTCCATCGGCAGCCCGGCGGTGCCGCGCAGGGCGTCCTGCAGGCGGCGGCGGCCGAACAGCCGGCGCGACGGGCCGCCGACCTGATCGATGATGCCGTCGGTGAACAGGTAAAAGCGCATCCCCGGCCGCAGCGTCAGGTCGTGGCGCTGGAACGCGAAGTCCGGGCGGGAGTCGCGGTAGCCCAGGCTGTGCCGGTTGCCCTTGATCACGTGCAGTTCGCCGTCGGCGTGGTAGAGCAGCGGCAGGTTGGCGCCGGCGAAGGACAGGCGCCACGCCGCCGGGTCGATCACGCAGATGGCGGCGTCGAGCCCGTCGTTGGAGGCGCGGTCGTCGTTCCCGGCGTCCCCCCCGGCGTCCTGGCGCAGGGCCTTGCGCACCAGGGCGTTCAACAGCGCCAGGATGCGCGCCGGGTCGTCGTCGCCGTGGTCCTGGAGGATGCGGGTGAGCGCCGAGGCGACGATGGCGGTCATGAAGGCGCCCGGCACGCCGTGTCCGGTGCAGTCCATGACGGCGACGATGCAGCGCCCGTCGATCTCGCCGATCCAGTAATAGTCGCCGCCCACCGCGTCGAGCGGCTGCCAGGCGACCGCGATGTCCTCCAGAAGGCCGCCGTGCGCGTTGCGGCCGGGCAGCAGCGCCAGCTGGATGCGCCGGGCGTAGCGGATGCCCTCGTTGATCGAGGCGTTGGCGCGGTTCAGTTCGGCGTGCGCGGCGGCAAGGCGTTCCAGCGCCCGCTCGGCCTCGTCCTTGGCGTCGTGCAGCGCGGCCTGGGTGCGCTTCTGCCCGGTGATGTCGGTGTAGGTGAAGACATAGCCGCCGTCGCGCTCGGCGTTGCCCTGCACCAGCACCGTGCGCCCGTCGGGCAGCGGCTGTTCGTGGTGCATCGCCGCCCCGTCGCGCATGGCGGCGAGCACGGCGCCGACCGCGCCGGCGGTCTCCGCGTCGCCGAAATTGCCGGCGCGCGCACCGGATTCCAGCAGGTCGCGGAAGGGGCGGCCGGCCAGCTCGCCCTCCGGCGTGTTGCGCCACACCTCGCGGTAGCGCTGGTTGTACAGCACCACGTCGGCGTTGCGGTCGGTCATGATGATGGCGTTGGGCATGGCCATCATGGCGGCTTCCAGCTGGGCCGACTTGCGGGCCAGCTCCGCCTCGCGCAGGGCGACCTCGTCGACGAAGTGCTGGAAGGCGCGGCCCATGTCGGCGATCTCGTCGTCGGCGATCTCGTCGGGGCCGCCGACCGGCACCGGCATCGCGCGCCCCTCGGCGTTGGCGGTCATGCACTGCTGCAGCTCGGACAGGCGGCGCACCACGCGCGAGCGCACGTAGAGGAAGACCAGCAGCGCCGCCAGCACGGCCACCGCGATGATCGCCAGCAGCGCGTTGAACGCCGTGCCGATGAAGTCGCTGAAGTCGCCGCGCTCCGCCGCGATCTCTCCCTGCAGCTCGCTGAACTGGCGCGACACGGTGGAGACGAACTGGCCGATCACCAGATTGTTCTGCGCCAGCAGCCCCTGCGTGCGGTTGGCCAGTTCCAGCTGGCGGCGGCGCGCGGCGAAGATGCTGCCGTCGCCTTCCGACCGGGTGGCGACGCCGTCGATGACGTTGAGGAGGTTGTCGGCCAGGGCCGGCGCCAGCTCCCGCGCCATGGACCGGGCGCGCTGGAGCAGAACGCGTGCCTCGTTTTCCATGCGGCCGAGCGGGGCGGGCGTGGTGACGGCGGACACGCGCAGCATGGTGTCGACCGCCTCGCTCACGTCGTTGGTGCCCAGGCGCAGGCTTTCGATGGCGGAGGCCAGCTGGGCCAGCGTGCCGTCATCCGTCTGGCCGACCAGGAACTCGATGCGGGCGGTCAGCACCTCGGCCGTGCGGTCCTGGGCGCGGCGGGCGTCGCGCGCCAGCCGGTCGAGGTCGTTGATGTCGGTCAGCAGGCGCCGTTCCGCCTCCAGCCGGTCGGCGACCAGATCGGCGAGGCGCCTGAGGTTCTCCTCCATCTGCGGCCGGAAGCGGGCCAGGGCCGCCAGCTGGCCCTTGTCGGCGGTGGTGTGCTCCACTTCCGCGAAGGCGGCGTCCAGCAGCACGAAGAGGTCGCGCGCGTGCTGCACCTGCCGGTCGAGTTCGAAACGGTCGGTGGAGGCGACGATGCGCGGCGCCGTGGCGGCAATGATCTGGCTCTGCTGCGCCAGCTTCGCCACGCCGATCAGCTGGCTGAAGCGGGTCAGCGCGATCTGGTCGAACCCCTGCCGGAACTGCGCCGTTCCATACAGCGCCACGGCGGCGGCGAGCACGGTCAGCAGGGTCAGCCCGATCAGCCCGGCCGTCAGCCGGTTCGCCACGCCGAAACGGACCTTGACCAAGGGTCGCCTCCCTCCCACGGACCACCGGCAGACCATGACAGCGGCCGGCCAAGCGGTGCAAACGGTTTCATGTGAATGCAATGCCCGGTCGCGAAAATGGAACGGACAATCACACATTGCAGCAATTTGCAGCGACTTGTCGATGTTATCCTGTCCGATAGCGATGCGAAGTCCAGGCGGACGGCATAGGCCGAAAGGTGGTGGCACGAAAATGTTCGACGCGAAACCTTGGCCGTAGCATAAGATCCCGGCCATGCGTCCGCTGTCCGTCCTTCTCGTCTCATCCCTCGTGCTTCCCGCCGTCGTCGCCTGCGCCATCATCTGGTGGACGTACGAGGCCGCCGTGAGCCGGGCGCACTCCGATGCGCGGCACACGGCGACGGTCCTGCGCGAGCATGCGTTGCGGGTGCTGGAGACGCAGGAGACCGCGATCGCCTGGATCGACGCGCGCATCGCCGGCATGGGCTGGGACGCCATCGCCACGTCCGACGAGGTGCACCGGCTGCTGAAGGGCATCGCCGTGCAGTCGCCGCACATCGACGGGCTGTGGCTGGTCCGCCCCGACGGGGTGACGGTGAACAGCGCCGACTACTTCCCCATGCCGACGTCGGTCGTGCGGGAGCGGGAGTACTACCAGGTCCTCAAGGACCAGGACGTCACGCACCTCGGCCGCATGATCCAGGGGCGGCTGAAGGGCAACCTGAACTTCAACATCAGCCGGCGCCGGACCAGCCCGGCGGGCGTCTTCGACGGCCTCGTGCTGGTGACCATCAGCCTGTCCTATTTCGAGGAGTTCTGGCGCGACGTCGTTCCGGACGGATCGCACAGCATCGGCATCATCCGCGCCGACGGCGAGATCCTCGCCCGCTATCCCGGCTTGAAGGAACTGCCGCCGCGCATCCCGGAGGAGTCGCCGTTCTTCTCCATCATCCGCACGCAGGACGTCGCCACCTACCAGCAGCGCTCCGGCGCCGACGGGCGGGAGCGCATCTACGGCGTCGCCCGGCTGGGCGCGTATCCGGCGTACATCGCGCTGGGCCTGGACCGCGCGGCGGTGCTGAGCGACTGGTGGTGGCGCAGCGGCCTGCTGCTGCTCCTCGCGGCGGGCACGTCGGCGGTGCTGGCCACGGCGGTGCGGATGGCGGTGCGGCGCGAGCGGCGCCTGTCGGCCGAGATCGGCCGCCGCAAGCGGGCGGAGACGACGCTGACCGTGAAGGAGGAGCACCTCGCCGCGCTGGAGCGGGCGGAGGCGGCCCTGCGGCAGAGCGAGACCCGCTTCCGCAGCCTGTTCGAGACGCTGACCCAGGGCGTCGTGCTGCTGAACGCCGCGGGCATCGTGCAGGCGGCCAACGCCGCCGCGGGGGAGATCTTCGGGGTGCCCGCCGCCGACCTTGCCGGGCGCGGCATCGACGATCCGCGGTGGGGGTTCGTCGACGGCGCCGGGCAGCCGCTGCCGGTGGCGCGGTTTCCGGCCATGGCGGCGCTGCGCACCGGCGAGGTGGTCGAAGGCGTGATGATGGGCGGCCGAAACGCGGCGCGGGACGAGCGGCGCTGGCTGGTCGTCGACGCCATTCCGCAGCGCCGGCCGGGGGAGGAGGCGCCGTCCGGCGTCTTCCTGCTGCTGATCGACGTGACCGAGCGGCGGCGCGCCGAAGAGGCGCAGGAGCTGCTGGTGCGCGAGGTCGACCACCGGGCCAAGAACGCGCTGGCGGTGGTCCAGGCGGTGGTCCGCCTGACCGACGCCGACACCAAGGAAGGTTTCCTGGACGCCATCGACGGGCGCATCAGCGCGTTGGCCCGCACCCACACGCTGCTGGCCCGCAGCCGCTGGGAGGGGGCCGACTTCGGCACGCTGGTGGACGAGGAACTGGCGGTCTACCGCTCGGCCGGCCGGGTGAGCCGTGGCGGGCCGGCGCTGGTGCTGTCCGCCGGGGCGGCGCAGGCGATCGGCATGGTGCTGCACGAACTGGCGACCAACGCCGCCAAGCACGGCGCGCTTTCGGTGCCGGAGGGCCGCGTCGGCATCTCCTGGTCGGTCGCGGCGGACGGCGGCCTGACCCTGGCGTGGGAGGAGGCGGGCGGGCCGCCGGTGGCGGCGCCGACCCGCCGCGGCTTCGGCTCGCGCCTCGTGCGCGGCAACGTCGAGGCACAGTTGCGCGGGCGCGCGGCCTTCGACTGGCGCGCCGAGGGGCTGCGCGTCACCATCACGCTGCCGGCCGAGCATTTCAAGGAGACGCAGCCCGCGCCCGCGCCGGGAGCCGCGCCGGGAACTGCTTCAGCCGCGGCGCGCGACGGCGGCCGGCGCCTGGACGGGCGGCGCGTGCTGGTGGTGGAGGACAACGCGGTGGTCGCCATGGCGCTGGTCAAGGCGCTGACGCGCGCCGGCTGCGCGGTGGTGGGACCGGCGGCCACCGTCGACGCCGCACTGCGCATCGTGCGCGAGGAGGCGATCGACGGCGCTTGCCTGGACGTGGACCTGCAGGGTCAGGTCGTGTTCCCGGTGGCCGAGGTTCTGGCGGCGCGCAACGTGCCGTTCGTGTTCTGCACCGGCTTCGGTGACCTGGGCCTGCCGAGCGGGCGCTGGGCCGAGGTGCCGCTGCTGCGCAAGCCGGTCAGCCCGCAGGAGCTGGCGGCGGCCCTGTCCCGCGCGCTGGGCGTTCCCCCGATGACCGCCGGCGCGGACGCCTGACAAGGACGACGCCGGACGCGGGCCGGAACTCCGGCGCCGGAACCCTGTCTTCCCTTGGGCCAGAGGTTTGGGCCAGAGGTTGGAGAGGGAACGGGCGATGGCGGATTGCCTGACCAAGGGCGAGCCGGTCGACGCGGACATCCGGCGCATCATGCTGGAACTGGTCGACGAGGCGGTCGCCGCGTTGCGCGGCGGCGAAGGATCGGCGCACAAGGGAATCCACAAGGCCCGCAAGGACTGCAAGCGCCTGCGCGCGGTGCTGCGGCTGGTGCGCACGGACATCGGCGGCCAACGGTTCCGGGCGGAGAACGTCTTCGTCCGCGACGCCCAGCGCCTGATCTCCGCCGTGCGCGACACGGCGGCCATCATCGAGACGCTCGACGATCTGGCGGCGCACTACGAACGCGAACTGGAGCCGCAGGCCTTCGCCGAGCTGCGCCGCGTGCTGGTCGAACGCTGCCGGGAGATCGAGGCCCGGCAGATCGTGCACGCCGACACCCCCGCGCAGGTCGCCGGCCTGCTGGAGGACCGGCGGGAGCGCTTCGCGGCGCTGCCCCTGCGGCACGGCGACTTCCGCGTCCTGCGCGGCGGGCTGAAGCGCATCTACCGCGACGGGCGGCGCGCGCTCGCCGGGCTGGACCGCGACAGCAGCCCGCACGCGCTGCACGAGTGGCGCAAGCAGGTGAAGTACCTGTGGTCGGCCCTGCGGGTGGTCGAGCCGGCGTGGCCGGGGCCGTTGAAGAGCCTGGGCAAGGAGCTGAAATGCCTGGCCGACCGGCTGGGCACGCACCACGACCTGACGGTGCTGCGCGACATCGCGGCGGCCGAGGACTTCGGCGCCACCGCCGCGTCGGCGCTGGTCGCCCTGATCGACCGCCGCCGCCGCGAGCTGGAGGAGGAGGTGCGCCCGCTCGGCCGGCGCATCTACGCCGACCGCCCGCGCGTCTTCATCGGACGGATGGAGGCGTGGTGGGACGCCTGGCAGGCGGCCCCGCACGCCGAGGCGGCGTAACTACGCCGAACCGTGCCGCGCGTGGCCGTTTTCCAGCAGCCCGGCGACGCCGCCCAGCGTGCCGCGGTGGCGGCGCCAGCGGCGGCCGAACGCGTCCACCTCGAACAGGCGCACGAAGGGCGTGCTCGGCAGGCTGGGGTCCAGGTGCACCTCGACGATGTCGGTGCCGGACGGGCAGGTGTCGACCAGCGGGTCGGCCGGGCGGAAGTGGCGGCCCGCGCGCAGGCAGCGCTCGGCGAAGCGTTCCAGCAGGATGGAGGCGCAGGCGCCGTCCTCCAGCCCCCGCAGTTCGGTCACCACGTGGCCGGCTCCGGCGAAGCCGTCGAGAAAGAGTCCGCCGGCGTGCCGGTCGTCGTGCACGACGAGCTTGATCGACGTGTTGGTCGACATGGTCGGGTCTCTGTTCCGTTGTCCCTGTGCCCGGCTCTTGCCGCCGGTGGGACCTGTATGCACGCGGGATCGTGACAGTTTCGACCACGGTTCATGTCGCTTCCATGAAACCTGCGCCGCGGCCGCGGGCGTGATGGAAACTGTCATGATTCCCCGGCGATACGACCGCCATCGCAGCGGGCCAACACGGTGATCCGACACGGCGGCCCAACATGGGGAATGCGGTCATGGAACGGCGCAGGCGGCAGCGGGAGAAGGTGGCGTTCAAGGCGCTCGGCAAGCTGCGGCACTGGCGCCGCACGTGGTGGGCGGACCTCGACCTCGGCCTCTTCCAGGTCGACATCCGGCTTTAACGGCGAGGTGGGGAACGGCGAGTTGGGGCGGGTTCGCGCAAAAGCTGTTTCAAATGCGAAACGCGCATGGCTCGCCCGCCCCTCCCTTGTTGCAAAATGCTAACAGCGTGGTAGCACCACGTCGCGGAACCGGCTATAACCTCCGGCGGCGCAGCGTGGAGGGATCCGCAATGCCGTTGGAGATCGAGCGGCGCTTTCTGGTCAGCCGCGACGTCCAGCACCTTTGCCGGGAAGGGCAGCGCATCGTGCAGGGCTACCTGCCGACCGCTGCGGGACGGCACCTTCGGGTCCGGCTCGCCGGCTCAAAGGGCTACCTGACCATGAAGGGCAAGCGGTCGGGCTGCGTGCGCAGCGAGCTGGAGTGGGAGATCTCTCCCGACCTCGCGGCCGACGTGCTGAGCACGCGCTGCCGGTCCTCGCTCATCTTCAAGACGCGCTACCACGTCGACCACGCCGGGCACGGCTGGGTGATCGACGTGTTCGACGGCGCCAACGCCGGCCTCGTCATCGCCGAAATCGAGCTGGACTGCCCCGAGCAGATCGTCCCGCTGCCCGACTGGGTGGGCCGCGAGGTGACCGACGACCGCCGCTACGGCAACTCGGCGCTGGCCGCCCATCCCGTGGCGAACTGGGAACGCCGGGCCGCGTAAAGGGCCCCTGGCCACGACCCCCTCGACCACGGCCGCCGTGCGGTGGTAAACGCCTGCGCGGCCGCTTCGGCCCTGGGGACCGGACATGATCGAACTGCGCGAGGTCAGCCACAGCTTCGGCGAGCGGCCGGTGCTGAGCGACGTGACGCTGACGCTGGCCGAGCGGCGCATCGGCGTCGTCGGCGCCAACGGCTCGGGCAAGAGCACCTTCGCGCGCCTGCTGAACGGCCTGCTGCTGCCCGGCCGGGGCGCGGTGCTGGTGGACGGCATCGACACGCGCCGCGACGCCAGGGCGGTGCGCCGCCGCGTCGGCTTCGTCTTCCAGGATCCCGACGTGCAGATCGTCTACCCGACGGTGGAGGAGGACCTCGCCTTCGGCCTGAAGAACCTGCGCCTGGACAAGGCGGAGGTCGCCCGCCGCGTCGACGCGGCGCTGGACCGCTTCGGGCTGGCCGCGCAGCGCCGGCAGTCGGCCCACGTGCTGAGCGGCGGGGAGAAGCAGCTGCTCGCCATCGCGGGCGTGCTGGCGATGGAGCCGGCCACGGTGGTCTTCGACGAGCCGACGACCCTGCTCGACCTGCGCAACCGCCGGCGCATCGCCGCCGCCATCCGCGACCTGCCGCAGCAGGCGATCGTGGTGACGCACGACCTGGACCTGCTTGCCGATTTCGACCGGGTGGTCGCGCTGGACGAGGGCAGGGTGCTGGCGGACGGCCCCCCGGCAGCCGTGATCGACGCCTATGTGCGGCGGATGGGCTGATGCTTGGCCTGTACGTCCACCGCGAATCGCCGGTCCACGCCCTGCCGGCCGGGGCCAAGCTGCTTGTGCTGTTCGGTGCCGCGGCGGTGGTGCTGCTGTCGCGCAGCCCGTGGCTGCTGGGTGGCGCCGTGGCCGGATCGGCGCTGCTGTTCGCGCTGGCGCGGCTGCCGCTGCGGGCGGTGGTGGAGCAGGTGCGCCCGCTGCTGCTCATCGCGGCGGTGTTCTTCGCCATGCAGGCGGCGCTCGACAGCCTGGAGGCCGGGCTGGTGACGGTCGGGCGGTTCCTGGCGCTGGTGCTGCTCGCCACGCTGGTGACGCTGACCACGCGCGTGTCGGACATGGTGGAGACGCTGGAGCGCGCGCTCGCCTGGCTGCGCCCGCTGGGCGTCAACGCCGGCAAGGTCAGCCTGATGCTGGCGCTGACCATACGGCTGGTGCCGGTCCTGCTGGCCCAGGCGCAGGAGATCCGCATGGCCCAGCGCGCCCGCGGCGTGGAGCGCAGCGCCGTCGCGCTTCTCGTGCCGCTGATGGTGAAGACGCTGCGCATGGCCGACGATCTGGCCCACGCGCTGGAGGCACGCGGCTACGACCCGCGTTGAGGGGCGCTGCCGCGCCGCAAGCATCCGACGTTGGGTTTTCGCTGCGCTCAACCCAACCTACCGGACGTCCCTCGTAGGTTGGGTTGAGCGCAGCGAAAACCCAACGTTGCCCGCGTCACCGGCCTCAAACCGCCTCCACCGGCGATTCGGCGACCACCGCCTTCAACGCCACGCGCGCCACGCGGTAGCGCAGGCGGCGCGGGGCTACGGCCCGGTGCGCGCGGCGGCGGCGGCTGGCGTCGAGCAGGACGCGCGCCACCTCCTCCTCGCCGACCGGGCGGCCGGCCTGGCCGGAGACGAGGCTGGCGGTTTCCAGGAGGGCGAGCTGGTGGGCCACCGGTCCGTCGATGCGCTTGGCCGCCGCGGTCGCCAACGCTTCGGCGTAGAACGACAGGATCATGGCCCGCAACCACTCGTCCGCCTGCTTCACCATCGCCGTTCTCCCGACGCGTTCCACGCAGCCCGAAACGTCAACTGGGAAGCGATTTGGCCGGCCGCCATGGCGCTTAGCGGATAGGACCGTGTCCGCCGGACGCCCTATGCGGGCGCGACAAATTGCGCGGGACGCCATGGTACACGCCGGACGGTGACATTCCTTGCGTATCGACGCTAAGATCCTTGCACCCTCACCATCAGCGCTGCGGAACCCCTGCGTATGTCGGAACGCACCCAGGCCGAGATCGAAACCATCAAGGCCGCCCTCATGGGCCACCAGAACTGGCTCAAGCGCAAGGGCGGCAAGCGCGCCGACCTCAGCTTCAAGAACCTGTCCGGCCTCAACCTGGAGAAGATGAACCTGTCGGGGGCCAAGCTGTCGGGGGCGACCTTCGTCGGCTCGCGCCTCGCCGGCGCCGACCTCAGCCAGACCGACCTGTTCGGCGCCGACCTGGAGGGGGCGAACCTGACCGGCGCCAATCTGGCCGGCGCCGACCTGCGCGGCGCCAACCTGCACCGCGCGGCGCTGACCGACGCCATCCTGCGCGGCGCCGACCTGCGCGCCGGCGCCATCATGAGCGACGGCGGGGCGGCCAAGGGCGGCGGGCAGACGAAGCTGACCGAGGCGAAGCTGGAACGCTCGATCCTCAACGGTGCCAACTTCGCCGGCTGCGACCTGTCGGGCGCCGACCTCAACGACGCCGACCTGTCCGGCGCCGAACTGACGGGCGCCGTGCTCGTCGGCACCGATCTGGCCGGCGCCACGCTGGACGGCGCCACCTTCGGCAACACGGTCATCGACGCAGCGGCACTCAGCCAGACCTACATCCCCTTCGCCCTGCCGGCCAACGCGCTGGCGGAGCCCACCTACCGGGAGGTGGCCGCCGCCGACTTCCTGGCGATGGTGGTGGAGCACGAGCGCTGGGTCGAGACCGAGGGGCGTGAGGGCAAGCGGCTGGACGCCGACCTGCTGTCGGTGTCCGGCTCCGACATCGGCGGGCGCATCCTGTCGGCCGCCCGGCTGCGCCGCTGCCGCTTCCCGCGCGCCAAGTGGCGCGGGGTCGACCTGCAGATGGCCGACCTGTCCTACACCGACCTGGAGGGCGCCGACCTCGCCGAGGCCGACCTGCGCGGCGCCACCCTGCGCCGGGCGCGGCTGGCCGCCGCCAAGCTGGGCAAGGCCGACGCGCGCCCGCTGCACCTTGCCGGCGGCCGGGCGTGGCCGGCGAACTTCGACAGCGCCGATTTGTCCTTCGCCGACCTGCGGGGCGCCCAGATGGGCGAGGCGGTGACGGGCAGCGCCAAGATGGACGGCGCCAAGCTGGACGGCAGCGGCCTCAGCGTGCCGGAGACGACGGGCGCCGCGCCGCCGCCGCGCCCGACCTCGCCCACCGAGCGGCGCCGGCACAAGCGCTTCTCGCGCCCGGTGCTGATGCTGCAGGACGACCGCGGCGCGCACCACAGCCGCAACTGGTCGGTCGCCGGCCTGTGCGTGCGCGTCTACGACCAGGAGAATCCCTACCAGCCGGGCGAGGTGATCCGCGGCCGCCTCATCCTGGGTGACCGCATGGACGTCACGGCGCCGGTGGAGTGCACGGTCATCCGCAACCAGGTCGCCAAGGGGCAGGTGTCGCTGAAGTTCAACGGCATGAACGACGAACTTAAGACGCTGCTGAAGATCGCCTTCGCCGACTACCAGCGTTTGACGGCGGGGTAACGTCAGAACGACTGGCTGCCGCCGGTGTTGGCGCGGTGCTTGTTCCGGCCGTCGGGGTCCTGGCTGTCGGCGTAGGGCTTGCCGTCCGGTGTCTTGGCCTCGACGTGGCGCCCCTCCTTCTGCGCCTTCAGCCGCTCGGTGATCCCGGCGGCGCCGGTGTCCGGCGCGTCGGGGTCGGCGCTGCGGCGGGGCGCGCGGGTCTCGTCGATGCCCTGGTCGCGCTGGGTGTGGTCGGGGTGGCCGGGAACCTGCGGGGTCTTCTGGCTCTCGTGCGCCATGGCTCGTCTCCGTCTCGCGGGGGAGGGAGTCCTGCCAACCGGACGCGGTGCGCGGAGTTCCCCCCGCGTACCGGCCCATGGCTCTTCGGTGGCTGTTCGGCGACTATTCGGCCCGCATGCGCCCGGCCCAGGCGATCAGCAGCTCGTCGCGCGACTTGAGGCCGGGTTCGGGCAGGGCGTGGTTGACCACGGCCTTGGAGGCGCCACCCGTGGCCTCCGGCAACCGGTTCTCCCACATGGCCTGATGCAGCGCCGGCAGCGTCTCCCATTCGCCCAGGTGCGTGGCCGGGACCTTGACGGCGCCGGACGCGATGACGCGGTTCAGCCCGGCGATCTCCGCGGCGTTGGACAGGTGGGTGCCGATGATCGACGCGGTCGGCATCAGGATGCGGCGCTGGCGCATCCACACCTGCGGGGCGTAGAAGCTGTACCGGCGCCCAGCCATGTCGCCGCAGTAGACGACGCGGCCCGTGCTGGGCTTGACCAGCATGGTGGAGACGAACAGCGTGTCGCGCCGTGCCCGCTCCACCACCACGTCCGGCATGCCGCGCGGGTTGTCGGCGGACCGCAGGATGCGGCCCACCGCCTGGCCCAGCGGCTTGAACGTCTCCTCCGTCATCAGGCGCACGGCCTCCTTGAAGGCGGCCGTCTCCTTCTGCGGGTCGGGCAGGTCGGGCATGGTGTCCGGCCAGACGAAGTGCGGCACGCGGCGGCGGATCTCCGCCAGCGACACCGCCCCCGCCAGCGCCTCGCCATAGCCCAGAGACAGCACGAAGTCGCGCTCCGCGTCCTGGTCGGTGACGACGCAGACGCGGGCACCGGCCTCCCGTGCCGCCTCGATGGCCGACAGCGCCATGTCATCGCGCAGGCCCACGGCACCCGCCCCGTAGAACACCAGCACCGTCTCGCCGGGCTTCAGCCGCGCCCGGCGCAGCATCTCGGCCGGCTCGGCCGAGCCGGGCTTGCCGAGGAAGGTCATGTGGTAGCCGGCGGACGCGCCGAAGAAGGTCAGCGCTCCCCCCTCGGCCAGCGCCTGGAAGCTGCGCGGGAAGGTCGTCTCGCCGGCGTGGCTGACGGCGTAGTCCACGAGATGGCCGCCGTTGGCCGCGCGCACCGCGTCGAGGAAGCCGGCCCCGGCCTGCTCCCACGCCGTCCACTGCGTCGGGTCGGCCGGGATGCGGGTGAAGGCGGCGTCGAAGGCCGCGCGGTCCACCGCCTCCGCACCACGGGCGCGCAGCGCCTCGGCACGGCGGGGCGACGACACCATGCCGGTGACGCGCATGCGCCGGGCGAGTGCCAGCTCCACCGCCCAGGCGCCGGTGCCGCCCAGCGCCCCCTCCACCAGCAGCCGCCCGCCGGGGCGCACGTCGAGTGCGGTGAACAGCGCGCGGTAGGCGGTGCCGGCGGCCAGCATGTAGCTTCCCGCCTCCTCCAGCGTCAGGCCCGGCGGCAGGGGGAAAAGCTGCGGCCCGTCGGCCAGCATGAACTGCTGGTGGCTGCCGTCCGGCGACTGGTAGCCCTGGATGTGGAAGTCGGTGAACATGGGGTCCGCACCCGCTTCCGGGTCCAGCAGGTCGGACACGCCGGAGTAGACGGCCACGAGGTCGCCGACGTTCAGCCGCCCCTGCGCCTGCAGCGCCTCGCCCAGCCGCGCCACCAGCGCGACACCGCCGGAACCGGTGACGTGCACGTCCTCGTCATGCTCGTCGAACAGCGAGATGGGGATGCCGGTCAGCGCCCAGACGTCGTTGTAGTTCACCTCTGACGCCAGGACGTAGAGCAGCGCCTGGTTGGGGCCGGGCTCCGGCACCGGGACGACGACCTCCACCTCGGCGTCCTGCGGATCGCCGTGTGCGGCCGCACCCGTTTCCAAATCGCGGACGACGGCCTGCGCCAGTTGCCACGTGGGCAGCGGTGTCGCGCCGGGGTAGAACGGGCTGCCGATGGGCAGGACGCCGTCGCGCTCCTGCCGGCGCGGGCGGGCGGGCAGGGGCGGGGACTTCTTCTCCAGGAACAGCGCGATGCCCTTCTTGGCCCCGTTCTCCGCATCCAGCAGGAAGCGCGCGAAGGCGTCGACCTCGGCCGCCGAGCCGGCGTCGAAGCCGTAATTCAGGCCGTATGCGACCAGGGCGACAATCGCATTCGCAACCGTTCCGCGACCGACGCCCTCGGCTTGCGCCAGAAGCCGGGCGACTGCCGGACGGTTCCGGACTTCCTTCTCGTGGATGATGATCTTCGGCCGCTTGCGTTGCGCAAGGCGCCGCGCTTCGATGGCCGGCCCCCGGCCGGTCAAGGCCGCTTCCCGCGCTATCGACTTCGCCAGCGTCAGGGCGTCGTCCGCGCCGCGCGCGATCACATCGACCAATCCGTATTCCAGCACCGTCTCCGCGTCCACCTGACGGCCGGACAGCAACATCTCCAAGGCGCGCGTGGTTCCGTGCAGCTCGTCCTTGCGCAGCAGCAGGCGCGGCAGGCGCTGTGTGCCGCCGTAGCCGGGCGGCAGGAACAGGTTGATCTCCGGCTGGCCCAGCCGCGCGCGCGGGTCGGCGACACGCAGGTGGCAGGCCATCGCCAGCTCGCAGCCGCCGCCCAGCGCCACGCCGCGGATGGCGGCGATCACCGGCTTGTCCAGCGTCTCCAGCGCGCGGAACACGGCGTGCGCCTTGGCGGGCAGGGCGCGGGCCTCCTCCGCGTCGTGCACCTCGTCGGCCAGCTGGCGGATGTCGGCGCCGGCCACGAAGCTCTTGCCGCCGGCCCCGGTGATGACGACCGCGCGGATGTCCGTACGGCGCCTCAGATGGCCGACCAGCGTGTCCAGCTCGTCCAGCAGGCGGTCGGACAAGGCGTTGACCGGCGGGTTGTCGATGGTGACGGTCGCCATCCGCACGCCGTCCGCCAAGGTGTCGTACTGGATGGACAGGAAGCGCTGGCGCTCCAGCAGCTTCTGTTCGTCGGCGCGCTGCTGGCCGCGCTTCCACGCCTCGATCTTCGCGCGCAGGTCGGGCAGGCATTCGGGGTTGCGGAGCGTCGAGGTGTCGCCGAGATCTTCGTCGTTCATCATGGCCGTCAGGAAGCGGCGCATGTACTTGCCCGACCGCGTCTCGGGGAAGGCCGGCACGGTGATGATGTCGGACGGCACGGCGACGGCACCCTTCTCCTGCCGGACGAGATCCTTCAGGCGGCGTTCGTCGTCGCCGGTCAGGCTCTTGCCCTTGGCGGGCAGAACGAAGGCGACGGGGGTCAGGCCCTTCTCCCGGTGCGGGGCGCCCACGACGATGACGTTGCCGACGGGGCTGTCCGGGTTGATCTGCTTGTCGCGCAGGATGGCGCCCTCGATCTCCTCCGTCCCCATGCGGTGGCCCGACACGTTGATCACGTCGTCGGAGCGGCCGTGCAGGCTGAAGGACCCGTCCGCGTACCGGCGCGCGAAATCGCCCTGCAGGTAGGCCCACACCGGCTTGCCGGCGGCGTCGCGGAAGCGGCCGAAGTAGGTCTTCACGAAGCGGTCGAAGTCGCCCTTCCAGCCCGGCGTCCCCACGGCCTCCGCGTCGCCCCAGATGGTGCGGGCGAGGTAGGGGTAGGGGGCGGCCACGACGATCTCGCCCTTCTCCTCCAGCTCCGCCGGGCGGTAGGCGAAGCGACCCTGCGCGTCCGCCTCGCCCTCCGTCACCCATACGTCGCCCATCACCCAGGGCAGCGGGTAGGTGTGGGCGTCGGCGCGCAGGCGCTGGTCGGCGTTGCCGTAGGGGTGCGTCCAGACGATGCCGCCGTGCTCCGTCGCCCAGTAGGAGTTGATGTACTGCGGCGTCATCACCTGCATGCCGAAGGCCTGCACGGCGGGGCTGGTCGGTTCGGCGCAGAAGGTGGCGACGCGCAGGGTGGAGCGGTCGTAGCGCTCCACGTCCGCGCGGTTCTCCGGGTGCGTCATGACGGTCTTCAGGAAGGTCACGCCCGCCTTGAAGATCGTCACCTTGTGCCGCTCGATGATGGAGGCGAAGCGGCCGGCGTTGGGGAACACCGGTGCCCCTTCCGTCACGATGCCGGGGATGCGCGCGGCCAGCGACGCGGTGATCAGGTAGCTCTGCCCGGTGATCCAGCCGGGGTCGGCGACGACGTAGATGACGTCGCGGCCGGGCAGGGCGTCGAACGACACCGCCATGGTGTGCGCCAGCCCCGCGACATAGCCGCCGTGCACGTGCACCACGCCCTTGGGCTTTCCGGTGGAACCGGAGGTGTAGATGATGAACAGCGGGAACTCGGCGTCCACCGGAACGCAGGGCACCGCCTTCCACAGCGCCGCGCACAGCTCGCGGTCGGGCAGGGCGCGCAGGGCCGCCATGTCCGCCACCCCGGCGGCGGCGCAGACGGTGCGCTCGGCCTCCGCCAGCAGTTCGTGCGCCCAGACGTCGCGGCCCTCGACCCAGGCGATCTCCGGCAGGGCGGCGTGCCGCACGACGATGACCTTCTCCACGCGCGGCGGCGCCTGGGTCAGCGCCTCGGCCACGCTGGCGCGCAGGTCGGCGATGGCGCCGGCGTCCAGGCCGCCGCGCTTGTCCAGCGCCTTGCCCAGCTCGCGCATCACGTCGGCCGGGGCCACCGTGATCTCGCCCTCCAGCCCCTGGCGCACGGCGTCCACGAGCGCGGCGGCGTCGGCCCCCGCCTTCTCCCCCACCACCCGCTCGACGATGGCCAGCGCGGCCGGCAGCGCCACGAAGCGGTCGAGCGCCGGGTCAGTGTAGGCCTCCTTGAACGCCGCCATCTCGGCGTTGCGCGACGCGCCGTCGGCGGTGATGACGACGCGCGCCCCGGCGTTCTCGATGCGGTCGGACAGCGTCTTGTCGGAGAAGCCGCCGAAGACGGGGGTGTAGATCACGCCGATGCGCTTGGCCCCTTCGGTCCAGACGATCTGGTCGAGGATGTTCGGCATGTTCAGCGCGATGCGGTCGCCCTGGCCGAGGCCCAGCGCCGTCAACGCCCGCGCCGCCAGCACGGAGCGGACAAGCAGCTCCCGCCGTGTCAGCGTGACGTGGTGTACGGGGCCGCCGCGCCCGCCGTTGGCGGCGGCGTCCCAGCGGTCGCCCTCGTACCAGTAGGCGGGCTCGGCGCCGAATCCGGCCAGCACGTGGCGGTCCACCTCGTTGAAGGCGGCGTTGGTCAGGGCGCCGGAGAACCAGCGGTAGAAGGGCGCCTCGCCGGCGTCGAACGCCGTGGTCCAGGGCGTCCAGTCCGCGCGTTCGGCCGGTTCGCCGGTGGCGGCGTTCCAGCCGCGCCAGACGCCGTCCGCCGCGCGCGTCAGCCACGCCGCGCCGTCGAACCAGTGGATGGTCCGGGCGGCGACGTCGGCATGGAACGCGCCCGGATCGCTCTCGCACGCCGCGCGCATGCGTTGCCAGTCGTCCGCGGTGCGGATCGGGTTGACCGTGGCGTCCTGCGGCAGCGGCGGGGTGAACACCTCCGTGACGGCGGCGTCGTCCATGTTCTCCTCCCTCTTGTTCGTGGCCGCGTGCGGCGGCGCGCCCACTATAGCGCGCCGCCGGGCAGACGGTTCAAGGGGGCGGATCGTTCAAGAGGCGGAGGATTCCCGATACCGCGCATAGCCCTCGGCGCGCAGGCGGCAGGCCGGGCAGGCGCCGCAGCCATAGCCCCAGTCGTGCAGCTGCGCGCGGTCGCCCAGGTAGCAGGTGTGCGTCTCCTCGCGAATCAGCTCGACCAGCGCGGCGCCGCCGAGATCCTTCGACAGGCGCCATGTTGCGGCCTTGTCGATCCACATCAGCGGGGTGTGCAGCACGAAGCGGCTGTCCATGCCGATGTTGAGGGCCACCTGCATGGCCTTGATGGCGTCGTCGCGGCAGTCCGGGTAACCGGAGAAGTCGGTCTCGCACATGCCGCCGACGATGTGGCGCAGCCCCCGGCGGTAGGCGAGCGCCGCCGCGAAGGTCAGGAAGATCAGGTTGCGGCCGGGCACGAAGGTGTTGGGCAGGCCGTTGGCGCCCATGGCGATCTCGGTCTCGCGGGTCAGCGCCGTGCTGGCGATGGCGCCCAGCGCCTCCAGGTCGATGGTGTGGTCCTCGCCCAGGCGGGCGCCCCAGGCCGGGAACCCCGCCGCCAGCCGGGCGCGCACGCGGGCGCGGCAGGCCAGTTCCACGGCGTGGCGCTGTCCGTAATCGAACCCCAGCGTCTCGACCCGTTCGAAGCGGTCGAGCGCCCAGGCCAGGCAAACCGTCGAATCCTGCCCGCCCGACAGCAGAACCAGCGCACCATCCCCTGCCGTCATCGCCGCCTCCCGCCTTCACACGCTGTACCACACACGCTGCGCCACCCAACAGCAGGCGCGCGCCGCTGTCCAGCGGTCAAGATGTCCGGCCTGTTCAAAAGGCGTAGAGTTTAGCCAGGATATATGACGTTTGATGTGTCGGCCGGCGGCGAAAGGCGGGTGGCTGCTATAACCAAAGATGTCTTCAGAAAAACTGTGGGCTTTGGCATAAAACGGGCACGCGAGATCGAACGGAATGCCGGGTCGGTTTCGGGGGGAGGAAAACGCAAACCAAAGACCAAAATAAACGCAGGACTTAAGCCCGGTGCCATAGCCACCGGGCTTTATCTTTTTGTGATCGTTTTATTTCGAAGGGATGACGGCGCTGCTGACGGTGGTATGACCAGCCGGGTGCGTCATTCCGCCGCTTCCGCCGGCTGGCGCACGGGAACCAGCAGGTTGGCGACCAGACGCTGCACCACCTCGCCCTTTTGGTTGTAGGTGGTCGTCCGGATGCGTGCAATGCCGCGGTCGGGGCGGCTGGTCAGGCGCTTTTCCAGCACCTCGCTTTCAACCCGCAGGGTGTCGCCCGGCCGCGTCGCCGTCGGCCACGCCACCTCGTCCACGCCCAGCCCGACGAAGCCGCCGGCCAGGCGGCCCTCGCCGCCGACGATCATCTTCATGGTCAGCGCCGCCGTGTGCCATCCGCTGGCCGCCAAGCCGCGGAAGATGCTCGCCTCCGCCGCCGTGGCGTCGAGGTGGAAGGGCTGCGGATCGAACTGCCGGGCGAAGGCGACGATGTCCTCCTCGGTCACCGTGACCGGGCCGCCGGCGTGACGGTCGCCGATGTTCAGGTCGTCGTAATACCGCATGCTCAACCCTCCCGTGGATGCGATGCCGCTTTCCCGCGCGGCCCCGTGGGTGTATGGTAGAGACAGGTCTGTCTCATGACTGCGGATGATAGAGACAGGTCTGTATCATTGTCAACACGCTTCAAGACGGATTGGCGGCATGGCGGAGACGGCACAGAAACCGGCGCGGGAGCGGATCCTGGAGACGGCGACCGACCTGTTCTACCGCGAGGGCATCCGCTCGGTCGGCGTGGACACCATCATCGCCCGCTCCGGCGTGGCGAAGATGAGCCTGTACCGGAACTTCCCGTCCAAGGACGATCTGGTCTGCGCGTGGCTGGAGGACACCCGGCGCCGCTTCTGGGGCTGGTGGGACGGCATCATGGCGCGCGCGCCCGGCGATCCGCGCGCCCAGGTCGCGGCGCTGTTCTCCGCGCTGGGCAAGTGGCGGGCGCACCCGGCCTTCCGCGGCTGCCCGTTCCTGAACACGCTGACCGAGTACCGCGACACCGGACACCCCGGCCGCGCCATCGCCGAGGCGCACCAGCGCGCCGTGCGCGGCCGCTTCGCCGAACTGGCGGCCATGGCCGGCGCGCGGGAACCGGACCTGCTGGCCGACCAGCTGATGATCCTGCTGCACGGCGCCTACGCCAGCGGCCCCTGCGCCTCGGCGGAGGCTTCCGTGCGGACGCTGGTCAGCGCCGCCGACGCGCTGCTGGACGCGGCGTGTCCGCCGGAGCGGTAGCCGCCCAGGCTACATCATCCACCCCTCACGCGCACATCCGCGGCCCCTCCAGCAGGTAACGCGCGATGTCCTTGTCGGAGCGGGCGATGTGCCCCTCGATCCAGGTCCCGGTGAAGAAGACGATCTGCGCCGCGAAATCCGTGTCGCGCACCGTCGTCGTCATGTTGCGCAGCGACGCGGCGAAGCCGCGGTGCTGGTGGTGGTGCGCCGCCGCCAGGGGATAGCCGCAGCGCTCGATCAATTCCTCCTCCTCCGCGAAGTGATAGGCGGCGTAGCGGCGCAGCTCGCCCATGATCCGCGTCGCCATGTCCACGCTCACCCCGTGCGACAGGGCCCGGACGAGGTCGTTGTGCAGCCACACCAGACACTGGTGCTGGGCGTCGATCCGTTCGATGCCGAGTTCCAGACGGGGGGACCAGGTGATCGGCCGGAGGGTGGCCGGGGATTGAGCGCTCGCCATCATCGTCGCCATCCACAGGTTGGACGCGCTGCTGGGATTCGCATTCAAACAGTGTATGCGCCGCAGCATCCGCCGCAACGCGCGTCGTGTCGCGGCCGAACCGCCTATGCCGTTGCGCAGGCGGCGCCGAACCGCGGAATCAAGCCGCAGAATCAAGCCGCGGAATTCCGCTTTGCCTTGCCGCCCCGATCGGCGAAAGTTCCGGTCTTACCAGAACAAACGGCAGGGAGATCGCCCACCATGTCCCGCGACAAGACCCCGTTTTCCGCCGGCCTGACGCGCCGGCAGTTCTCCCGCGCTGCCGTGGCCGCCGGTGCGCTGGCCGCCTTCGGCAAGGCGCCCGCCTTCGCGCAGAATCAGGCGCTGAAGGTCGGCGTGCTGCTGCCGCGCTCCGGCCATCTGGCGCAGGCGGGACAGGCCTGCCAGCGCGGCGCCGACATAGCACCGGCCGTGCTGTCGGAACTGGGCTACAAGGTGGAGATCCTGTCGGCCGACACGGAATCGAACGTCGACGTGGCGCGCTCGCGCACGGAGAAGCTGATCAACGACGGCGCCAACGTCATCATCGGCGCCTTCGACAGCGGCCAGACCGCCGCCGCCGCCCAGGTGTGCGAACAGCGCGGCGTGCCGCTGGTGATGAACATCGCCGCGGCCGACGGCCTGACGGAGCAGGGCTACAAGACCGTCTTCCGCAACTTCCCCACCTCGACCATGCTGATCAGCAACGGCATGGCGCTGATGAAGGACCTGTTCGCCGCCACCGGCGCCACGCCCAAGACGGCCGTCTTCCTGCACGCCAACGACACCTTCGGCATGGCGAACAAGAAGGCGATCGACACCCTGTTCCCGACGCTGAACATGCCGTTCGGCATCGTCGAATCGATCGCCTACGACCCGAAGGCGCAGGACCTGTCGATCGAGGTGGCGAAGGCCAAGGCGACCGGCGCCGAGCTTGCCATCGTCACCACCCGCGCCGCCGACGCCATCATGATCGTCAAGGAGATGGTCAAGCAGCGCTGGGAGCCGATGGGCATCGTCTCCCCCGGCTCGCCCGGCCTCTATGACGAGCAGACCTACAAGGCGCTGGGCAAGTACGTGGACTACGCCATCACCAACCTGCCCTGGTACGACCCCAAGGCGGAGATGACCAGGCGTGTCGAGGCCGCCTTCAAGAAGGCGTTCCCCAGCGACCGCTTCGAGGGCTACGCCTTCAACGTCGCCTTCACGCTGGAGGCCATCCTGGTGGCCGCCGACGCCTTCAAGCGCGCCGGCTCCCCCGCACCGGAGCCGATGCTGACGGCGCTGCGCGCCACCAACCTGAAGGACAAGATGATGGTGGGCCCCGCCATCACCTTCGACGCCAAGGGCCAGAACGTGAACCTGGCCTCGGCCTGCGTGCAGAACATCAAGCAGCGCCCCACCGTGGTGCTGCCCAAGGCCTCGGCCGAGGCCGACCCGGTGTTCCCGATGCCGGCCTGGAGCAAGCGCACCTGACGACCGCGGCGGGCCCTGTCCGGCAGGGGCGGGGCCCGCCAGCGACGCCGCGGCACCGCATCAACCTCCGTTGATGCTCCATCGGTGCGCGGTCTTTTTTCATTGCAAAGCCCCCGGTTGCCTCGCTACCGAGGTGCAATGTAGGGGCGAAACCGGTTCGAGACTAAAACCTGCACGGGTTGCGGGCTTTCCCCATGCGGGAAGGATCGCAGGCTGGCGCCGGCGCCCCCATTCGATGACCTGGGGGAGACCTGCGCATGGCCGCGCTGCCGAACGATCCGCTCTTCAGCCAACAATGGCACCTGCTCAACACCGGACAGTTCGGCGGCAAGCCGGGCGTCGACATCAACGTCGTCCCGGTGTGGGAGGACTACACCGGCAAGGGCGTGACGGTCGGCGTCTATGATTCGGGCGTGCAGTACACCCACCCGGACCTCGACGGCAACTACGACCGGTCCCTCCACCTGTCGATCGGCGGCGCCACGCACGACGCCTATCCGACAAACCTGGACAGCCCCAACACCGCGCACGGCACCGAGGTGGCCGGCATCATCGGCGCCGAGGCGAACAACGGCCAGGGCGTGGCCGGCGTCGCCTACGACGCCACGCTGTCCGGCGTGCGCATCCTGGAGATGTCGACCGAGGCGACCACCGCGGCCGCCATGATCCAGCAGAGCCGTTTCGACGTGGTGAACCACTCCTGGGGGCCGTCGCAGTCGTTCAACGACTATTTCAACCGCCTGCTCCAGGGCGGCGAGACGATCGCGCTGCCTGTGCGCATGAGCGCGCTGAGCGGGCGCGACGGGCTGGGCACCATCATGGTGGTGGCGTCGGGCAACAGCCGCGAGGGGGGCGACAACGCCAACTACAGCAACTTCGGCAACGAGCGGCAGACGGTCACCGTGGCCGCCGGCACCAACGAAGGGGCGATCACCGACTACAGCACCCCCGGCGCCCCCATCCTGGTCACCGCCCCCGTCGACCGGACGGAGGTGGCGAAGGCCGCCGACCCCGCCCACCCGCACAAGACCACCACCACCGACTTCCTGGGCGAACAGGGCGCCTCGCCGAATCACGCCGAAGGGTTCTACGGCGGCGATTACACCGACGGCATGGACGGCACCTCGGCCGCGGCCCCCATGGTGTCCGGCATCACCGCGCTGATGCTGGAGGCCAACCCCGAACTCGGCTTCCGCGACGTGCAGGAGATCCTGGCCGCCACCGCCCGCCGCTTCGACGGCCCCGGCACGTTCGAGCTGTACCGCTGGCAGCAGAACGGCGCCGACGGCTGGAACGGCGGCGGCATGCACTTCAGCCACGACTACGGCTACGGCTTCGTCGATGCCCGCGCCGCCGTGCGGTTGGCCGAGACGTGGGAGAAGCAGTCCACCGCCTTCAACGAAACCTCCGTCACCGCCACCTCGCCGCTCGGCCTCGGCACCGCGATCCCGGAGGGCGGGGCGGGCGTCAGCCACACCTTCTCGCTGTCGGGCGGCGTGGACGTGGAATGGATCCAGCTCGAACTGCACGTTGACCATTCCTGGTGGAGCGATTTGCAGGTCACGCTGACCTCGCCGGACGGCACCGTCAGCACGCTTATCGACCGGCCGCGCGTGTCCCCCGGCTACGTCGAAGAGGACAACCCGCAGTACAGCGCCACCGGGATGGAGGGCGCAGGCTACCTGAACTTCGTGCTGACCAGCGCGGCGCACCGCGGCGAATCCAGTGCGGGCGAGTGGACGCTGACGGTGAAGGACGTCGGTCCCCTGGGCGCCGGCACGTTCGAGGGCGCCAAGCTCACCGCCTACGGCGCGCCCGACACCGCCGACGACCTGTACGTCTTCACCGACGAATACGCCGAGGTCGGCGCCGGCAAGCTCGACCGCATCGTGCTGGGCGACACCGGCGGCACCGACACGCTGAACGCCGCCGCGGTGTCGAGCAGCAGCACCATCTCGCTGCTGCCCGGCACGCTGTCGAAGATCGACGGCGCGTGGTTCGCCATGGGCCGCGACACGGTCATCGAGCGGGCCTACGGCGGCGACGGCAGCGACTTCATCACCGGCAACGCCGCCGACAACGTGCTGTTCGGCGGGCGCGGCACCGACCTGCTGACCGGCGGGGCCGGCGCCGACACCTTCCTGGTGACCCGCTACAGCGACGAGGACATGGTCACCGACTTCAACGCCGCCCAGGGCGACCGCATCGGCCTTGCCGCCGGCCTGACCTACACGGTGGCCGACACCGGCTTCGGCGCGGAGATCACCGTCGGCCCCGATGCTTCCATCATCCTGGCGGGCATCTCGGCCCGGCAGGTCGAGGCATCCTGGTTCGTCACCGCCTGAGCGCAGCCGCTCGGCACGTCCAACCGCATTCGGGAGATTCCGCCATGGCTGCGCTTCCCAACGATCCGCTCTTCCAGTACCAGTGGCACCTGCTGAACACCGGCCAGTTCGGCGGCCGGCCGGGCGTGGACGCCAACGTCGTGCCGGTGTGGGACGACTACACCGGCAAGGGCGTCACCGTCGGCATCTACGATTCCGGCGTCCAGTACACGCACCCCGACCTCGCCGCCAACTACGACGCCAGCCTGCACACCCGGGTGGCGGGGACGGTGATGGACCCGCTGTCCACCGATTTCTCCGACCCGACCAACGCGCACGGCACGGCGGTGGCCGGCATCGTCGCCGCGACGGCCGGCAACGGCATCGGCGGCGTCGGCGTCGCCTACGGCGCCACGCTGACGGGCGCCAACATCTTTGCGCCCGACCGGACGATCGACGCCATGATGGCGCAACAGGACCGCTTCGACGTCGTGAACCACAGCTGGAACCTGGGCACCGCCGTCTACAACAACGGCATGCTGTCGACCAACGAGGACTTCTCCTTCGCGCTGACGGCGGCGGCGCTGACCGGACGCGGGGGGCTGGGCACGGTGATGGTGGCGGCGGCGGGCAACGACCGCTGGGGGGGTGACAACTCCAACTACTCCGACTTCCAGAACGACCGGCACGTCATCACCGTCGCCGCCGGCTCCAACCAGGGCGACGTCATCAACTACAGCACGCCGGGCACCACCAACCTGGTCACCGCCGCCGTCGACCGCAACATCATCCTGCCGCCGGGCCAACCGGACTACCCCGACCGCACGGTGACCACCGACTGGCTGGGGCCGCACGGCATGTCGCCCCTCGACACCCCGGGCTACGACGATGGCGACTACACCGACCGCATGAACGGCACCTCGGCGGCGTCGCCGGTGGTGTCGGGCGTCAGCGCCCTGGTGCTGGAGGCCAACCCCACGCTCGGCTACCGCGACGTGCAGGAGATCCTGGCCGCCAGCGCCCGCGTCTACACCGGCGCGCCGGGCACCTACGAGCGCTACGACTGGCAGGTGAACGGCGCCGGGACGTGGAACGGCGGCGGCATGCACTACAGCCCCGACTACGGCTACGGCTTCGTCGACGCCCGCGCCGCCGTGCGCCTGGCCGAGACGTGGGAGCGGCAGTCGACCGCCTTCAACGAGGCGAAGGCCGTCGGCGGCCCGCTCACCGATCCCGCCGCCGCCATCCCCGACCAGTCGGCGGCCGGCCTGACCTACACGTTCGCCGTGACCGACGACATCGACGTGGAGTGGGTGGAATTCGGCGTGCTGGCCGACCACAGCTGGTGGGGCGACCTGAAGATCACGCTCACCTCGCCCGACGGCACGCAGAGCGTGCTGCTGGACCGCCCCGGCGTTTCCCCCGACTGGGTGCCGTCGTGGAGCCGCGAGATCAGCGCCGACGGTATCCAGGGACAGACCACGCTCAACTACATCTTCACCAGCGTGGCGCACTGGGGCGAGGGCAGCGCCGGCACCTGGACGGTGAACATCCAGGACCTGGGCGGCAAGGGCACCGGCGAGCTGCACGATTTCGGGCTCACCGCCTACGGCAAGGCGGCCAGCGAGGACGACCTGCTGGTCTTCACGGACGAGTACGCCGAGCTGGCCGTCGCCGACACCAGCCGCGCCACCCTGGTGGATGCGGCCGGCACCGACACGCTGAACGCCAGCGCGGTCAGCGGCAACAGCCTGATCGACCTGCGCGCCGGCGCGCTCTCCTCCATCGACGGCGCCCCGCTGCGCATCGCAACCGGCACGGTGATCGAAAAGGCGTACGGCGGCGACGGCAACGACACGCTCATCGGCAACGACGCCGCCAACGTGCTGGCCGGCTGGCGCGGCGCCGACGTGCTGACCGGCGGGGCCGGGGCCGACCGCTTCGTGCTGAACGCGCAGACCGACGCCGACGTGGTGACCGACTTCCTGTTCGCCCAGGGCGACCGCATCCAGATCGCCACCGGCGCCGTCTGGACGGTGGCCGACGCAACGGGCGGCGCCCTGGTCACTCTGGGCACCAACAGCCTGCTGCTGCAGGGCGTGTCGGCGGCCCAGGTCAACAGCGGCTGGTTCGTGACGGCCTGAGGCGGCGAAAGTTGGGTTTTCGCTGGCGATCAACCCAACCTACGGATGAATCGTAGGTTGGGTTGCAACCCAACATCACACAAACGCCTGCGCCTCCAGGCAACAGGCCAGCAGCCGCTCCACCGACCGGTGCCGGTCGCCGATTACGGCGAACCGGTCCCGGGCGGCCTCGGCCTGGTCCGTCCGGAACGCCTCGTCGCCGGCCAGCGCCGCGCACCGCCCGGCGAAGCCCGCGGTGTCCGCCACGGTGAACGCCGGGCCGGCGACGCGGGCACCGTCGCCCACGCCCAGCGTGACCACCGGCAGCCCCTCCGCCAGCGCGAAGGCGACGCTGCCGCCGCCGCCCTGGCGCGGCGGGTTCAGCGCCGCCGTGGCGACGCGGTACAGCGCGCGAATGTCCTCCACGTGCCCCAGGCAGCGCACCCGCGCGGCGTTGCGCAACGCCTCGACCCGGCCCGGCAGCCGCTCCACCCCACCCGCGAAGGCGACGCACGCATCCGGCAGCCGGTCCAGCAGCCCGTCGATCAGGCCGAGGAACACCCCGTCCACCTCGTGGTCCAACCGGTTGCCGACCACCACGAACAGCGCGCCATCATCCGGCAGGCCGTAGGCGCCGCGCGGCGGCGTCTCCCCCGTGGGCGGCGGGTTCCAGCCGAAGGCGAACGGGCGGAAGCGCTCGCGCAGGTCCGCCGGCCAGCCGGCCGCGTCGTCCGCCCCGTCGTACGCCAGCACGAGGTGCGCCTGCGTGTGCGGCAGACCGGAGGAGGTGGGCACGCACACCACCGGCCGCGTCGCCGCGAACAGGTCGGCGATGACGTTGGACGCGCCGAACGCGACGACCACGTCGGGGTCGAACCGCTCCACCGCGTCGACGACGGCCAGCACCTTGTCCCGGTCGAAGGACCGCTGCGGGAAGGAGGCCATGCGGATCCGCGCGCCCCGCGCCTCGATGGTCTGCAGGCCCCGGTACTCCTCGGTCACGTTGTAGGCGAAGGCGGGGATGAAGCCGGTTTCGCCCTCCGTCGCCATGGCGTTGGCGTTGACGACCAGCACCTCGCGGCCGAAGTCGTCCTGCAGGCGCCGCGCGTAGTCGAAGGCGTCCAGCGTCGGCTGGTGCCCGTCGCCCAGCATCTGGTTGGTGACCAGCGCGACGCGCCTCACCGCGTTCCGCGCCCCCGCCGGCATCAGCCGCGCCGCCACGCCGTAGCGCAGCGCTGATTCCTCCACCAGCACGTCGTAGAGGCGCCGGAACTCGCCCGCCGCGAAGGCGCCGGCGTCGCCCGTGCGGGCGTCGCCAAGGAACAGCTGCATCGCCATGCCCCAATAGGCGTGGTGCAGCGCCGGCACGGTGAAGCGTTGCGGGTCGCGCAGCAGGACGGCGGCGAGGTCGCGGTAGTGGCGCACGTCGCCGCCCACGTGGAACAGCAGCGAATGCCGCCGCAGGGCGTCCGCCGGCACGCCGGCCTCTTCCACCACCCGCACCGCCGCCTGCCGCGTTTCGCTGTCGTAGCGCCGGATCAGCGTGGCCAGCGCGTTGACGTTGTTGCCGCCGTCCCTGCCACCGTCCTTGCCGCCGCCTTCGGCGTGCCGCAGCGTACGCACCAGCGCGCGGGCGAAGCTCAGCGCCGCCTCGCCGTGCCGGCCGCCGGCGTGCAGCGCGTGGCCGAGGTTGGCGTGGAACAGCGGCGTCTCGCCGTCCGCCGCCACCGCCTCGCCGATCAGCCGCGCCGCCTCGTCCGGCCGGCCGCCCTGCAGCGCCAGCACGCCCAGCAGGTGCAGCGCGTCCGGTTGCCGGGGCGCGCGCTCCAGGATTTCCCGGTAGATCCGCTCGGCCTCCGCGGTGCGTCCGGCCTTGTGGTGGGCGGTGGCGATGGCCAGAGCCTGCTCGATGGTCTCCATGGGTGCTCTTCCCGGGCGAAAAGGGCCCGCAGTCTACCGATTTTGCCGTCGCCGTGGCGACCGCTTTTCCGGGGCACGGGTTTCCCCGCTTTAACCGGGTCTTAGGGGATTGCGGGTGCACTCGGGGGCATGGGCAGGCAACCGCCGACACCGCGCCGTGGCGAAGGGGTGCGCGCACGCACGCGCGCCTTCCTGCTGGCGTGCGCCGTGCTGGCGTGCGTCCTGGCTCCCGGCGCGGCCCGCGCGCAGGACGGCGGTCCCCGCATCGTCATCAGTCTCGCCGACCGCAAGCTCTACCTGATGGAGGGCGGCGCGGTGCGCGCCTTCCCGGTCGCCATCGGCCGGCCGGGCGTCGACATCCCGCGCGGCGACAGCACGGTGGTGCGCAAGCGCCGCAACCCGACCTGGCACCCCACCGCCAGCCAGCGCCGCGCCAAGCCGTCGCTGCCGCTGTCGGTGCCGCCGGGGCCGGACAACCCGCTGGGCCAGCACGCGCTGGACCTCGGCTGGACCGCCATCGCCATCCACGGCACCAACGAGCCGAAATCGATCGGCCGCCGCGCCAGCAGCGGCTGTTTCCGCATGCTGCCCGACGACATCGCCACGGTCTTCGCCGCCACCTCCGTCGGCACGCCGGTGCGCGTCGTCGACGCGCCGTTCCAGATGCCGGCGCCGCAAACCCCGGCACCACAAGCGGTCGCCCAGCGCGCCGCACCCACTCCGCCGCCGGCGCCCGCGCCGGTGGCCCCCGCACCTGTGGCCGCGGCTCCACCCCCGGCCCCACCGCCACCACCCGACCCGCGCTGCGCCACGGCGACGGCGCCGTTGCGCCGGATGATCTGCGGCGACGCCGATCTGGCGCTGCTCGACGGCCGCGCGCGCCAGCGCCGCCAGGAGGGGGTGGCGACGCTGCCCGCTGCCGCGCGCGAGACCGCCGCCTACACGCTGGCCCAGGACGACCGCCGCTTCGACGAGCGCGTCGCCGCACTCTGCTGGATCCGCGCCGGCAGCGAGGCCGACCCCGCGGCGGCGGCCTCCGCCCGCGCCTGCCTGCGCACCGCGCTCACCGGCCGCCTACAGGACCTGGAGGAGCGCCTCGCCGAGTTGCGCGGCCGCACCCCGACCCCGGTCGCCGAGCGCCCGCCCGCTCGTGCCGGCCGCCGGGAATAGGGTGGGGCGGCGGGGTGTTGGTCTTGGATAGCCGGTCGTTGCCGCCGGCCAACCACAAGAAGAACCCACCCCATGTTCGACGACGACCCCTGGCGCGACGCCGGCATCGAAGCCGACGACGATCCCCAGCCCCTGAAGCCGCGCCACCCCTGGTACCAGTACGCCGGGCTGACACCGTCCGGGGCGTTGGCGCCCGTTGCCGAAAGCGCCGTTCCGAAGAAGCCGGCCGCGTGTTAACGTGCGCAGGAATGCGCATGGAGACCCGGCATGCTGTACGACCAATCGGCGGCCAAGAAGCCTGTGAACCTCAGCGTCAACGAGGATCTCGTGCGGCTGGCGCGCGAGCGCGGCATCAACCTGTCCCACGAACTCGAAGCGCGGCTGACGGAGCTATTGAAGGCCGAAACCCGCGAAGCCTACCTCGAACGCAACCGCGAGGCCTTCGCCGCCTACGAGCGTTTCGTCGAACAATATGGGGTCTTCGGCGACGAGTTCCGGCAGTTCTGATGGCGCAGTACGACATTCATGCCTTAGGTGCGCCACGCAATGCTCCGCGCCGCTTTCCGGCAACCTATGTGGTCGACCTGCAGGCAAGCCTCTACGCGCACCTGCCGACCCGGCTGGTGGCGCCTCTGGTCCCGGCGTCCGTCCACGGGAAGCCATTCGAACGCATCAACCCGATCATCGAACTGGATGGCCGGAGTTATGTCCTGGTCATCCAGCAGTCCGTTGGCTTGACCACGCGCGACCTCGGCCCCGTGGTCGGTTCGGCGGCCGGGCAGGCCGACGCGATCAAGGATGCGCTCGATCTCCTCTTGCTTGGCATTTGAATGATCTGGTAACCCGCAAGGCTGTAACGCACGGCGGGAACCCATGCCGGTCGACTTCTACCTCAACATCGTCGCCTCCGGATTGCTGACCGGGCTGGTGTACGGGCTGGCGGCGCTCGGGCTGTCGGTCATCTTCGGCGTGGTGCGCGTGGTCAACTTCGCGCACGGGGAGATGATGGTCGCCGGCATGTACGGCGCCGTCCTGCTGTTCGGCTTCCTCGGCCTCGATCCCGTCCTGTCCGCGCCCGTCGTGGCGGCGGTGCTGTTCGGCTTCGGCTGGCTGCTGCAGCGCGGGCTCGTCAACCGCTTCGTCGAGCGGCCGGAGCACATGCAGTTCATCCTGCTGCTGGGCATCGCCACCATCCTGCTGAACGCGCTGCTGATGGTCTTCGGGCCGGATTCCCGCGGCGTCCAGGTCGACTACGTGTTCGATTCCGTGGAGGTCGGGCCGCTGCGGCTCGACGCCGTGCGCCTGCGCGCAGCGGCGGGGGCGGTCGCCGTCGCCGCCGCGCTGTTCGCCTTCTTCCGCTTCAGCCGCACCGGCAAGGCCATCCGCGCCTGCGCCGACAACCCGCTGGGTGCCCGCGTGGTGGGCCTGAACATCGACGGGCTGTACGCCTTCACCTTCGGCATCGGCGCCGCCGTGGTCGGCGTCGCCGGCGCGCTCATGACGCTGGTGGTCGAGACGCGGCCCCAGCTGGCGCCGGAATACACGCTGCTGTCCTTCGTCATCGTCATCATCGGCGGGCTGGGCAGCCTGCCCGGCGCGCTGCTGGGCGGCGTGCTGATCGGCGTGACGGAGGCGCTGGCCGGCGTGCTGCTGGTGCCGTCCCTGAAGGCTCTTGTCGGCTACCTCGTGCTCATCGTCGTGCTGCTGCTGAGCCCGCAGGGCCTGCTGGGGAGGCGCTCGTGACCGCGCGCGGGGGGATCCTGCTGGCGCTGCTGGCGCTGGCGATGCTGGTGCTGCCCGCCGTGGCGGACCGCTACGTGCTGTCGGTGCTCACCACCGTGCTGTGGTTCGCCTACGTCGGGCAGGCGTGGAACGTCATGATGGGCTTCGCCGGCCTGCTGTCGCTCGGCCACGCGCTGTACGTGGGCCTGGGCGCCTACGCCAGTGCGGCGCTGTTCGTGCATTTCGGGCTGGGGCCGTGGCTGGGGCTGTGGGCGGGCATGGCGCTGGCGGTGGGGGCGGCGGCCTTCATCGGCTTCCTGGGCTTCCGCTTCGGCGTGCGCGGGGTGCACTTCGCGCTGCTGACCATCGCGTTCGCCGAGGTCGCGCGCATCGGCTTCGACCACATCGGCTGGACCGGCGGCTCGGCCGGCTTCTTCATCCCGGTGGCGGCCGACGGCGGCAACGACCTGCTGAACCTGCGCGGCTCGCCCGCGCTGTTCTACTACGTGATCCTGGCGATGACGGCCGGCGCGCTCCTGGTGTCGCAACGCCTGCTGCACTCGCGCCTCGGCTACCAGTGGCTGGCGATCCGGGAGGAGCCGGACGCGGCCGAAGCCTCCGGCGTCGACCTGTTCGCCGCGCGCATCCGCGCCGTCGTCGTGTCGGCGGCGATGACGGCGCTGGCCGGCGTCTTCCAGGCCTTCTACTTCAACAACCTGTTCCCGGAGCAGGTGTTCTCCATGGGCCGCTCCATCGAGATTATCCTGCCGGCCATCGTCGGCGGCATCGGCACGCTGTTCGGCCCCATCCTGGGGGCCTTCATCCTGACGCCGCTGGGCGAGGGGCTGACGCACGTCATCGAGCGGATGGGCTTCGACGTGCCGGGCATGAAGCAGCTGTTCTACGGGGCGGCGCTGGTGGTGATCATCGTCTTCCGTCCGGACGGCGTCTGGCCCTGGCTGGCCCGCCGCCTGAAGCTCGTCCGCCGGCCGGGGGAGGGGGCGTGATGACCCTGCTCGACGTCGCGTCCCTGTCCAAGCGCTTCAGCGGCCTGAGGGCCGTCTCCAACGTCAGCTTCACGGTGCCGGAGGGCGGCATCGTCGCGCTGATCGGCCCGAACGGGGCCGGCAAGACGACCACCTTCAACCTGATCGCCGGCGTCTTCGCGCCGGACGAGGGGCAGGTGACCCTGCGCGGCCGTCCGATCACGGGTCTGCGCCCGCACGACGTCTGCGCCGCCGGCATCGGCCGGACCTTCCAGATCGTCAAGCCGTTCGGCGACCTGTCGGTGGAGGACAACGTGGTGGTGGGCGCGCTGGCCCGCGAACGCGCCGTCGCCACCGCGCGCGCCCAGGCGCGGGCGGTGCTGGAGCGTTTGGGCCTCGCCGAGCAGGCGGCGCGTCCGGCGCGCAGCCTGACGCTGCCCGACCGCAAGCGGCTGGAGGTGGCCCGCGCGCTCGCCACCCGTCCGGACCTGCTGCTGCTGGACGAGGTGCTGGCCGGCCTGCGCCCGACCGAGGTCGACCGCATGGTCGAGGTGCTGCGCGACCTGAACCGGCGCGAGGGGCTGACGATCCTGATGATCGAGCACGTCATGCGCGCGGTCATGGCGCTGTCCGACCGCGTCGTGGTGCTGGACCACGGCGAGAAGATCGCCGACGGCACTCCGGCCGAGGTGGTGGCGGACGAACGCGTCATCCAATCCTACCTCGGCACGGAAGAGGTGTAGCGCTCGCCGCCAGATTTGACAAAATTCCTACGGGGATGGCATGCTGGGGGCGATCATGGGGCGGCGTCCGCCGCCCTTAAGATGGCGCTGGAACGGAGCCCCCGAATGAAACACCCACACCGAAAGTGTTTCATCCGGTTTCATCCGGTTACATTCGCCGCCTCAGCTGACGACGCGCCACGTGCCGTCCGGCTGGCGGCAGGCGGTTCCGGTGCCGCGCTCGATCTGGCCGCCGACGGAGAAGGTGGTCTGGTACTCGCGGCAGTACTCGCCGGACGGGCCGGTGCCTTCGCGGGTCGGCGTGTAGGTGCCCCAGTTGCCGTTCTGCGGGTTGTTCCAGCGGATGGTGCTGCCCGTCGGCGCGTTGTACGCTTGGCTCTCGGCGCGCTGGGCGTAGGCGACGTCGGCGCGGTCCAGCGAGGAGCCGGCGGCGTTGCCGAGTGCCGCGCCCAGCAGGGTGCCGATGCCGACCGCGGCCAGCTTGCCCGCACCGCCGCCGAAGCGCGACCCGGCGAGGCCGCCGGCCACGCCGCCCAGGACGGTGCCCACGGTCTGCTTGGTGCCCATGCCGCCCACACCGTATCCGCCGTCGGCGGAGCCATAGGGGCCCTGCTGGGCGCAGCCGGCCAGGATGCCGGCGGAAAGGACGGCGGCGACGAAGGGTTTGGCTTTCATCGTGTGTCTCGTTGCGTGACGCGAAAAGTTGGGAAGACCCCGCCGGCGGGGCCCTCACCCGTCATCAACGCCCAGACACGCCCTTTATTCCAGCCCCTCAAAAGGTCACCATCCACCCGGCCATGCCGCCGGGCCATGCTGCCGGGCCGGGCCGCCCCGTCAGCGGGCCGGCGTCCGGTTGGCCGGGTGGCGGTCGTCGGCCACCGGCGGGGGCATGGCCGCCGCCCGCCCGCCCGCGTCGTCGGACGGCAGGACGATGTGCAGCATCTCCGCGCTGTCCTCGTGCAGGGTGACGCGCACGGCGGGCGACAGGAACAGCTTGAACTCGGCTTCCAGGGTCGCCTTCGGGTTGGCCAGCAGGCGGCCGCGGAAACCGGGATCCTCCGCCATGCGCTTCAGCACTTTGGCCTCGACCTGGGAACGCATGAGCATCGCTTCCTCCCGTATTGTTCGTTGCCACAACATTATCGCTGCCCCCACCCCGGCCGTCGCGGCGCATTGTGTCACAGCCCGTTCGTGCAGGTGTGCCCCTCGCCAAACTGCGTAAGTCGGCTGTTGGCGGGCGCAAGCCGGGGACGTAAGCTTGGCGCAACGAACAATGCGTCGGGGAGAGGGTTCATGCTACCGCAGGGCACGCGCTACGAGGAGATAGCGGCCGAGTTCCGGTGGGAGGTGCCGGCCCGCTACAACATCGGCGTGGACGTCTGCGACAAGTGGGCCGAGCGCGACCCCGGCCGCACCGCCCTGATCTTCAAGCGCCGCGACGGCAGCGTGGCGGAATACACCTTCGCCGGCATGCGCCACCTGTCGAACCAGCTGGCGAACGCCCTGCGCGGGCTTGGCGTGGCGCGCGGCGACCGGATCGGGGTCCTGCTGCCCCAGGCGCCGGAGACGGCGGTGTCGCACGTCGCCACCTACAAGCTGGGCGCCATCGCCGTGCCGCTGTTCACCCTGTTCGGCGTCGACGCGCTGCACTACCGCCTGTCCAACTGCGGCGCCAGGGTGGTGGTCACCGACACGGCCGGGGCGGAGAAGCTGGCCGCCATCCGCGGCGAACTGCCGGACCTGCAGACGGTGCTGTGCATCGACGGCAAGCCGGACGGCTGCCTCGACTTCCACGCGCTGCTCGGCCAGCACTCCGACGCCTTCGCGCCGGAGCCGACGTCGGCCGACGACCCGGCGCTGATCATCTACACCTCCGGCACCACGGGGCAGCCGAAGGGGGCGCTGCACGCGCACCGCGTGCTGCTGGGCCACCTGCCGGGGGTGGAGATGTCGCACGACCTGTTCCCGCAGGACGGCGACCGCATCTGGACGCCGGCCGACTGGGCGTGGATCGGCGGCCTCCTGGACGTGCTGATGCCGGCCTGGCACCACGGTATCCCGGTGGTCGCCCACCGCTTCGAGAAGTTCGACGCGGAGGAGGCGTTCCGCCTGATCGCGGATTTCGACGTCCGCAACGCCTTCCTGCCGCCGACCGCGCTGAAGATGATGCGCGCGGTGGAGAACCCGCGCGAGCGCTGGAGCTTCCGCATGCGCTCCATCGCGTCGGGCGGCGAGACGCTGGGGGCGGAGTTGCTGGACTGGGGCCGGCGCACCTTCGGCCTGACGATCAACGAGTTCTACGGCCAGACCGAGTGCAACATGATCGTCTCCTCCTGCGCCGCCGTGATGCCGCCCAAGCCCGGCATCATGGGACGCCCGGCGCCGGGGCACGACGTGCGGGTGATCGGCGACGACGGCACCCCGTTGCCGCCGGGCGGGCTGGGCCACATCGCCGTGCGCCGGCCGGACCCGGTGATGTTCCTGGAATACTGGGCCAACCCCAAGGCGACGGCGGAGAAGTTCATCGGCGACTGGCTGGTCACCGGCGACCAGGGCACGGTGGACGAGGACGGCTACGTCCGCTTCGTCGGCCGCGACGACGACGTCATCACCTCGGCCGGCTACCGCATCGGGCCGGGCGAGATCGAGGACTGCCTGATCGCCCACCCGGCGGTCCGCATGGCCGCCGTGGTCGGCGTGCCCGACCCGCTGCGCACCGAGGTGGTCACGGCCTACGTCGTGCTGCAGCCCGACGCGGCGCCCAGCGACGCGCTGGCCCGCGAGATCCAGGAGCACGTGAAGACGCGGCTGGCGGCGCACGAGTACCCGCGCGTCCTGCGCTTCGTCGACGCGCTGCCGATGACCACGACGGGCAAGATCATCCGCCGCGAGTTGCGCGACCGGGCGATCCGCGATCAGGCGATCCGCGACCGGGGAGGTGCGTGAAGCGGCTGAAACGAAAAGCCGTTCGTTTGCCATACTGGCGAAACACAGGACGGGCATGGTCCCGCGCGCCGGAAGGGGTAGCCCGCGCCGGAACCAACGACAGCCATCCGTCCGACAGGAGAGCCACGAGATGACGCCCGAACAGATCGCCCTGGTGCGCGACAGCTTCAAGCAGGTGCTGCCGATCAAGGAACAGGCCGCCGAGCTGTTCTACAACCGCCTGTTCGAGATCGCGCCGGAGACGAAGTCCCTGTTCAAGGGCGACATCCGCGGCCAGGGCGCCAAGCTGATGGCGGCGCTGGCCACGGTGGTGAACGCGCTGGACCGCCTCGACACCGTGTTGGAGCCGGTGAAGGCCATGGCGCGGCGCCACGTCCACTACGGCGTCACCGAGGCGCAGTACGCCACCGTGGGCGCGGCGCTGCTGTGGACCCTGGAGAAGGGCCTGGGCGACGCCTTCACCCCGGCGGTCAAGGACGCCTGGGCCACCGCCTACGGTGCCCTGTCCGGCGTGATGATCGCCGCCGCCCGCGAGGAGCCGGTGGCCGCTTAAGGTCCGGGTTTGCGGCGGGGCGGCATCCGAATTAAAGTGCCGCCCCGTTCCCGCCAGCCCCGCGTGCCGTCCGATGCTCACCGTCACCGACCTCGACCTCTACTACGGCGACGCCCAGGCGCTCGATGGCGTGTCGATCGCCGTGGAGACCGGCACCACCACCGCCATCGTCGGCGCCAACGGGGCCGGCAAGACCTCGCTGATCCGCACCATCTCCGGCATCCTGAAGCCGGCGCGGGGATCGATCCGCTTCAGGGACCGCGACATCGCCGGCCTGCCCAGCCACGTGGTGTGCGACCTGGGCATCGGGCAGGTGGCCGAGGGGCGGCAGATCTTCCCCAGCCTCAGCGTGCGCGAGAACCTGGAGATGGGTGCCGTCATCCCGCGCGCCCGCGCCGGCGCCAGGCAGACCTACCAGCACGTGCTGGCGCTGTTCCCGCGCCTTGAGGAGCGGCTGGGACAGGCCGCCGGCACGCTGTCGGGCGGCGAGCAGCAGATGCTGGCCATCGGCCGCTGCCTGATGGGCAAGCCCGACCTGATCATGTTCGACGAGCCCTCGCTGGGCCTCGCCCCCGCCCTGGTGCAGGAGCTGTTCCGCACCATCCGCCGCCTTGCCGACGAAGGCATGACCATCATCCTGGTGGAACAGAACGTCGCCGCCTCGCTGAAGCTGGCCCAGCGCGCCTACGTGCTGGAGAACGGCCGCGTCGTGCTGTCCGGCACCGGCGAGGCGCTGCTGGCCGACCCCGCGGTGAAGCAGGCGTACTTGGGGCTGTAGCCAGTCCATTGTTGCCTTGATGGCAACGGTTATATCGCGGTGCGCTCAATTGTTCCCGGGGTTGTCCCCCCAATATCATGTCCCGAGCAAGGAGCGGCCCATCGGCCGCCAGGAGAGCGGAACATGATCACGATCCGGAATCGGGACGAACGCGGTGCGGTCAACATGGGCTGGCTGGACAGCCGCCACAGCTTCTCGTTCGGCCATTATCACGACCCGGCGCACATGGGCTTCCGGGCGCTGCGTGTCATCAACGACGACCGGGTGATCCCCGGCGCCGGCTTCCCGACGCACGGGCACGCGGACATGGAGATCGTCTCCTACGTCCTGGACGGCGCCCTGGAGCACAAGGACAGCCTGGGCACCGGTTCGGTCATCCGGCCGGGCGACGTGCAGCGCATGAGCGCCGGGACCGGCATTCGCCACAGCGAGTACAACGCCTCGCGCGAGGAGTCCGTGCACTTCCTGCAGATCTGGATCCTGCCGGAGCGTCGGGGCCTCGCCCCCGGCTATGAGCAGAAGGCCTTCGCCGACACTGAAAAGCGCGGCCGGCTGCGCCTCGTCGGCTCGCGCGACGGGCGTGACGGCAGCGTGACCATCCACCAGGACGTGGACCTCTACGCGACCTTGTTGGACGGCGACGAGAGCGCGACCTTCGACCTCCGCCCCGGCCGCCACGCCTGGGTCCAGGTGGCGCGCGGGCAGGTGCGGCTGAACGGCCTGCTTCTGAAGGAAGGCGACGGCGCCGCGGTGAGCGACGAGAGTGCGCTCACGCTGGACGGGGGTGTCGGGGCCGAGGTGCTGCTGTTCGATCTGGCGTAGGTGGGTGACGTTGGGTTTTCGGCTTTGGCCTCAACCCAACCTACGGCGCCATCGTAGGTTGGGTTGAGCGCAGCGAAAACCCAACGGCGCTCACCTGTCCCCCGCCGACAGCCGGATCCCCATGCGGCGGGATTCCAGCATGAAGGCGCGGGTCATCTGCACGATGTCCGTGCGCCAGTACAACTGCTCCAGCGGGTCGTCGAGGAAGTCGGCCGGCAGCATGGCGTAGCAATAGGTCTCCACCATCCGCTGTTCCGGCCGCCATGGGTCGCTGCCGTCGCGCCAGCCGATCATCCAGCCGGCGTGCCCGGCGCCGATGGCCCAGCGTTCGAACCGCGGCGCCATGGTGTGGCTGTCCACCGGGTCTTCCACCGGCACACGGTAGATCGCAACGAAGCGGCGGACGTTCAGCTGCAGGCTCATAACCAGGGCGTCGCCGAACGCCTCTACCCGGTACAGGCAGTCGGACCAGCCGGGAACGTGGCTGAAGGTCACCGCGGCTTTGCAGACGTCGCTCAGCGGGCGTTCGGAAAGACGGTCGGAGAGCGGCGGGGAGTCGAGGTCCACGGCGCGCAGTGCCTCGACCATGTCGATGGTGAGGAAGCGGCGCACGCGCTCGTGCGCCTCGTCGATGGACATGCGGGTCATGGGTGTTTCCCGGTGGTGGCGACCACCGGGAAACAGCCCCATGCCCACTTTGTTCAGTGGGCGAAGCGCCGGAAGAACCCGCCGGCCAGCCAGCCCAGCGCGCACCAGAACAAGGCGCCGACGCCGATGGAGCGGGCGGCGAACTGCCCCGCCAGCTCCGGCGGCACGCCGCCGCCGAAGGCGGCCGGATGGGGGGCGCCGACGACGTGCGGCAGGGCCGCCAGCGCCAGCGCCACCGGGATCCGCCACGCCCCCCGCCCCAATGCGAGGAGCCACAGCGCCGCCGCGGCACTGACCGCGGCGAAGGACCACCACGCCTGCCGGTCGGCGAGGTCGGCCGCGTAGGTGCCCGGCACCTCCGGCGGCAGGCCCAGGGCCGGGGCGAGCGTGAAGGCGGCGAAGCCGGCAAGGCCCCACAACAGCCCCTCCCGCTCTTCCACGGCGCGGCCGGACAGGGTGAAGCCGGCGACCACCAGCAACGCGAAGCCCACCCCCGTCACCAGGTTGGCCAGCACGGTCAGGCCGGTGCGCTCCGCCACCTCACCCCAGTCCGGACCGGACGGGGCGGGGTGGGCGTGCGCGTGGCCGTCGCCATGGCCTTGAGCGGGCATGGCCTGCTCGTAGACCTCGGCCTGGAGGATCAGGGGCGTGGTGAGGGCGGCTTGCAGGGCCGACACGAGGACGCCGGCCAGCAGCCCCGCGGCGAGCGCCGCGGAGAGGATCCGCCTCAACATGGCGGCGCCGTCAGTGGCAGGGGAAGGAGAAGGCGTGCCGGCTGTCGTGCGCGGCCTCGTGCAGCGCGTTCGCCGACGCGAAGCCGGAGCCGTACAGCAGGAAGACGCCCAGCAGGGCGGCGACCAGGGCGGGGACGAGGGATTCGGCGCGCGGCAGGCCGCGCGTCTGGGCAGCGTGATTGACGTTCATCTTGATGATCTCCAGTTGCCGTCACACCCGACGGTTGGATTGGTCCGACAATGGCAGGTTTCCTGGCTCGCGGGTCGTCGCCGTCTGGCCGGACACCTTCCCGGAGGCTGTCGCCTCCGGTGGATCGTCAGGCCGGCTCACCGCTTACAGTTGCGGGGGCAGCCACGGATTGGGTCCCTCGATTTGGTCGACCGCACCGTGTTCCCTATTACCCCGGATCCGCTTGGCGTTTCCGGGCACCATCGCGGTGCAGTGTGGCAGGGCGCCGCAGCCCCCGCAAGCCCCCTTCGCGAAGGGTGTCGCCGACGCGGCAAAAACCGTTGACGCTGGGGCGCCGCGGGGCCTACGACCATGGCCGCGAATGGCGCCGCAACCGAGGAAAGGCTCCCGATGGGCGAGAAGCTGGGCGTGATGATCTGCGGCCACGGCAGCCGCGACGCCGACGCGGTGGCGGAGTTCGCCTTCGTGGCCGGAAAACTGGCCGGGAAGCTGCCCTTCGAGCACGTCGAGCACGGCTACCTGGAGTTTGCCCGGCCGGTCCTGCGCGAGGGGCTGGACAAGCTGCGCGCCAAGGGCGTCACCCGCATCCTCGCCGTGCCGGCCATGCTGTTCGCCGCCGGCCACGCGAAGAACGACATCCCCTCGGTCCTGAACGCCTACGCGGCCGAGCATCCGGGCCTGCGCATCGACTATGGCCGCGAACTGGCCGTGGACCTGAAGATGCTGCGCGCCGCCGGCGACCGGGTGGCGGAAGCCCTCCAGGCCGCCGGCGACGGCGTGTCGCGCCACGACACGCTGCTGGTGGTGGTCGGCCGCGGCTCCTCGGACCCCGACGCCAACTCCAACGTCGCCAAGGTCACCCGCATGCTGTGGGAGGGGATGGGCTTCGGCTGGACCGAGACCGCCTATTCCGGCGTCACCTTCCCGTTGGTGGAACCGGCGCTGGAGCACGCCGCACGGTTGGGCTACAAGCGCATCGTCGTCTTCCCCTACTTCCTGTTCACCGGCATCCTGGTGCGCCGCATCTACGACGCCACCGACGCGGTGGCGGCGCGGCATCCGGGCATCGAGTTCGTCAAGGCGCCGTACCTGAACGATCACCCGATGGTGCTGGAGACGCTGTCCGAGCGCGTGCGGGAGATCCTGGACGGCACCGGCAACATGAACTGCCAGATGTGCAAGTACCGGGAACGCTTCCTGGGCTTCGAGGACGAGGTGGGGCTGCGCCAGGAAAGCCACCACCACCACGTGGAAGGCATCGGCGTCGGCGTCCCGGCGCACGACCATGATCATCATCACGGTCACGACCATCACCACCACCATGATCATGGCCATGATCATGACCACGACCATGATCATGGGCACCATCACGACCACAAGCACGGCCACAAGCACGGCCACAACCACGATCACGGACACCATCACCCGTATCCCCAGGCGGACCATCCGCTGGGGCCGCGCAGCCTGACGCGGGCGGGCCATGGCGACTGACACGGAGCAGCCGGCCGGCGCGCCCATGGAGTATCTGCGCGACCCGGACGCCATCTACCGACAGTCCTTCGCCACCATCGCGGCGGAGGCCGACATGTCCCGCCTGCCGGCGGACGTGGCGGAGGTGGCGACCCGCCTGATCCACGCCTGCGGCATGATCGACCTGCTGGACGACCTCGCGTGGTCGGACGACGTGGCGGCGGCCGGCCGCGCGGCGCTGAAGGCCGGCGCACCGGTGCTGGTGGACGCGCGCATGGTGGCGGCCGGCATCATGACGGCGCGGCTGCCGGCGCGGAACCACGTGGTCTGCCGCCTGGACGACCCCACCGTGCCGGGGCTGGCGCGGGCGTTGAGCACCACCCGCTCGGCCGCCGCCGTCGACCGCTGGCTGCCGGAACTGGAAGGCGCGATCGTCGCCATCGGCAACGCGCCGACCGCCCTGTTCCGCCTCTTGGAGCTGATCGACGCCGGGGCGCCGCGCCCGGCCGCCGTGCTGGCCTTCCCCGTTGGCTTCGTGGGTGCTGCGGAATCCAAGGAAGCGCTGGTCGCGGATCCGCGCGGCCTTCCCTTCATCACCGTGCGCGGCCGGCGTGGCGGCAGCGCCATGGCGGCGGCGGCGGTCAACGCGCTGGCGCTGGGCCTGGCGGAATGACGGCGCTTCCCTGGCTGACGGTCGTCGGCATCGGCGAGGACGGGCTGGACGGCCTGTCGGAGGCGGCGCTGCGCGCCATCACGGCGGCCGAGGTGCTGGTCGGGGGTGCGCGTCACCTCGCCATGGTGCCGGACGCCGGGTGCGAGCGGCTGGTCTGGCCGTCGCCCTTCGACGCCATGGTGGACGAGCTTCGGAAGCGCAAGCGCCTGCGCGTCGTCGTGCTGGCCAGCGGGGACCCGATGCTGTTCGGCGTCGTGCCGGTGCTGCTGCGCCATTTCGAGCTCTCCGAGATGACCGTCCTGCCGGGCCTCAGCGCGTTCACGCTGGCCTGCGCGCGGCTGGGCTGGGCGCGGGCCTGGGTGGAGGGGCTGACGCTGCACGGCCGGCCGGTGGACCTGCTGCACCCTGCCGTGCAGCCGGGTGCCCGCATCCTGGCGCTGAGCAGCGACGGCAGCACCCCGGCCAGGGCGGCGGCGCTGCTGCGCGCGCGCGGCTACGGCCCGAGCCGCATGGTGGTGCTGGAGCACATGGGCGGCCCGCGCGAGCGCTGCGTCGAGGCCACCGCCGACACGCTGCCGGACGGTCCTTTCGCCGACCTCAACACCATCGCCATCGAGTGCGTGGCGGCACCCGGCGCGCCGCTGCTGGCGCGCGTGCCCGGCCTGCCGGACGACGCCTTCCGCCACGACGGCCAGATCACCAAGCGCGAGCTGCGCGCCGTCACCCTGGCCGCGCTGGCCCCGGTGCCGGGGCAGACGCTGTGGGACGTCGGCGCCGGCTGCGGCTCCGTCGCCATCGAATGGCTGCGCACGCACCCGAAGTGCAACGCCGTCGCCGTCGAGCACCGCGCGGACCGTCTGGCGCTGATCGCCGACAACGCGGCGGCGCTGGGCGTGCCCAACCTGCGCGTCGTCGAGGGCCGGGCGCCGGACGCGCTCCGGGACCTGCCCGCACCGGACGCCGTGTTCGTGGGCGGCGGGCTGACCGTGCCGGGCGTGGCCGAGGCGTGCTGGGACGCGCTGCCCGCCGGTGGCCGTTTCGTCGCCAACGCCGTGACGCTGGAGGGCGAGGCGGCGCTGTTCGCGCTGCACCGGCGCCTGGGCGGCAGCCTGACGCAGGTCGCCGTCAGCCGCGCCGCCCCCGTCGGCGGCTTCACCGGCTGGCAGCCGTTGCGCCCCGTCGTCCAGTTCGCCGCCGTGAAGTCATGAGCGGGGTTCTGTACGGCGTCGGCGTCGGTCCCGGCGATCCCGACCTGATCACGCTGAAGGCGCTCAAGATCCTGCGCGCCGTACCGGTCATCGCCTATCTGGCGGCCGACGCGGCGGAGAGCCTGGCGCGCGCCATCGCCGCCCCGCACCTGCCCGGCGGGCAGACCGAGGTGGTCATCCGCGTGCCCATGCGCACCGACCCGACGCCGGGGCAGGCCGTCTACGACCGCGCGGCGGAGGAACTGGCCGCGCACCTGGAGGCCGGGCGGGACGTGGCGGTGCTGTGCGAGGGCGACCCGCTGCTCTATGGCTCCTTCAAGTACCTGCTGAACCGGCTGGCCGGGCGGGCGGAGGTGCGGGTGGTGCCGGGCGTCACCTCGCTGACCGCCGCGTCGGCCGCCGCCTTGGCGCCGCTGGCGTCCCGCAACGACGCGCTGGCGGTGCTGCCGGCTCCATTGGAGGTCGAGGTGCTGCGCGAGCGGCTGCGCGCCGCCGACGCGGCGGTGATCGTCAAGCTGGGCCGCCATCTGCCGAAGGTCCGCGCCGTCCTGGCTGAGCTGGGCCTGCTGGAGCGCGCCGTCTACGTCGAGCGCGTGTCCATGGACGGGCAGCGCATCCTTCCGCTAGCCCAGGTGGACGGGCCGGCGCCGTATTTCTCCATGATCCTGGTGCCGCGATGACCGAACCCGCCGTGATCGTCCTGACGAACCGCGGCCTGCCCACGGCGCGGCGCGTGGCTGCCGCCGTGGGCGGCGCCGTGCACGGCCTGATTGGCCGGGTGGAGGGCGCCGACGTGGCGTTCGCCGACACGGCGGAACACCTGCGCGCCCTGTTCGCCGCCGGCACGCCCATCGTCGGCGTCTGCGCCGCCGGCATCCTGGTGCGGGCGCTGGCGCCGCTGCTGGCCGACAAGCGCGCCGAGCCGCCGGTGCTGGCGGTGGCGGAGGACGGCAGCGCGGTGGTGCCGCTGCTGGGCGGCCACCACGGCGCCAACGCGCTGGCGCGCCGGTTGGCGGATGCGCTGGAGGGCGTGGCGGCGGTGACCACGGCCGGCGACCTTGCCTTCGGCGTGGCGCTGGACGACCCGCCGCCGGGCTGGCGCCTCGCCAACCCGGCCGACGCCAAGTCCTTCGCGGCGGCGCTGCTGGCCGGTGCGCCGTGCCGGCTGGACGGCGACGCGCCGTGGCTGCGCGCCAGCGCCCTGCCGTTCGCGGACGGGGCTGAGCACACGCTGCGGGTGACCGAGCGGGCCGAGGCGGGCGACGCGCGGACGCTGGTCTATCACCCGCCGGTGCTGGCCGTGGGCGTGGGGTGCGAGCGCGGGACCGACCCGGCGGAGCTGATCGACCTCGTGCAGGCCACGCTGGCCGAGGCCGGGCTGGCGGCGGGTGCGGTGGCGCTGGTCGCCTCGCTGGACCTGAAGGCGGACGAGCCGGCGGTGCACGCGGCCGCCGCCGCGCTGAACGCCCCGGCGCGCTTCTTCGACGCCGCCCGGCTGGAGCAGGAGGCGCCCCGACTTGCCAACCCGTCGGAGGTGGTGTTCCAGGAGGTCGGCTGCCACGGCGTGGCCGAGGGTGCGGCGCTGGCCGCCGCCGGGCCGGACGCGCGGCTGGTCGTGCCCAAGCGCCGCTCCAAGCGCGCCACCTGCGCCGTTGCCCTGGCGCCAGCCCCGATCGACGCGACCGAAGTGGGCCGGGCGCGCGGGCGGCTGAGCATCGTCGGCATCGGCCCCGGCACGCCCGGCTGGCGCACGCCGGAGGCGGAGCGGTGGCTGGCCAGCGCCACCGACCTCGTCGGCTACCACCTGTACCTCGATCTGCTGGGCCCGGCGGCGGCGGGCAAGCGGCGGCACGGGTACGAGCTGGGCGCGGAGACGGAGCGCTGCCGCATCGCGCTGAACCTCGCGGCCGAGGGGCACGACGTGGCGCTGGTGTCCAGCGGCGACGCCGGCATCTACGCCATGGCGACGCTGGTCTTCGAACTGATCGAGCGGGAGGGCGACGCCCACGACGCCTGGAAGCGGGTGGACGTCGCCGTCACGCCCGGCATCTCCGCGCTCCAGGCCGCCGCCGCGCGGGTGGGCGCGCCGCTGGGTCATGACTTCTGCACCATTTCCCTGTCCGACCTGCTGACCCCCTGGGCGGTTATCGAGCGGCGCATCCGCGCGGCGGCCGAGGGGGACTTCGTCGTCGCCGTCTACAACCCCGTGTCGCAGCGCCGCACCACGCAGCTGGGCGAGCTCAAGCGCGTGCTGCTGGAGCACCGGCCGGCCGACACGCCCGTGGTCCTGGCCCGCAACCTGGGGCGGGAAGGGGAGACGGCGCGTGTCATCACGCTGGGCGCGCTGTCGGCCGATCAGGTGGACATGCTGACGCTGGTGCTGGTCGGCTCGGGCGAGACGCGGCGGCTGCCGCGCGGCGACGGCGGGGTCTGGGTCTACACGCCGCGCGGCTACGCGGCCAAGCGGGGGTAAGCGCATGACCGTCCACTTCATCGGCGCCGGGCCGGGTGCGGCCGACCTCATCACCGTGCGCGGGCGCGACCTGATCGCGCGCTGCCCGGTCTGCCTCTACGCCGGCTCCCTGGTGCCGGAGGAGGTGGTGGGCTACGCCCCGGAGGGGGCGCGGGTGGTCGACACCGCACCCCTGACGCTGGACGAGATCGTTGCGGAGATGGCGGCGGCGCACGAGCAGGGCAAGGACGTGGCGCGCGTGCACTCCGGCGACCCGTCGCTGTACGGCGCCATCGCCGAGCAGATGCGGCGGCTGGCCGACCTCGGCATTCCCTACGACGTGACGCCCGGCGTGCCGTCCTTCGCGGCGGCAGCGGCGGTGCTGGCGACCGAGCTGACGCTGCCGGAGGTGGCGCAGACGGTGATCCTGACGCGCACCGCCATGAAGTCCTCCCCCATGCCCGACGGGGAGAGCCTGGAGGCGTTGGGCCGCACCGGGGCGACGCTGGCGATCCACCTGTCGGTGCGCAACCTCGATCACATCTGCGCGACGCTGTCGCCGCTGTACGGTGAGGACTGCCCGGTGGCGGTGGTCTACCGCGCCACGTGGCCGGACCAGCAGGTGATCCGGGGGACGCTGGCCGACATCCGCGCCAAGGTGCGGGCGGCCAAGCTGACGCGCACGGCGCTGGTGCTGGTGGGGCGCGTTCTGGACGCGCACGGGTTCCGCGACAGCGCCCTGTACGACCCGGCGCACGCCCACGTCCTGCGGCCGGAGCGGTCCTGACGCCCGCCTCACTCTGCGTACAGCACGGTGTCGTGGAAGATCGGGCTGTGGTGGCGCAGGCGGAAGCGGTAGTCGGGGCGGATCGCGGTGATCGCGTCCTGGACCGCCGCGAGGTCGTCGGGCTTGTGGTAGACGGCCAGCGACAGCTTCGGCTTATGGCGGCGGATGGTGTCCGCGGCACCGCGCAGGGCGGGGATCTCCGCCCCCTCGATGTCCAGCTTGATCAGGCTGACGGGGCCGAGGTCCAGGCCGTCCAGCGCGCGGACGGGCACTTCGACGCCGCCGCCTTCGCCCACGCTGCTGGCGGCGCCGCCGGCCGACAGGCGCAGGGTGGCGTCGCCGTCCCACAGGCCAAGCGGGTGGACGGTGACGCGCGGGATGTCGGCGGTGCGGCGGCGCAGGGCGTCGACGTTGGCCGGGTCCACCTCGAAGGCGTGGACGGCGCGGTAGCGGCCGGCGGTGCGCTCGTGGAAATAGACCACCGTGTCGCCGTCGAAGGCGCCGCCGTCGACCAGCGTCTCGTCCGTGCCCACGTCCAGGGCGTCGGTGAAGAAGTACATGGCCTTGTAGGGCAGGCGCCGCGGCTCGATCCAGGCGCGGTCCCAGGTGAGGCGGTGCAGCAGCAGCGACAGGTAGGTGCGGCGGCTTTCCTCGTCCGCATAGCGCTCCCACACGTCGCGGCGGTCCAGCAGCGTGGCGATCCCGGCCGGGTCGGAGAAGGCGCCGGGCGTGTCCAGCCCGGCGTGCCGCATGGCCTGGAACAGCGACAAGAGCGGCCGGCGGCCGGGTGCCCAGAGCGCCGAGAAGTGCTCCACGGCGCGATCGGCGCAGCAGCACATGACGCCCACCAGGGCCGGCTCCCGCGCCATCAGGGCGCGCAGCCCGGCGTCGTCGAGGATGGTGTGGCCGTCCCGGACGGTGCCGGCGCGGGCGTTGTCGACGATGCCGGCCACGTTCAGCCGGGCCAGCGCGTGCGCCACGAAGGGCTGGGCGATGACCGAGCCGGCGCCGATCAGCACCAGCGGGGCCGTGGACAGGTCGACGCCGCGAAGGCCCGGCGCCTCGATGGCGCGCCAGTCGCCGCCGGTGCGCGCCAGCGTGTCGAGGGCGGCGGCCAGCGCGCGCTGCAGATCTGCGACCGAATGCTCCATCGTCCCCGCCCGGATTGAACGCGCCCCGGCCGCGCGGCTACCATGCCGCACCACTCAACCCAGGGGTCCGGCGGGCATGCTGAGCGATATGAACGGGCGCATCAACCGGTTTTACTGGAAGCTCATGCAGCGCCCGGCGTTCTGCAACCCGGCGGTCATCGACGGGCTGTCGCGCGTGCTGGCGCTGGCCTGCCCGAAGAGCACCGCAGACATCGGCCCGGAGGCCGAGCGCCTCGCCGCGCAGATCCGCGAGCGCGGCTACACCGAGCCGCTGGAACTGCTGCCGCCCGAGCAGATCGACGCCATGCGCGCCTACTTCGAGGGGCAGCTCTGCCACGATCCCTGGCGTCCGCACCTGGGGCAGTTCCAGCCGCACGCCATCCCCAGCGACGAGACCAACATGGGCTGGTACACCGACCAGCAGATCATCAACGCGCCGCACATGGTCGACGCGCTGGCGCATCCGCTGGTGCTGGGCACCATCGAGCGGGTGTTCGGCTGCAAGCCGACGCTGGGCTTCCTGAACTGCTGGTGGGCCTATCCGGAGCGGGCGGGGGCCAAGGGATCGCAACGGTTCCACCGCGACTTCGACGGGCTGCGCTTCATCAAGCTGTTCATCTACCTGACCGACGTGGACGAGGACGGCGGGCCGCACGTCTACGTCGCCGACACCCACGACCGGCGGGAGCTGTACCACCCCCGCGCCATGACCGACGACGAGGTGGCGGGCACCTTCGGCCGCGACCGGTTCGTGACGCTGACCGGCCGGAAGGGCATGTGCTTCCTGGCCGACACGCGCGGCGTGCACAAGGGCCTGCTGCCGCAGAAGAGCGAGCGGCTGGCGGTTATCGCCCAGTACGCGCTGTGGCGTTCCGCCCACCAGCCGGAGCGGCCGATGCGCCCGGTGCCGCCGGGGCGGTACGATGCCTATGTGATGCGCCGCTTCCTGGAGGAGCGAATGTAACCGGATGAAACCGGATGAAACACTTTCAGGCAGGGTGTTTCACTGTTTCATCCCTGGGTGAGCGGCACGCCGGCGCCCGGATGCAACGGAATGCAACCGGATGCAACGGATTCGGGTGGGTGTTGCATTGGGGGGCTTGGTGCATTTTCGGCGGAGTCTTGCCCCCACCCTAGCCCTCCCCCGCAAGCAGGGGAGGGAACTCCGCCGCAAGCCGACAGACCCTCCCCTGCGAAGCGGGGGAGGGTGGCGAGCGTAAGCGAGCCGGGTGGGGGCACGCGTCGCAGAGAAGGCACGCACCACGCCCCATGATCGCACCCACTATGCTCCGTCGTTGGGAATATTGTCAATGCGGGCGTCCAGCCACGCCAGCGCTTCGGCCACGGTGGCGGCGCGGTCGCCCGGCGGGGGCGGGGGGCGGGAGACCAGGGTTACCGGAATCGCCAAACGCCGCGCGGCTTCAAGCTTGGCGTCGTTGCCGCCGCTGTTCTTGGCGACCAGGACAGTGATGCGGTGCGTGGTGAGCAGCGCCGCCTCATCCTCCACGCGGAAGGGGCCGCGCGCGGTCAGGACGGCGTGATTCGGCGGCAGGGGGCCGTCCGGCGGCTCGACGCTGCGGATCAGGAACCACGCGTCGGCGCGGTTGGCGAAAGGACCAAGATCCTGGCGGCCGGTGGCGAGCAGGACGCGGGCGCCGGAGGGTATGGCTGCTGCGGCGGTCGGCAGGTCGGGCACGCATGTCCAGCGGTCGCCGGGCTGCGGCTCCCACGGCGGGCGGACGAGGGCGAGGCGGGGCGTGGGGCGCAGGCGGCAGGCCTCCACGGCGTTGGCGGAGATCCGCGTGGCGAAGGGGTGCGTGGCGTCGATCAGCGCGTCGATGCCTTCGGCCACCAGATAGGCGGCAAGTCCGGCGGCACCGCCGAAGCCGCCGGTGCGCACGCGGCCGGGCAGGGCGGCGGGGGCGCGCGTGCGGCCGGCGAGCGAGGTGGTGACCTCCAGGTCCGGACGGGTGGCCAGCGCGCGGGTGAGGGCGGCCGCCTCCGTGATGCCGCCGAGGATGAGGACGCGGCGCATCAGGCGCCCGCGCGGCCGACGGGCGTGCCGGCGCGGTCGACCACCAGCACGTCGACCGTGACGGGGGCGCCGTCCAGCACGGACAGCGCGACGCGCCGCGCCTCGGCCGCCACGTGGTCGGCCAGCGGCAGGCCGATGGCCGAATCCAGCACCTGCTTGGCGGTGTTGGCGGTGCGCGCGGCGGCGACGCGGCCGGGGTCGGCGCCGCATTCCTCCAGCCGGTCGGCCAGCCAGTCGAAATCCACCTCGCTGCGGCCGGAGTGCAGGTCCATGGCGCCCTGCGCCAGCTTGGTGATCTTGGCGAAGCCGCCGGCGATGGTGAGACGCGGCAGCGGGTGGCGGCGCAGGTACTTCAGCAGACCCCCGGCGAAGTCGCCCATGTCCAGCAGCGCCTGTTCCTCCAGCGCGTGCAGGCGCTGCACGGCGGCCTCCGACGTGGAGCCGGTGCAGCCGGCGACGTGGCGCAGGCCGGCGGCGCGGGCCACGTCCACGCCGCGCTGGATGGAATGGATCCAGGCCGAGCAGGAGAAGGGCACGACCACCCCGGTGGTGCCGAGGATGGACAGGCCGCCGACGATGCCCAGGCGCGGGTTCCAGGTCCTGGCCGCCAGTTCGGCGCCGCCGGGGATGGAGATTTCCACCACCACGTCGCCGCTGCCGCCGAAGGCCGCCGCGACCTCGGCCACGGCGGCGGCGATCATGCGGCGGGGAACGGGGTTGATGGCGGGCTCGCCGGGCGGCAGGGGCAGGCCGGGTTTGGTGACGGTGCCGACGCCGGGGCCGGCGCGGAACGCCACGCCGCCGCCGGGCGGGCCGGGGCGGACGGTGGCCAGGACCAGCGCGCCGTGCGTCACGTCCGGGTCGTCGCCGGCATCCTTGATCACCCCGGCGGTCGCCGCATCACCGTCGAGCGCGGTGCGGGCCAGCGCGAAGGAGGGGCGCTCGCCGCGCGGCAGCACGATCTCCACCGGGTCGGGGAAGGCACCGGTCAGCAGGGCGGTGTAGGCGGCCTTGGCCGCCGCCGTGGCGCAGGCCCCCGTCGTCCAGCCGTGGCGGAGCGGCGTTTCCGGTTTGCTCGCTGGTTTGCCGGTCATGGTTTGGTTTATAGGTCCACCACAGGGGCTTGCCCAGCGGAGGATGTGCATGAGCGTCACGGAGATTCCCGACCCCGGCTTTTCAAATCTGGGTCTGCCCGTGTTCGAGCCGGGTTCGGTGTGGCTGGTGGGCGCCGGGCCGGGCGATCCGGGGCTGCTGACGCTGCACGCGCTGAACGCGCTGCGGCAGGCGGACGTGGTCGTCTACGACGCGCTGGTCGGCAAGGGCGTGCTGGAGCTGGCGCGCGCGGACGCCGAGCGTGAGTTCGCCGGCAAGCGCGGCGGCAAGCCGTCGCCCAAGCAGCCGGACATCTCCCGCCGGCTGGTCGAGCTGGCGCGCGAGGGCAAGCGGGTGCTGCGCCTGAAGGGCGGCGACCCGTTCGTGTTCGGCCGCGGCGGGGAGGAATGCCTGGCCCTGGCCGAGGCGGGCGTGCCGTTCCGCGTGGTGCCGGGCATCACGGCGGGCATCGGCGGCCTCGCCTACGCCGGGATCCCGGTGACGCACCGCGAGAGCGGGGAGGCGGTGACCTTCGCCACCGGCCATTCCACCACCGGCGAGGTGCCGGACGCGCTGGACTGGGCGGCGCTGGCGCGCGGCACGCACGTGCTGGTGCTGTACATGGCGCTGAAGCACATCGGCACCATCGCGCAAAAGCTGATGGACGGCGGGCGCGGGGCCGACGAGCCGGTGGCGGTGGTGAACAACGCCACCCTGCCGGAGCAGACGGTGCTGGTCACCACGCTGGGCCGCGCGGCCGAGGACGTGGCGGCCAGCGGGATCGAGCCGCCGGCCCTGATCGTCGTCGGGCCGGTGGTGAACCTGCACGCCGTGCTGGGCGGGCGGTGACGCCCCGAATGACGCCCGGACTGATTATTGCCGCGCCGGCTTCGGGCAGCGGCAAGACGGTGGTGACGCTGGGGCTGTTGCGGGCGCTGCGCGCGGCGGGTGTGGCGGTGGCGTCGTGCAAGGTGGGGCCGGACTACATCGATCCGCGCTTTCATGAGGTGGCGAGCGGCCGGCCGTGCCGCAACCTGGACCCCTGGGCGATGCGCCCGGCGACGCTGACGCGGCTGGCCTTGCTGGCGGGCGAGGGGGCGGAGCTGCTGGTCGTCGAAGGCGTCATGGGGCTGTTCGACGGGGCAGCGGACGGCAGCGGGTCCACGGCGGACCTTGCGGCGCTGGCCGGCTGGCCGGTGGTGCTGGTGCTGGACGTGGGGCGGCAGGGGCCGTCGGCGGCGGCGGTGCTGCACGGGTTCCGCAGCTTCCGCGCCGACGTGGAGGTGGCGGGCGTCATCCTGAACCGGGTGGGCAGCGCGTCGCACGAGGCGCAGATCTGCAACGCCATGACGTCGCTGGGGGCGCCGGTGCTGGGCGTGGTGCGGCGCGACGCGGCGCTGGACCTGCCGCACCGCCACCTGGGGCTGGTGCAGGCGGAGGAGCACGCGGAACTGGACGGGTTCCTGGCGCGCGCCGGGGCGGTGCTGCGCGCGTCGGTGGATCTGGAGGCGTTGCGGGCGCTGGCGCGGCCGGGGCGGCTGGGCGAGGGCGGCGGGGCCCCCCTGCCGCCGCCGGGGCAGCGGATCGCGGTGGCGCGGGACGCGGCGTTCGCCTTCGCCTACCCGCACCTGCTGGAGGGCTGGCGCCAGTGGGGGGCGGAGCTGCTGCCCTTCTCGCCGCTGGCCGACGAGGGGCCGGACGCGGGCGCCGACGCGGTGTTCCTGCCCGGCGGCTATCCGGAGCTGCACGCCGGCCGGCTGGCGGCGAACGGGCGCTTCCTGGCGGGGTTGCGCGCGGCGGCGGCGCGCGGGGCGACGGTGTATGGCGAGTGCGGCGGCTATATGACGCTGGGCGAGACGCTGGTGGATGGGGACGGCATGGTGCATGCTATGGCCGGGCTGCTGCCGGTCGCCACGTCGTTCGCGCAGCGGCGGCTGCACCTGGGCTACCGCCGGGCGGTGACGCTGGCCGACGGGCCGTGGGGGCCGCGCGGCACGGTTCTGCGCGGGCACGAGTTCCACTACGCCAGCACCACCGCGGCGGACGCCGGGGCGCCGCTGTTCCAGGCATGGGACGCGCGCGGAACGGATCTGGGCGCGATGGGCAGCCGTCGGGGGACGGTCTGCGGATCTTTTCTTCACGTGGTCGACGCGGCGGGATGAAAGTCGCCGTCCGCGTGTTCATTTCCTAGGAAACACTCTGCGTGGGAGGATGCCGATGTCGACGTCGATGTCGGGGCGGATGCGGGTACTGCCGGCCCTGTTGCTGCTTGGCCTGGGGGCCTGCGCGGAGCTGGAGGGCTATGGGTACGAGTACGACGATTACGGCTACCAGCCCGGCTACAGCTATGGCTATCCCACGTACGGGAGCCCAAGCTATGGCAGCCCAGGCTATGGGAGCTATGGCGGCTATTACAGCTATTCGCCGCCGGTGATCATCGAGGGGCGGCCCCGTTACCGCCATTACGACCGGGATTGGGACCGCAGTTGGGACCGCGACCGGCACCGTGATCGCGACCGCGAGCGGACCCGGTATGACGAGCCGCGCCGGCCCGATCCGCCGCGGCCGGAACTCGGCACGCAGATGCGCGAGCCGATGCGCAACCTGGGCGGCGGCGGCGACATGGGCAGCACGATCGGCGGCCAGCTCAGCCAAGTGCGGCCGACGCGGCCGTCCTCGCCGCCGCCCTCGCCCCCGCCGAGCGTGTCCTCTCCGCCGCCGGCCCCGGCTCCGGCGCCGTCGCGCACCTTCGACCAGTCCGCGCGCGAGCGGCAGGGCGGCGGTGGCGGCGGCATGGGGTCGGCGCTGCAGGGCATGATGGGGCGGTGACGTCGATTACGGACGACGTTGGGTTTTCGCTGCGCTCAACCCAACCTACGGCCGCGTGCACGTTCGGGTAGGTTGGGTTGAGCGTCAGCGAAAGCCCAACGGCAGAGGCCCGCGTCAGCTGTACCAGATCTGGAACATCAGGCGGTCGCGCTGGGTTGGGGCGATGGCCTTGTGGTAGCAGGAGGTGTCTTCCAGGAAACCGGTGCCGGCCGGCGCCTCGATGACCATCACGCGGTCGCGGCCGAAGCGGGCGAACACCTCCTCCTCGCGGGCGTTGGCGGAGCCCAGCAGCATGCGCGCCGGCTTGCCGGTGTGCGAGCCGCAGAGCAGCGCGTGCGGGCCCGCACCCTGGTCGACGTCCGACAGGTAGAAGCAGGCGGAGATGAAGTTGTAGTCGTGCACGTCGAAGTGCCAGTCGATGGTCTGGCCGCGGCGCCGCCGCTCGTCGTCCGACACGCCGGACGCGAAGCTCCAGAACACGCGCGGCAGCATGCGCCGCACGCGGTAGCCGAGGAAGCGGCTGGCCGCCTCCAGCAGCACCGGGTCCTCGCACACGCGGCGCACGGCGTCGCAGCGCAGGGGATCGTCGATCAGGCCGTGCACCAGCGGCGTGCCGTCGGCCAGCCGCCCGTTGACCACGTCGCCGCGGCGGAAGGTCTGCTCCCGCCCGCGCTCGCGGCACTCGGCGGTGTCGGCGAAGGCCTGGATCTCGGCCAGCACGTCGGGGGGCAGGTCGAAGCCGAAGGAGACGGAATCCCGCCGGATCTCGGCCACGGCATCGTCGACGGAGATGCGCGGGAAGAGCGTGGGATGCGCGGCCGGGGCCACGCCGCCGTATTTGTCCTGAACGAGCGCGCAGAGATAGCTGTAACCGCGGCGCACCGTTTCGAACCGGCCGAGGGCATAGTAGAGGTCACCGGCGAACAGGCGATGCGCAATGGTTGCGACGTTCATGGGGGAGCACCCTCGGTGGGTGAATTGTTGCGTCTCCGTTTTATTGAAATTTCCCAGAACGGGCGATGGAGATTCCGGATGAAGCGGGAACACGGCCGGGGAGGGCGTGGAATTACCACCCCGGCCGAGGCGTCGCGAATCGCCCGGAATCCCGGCTTTCAGAATTCAATTCCGGCCTGCGCCTTGACGCCGTCCCGGAAGGGGTGCTTCACCAGCGTCATCTCGGTGACCAGGTCGGCGGCCTCGATCAGCTCGTCCGCCGCGTTGCGGCCGGTGACGATGACGTGGGTGTCGGCGGGGCGGTTGCGCAGCCCCTCCAGCACCTCCTCCAGCGGCAGGTAGCCGTAGCGCAGCACGATGTTCAGCTCGTCCAGCAGGACCATGCGGACGTCGGGGTCGTCGATCAGGCGCTTTGCCGCCTCCCACGCGGCGCGGGCGGACGCGATGTCGCGCTCGCGGTCCTGGGTTTCCCAGGTGAAGCCCTCGCCCAGCGCGTGGAACTCGACGAGGTCGGGGAAGCGCTCCAGCACCGTGCGCTCCCCGGTTGCCCACTTGCCCTTGACGAACTGGACGACGCCCGTGCGCATGCCGTGGCCGACGGCGCGCATCACCATGCCGAAGGCGGAGGTCGACTTGCCCTTGCCCTTGCCGGTGTGGACGATCAGCAGGCCCTTCTCGATGGTCTTGCCGGCCAGCATGCGGTCGCGCGCCGCCTTCTTCTTGGCCATCTTCTCGGCGTGGCGGGCGTTGACCTCTTCGCCGTCTTCGTTGATTTCCTCGGTCATTCCTCTTCCCCTCCTTGTCCGCTGATTTCCCTCAGCGTGATGTGGGCGGCGTTGGCGCGCGGGCGCCACAGGCCGCGGTCGAGCGCCTCCAGCAGGCGTTCGGCCATTTCCTTGAGTGCGGCCGGGTTGGCGTACTCCATGAAGGCGCGCACCTCGTCGTCCATGACATAGGCGTCGAACACCGCGTCGAAATGGTGGTCGCCGACGCAGCGCGCGGTGGCGGCGAAGGCGAACAGGTAGTCGACCGTGGCGGCCAGCTCGAACGCGCCCTTGTAGCCGTGCCGCATGGCGCCGCGGATCCACTTCGGGTTCACCACGCGGGCGCGGACGACGCGGGCGATCTCCTCCTTCAAGGTGCGGACGCGCGGGGATTCGGGGCGGGAGTGGTCGGCGTGGAAGACCTCCGGCTGCTGGCCGGAGAGGACGCGCACGGCCGCCGTGATGCCGCCCTCGAACTGGTAGTAGTCGTCGCTGTCCAGGAGGTCGTGCTCCCGGTTGTCCTGGTTGTGCAGGACCAGTTCGACCGACGACAGGCGCTCGGCGAACTGGGCGCGGGCGGGGGCGCCGTGGGCGCCGGCGCCGTAGGCGTAGCCGCCCCAGGCGAGGTAGGCGTCGGCGAGGTCCTTGTCCGTCTCCCAGCCGCGCTGGTCGATCAGCGCCTGCAGGCCTGCCCCGTAGGCGCCGGGCATGGAGCCGAAGACGCGGTAGCCGGCGCGTTGCGCGGCCTCCTCGGGCGGCACGCCGGCCGCCTCCAGCCGGGCGCGGTCGGCGCGCACGCGCCCGGCCAGGGGGTTCACCTCGTCGGGCTCGTCCAGCGCGGCGACGGCGCGGGCGGCGGCGTCCACGAGGTCGATCTGGGCCGGGAAGGCGTCGCGGAAGAAGCCGGAGACGCGCAGCGTCACGTCGACGCGCGGGCGGTCCAGCACGCCGGGGGGCATGATCTCGAACCCGGTGACGCGGCCGGTGCCGGTGTCCCACGTCGGGCGCACGCCCATCAGCGCCAGCGCCTGCGCGATGTCGTCGCCGCCCGTGCGCATGTTGGCGGTGCCCCAGGCGGAGAGCGCCAGCGTGCGCGGCCAGTCGCCGTGTTCCTGCATGTAGCGCTCGACCACCCGCATGGCGGAGGCCCAGCCGAGCTGCCACGCGGCCGGGGTGGGCACGGCGCGGGTGTCGACGGAGTAGAAGTTGCGCCCCGTCGGCAGCACCTCCGGCCGGCCGCGCGTCGGGGCGCCGGACGGGCCGGGCGGCACGAAGCGGCCGTCGAGGCCGCGCAGCAGCCCGTCGATCTCGGTCCCGCCGCAGGCGGCGACGGTGGGGCGCAGGTGGTCCGTGATCCACGACAGGACGGCGGCGGTGCGCGTCCAGGCCGGGTCGGCTGCCGTGTCGCCGGAGACGAGGCGCAGGGCCAGCTGCTCCAGACGCTCCACCGTGTCGCCGGCGGTGCGCCACGGGTCGGGGCCGGCCAGGGCGGCCGGGCGCGGGCCGGTCCAGGGGGCGGCCATGTCGGTGTCGAGCGGGTCGAAGCCGGTCAGCGCGAGGTCGGAAGCCAGGGCGCGGATGAGGGAGGCGTCGGCGCCGTCGCCCTTGCCGCGCGGCAGGCGGGCGAGCGCCACCAGGAGGTTGTCCAGCAGGGCGCCGTCGGGCGAGCGGCCGAAGATGTGCAGGCCGTCGCGGATCTGCAGCTCCTTCAGTTCGCACAGGTGGCGATCGAGCTTGCCGAGGGCTTCCTGCGGGTCGTCCTGGGGGGCGACGCCGCAGTCGGCGGCGATGCCGGTGCTGGCGGAAAGGTCGAGGATGCGCGAGCGCAGCTCCGGGATGCGGCGGGGGTCGAGGGAGGCGGCCTCGTAATACTCGTCCACCAGCATTTCCAGCTCGCGCAGGGGGCCGTAGCTCTCGGCGCGGGTCAGCGGCGGGGTGAGGTGGTCGAGGATGACGGCGGACGCGCGGCGCTTGGCCTGCGTGCCCTCGCCGGGGTCGTTGACGATGAACGGGTAGAGGTGGGGCAGGGGGCCGAGTGCGGCTTCCGGGAAGCAGGAATCGGAGAGGGCAAGGGCTTTGCCGGGCAGCCATTCGAGGTTGCCGTGCTTGCCGAAGTGGATGACGGCATGCGCGCCGAAGCGGTGGCGCAGCCACGCGTAGAAGGCGAGGTAGGAATGCGGCGGCACCAGCGCCGGGTCGTGGTAGCTGCCCGCCGGGTCGAGGTTGTAGCCGCGCGCCGGCTGGATGGCGACGGCGACGTTGCCGAAGCGGAGCGCGGGGAGGCGGAAGGCGCGGGTGGTGGGGACCGTTGCCCCCTTCCTAACCACAGCCGCCCGCAAGTCGGGCGGCTGCGTTCCGCCTACGGTCGCCTTCGGCGCCCGTCCGGCTTCGCCGTCGGCTCCACGCCCCCGCTTCGCGGTGGAGGGAACTCCGCCGTCGGCCGACAAACCCTCCACCTCGCAGAGGGGGAGGGTGGCCGCGTCAGCGGCCGGGAGGGGGCAACACTCCGCCACGAACGGATCGTCCTCCGGCTCCCCCCACCTCTCCATGACCGCGCTGCGCACCGCGTCCGGCAGCGCGTCGAAAAAGTCCCGGTAGCCGTCCAGGCTCAGCGTCTCGCGCACCTCGCGCGCGTCGAGCGCGGTCACGTCGTTGGTGACGCCGGCCTGCAGGGCGGCCATCAGCGCGGCGGCGTCGGCGGGGGCGCCGTCCAGCGCGTAGCCGGCGGCGCGCATGGCGGCCAGCGCCTCCACCACGCCGGCCGGCGTGTCGAGGCCGACGCCGTTGGCGAGGCGGCCGTCGCGGTTGGGGTAGTTGGCCAGCACGATGCCGACGCGGCGCCCGGCCGGCGGGGTGCGGCGCAGGCGCGCCCAGGCGGACGCCAGTCGCGCGGTGAAGGCGACGCGGTCGGGGACGGGGCGGTAGTCGAGGATCCAGCTCTGCGTCGGTTCGTGGCGGCGGGCCTCGGCCTTGAAGCTGACGGCGCGGGCGAGGATGCGGCCGTCCACCTCCGGCAACGCTACGTTCATGGCGATGTCGCGCGCCGACAGGCCGGCGGAGCCGGACCGCCATGCGTCCTCGCCGCCGCCGGAGAAGACCACCTGCAGGACCGGGCAGTCGGCCTCGTCGAACGGGGTGGGCGTGCGTTGGGCGCCGGGCTGCGACACGGCGAAGGAGGTCGCGTTGAGGATCACGTCCGGCCGCGCGGCGCCCAGCAGTTCGGCGACGACGGCCGCGGCGGCCCCCTCCTTCAGGCTGCTGGTGTGGACGGGCAGCGGGTTGAGGCCCTGCGCGCGCAGTTCGTCCACCAGCGCGTCGATCACCGCCACGTTCCCGGCCTGCACCAGCGCGCGGTAGAAGACCAGGGCGGCGACGGGGGCGCCGTCCGTCCAGCGGCGGCGCAGTGTGTCCAGGTCCGGCCGCGGTTCGCCGGGCCAGTAGAGGCCGGCGCGCAGGAGCGGCATGGGTTCCCGCCATGCGACGTCGTATCCGACTAGGCTGCCGGCGTAGCGCAGCAGCTCCACCGCGTTGTCGATGCCGCCGTGCACGCCGTACTGCCAGAGCCGGTGCGCGGCATCGGCGGGGACGGTGCAGCGGCGCACCAGTTCGGCGTCCGGCTGGTCGTCGCCGGGCAGGACGGCCAGGGGGATGTTGTGGCGGCGGCAGGTGTCGGCGATCTGTTCGAGGCCATAGGGCCAGTAGCGCTCCCCGCCCAGCAGGCGGAGGATCACGAGGCGCGCGTGCGCCACCGTGTTCTCGGCGTAGACGTCCACCGACAGGTTGTGGCCGAGCTGCAGGATGTTGGCGAGGCGCAGCGTGGGCGCCTCGTCGCCCAGCCGGTCGCGGGCGGCGGCGAGGCAGGCCAGTTCGCTGTCGGCGGACGACAGGAAGACGATGTCGGCCGGCGTCTGGCCGAGGTCGACGGCCTCGCCGCCGTCGCCCAGGCTGCCGGGCTGCGCGGCCAGGAGGTGCATCAGGGCCCCTCGCTCGGGTCAAAAAGAATAGGGGGGACACGAAGAAAAGAGGGGACACGGATGGACACGAATGCCCGCTGCGCGGGCGCACGGATGGACACGGATGAAGAGAGATGACTATCCGTGTTCATCCGTGGAACATCCGTGTGCATCCGTGTCTCACAACCGTTTGCCGGATCAGCCGCCATCACGGCATCCCGCTTTTATCCGGCCAGGGCCGCCGCGATGGCGTCGCGGTCCAGGCCGCGCTGGCCGATCACCACCAGCCGCGTCCCGCGCGCCTCGCCGGGCTTCCACGGGCGGTCGTAATAGCCCTGGATGCGGTCGCCGACACCCTGGATCACGTGCCGCATCGCCTTGCCGGCCACGTCGAGGAAGCCCTTGACGCGCAGGATGTCGTGCGCGGCGGCGGTGGCGCGGATGCGCGCCTCCAGCTCGGCCGGGTCGGCGATGGCGGGGAGGGTCACGACGAAGCTCTCGAACTCGTCATGGTCGTGGTCGTCGCCCTCCTCCTCGTGGTGGGAGCGGCGGGAGTCGAGGTCGTCCTCGGCCGCGGCACCCAGGCCCAGCAGCACGTCGGGGGCGACGGCGCCCTGGGTGGAGACGACGGTCTTGACGGCGGGGCGCAGGTGCTCCGCCACCTCGGCGCGGACGCGGGCGAGGGTGGCCTCGTCCACGCGGTCGGCCTTGTTGAGGACGACCATGTCGGCGGACAGGATCTGCTCCTCGAACAGCTCCTCCAGCGGGCTGTCGTGGTCCAGGCTGGGGTCGGCCTGCCGCTGGGCGGCGAGGGCTTCCATATCCGGGGCGAAGCGGCCGGCGGCCACGGCTTCCGAATCGATCACGGCGATCACGCCGTCGACGGTGACGCGGGTGCGCACCTCCGGCCAGTTGAAGGCCTTCACCAGCGGCTTGGGCAGGGCAAGGCCGCTCGTCTCGATCACGATGTGGTCGGGGCGGTCGGGGCGGGCCAGCAGGGCGGTGATGGTGGGCAGGAAGTCGTCGGCGACGGTGCAGCAGATGCAGCCGTTCGTCAGCTCGACGATGTCCTCCTCCCGGCAGTTCTCGACGCCGCAGCCGGCCAGCAGCTCGCGGTCGACGCCGAGGTCGCCGAACTCGTTGATCACCAGGGCCAGCCGCCGGCCGCCCGCGTTCGCCAGCAGGTGGCGGATCAGGCTGGTCTTCCCGGCGCCGAGGAAGCCCGTGATGATGGTGGCGGGGATCTTGCTCACGGCCAATGGCTCCCGAGGGTCTGCAGGGGGGACCGTTATAGAGGGGCCGCGTCAGCGGAGGAAGAACAGAACCGACATGACGAGGCCGACGGCGACGATGCCCGGCCTCAGTTTCGATGGGGGGATTCGCCGCGCCAGCCGCGCCCCGGCGTAGCCGCCGGCGATGGTGCCGGCCATCATCAGCACCGCCTCCGTCCAGTGCACCGCCCCGCCGGCCGCGTAGGCGGCCACGGCGATGGCGGTGAGAACGGCGGACAGCAGGTTCTTCAGCCCGTTGGCGGCGTTCAGGCTGGACAGGCCGAACAGGCTGAGGTGCGCCAGCAGCAGGATGCCCAGGCCGCCGTTGAAGTAGCCGCCGTAGACGGACACGGCGAACAGGCCGCCCAGCATGGCGCCCTTGCCGTGGATGCCCTGGCGTTTCAGCCACGCCGACAGGCGGGCGCCGAAGGCGAACAGCACGGTGGCGAACAGCAGCAGCCACGGCACGATCACCCTGAACGCCGCGTCGGAGGTGATGAGCAGCAGCCCGGCGCCGATCAGGCCGCCCAACAGGCTGACCGCCGACAGCCAGACGAGGCCGACGCCGTCCACCGGCTCCAGGTCGTGGCGGAAGCCGTAGGCGCCGCTCATGTAGCCGGGCAGCAGCGCCACGGTGCCGGTGGCGTTGGCGGCGACCGGCGGCACGCCGGAGAAGATCAGCGCCGGCAAGGTGAGGAAGCTGCCGCCGCCGGCCATGGCGTTCATGGCGCCGGCCAGGAAGGCGGCGCCGAGCAGGACGGCGAGCATGGAGACATCAGGCATGATGGACGGGGCCGGGGAAGCGGGTGGGCGGGAGTGCCCAACCTTTAGCCATTCGCCGGCCATGTCAACAGGGCGCGTCGGAATGCCAGGGCAATCGGTTGAGCGGATAAGCGCCAGCGCTGCTGATGTTTTTTAAACACGAAGCAACAAAGAGTTCAAAGAGTCACGAAGAGGCGTCGGCCAGGCCGCTGGCAATCCGTCAAGCCAAGGCTTCTTCGTGACTCTTTTGAACCTTTGTTGCTTCGTGTTTCACCGCAGCCCGGCACAACGGCCGCGTTCGGAAGGGCCAAGCCGCTTTCAAGCGATTGCCCGGCCGGGTCGGGAACGGTCACCGGTCGGCGTATTGCGCGATGCCGTTGCCGAGGGACCAGTTCTCCTTCGCGACCTCGACGAGGCTCACGAACACGTCCTCCGGCCGGATGCCGGGGTTGTCGCCGAGCAGTTCCGCGATCCGCCGGTACAGCGCCTTCTTCTGTTCCACGGTGCGGGTGTTGTTCGCGGTGATCTGGATGAACACGAGGTCGTCGCTGCGGGCGACGCCGAGGTAAGACGCGCCGTAGCGGAAGCTGGCGGGGTCATGCTCCGTGATGGCCATGAACTGGTCGTCTTCCGGCACGTCGAACGTTTCGCGCATCGCGCGGTACAGGCCATCGAAGATCGCCTGACGGTAAGCTTCCGGCTTTCCGGCGCGCATTGAGATGTGGAGGAGCGGCATGGGGGATCCTTTCCGTTTCGTCCCGATTCAACGTTACCCGCCGCCCTGTCATTTTGGTATGCTATGAATATTGATATCAAAGATAAGGCTTGGAAATGATGGAGCGCCCGCTCGACCTGGATGCCGTGCAGGCCTTCGTCCGCATCGCCGAGCTTGGCAGCTTCACGCGCGCGGCCGAGGCCATGCGGACGACGCAGGCCGCGGTCAGCCTGAAGCTGAAGCGGCTCGAAGACAGGCTCGGCTGCCGGCTGGTCGAGCGCACACCCCGATACGTGCAGCTTTCGGCGCGGGGGACGGCCTTCCTCGATCACGCCCGCGAACTCCTGGAGGCGCACGACCGGGCGCTCGCCGTGTTTGCCGGCGCCCGGCAGCGCCTGACCATCGGCATCAGCGACCATGTCGCCGGGCCGGAGCTGCCCGCGCTGATCGCGCGCATGAACGCGCAGGATCCGCAGCTGCTGGTCGAGATCCGGATCGGGTCGTCGGGCGACCTGCTGCAAAGCTTCGACCGGCGGGAACTCGACACGGTGATCGTCCGCCTGCACGCCGGGCGGAGCGACGGGGAGCTTCTCACGGAAGAGAAATTCGGCTGGTTCGCGGCGCCGAGCTGGCAGCATCGGGCGGGCGAGCCCCTGCCGGTCGCCACGCTGGCCGAGCCGTGCGGCGTGCGGGTGATGTCCAGCCAGCTTCTCGATGCGGCGGGCGTGCCCTGGACGGAAATCTTCGTGGGCGGCGGCGTCACGGCGGTTGCCGCGGCCGTCATGGCCGGGCTCGGCGTCGCCGCGCTGGCGCCGCGCATGCTGCCGTTCGGCGCGGTCGACGTCGGCCCCCGGCTCGGGCTGCCCGATTTGCCGCGCCTGCCGGTCCTGCTTCACACGCGGGTCAGGGATGGCCGGCCGCGCGACGCGCTGGCCGCGCTGTCGGCCGCCTTCCGGAGCGCGGTGTCGAGCGGACGCGTGCGTTGATTGCCATGCCGCGCTTGCGCTATGAGGGGCGCGTTCGAAACGGAGGCCCGATTCCCATGACCGATTGCCCTTGCGGCTCCGGCAAGACGCTGGACACCTGCTGCGGCCCGTACCTCGCCGGCGGCACCGTCGCGCCGACGGCGGAGGCGCTGATGCGCTCGCGCTATTCGGCGTTCGTCGTCGGCAACATCGACTACCTGCACGACACGCTGCTGCCGGAGACGCGCGACGACTTCGACCGCAAGAGCGTCACCGAATGGTCGCAGACGGCGGAGTGGCTGGGCCTGCAGGTGAAGTCGACCGAGGCCGGCGGCGAGGGCGACGAGGAGGGCTATGTCGAGTTCGTCGCCCGCTTCAAGCTGAACGGGCAGGAGGCCGTGCACCACGAGACCGGCCACTTCAGCAAGCGCGACGGCCGCTGGTGGTACGTGGACGGCGCCCTGGGGCCGCGCCCGCGCCACGCCGCGAAGGTCGGCCGCAACGACCCGTGCCCGTGCGGCAGCGGCAAGAAGTACAAGAAGTGCCACGGCGCGGCGGCGTAACGACGTTGGGTTTTCGCTGCGCTCAACCCAACCTACGGCCAAGTCGTAGGTTGGGTTGAGGCGCCAGCCGCAAAACCCAACGTCAGGGGCTTACCAGCCCGGAACGACGGCGCCCTTGAACTTGTCCAGGACGAACTGCTTCACCTCCGGCGTGTGGTAGGACGACACCAGGGTCTTCACCCAGGGCTTGTCCTTGTCGGCCGCGCGGACGGCGATGATGTTGGTGTAGGGCGAGTCGGCGCTTTCCTTGGCGATCGTGTCCTTGGCGGGGTCGAGGCCGGATTCCAGCGCGTAGTTGGTGTTGACCGCCGCCGCGTCCACGTCGTCCAGCGAGCGCGGCAGCTGCGCCGCGTCGAGTTCGAGGATCTGCAGCTTCCTCGGGTTCTCCTTGATGTCGACCGGCGAGGCCTTCAGCCCGGCGCCGTCGCGCAGCTTGATCAGGCCGTTGGCCTGGAGCAGCAGCAAGGCGCGGCCGCCGTTGGTCGGGTCGTTCGGCACGGCGATCTTGGCGCCGTCCTTCAGGTCGGCCAGGGACTTCACCTTCTTCGAATAGATGCCCATCGGGAAGACCACCGTCTTGCCGACGTTGACGATCTGGTAGCCGCGGTCCTTCACCTGGTTGTCCAGGTAGGGCTCGTGCTGGAAGGAGTTGGCCTGCAGGTCGCCGGCCGACAGCGCCTGGTTGGGGATCACGTAGTCGGTGAACTCGATGATCTGGATGTCGAGGCCTTGGCGGGCGGCGATCGGCTTCACCTGCTCCAGGATCTGGGCGTGCGGGCCGGCGCTGACGCCGACCTTGATGGTCTCGGCCGACGCCCCAAAGGAGAATATAGGGGCGGCGAGCGTCAGGGCGGCGGCGCCGATCAGGGCGCCGAACAGGCGGGAACGGGTCATGTCTCTGGTCTCCTTGTAGGCCGGCGTTGGGTTTTCGCTGCGCTCAACCCAACCTACGGATTACGGGTAGGTTGGGTTGAGGCTCAGCCGAAAACCCAACGGCAGCGGCGTTTCAGGTCTTCAGGTTGCGCTTGTTGAAGCGGCGGGCGAGCGCGTCGCCGGCCGATTGGACGATCTGCACCAGCACCACCAGGATCACCACCACGGCCAGCATCACCTCCGGCAGGAAGCGCTGGTAGCCGTAGCGGATGCCCAGGTCGCCCAGGCCGCCGCCGCCCACCGCACCCACCATGGCCGAGTAGCCGATCAGGCTGACCGCGGCCAGCGTGAGGCCCAGCGCGATGCCGGACATGGCTTCGGGCAGCAGGACCTTGGCTATGATCTGGAAGGGGGTGGCGCCCATGGCCTGCGCCGCCTCGATCAGGCCGCGATCGACCTCGCGCACGGAGCCCTCGACGATGCGGGCGATGAAGGGGATGGCGGCCACGGTCAGCGGCACGATGGCCGCCGCGGTGCCGATGGAGGTGCCGGCGACCAGCCGCGTGAACGGGATGATCGCCACCACCAGGATGATGAAGGGGGTGGAGCGGGTGACGTTCACCACCGCCCCGGCGATGCGGTTGAAGGTGAGGTTCTGCAAAAGCTCCCCCCGCCCGGTCACCGCCAGCAGGACGCCCAGGGGCAGGCCGATCAGCGTGCCCAGCACGCCCGACACCGCCACCATGTGCAGCGTGTCGAGCGTCGCCTTAAACAGCAACGCGATGATTTCCGGAGACAACATGGCCAAGCACCTCGACGCCGAGATTGTTCACTTTGAGCAGGCTGACGGCGGCCTCGATGGAGGTTTCGGGGCCGACGACCTCGACCACCAGCGTGCCGAAGGGGGCGCCCTGGATCTCGTCGATCTGGCCGTGCCAGATGTTGAGGTCGATGTTGAACTTCCGGCTCAGCAGGCTGATGACGGGGGAGGTCGCGCGCTCGCCCGTGAAGGTGATGCGCAGCACCGGGTTGCTGCCGGCCACGGGCTCATGCGACAGGCGCTCCTTCAGGCTGTCGGGCATGCCGCGGTTGATGACCGGGTCGACGAAGCTGCGCGTCACCGCGTGTTTGGGGTGCGCGAAGATGTCGAAGACCGGCCCCGTCTCGATCAGCCGGCCGCCGTCCAGGACGGCCACCTTGTGGCAGATTTCCTTGATCACGGCGATCTCGTGCGTGATCAGCAGGATGGTCAGGCCGAGGCGCCGGTTGATGTCGCCCAGCAGGTGCAGGATCTGCGTGGTGGTCTCCGGATCCAGCGCCGAGGTGGCCTCGTCCGACAAAAGCACCTTGGGCTTGGAGGCCAGCGCGCGGGCGATGCCGACGCGCTGCTTCTGGCCGCCCGACAGCTCGGCCGGGTAGCGGTCGCGCTTGTCGGCCAGCCCGACGAGGTCGAGCAGCGGTTCGACCTCCGCGCGGATGCGGGCCTTGGGCACGCCGGCCAGCTCCAGCGGCAGCGCCACGTTGCCGTAGACGGTGCGGGACGAGAGCAGGTTGAAGTGCTGGAAGATCATGCCGATCTGGTGGCGCGCGGCGCGCAGCTCGGCGGGCTTCAGCGCCGTCATGTCGACGCCGTCCACCAGCACCCGGCCGGACGTCGGCGTCTCCAGCCGGTTCACGGTGCGCAGCAGCGTGCTCTTGCCCGCACCGGAGCGGCCGATGATGCCGAAGACCTCCCCGCGCTCGACGGAGAAGGAGATGTCGGCGATGGCCGGCACCGGCGCGCCCGTTCCGCGCGCCGGGTAGACCTTGCCGATCGTGTCGAAGACGATCATGAACGACTCACCACGTCGGAACGATGGTCCCGTCGAAGCGCGTCAGGATGAACTGGCGCACCTCGGGGGAGCGGTAAAGCTCGATGAAGCGCTTGATGGCCGGGTCGTTCGCGCGGTCCTTGCGCACGGCCCAGACCAGGTGCCACTTCGACTGGTCATCCTCCAACAGCAGCGACGCCTTGGGGTTCAGCCCGGCCAGCACCGCGTAGTTCAGCGTGATGACCGACGCGTCCACGTCGTCCAGCGAGCGGGGAAGCTGCGCGGCGTCGAGTTCGACGAACTTCACCTTCTTCGGGTTGGCGGCGATGTCGGCGAGGCTGGCGGTGGCGCCGGCACCGTCCTTCAGCGCGATCACGCCGGCCTTGGCGAGCAGGGCCAGGGCGCGGGCGCCGTTGGTCGGGTCGTTGGGGATGGAGATGGTGGCGCCCGGCTTCAGATCGTCGAGCGTCTTCACCGTCTTGGCGTAGACGCCCATGGGCACGACGATGCTCTTGGCGACCGGGACGATGTCGTAGCCGCGCTGCTTGATCTGGTTGTCCAGGAAGGGCTGGTGCTGGAAGTTGTTGGCGTCGATGTCGCCGGCCTGGAGGGCGGCGTTGGGCATGTTCCAGTCGGTGAACTCGATCACCTTGGCCTCCAGGCCCTCCTTGGCGGCGATCTTGGCGGTGAACTCCAGGATCTCGCCGTAGGGGCCGGCGGACACGCCGAGCTTCAGCGCGTCGGCGGCGGCGGAATTGGCGAGCAGGCCAATGCTCAGCAGCGCGGAGGCGAACAGGGTCTTCATGGGTGCGGGTCCTTTTTTCGTTCTTCGTTCAGCTTTGCGTTCAGCGGCGGTGACGCTTGGAGAGCGTGGTGTAGAGGTGCTGGGCCGCGCGCTCGGCCTGTCCGACGTGGCGGAAGGTGCGGCGGTCGAGGTCCTTGAAGGCCCAGTCGGAGGCGAAGAAGGTGAAGCCGCGGTGCTCGGCGACGACGATGCCGGCGGTGTGGCCGTGGACTTCGATGGCGTAGGCTTGGCTGCTCATGACGAAAGCTCCCCTCGCGCGCCCGGTTGTGGTGCGGGCGCGGACTCTGCGTGCGATGGTCTTTGGGAAAGGGCGCGGCGTCAGGCCGCGCGGCGCGGCATCAACAGCCGCGGCGACACATCGAGGCCCGCATTCGGCGTTCGAACGCCAGGGCGGGCGGCAGGGCGGGGGAGGCGTGGATCGGATCGGTGTTCATGTCCGGTCACTCCTTCATCAGGTCCACGACCGGCATCGTGGCGCTTTAGCGTTTGGTGACGCGGCGCAAGCTGCATGGTCAAAAGCCGCGGGCCGCCCACGGCGGGCGTCCGGAGGTATGTCTACTTTGGGTGTAGGGTTCGTGTCAATGGCAAAACGCACATGCGGAATGTGCAATTCTGTATTTCACATATTTGTTCTGTTTTGCGTGATCATCTCCGCCACCACGCGGTACCAGCGCAGCTTCTCCTCGAAGGGCAGGCGGGCGAGGCCGCTGGGGGAGGGGAGGACGACGTCGATGGCGTCTCCGAACAGGCTGTCCGGCTGCGCGCCCCAGTCGGCGCGGTCGCGGCCGGAGGCGGGAAGGTACACGCCCTTGCCGGTGTACGCGACCACCGTCGGGCGGTATTCCGCGACGATGCGGCCGATGCGCGGGGCGCCGGCCGCCAGCTCGGCGCGGGTCAGGTCGGCCGCACCCGGCGTGGCGCGGGCGACGAGATTGGTGGAGCCGAGGCCCCATTGCACCATGCTCCGGTCCTCCTCCGGCCGCAGCAGGCGGGGGGTGAGGCCGGCCGCAAACAGGAGGCGCCAGAACTGGTTGCCCGGCCCCGCGTAGTTGTGGCCGAGTTGGCCGGAGCGGGTGCCGGGGTTGAAGCCGACGAACAGGACGCGCATGCCCGGCGCCAGGATGTCCGGCACCGGGCCTTCACCGTCAGACGATGGATTCATCCTCCAGCCCAAGCTCCGCGGCGGTGACGCTGGCGTGGCCGGCGCGGATGCGCGCCTCCAGGGCCAGCACGTCGGGCAGCAGACGGTGCATGAAGAAGCGCGCCAGCGCAACGCGCGAGGCGAGGTACGCCGGGTCGTAGCCGGCCGGGCGGCGCGCCGCGGCGCTGGCCGTGAGCGCCCACATCCAGCCGTAGGTGACCAGCGCGAACAGCCGCAGCGTGTCGGTGGCCGCTGCCGCCGGCTCCAGTGGCGAACGCCCGGCCGCCTCGCCCAGCCACGCGACGGTGGCGCGCAGGCGTTGCACCGCGTCGGCCAGGGGGGAGGCGAGGTCGGCGGTGTCCGGGTGCGACTCCAGCGCGGCGACGGCCTCGTCCAGTGCCGTGTAGAGGCGGCGGAGCGGGCGGCCGCCGGCCATGGCGAGCTTGCGCTGCACGAGGTCGAGGGCCTGGACGCCGTTGGTGCCCTCGTAGATCTGCGTGACGCGCACGTCGCGCACCAGCTGTTCCACACCCCAGTCGCGGACGTAGCCGTGGCCGCCCATCACCTGCTGCGCCAGCACCGCCGCGTCGAAGCCGAAGTCGGTGCCGGCGGCCTTGACGATGGGGGTGAGGAGGGCGGCCCAGTCCTCCGCCTCCTCCCGCACGGCCGGGTCGGCGCTGTGGTGGGCGCGGTCCATGCGCAGCGCGGTCCAGGCGGCCAGCGTGCGGCCGGCGTCGGTCAGGGCGCGGGCGGTCAGCACCATGCGCCGCACGTCGGGATGCGCGACGATGGGGTCGGCGGGCTTGTCGGGCGCGCGGGGGCCGTCCGGGGCGCGGCCCTGCAGGCGGTCGCGGGCGTAGGCCGCCGCCGACTGGGCGGCGCATTCGCCGACGCCGATGCCCTGGATGCCGACGAACAGGCGTTCGTGGTTCATCATGGTGAACATGGCGGGCAGGCCACGGTGCGGCTCCCCCACCATCCAGCCGGTGGCGCCGTCGTAGGCGACCACGCAGGTAGGCGAGGCGTGCAGGCCCATCTTGTGCTCCACCGACAGGACGGACCACGCGTTGCGGGCGCCGTCGGGCAGCACCTTGGGCACCAGGAACAGGCTGATGCCGCGCGTCCCCGGCGGCGCATCGGGCAGGCGGGCCAGCACGAGGTGGACGAGGTTGTCCGTCAAATCGTGGTCGGCGGCCGAGATGAACATCTTCTGGCCGGTGACGCGGTAGGAGCCGTCGCCGGCTGCTTCCGCCTTCGTGCGCAGGATGCCCAGGTCGGTGCCGGCGTGCGGCTCCGTCAGCGCCATGGCGCCGGTCCAGCGGCCGGAGATCATGTTCGGCAGGTAGCGGGACTTCAGGTCTTCGCTTGCGTGCGCGGCGATGGCGCGGATGGCGCCCTGCGTCAGGCCGGGCAGGATGGAGAAGGCGAGGTTGGCGCCCGACACCATCTCCATCACCAGCGTGTCGAGCACCGCCGGCATGCCCTGCCCGCCGTAGGCCGGGTCGCCGCCCAGCCCGTTCCAGCCGCCGTCCACCCAGGCGCGGTAGGCGTCATGGAAGCCGGCGGGCATGCGGACACCGTCCGGCTCCACGCGCGCACCCTCGGCGTCGCCGGGACCGTTGAGGGGGAAGAGGACCTCCCCCGCCACGCGGCCGGCCTGGGCCAGCACGTCGTCGAACAGCTCGGCCGAGGCGTCCTCCCAGCCGGCGGCCGTGAGGGTGGCGGGGGCGTCCAGCACCTCGTTCAGCAGGAAGCGCAGCGTCGTCAGCGGCGCGCGGTAGGCGGCCATGGTGTGTCTCTCCTTGTTTTTTTTCCCCTCCCTCGCCTCCGGCGGGGGCAACGGCCTTTGTAGCGGGCGGAAGCCCGTAGGTTGGGTTGAGCGTCAGCGAAAACCCAATGTGTTCGCGATGCGAGGGGCGTTGGGGTTTTCGGCTTTGGCCTCAACCCAACCTACGCGTGGATCCTCGGATAGGCCGTTGCCCCCACCCTGCCCGCTTATGCGAGCTTCCCTCCCCCAGCGGGGCTGGGGGAAGGGTTTATAGCCATCAATTCCGCAACGGTTTGCCGGTGTCCATCATGTGGCGGATGCGGGCTTGGGTGGCGGGGGCACGGATCAGGGCGAAGAGGGCGTCGCGTTCCAGGGCGGCGAGGTCGTCCTCGGTGACGGGGACCAGCGGATCGGCGTCGGCGCCGGTGCAGGCGCGGGCCAGCCAGTCGGCCACCGCCGCGTCGTGCGCGGTCATCGCCCCGGCGCGCTGCCAGCCCTGGACGAGGTTCATCAGGGAGGCGCGGCCGCTTGGGCCGGGGAGGACGACCGCGCCGGGATCCGGCGGGGCGTAACCGTCCACCAGGGACAGCGCCTTGGCCTTGGCGTCGCCCAGCAGGCGGTCGCGGTTCATGGTGACGCCGTCGCCCGCGCGCAGGAAGCCGAGAGCGCGGGCGTGCAGGGCGGAAGCCGTGACGGTGGCCCCGGCGATCACCTCGAACGCCGCCGTGGCGGCCTTCGTCGGGCCGGCGGGGCGGTCGTCGCGGGTTGCGGCGCGCAGCAGCATCTCCGTCGTGCCGCGCCAGCCGGGGATGATGCCGACCTTCAGCTCGACAAGGCCCAGGTACGCCTCCGCGTGGGCCTGCACGGCGTCGCAGTGCAGCAGCACCTCGCACCCGCCGCCCAGCGCCAGGCCGGCCGGCGCGCCGACCACGGGGAAGGGTGCGTATTTCAGCGCGCGGAACGCCTGCTGGCCGCGCACGACGAACGCCTCCAGCGCGGCGATGTCGCCGGCATCGAAGCGGTCGACGAAGAACTTCAGGTTGGCCCCGGCGGAGAAGGCGCGCGGGTCGTCGTTGTAGATCACCAGGGCGCGGAAGCCGGCGGGGAGGCCCTTGGCGACCGTCTCCACCATCTCGATGATGCCGTGGTCGACGGCGTTCATCCGGGTGTGGAACTCCAGGCAGGCCACGCCGTCGCCGATGTCCCAGAGGGAGGCCGAGGCGTTGCCGGCCAAGGGCGACGCGCCCTCCTTCACGTCGGCGAGGTCGAGCACGCCGGGCGGGCGCCTGACCGGCGCCCAGGCGCCGGTGGTCAGCCGTGCCTCGCGGCCGGCGGGGCCGCGCCGGTGGAAGCCGCCGTCGGCGGCGGCCCGGGCCAGCAGGGCGGGGACGGGGCGGCCCTCGGCCGCCAGACGATCGGCGATCAGGGCGCAACCGACGGCATCGGCCAGCGCGAAGGGACCCCGCGCCCAGCCGTAGCCGAGCTGCATGGCGGTGTCGATGGCCGCCACGTCGGACGATATCTCCGCCGCCACCTCGGCCGTGTAGGCGATGGTGTGGGAGAGCAGCGACCACGCGTAGCGGCCCAGGTCGTCGTCCTGGGCGATCAGGGCGCGCAGGTCGCGGTTGGCCTTCGCCTCCTGCTGCGGGCGGTAGTCGCCGGTGGCGAGGTCCACCGCCTCGCGCACTTTGGTGCCGGGGACCATGCGGTAGAAACCGCCCTTGGCCTTGCGGCCGATGCGTCCCTCCGCGATCAGGCGCTGGACCAGCGTGTCCTGCGTGAGGTCGAAGGCGTGGTGGCCGTCGGTGGCGGGGAGCGCGCCCAGCAGGCTGGTCCACACCAGCGGGATCAGGTCGACGCCGACGAGGTCGAGCAGGCCGAAGACGCCGGTGCGCGGGATGCCGAAGGGGGCGCCGGCCACGGCGTCCGCCTGCTCCACGGTCAGGCCGAGGCGCTGGGCCTCCAGCGCCGCCACCGACATCCAATAGCAGCCCAGGCGGTTGGCGATGAAGGCGGGCGTGTCGCGGCAGTCCACCACCGTTTTGCCCAGCACGCGTTCGGCGCAGGCGCGGACCGTGGCGGCGATCTCCGGGGCGGTGGCGGGGCCGGCGACCAGCTCCATCAGGCGCATGTGGCGGGGCGGGTTGAAGAAGTGGGTGATGGTGAAGTCGCGCTTGAAGGCGTCGGAACGCCCGTCCACCAGCCATGCCAAGGGGATGGTGGAGGTGTTGGAGGACACGGCCGTGCCGGGGCGGCGCACCGGTTCCAGCTTGGCGTAGAGGTCGCGCTTGACGGCGAGGTCCTCGACGATGGCCTCGACGATCCAGTCGGCCTCGGAGGCGCGGGGGAGGTCGTCCTTGATGCTGCCGGTCTCGACCAGGGCGGCGGCGGACGGGTCCATGAAGCCCTGGGCCTTCAGCTGGCGCTCGACGCCCGCGCGCGCGGCATCGGCGGTGACGTCCAGCAGGATGACCGGGACGCGGCCGTTGGCGAATTGCGCCGCGATGCCGGAGCCCATGGAGCCGGCGCCGATCACCATCGCCTTGCGGATGCTCGTGTCCATCATGCGGCCTCCAGGACCATCGCGATGCCCATGCCGCCGCCGATGCATTGCGTGGCGATGGCGTGCCGGCCGCCGGTGCGCTTCAGGAGCTGCGCCGCCTTGCCGACCAGACGGCCGCCGGTGGCGCCCAGCGGGTGGCCGAGGGCGATGGCGCCGCCGTCGATGTTGAGCTTCTCGTCCGGGATGCCCAGCTCGCGGCAGCAGGCGATGGCCTGGGCGGCGAAGGCCTCGTTCATCTCGACGAGGTCGATGTCGGCCATGGTCAGGCCGGCGCGGGAGAGCGCCTTGCGGCACGCCTCGATGGGGCCGAGGCCCATGACGCCGGCCTCGCAGCCGGACACGGCGAAGCTCCGCACCCGCGCCATGGGCGTGAGGCCGTTGGCGTCCGCGAAGCCCTTGCCGCAGACCAGCAGCGCCGTGGCGCCGTCGGTGGTGGGCGAGGAGGTGCCGGCGGTGACCGTGCCGCCGGCCAGGAAGGCGGGCTTCAGCGTGGCGAGCTTTTCCGGCGAGGTCTCGCGCACGCAGCCGTCGTGTTCGACGACGGCGCCGGCGTGGGCGATGGGCACGATCTCGGCGGCGAGGCGGCCGTCGCGCTGGGCGGCCAGCGCCTTGGCCTGGCTGGAGGCGCCGAAGGCGTCCTGGTCGGCGCGGGTGATGCCGTAGCGCTCCGCCACCCGTTCGGCGGTGATGCCGACGCTGATGTAATCCTCGACCTGCCCGCGGGTCCACGCGGGGTTGGGGAGCACGTTGAAGCCCATCATGGGGACGCGCGACATGCACTCCGTCCCGCCGCAGATGAAGGCGTCGCCGGCGTTGGTGGCGATCATGCCCTGGGCCATCTGCACCGCCTGGATGGAGGAGCCGCACCAGCGGTTGATGGTGGCGCCGGCCACGGTGACCGGCAGGCCGGCCAGCATGCCGACCGTGCGGCCGATGTTCAGGCCCTGCTCGCCCTCCGGGAAGGCGCAGCCCCAGATCACGTCCTCGATCCGGTCGGCGGGCACGCCGGTGCGCTGAAGGAGTGCCCGGATGACGGCGGCGCCCAGGTCGTCGGGCCGCATGCCGGCCAGAGCGCCCTTGCGCGCGAAGGTGAAGGGCGAGCGGACGTAGCCCGCGATGTAGGCGTCTTTCATGAAAGGGCTCCCTGTTTTCTTCTTTCCCCCCTCTCCCGTCCCGGGAGAGGGGGGGCCCGCTCGGAACGAGCGGGAGGGTGAGGGTACGTGCGAGGATCCTTGGTTTTACCCTCACCCGGCCGCCTGCGGCGGCCACCCTCTCCCGGGGCGGGAGAGGGTTCTAATAAAGTGCTGCGATTTCGGCGGCGTATTTCTTTTGGATGTTGGAGCGGCGGACCTTCATGGTCGCCGTCACCTCGTCGTCGTCGTGGTCCAGTTCCTTGGTCAGCAGGTGGAACTTGCGCACGTGCGCGACCTGGGCCAGCGTGGCGTTGGCGGCGTCGACCTCGCGCTGCACCAGCTCGTGCACGCGGGGGTTCTCGGCCAGGCTGCGGAAGTGGGTGTAGGGGATGTTGTTTTCCTCCGCCCACTTGCCGACCGTTTCCAGGTCGATCTGGATCAGCGCCGAGACGTACTTGCGCGCTTCGCCGATGACGATGCATTCCTTGATGTAGGGGCTGGACTTCACCGCGTTCTCGATCTCCGACGGGCTGAGGTTCTTGCCGCCGGCGGTGATCATGATGTCCTTCAGGCGGTCGACGACGCGGAACTGGCCGTTCACCACCTCCACCACGTCGCCGGTGTGCAGCCAGCCGTCGCGGATGGACTGCGCCGTCGCCTCCGGGTTCTTGTAATAGCCCTCGAACACGCAGCCGGCGCGGATCAGCAGCTCGCCATGGTCGCCGACCTTGGCCTCCGCCCCGGCGATGGCGGGGCCGACGCAGCCGGGGACGAGGGCGTCCAGCGACTGGCCGGTCACCATGCCGGCCGTCTCGGTGAGGCCGTAGACCTCCACCAGCGGCACGCCCAGCGTGCGGAAGAAGCGCACGATCTTCGGCGAGATGGGGGCCGCACCGGTCAGCGCCACGCCGGCCCGGCGCAGGCCGATGTAGTTGAGCAGTGCGCGGAAAACCAGCGCGTACCAGAACCCGTAGGTCAGCCGCGCCAGCGGCGGGCGGCGGGCGGGGACGGTTTCGGCCCACGGCTCGCACGCCTTCATTGCGCGTTCGAACAGCCAGCGGCGGATGCCGCCCGCCTCGGCCATCTTGATGTGGATGGCGGAGTGCAGCTTCTCCCAGATGCGCGGCACGCCCAGGAACATGGTGGGCGCCACCTCGCGCAGGTCCTCCTGCACGGTGCGGATGGATTCGCCGAAGTTGACGGTGGAGCCGAGGTAGAGCGGCGCGAAGGTGGTCAGCATCTGCTCCGCCACGTGGCAGAGCGGCAGGTAGGACAGGTGCGTGGTGGCGGGGGTGAGGCCCAGCCGCTCGATCAGGCCGGGGGCGATGGCGTGGATGTTGCGGAAGCTGAGCATCGCCCCCTTGGGCTTGCCCGTCGAGCCGGAGGTGTAGACCATCAGCGCGATGTCCTCCATGCGCTGGTCGCCCAGCAGGGCGTCCACCTCGCCGGGGGTCTTCGCCTCGCGCTCGGCGCCCAGGCGCTCGACCTCCTCGAACGACACGATGCGGTCGCGCGGGTAGTGGCGCAGGCCCTTCATGTCGATGACGATGATGCGGCGCAGCTTCGGCAGGTCGTCCAGCGCCTCCAGCACCTTGTCGGTCTGCTCCTGGTCCTCGCACACGACGAACTCGGCGTCGGCGTGGCCCAGGACGTAGGCGACTTCGTTCGACGGGCTGGTGGGGTAGACGCCGACCGCCACCGCCCGCACCACCCCGCAGCCGAGCTGGGCGAACACCCATTCCTGCCGGTTCTCGGAAATGATGCCGACGTGGCCCTTCTCGCCCAGGCCCAGCGCCTTCAGGCCCAGGCCGAAGTGGCGGGCGCGCTGGTAGTAGCGGTCCCAGGTCACCGGGTTCCAGATGCCGAAGTCCTTCTGCCGCAGCGCCATGCCGTGCGGGTTGGACCGCGCGTGCGCGCGCAGCATCTGCGGCAGCGTGAGGGAGGGGAGGTTGGGTGCGTTCATGACAGCCACCGCTTTCGGCGTTTGTAGTGTTTGATGTCGCGGTAGCTCTTCGCCTCGCCATGGGCACCGCCGAGGCCGAGGTAGAACTCGCGCACGTCCTGGTCGCGGGTCAGGCGCTCCACCGGGCCGTCGATGACGATGCGGCCGGTTTCCATGATGTAGCCGTAGGAGGCCACGGCGAAGGCCACCGCCGCGTTCTGCTCGACCAGCAGCATGGACACGCGCTGTTCGGCGTTGATGCGGGCGATGATGGTGAAGATCTCCTCCACCAGTTTCGGCGACAGGCCGAGCGACGGCTCGTCCAGCAGGATCAGCTGCGGCTCGGCGACCAGGGCGCGGCCGATGGCCAGCATCTGCTGCTCGCCGCCCGACAGGTAGCCGGCCCGCACGCCGCGGCGCGCGTGCAGGTTGGGGAAGTATTCGTAGACGAGGTCGAAGCGTTCGGACGCCGGGCCCTTCCCGTCGCGGGCGTAGGTGGCGGCGACGAGGTTCTCCTCGACCGTCAGGTCCTCGAAGATGCGGCGGCCCTCCATGACGTGGAAGAGGCCGGCGCGGACCAGGCCGTGCGGGGTGCGCTCGGCGACCGGGCGGCCGTCGAAGCGGATCTGGCCGGCGCTGACCTCGCCGTTCTCCAGGCGCAGGAGGTTGGAGATGGCCTTCAGCGTGGTCGACTTCCCCGCGCCGTTGGAACCGAGGAGGGCGACGATCTCCCCCCTCGGCACCGCGAGCGACAGGCCACGGAGGACCTGGATGGTCTTCTTGTAGATGACCTCGATGTTGTTGACCTCGAGGATCGGCTCCGCGGCCATCATGGTCACTGCTCCAGCTTGATCCAGTCGGAAGCCGGGACCATCAGCTTCTTCTTCACGTCGGCCTTGTAGATGCGGCCCACCGGGATCGAGTTGCCGGGGACGGAGATCGGAACGCCGATGATGCCGCCGGTGTCGAAGTCCTTGATGGAGTTGAGCGCGGCCTTGAGGTTCTTGCCGGTCAGCTCCTGCCCGGATTCGAGCGTGCGCTTGGTCGCCTCGACCATCAGCATGGCGGTGAGGAAGCCCTGGAGGTAGGGCGTGGACTGGTATTCCTGGCGCATCTCGCGGATCTTCGCCAGCATGGGGGCATTGCCCTCGTCGTCATAGTAGTAGCGGTATGGCATCACGCCCATGAAGCCGTCGGCCAGTTCGCCCATCTTCTGGACCATGGAGTTGTCCATGCTCCAGAACGTGCCCATGAACTTGCTGGTCATGCCCATCTGCTTGGCCTGGGCGATGAACTCCGGAATCGGCGCCATCACGTAGCCGTGGAAGATGGTGTAGTCGGGGGCGGCGCGGCGCAGCTTCAGCACCTCGGTCGACACGTCGACGCTGCCCGGCGGGGTGACGATCTTCTCCACCACCTTCAGGCCCAACTCGGCCGCCTTCTTCTCGGACGTGGCGATGGGGTCGCGGCCGAATTCGGTGTCGGAATTGACGAAGGCGACCTTGGCGCCCGGCTTCTCCTTGGCGATGTAGCGCAGGAGGATGCCGAACATCTCCGTGTAGTCGGGGCCGGCCATGAACTGCAGCGGGTACTTCTTCGGGTCGTTCAGCTCGGTCGCAAACGAGGCGCCGGCCATGAGCATGGTGCCGTTGCGCTCAAGCTCCGGATTGATCGTCTTGGAGAAGGCCGTGCTGTCGCCGTAGTAGAGGTTCGGCTTGTCCTGGGCGACGATCTTGTTGAACACGGCGACCGAGGCGTCGACCTTGTAGGCCGTGTCCTCGAAGGCGAAGCGGACCTTGCGGCCTTTGATGCCGCCGGCGTCGTTCACGATCTTCAGATAGTCGGTGATGCCCGCCTGGATGCCGATGCCGGCGAAGGCGAACACGCCGGTCATCGGGATCGAGCCGCCGAGGACGATGTCGTCCGCCGCCTTGGCCGGCAGCGACGCCGCGACACCCGCGGCCAGCGCCAGCGCACCCAAACCCCGTCTGGTAAGCCTCAACATCGTGGTTTCCTCCCGTCGTTTGTTGTCAGGTCTTGAAGGGCCAGAGGTGGAAGAAGCGCCGCGTGCGCCGCCACATCTCGGCAAGGCCCTGCGGCTCGAAGATCAGGAAGCCGACGATCAGCCCGCCGAACACCACCGTGCGCACCGGGGAGAGCACCACCGCCGCGTTGGGCCAGAACGGGCTGACCAGTCCGACGCCGAGCTTCAGCAGTTCCGGCACCAGGGTCATGAACACGGCGCCCAGGATGGCGCCGAGGATCGTCCCCATGCCGCCGACGATGATGGCGGCCAGGAAGAAGATCGACATGATCAGCGGGAAGCTTTCCGGCGTCACCACGCGGAAGAAGTAGGCCCACAACCCGCCCGCCACGCCGGCGTAGAAGGACGACAGCGCGAAGCTCATGAGCTTGGTGCGCAGCAGCGGGATGCCCAGCACCTCGGCCGAGATGTCGCGGTCGCGGATGGCGATGAAGGCGCGGCCGATGCGCGTGCGGAACAGGTTGGCGGCACCCAGCAGCATCAGCACCGCCAGCGGCATGATCACCCAGTACAGCTTGAACGGCGTGTCCAGGTCGATGCCCAGCACACGGGCCGGCGGCACGTTGATGCCGCTCACCCCCTTCGTCACCGCCGTCCAGTTGGCGAAGACGAAGTGCAGGATGATGGAGGCCGCGATGGTGGCGATGGCGAGGTACAGGCCCTTCACCCGCAGGCTGGGGATGCCCACCACCATGCCCACCGCGGCGGCCAGGGCGCCGCCTGCCAGCAGGTTGAGGAGGAACGGCGTGCCCAGCCGCGCCTCCAGCACCGCCACCGTGTAGGCGCCCACGCCCATGAAGGCGGCCTGGCCCAGGCTGACCAGCCCGGTGTAGCCGGTGAGGATGTTCAGGCCGGTGGCGCTGATCACGTTGATGAGGGCGAGGCAGGCCAGATAGGCCCAGTACTGGTTGGCGGCGAAGGGGAACAGGACCAGCGCCAGCAGCAGGACGGCGAACCAGCCGCGCTGCGCCGCGCTGTCGAACAGCGCCTCGTCGGCGGCGTAGGTTTGCTTGGCGGAAGCGATGCGCATGGCCTACAGCCTCTCGATCTCGCGGGTGCCGAACAGGCCGTAGGGGCGGACCATCAGCACCGCGACCAGCAGCGTGAAGGTGGCGAGCAGCTTGAACTCGCCGCCGAGGTAGGAGCCGGCCAGCGCTTCCACCAGCCCGATGAACAGGCCGCCGACCAGCGCGCCCGGCACGCTGTCCAGCCCGCCGACGATGACCACCACCAGCACCGACAGGCCGAAGACGCCCATGGTGGAGGAGATGCCGCCGATGGAGCCGACCAGGATGCCGGCCCCCGCCGCCACCATGCAGGCGATCACCCAGGCCAGCGAGAAGACGCCCGGCACGTTGATGCCCATGGAGTAGGCTGCCGCCTGATCGCTGGCCGTGGCGCGCAGTGCCACACCGCCGCGCCAGTAGCGGAAGGCCAGCACGAAGGCGGCGATCACCACGGCGGCGACCAGGAAGCCGTAGCCGATCTTGGGCGCCAGGAACGCCTCGCCGATGAAGATCGGCGTGTTCGGCATGAATTCGGGCAGGCGGTGCGGGTCGGCGGTCCAGATCAGCTCGACCACGCCGACCAGCATGCTGCCCAGGCCGACCGTGACCATGAAGACGGAGATCGGGCTTTCGCCCAGCATCGGGCGGATGACGAGGCGTTCGACCACGGCGCCGAACACTCCGGCCACGGCGAGCGCGCCCAATGCCGCGGCCCACCAGGGCAGCGCCATGGAGGCGGCGAAGCCGAAGAAGGCGTAGGCGCCCAGCATCAGGATCTCGCCGATAGCGAGGTTCACCACGCGCGTCGCCTTGTAGATGACGACGAAGGCGAGTGCGGTCAGCGCATACAGCCCGCCGGTGCCCAGCCCGGCCAGGCTGACCTCGAAGAGGAGGAGCCAGTCGAAGTCCATCAGCGTGACTCCTTGGGGGAGGGGGCCCCCTCCCGGCTTCGCTCTCGGCGGATCTGCGATCCGCCTGCCGCGTCAGCGCAAACCATTGGTTTGCGCGGGAGCTGGCGCTCAGCCACCCTCCCCCTCTTCGAGGGAGAGGGTTGGGTGCCGGAGCGGCGGCAGTCCCCTCCACCGCAACGCGGGGGAGGGTTAGGGAGGGGGCAGAGCACGTCCCTCATCACGCCACCTGCCGGGTGTCGGCGCCCAGGCGCTGGCGCAGGTCGTCGACGTTGCCGGAGCCGAGGTAGGCGGCGGCCACCTCGGGGTTCGCCTGCACCTCGCGCGGCAGGCCTTGCGCGATCACGGTGCCGAAGTTCAGCACCACCACGTGGTCGGAGATGTCCATCACCATGCCCATGTCGTGCTCGACCATCAGCACGGTCACGCCCCATTCCTCGCGCACGTCGAGGATGAAGCGGGCCATGTCCTCCGTCTCCTCGCGGTTCATGCCGGCGACGGGCTCGTCCAGCATCAGCACCTTGGGCTGCATGGCGAGTGCGCGCGCCAGCTCCACGCGCTTTTGCAGGCCGTAGGGCAGGGCGGCGACGGGGGCCTTGCGGATGTGGTCGATTTCCAGGAAGTCGATGATGCGTTCCTCGACGTCGCGGCGAAGCTCCATCTCCTCCCGCTTGGCGCGGCCGAGGTAGAAGAGCGCGTCCAGCACGCCGGTCTTCATGTGCGCGTGGCGGCCCAGCTTGATGTTGTCCAGCACCGTCATGCCGCGGAACAGCGCGATGTTCTGGAACGTGCGGGCGAGGCCGAGCTTCGCGCGCTCCGGCGCGTGCAGGTGCCCGATCGGCTGGCCTTCGAAGCGGACGGCGCCGGTCGGCTTGTAGAAGCCGGAGATGGAGTTGAAGAGAGACGTCTTGCCCGCCCCGTTCGGCCCGATGACCGAGGTGATGGAGCCGCGCGCCACCGGAAAGGTCACGCCGTTCAGCGCGCGCACGCCGCCGAAGGCCAGCGTCAGGTCGTCCACCTCCAGGATGGGGGTGTGGAGGGGTGTCACGTCAGCGGCCATGGAAGTTCGCCCCCCGCTTCTCGAAGAAGGCGGTGATGCCTTCCTTGAAGTCCTCGGTCGCGGCGGACGCGCAGAAGGCGTGGCACTCGGCGTCCAGCTGTTCGGCCAGCGTCGCCGTCCAGGACCGGCGCAGCAGGCGGCGGATGTGGGCGTAGGAGCGGGTGGGGCCGGCGGCGAGGCGGGCGGCGAGCGCGGTGGTTTCGTCGGCGAGGCTGGCGGCCGGCACCACGCGGTTGACGAGGCCGATGCGCAATGCCTCCTGCGCGTCGACGGTGTCGGCCAGCATGGCGAGTTCCATGGCCTTGCGCAGGCCGACCAGCCGGGGCAGGTGGTAGGTGCCGGAGCCGTCCGGGGTGGCGCCGATGCGGGCGTAGGCCAGGGTGAACTTTGCATCATCCGCGGCGATGCACAGGTCGGCCGCGGCGGCGAGGCTCATGCCCGCGCCGGCCACCGGGCCGTGGACGGAGGCGACGACGGGGGCGTGCAACTGCTCCAGGATCAGCAGCGCCTCGTGCAGTGCGCCGATGATGGTGGCGGCGGTGTCCGGCCCGTGCTCGGGATCGGCGCGGAAGCGGGCGAGGTCGCCGCCGGCCATGAAGCCGCGGCCCTGGCCGGCCAGCACCAGGACGCGCACCGACGGGTCGCCGGACACCCGGCGGCAGGCGTCGCGGAAGGCGGCGGCCGTGTCCTCGTCCAGCGCGTTCAGCACCGTGGGCCGGTTCAGGCGCAGCCACGCAACGGCGCCGTCGCGCGTCAGCAGGACCGGTGCGGTCTCCTGGTTCGACAAGTCATCCTCCCCTGTTCTTTCCCGGCTCTTCGGCCTTTTGTTCTCGGGCGCGCCCGCTCAGTCCGGCGGCGGGTGCGTGCTGATGTGGTCGTGGTACAGGCGCTCGACCGGCTGACCGAGGTCCTTGGCGAGGCGTTCGAACCCCCGGCGGTAGTCGGCGACGTGGCGGCGCATCCACAGGCCCGCCTCATCCGCGTCGCCGGCCTTGATCGCCTCGTAGACGCGGGTGTGCGCCTCCACCATGCGGTCGGCGGCGGTGTCCACCTCCTCCCCCAGCATCTGGGAGGTCGGCTGGAACAGCAGGCCCAGCGGTTCGCGCGACAGCTGGAGCACGCGGTTGCCCGACGCCTTGCCGATCAGCGCATGGAACTCCGTGTCCAGTTCGGAGAGCAGCTTGGGGTTGCCCAGCGCCTTGCGCGACTGCGCGATGTTCTCGCCCAGCGCCGCCACCACGTCCGGCGTGGCGTGGGTGCAGGCGAGTTCGGCCGACAGCGGTTCCAGCGCGTTGGTCACCTCCCACAGTTCGCGGAAGGTCACCTGATGCAGGACGAGCGCGCGGCTGATGCGGCTGGCGAGCTTGGTGTAGCGGGGCAGGCTGGCGATCAGCCGGCGGCTGCTGTCGCGGCGGATCAGGCCGGACTGCTCCAGGAGGCGGATGCCCTCGCGCACCGTGGAGCGGTTGACGCCGAACTGGCGGACGAGGTCGGCTTCCGTGCCGACCGGATCGCCCGGCGCCAGCCGGCCGGACACGATCTCACGCTCGATCGCCTCCGCCACCCGCTGGTAGGCGGGGACGTGGTCGATGCGCTCGAACAGCCCGGAGGCTGGTTCTCCCTGACCCGGCAAGGATTCCATTGCCGACGGCCCTCCCTGTTGGCCGTGTTTTTGTATTTATGTGTCCGTTTGGCGGACTGTGGGTTTGTCCGACAAAGGTAGGCGGCCAAGGTCCGGCTTGTCAAGTTGTTCGTTGCGCGAACGGATGATCGGGGCTCGGCCAGGCGGGGAGTGCGTGCGGTGGGGCGGTTTTGGGATCACGAAGCAACGAAGGGGACAAAGCGCACGAAGGGGCGTCGGGCGGGCTGCAAGGGTGTCGCCAAGGCGGGGCTTCTTTGTGTTCTTGGTTGCCTTTGTTGCTTCGTGAGAACCCCAGCCTGCGGCGCCGGTGGTTTCGCCGTCAGCCGATCAGCGCCACGCCCAGGTGGCGTTCCAGCAGGGCGTGGTCGGCGCGGGCGGCGGCGGCCTTGCCCAGGTGCACGGCGCGGCCGCGGTCGAGGATCAGCACGTCCTCGCAGAACTCCAGGGCGCGGTCGATCTGCTGCTCCACCAGCACCACCGTCGTGTCGATGGCCGACAGCGCCTGCATGAGCTGGTCGCAGACCACCGGCGCCAGTCCCTCCAGCGGTTCGTCCAGCAGCAGCACGGACGGGCGGCCGAGCAGGGCGCGGGCGACGGAGAGCATCTGCTGCTCGCCCCCCGACAGGGTGGCGGCGTTGTTGCGGCGGCGCTCCTTGAGGCGCGGGAACAGGGCGTAGGCCTCCTCCAGCGCCGCGCGCGGGCGGCCCTTCAGGCCGGTGACGAGGTTCTCCTCGACGGTGAGGGAGCGGAAGACGTCGCGTGTCTGCGGCACGTAGCCCAGGCCGGCGAGCGCGCGGCGCGACGAGGGAAGGGCGGTCAGGTCCACGCCGTCCAGGGCGATGCGGCCGGCGTGGCGGGTGGTCTGGCCGACCAGGGTCGCCATCAGCGTGGTCTTGCCGACTCCGTTGCGGCCGAGCACGGCGAGCCGGCCGCCGGGGGGCACGGTGAAGGTCAGATCCTCCACCACGCGGGTGGCGCCGTAGCCGGCGGTGAGGGCGGAGATGTCAAGGAGCCCGGTGCGCATGCTCGCGGCTCCCCAGATACACCTCGCGCACGCGCGGGTCGGCGGCGATCTCGCGGGCGGTGCCGCTGCACAGCAGGCGGCCCTGCGCCAGCACGACGATGCGTTGGGCGAAGCGGAAGACGAGGTCCATGTCGTGCTCGATCATCAGCACGGCCAAGTCGGCCGGCAGGCGGTCGAGCGCGTCGAGGATGCGGCGGCTTTCCGCGTGCGGCACGCCGGCCGCGGGTTCGTCGAGGATCAGCACCTTGGGCTTCAGCGCCAGCGCCAGGGCGATCTCCAGCAGGCGCTGCTGGCCGTAGGCCAGCGTGGCGACGGTGGTGCCGGCGACGGGGGCGAGGCCGAGCGTGCCCAGCAGCGCGGCCACCTCGTCGGCGAGGCCGGGGATGCGGCGGATGGAGGCGAAGAGGCTGGCGGTGCGGCCTTCGCGTTCCAGTATGGCCAGTTCCAGGTGCTCGCGCACGGTCATGCCGCGGAACAGGCGGGCGACCTGGAAGGTGCGCACGAGGCCCAGGCGCACGCGGCGCTGGGCGGACAGGCGGGTGACGTCGTGGCCGTCCAGTTCGATCCGGCCCTGGTCGGGCGCCAGCACGCCGGTGACGAGGTTGACGAAGGTGGTCTTGCCGGCCCCGTTCGGGCCGATCAGCGCGCAACGGTCGCCGGGGTGCAGGTCGAGGTCGATCTCGGAGGCCGCCGCGACGCCGCCGAAGCTTTTGGACAGGCCGCGGACGGACAGGCGCGGGGTCATGCGCGGGCCCCCGCGCGGCGCAGCCATCCGGCGGCGCGCTCCAGGGCACGTTCTGCGGCGGCGGCGATGCCGCCGGGGGCGAAGAGGACGACGCCCATCAGGAACAGGCCGATGAACAGCATCCAGTGGAACGGGTCGGTGGCGGCCAGGATGTGGTGGATCGCCATGAAGGCCACGGTGCCGATGATGGCGCCGTAGAGCCGCCCCGCACCGCCCAGCACCAGCATCACCAGCGCCTCCGCCGACCAGGAGAAGCCGAGGCTGTCCAACCCGACGATGCCGGTGGAGACCGCCGTCAGCGCCCCCGCCACCCCGGCGAAGACGCCGGAGATGGTGTACATGCCGATCAGGTACCGGCGCGGCGAGCCGCCCAGCGCCGCCACGCGCAACGGATCCTCCCGCACGCCGCGGCAGGCGAGCCCGAAGGGGGAGCGGACGATGCGCTGCGCGACCAGGAGGCCCACCACCAGCACGGCGAGCGCGAACAGGTAGGAGGTGCGACCGTACAGGTCGAAGCGGAAGAGGCCCAGCACGGGATCGGGCGCGATGCCGGACAGGCCGTCGCTGCCGCCGGTGATCCAGCGCGCCTTGTTGGCGACCTCGTGCGCCATCTGGGTGACGGCGATGGTCAGCATCAGCAGCGCCAGCCCGTGCGCGCGCAGGATCAGGGCACCGGTGGCGAGCGCGATCAGCCCGCCCGCCACGCCGCCGATGAGCAGAAGCACCATGGGCTCGGCCACCAGATGGACGGCGGCGATGCCGGCGGCGTAGGCGCCGGTGCCGAACAGCGCCGCCTGCCCCAGCGTCGCCACCCCGCAGTAGCCGAGCACGAGATCCAGCGACAGCACGTACAGCGCCGTCGCCGCGATGCGGGTGAGCAGGCCCAGATCCTCCGGGAACAGCCAGAAGGCGGCCAGCCCGGCGGCGGCGAGCGTGGCGGCGCCGGCCGCGTCGCGCAGATGCGGGCTCACGCCGTCCTCCGCCGGAAGAAGCCGTTGGGCCAGCGGAACAGGATGAGGATCATGGCGGCGTAGAAGAAGAACTCCCCGAAATCGGGGATCAGGTACTTGCCGGCGGTGTCGACGATGCCCAGCGCCAGCGCCGCCCCGGCGGAGCCGAAGACGCTGCCCGCCCCGCCCACGGCGACGACCGCCAGGAACAGCACGATGTAGCGGATGGCGTAGTACGGCTCCAGCGGCAGCAGCTCCGCCCCCAGGATGCCGCCCAGCGCCGCGAGCCCGACGCCCAGCGCGAAGGTGGCGGCGTACAGGCGCTCCGTGCGGATGCCCAGCGCCGCGGCCATGGCCGGGTCGTCCACCGCGGCGCGCAGCTTGACGCCGAAGTCCGTGCGCTCCAGGAGCCACCACAGGCCGGCGATGGCGGCCATTCCCACGGCGATGACGAAGGCGCGGTGGGTGGGGATGGCCTTGGGTCCCAGCTCCACCACGCCTTCCAGGTAGCCGGGCAGCGGGATGCGCTTCAGCGTCGGGCCGAACAGGTAGTTGATGCCGGCGACCACCACGAAGGTGAGGCCGATGGTCAGCAGCACCTGCGCCAGTTCGTTGGCGGAGCCGTAGATGCGGCGGTAGAGCAGGCGTTCCAGCGGAAGCGCCAGCACCACGGTCAGCAGGATCGCCCCGGCCGCCGCCGCCTCGAACGGCAGGCCCAGGCGTTGCGCCGCGAAGGAGGCGAGGTAGCCGCCGACCATGGCGAAGGCGCCGTGCGCCAGGTTCACCACCCGCATCAGGCCCAGCGTCACCGACAGCCCGACCGAGATGATGAACAGGATCATGCCGTAGGCGACGCCGTCGATGGCGATGCCGAGGACCGTCTGCATGGGGATTGCGTCACTTCCCCAGCTTGTAGCCGTAGTCCGGCTGGGCGGCGAAGGTCTCCTTCTCCGTGTTCTGCAGCGCGCCGTTCACCCGCTCCGTCACCCGCAGGTAGACGTTCTGGACGACGGTGCGCGAGTCCGGGTCGAGCTTCAGCGGACCACGCGGGCTTTCCCAGCTCAGTCCCTTCACCGCTTCCACCGCCTTGGCGCCGTCGGGCTTGCCGCCCGTCGCCTCGACCATCTTGTAGATCAGGTGGGTGCCGTCGTAGGCGCCGACCGAGGTGAAGGTGACGGTGTCGGCGTTGCCGAACTTCTCCTTGTGCTTGGCGACGAAGGCGCGGTTCAGGTCGGAATCGTGGGCGCGGCTGTAATGGAAGGCCGTGGTGATGCCGACCGCCGCGTCGCCCAGCGCCGGCAGGTCCGGTTCCTGCGTGATGTCGCCGGGGCCGAAGAACTTGATCCTGTCCTTCAGGCCGTTGTCGGCGAAGGCCTTGGCGAAGGCCAGCGTGGTCGGGCCGGCGGGGAGGAAGGCGTAGATGGCCTCAGCACCCGAATCGCGGATGCGCTGCATGAAGGGGGCGAAGTCGGTGGATTTGAGCGGCATGCGGATGGAGTCGACCACCTGCCCGCCGGCCTTCTCGAACGTCGCCTTGAACGCCGCCTCGCCGTCGATGCCCGGGCCGTAGTCGCTGACCGCCGTCACCACCTTGCGCACGCCGGTCTTGTACACGTGCTGGGCCAGTGGAACGGTCGCCTGCCAGAGGGTGAAGGAGGTGCGCACGTACAGCGGCGACTTCTCCGTGATGGCGGAGGTGGCGGCGTTGAAGATGACGCAGGGGACCTTCGCCTCGTCCATCAGCGGCGCCACCGCCAGCGCGTCGGGCGTGAAGAAGAAGCCGGCGAGGTACTGCACCTTCTCCTTGACGATCAGTTCCTGCGCCAGCGCCTTGGACTGCGCCGGGTTGGCCTGGTCCAGGTCCTTGTAGACGAATTCGATCCTGTTGCCGCCGGCGCTGTCGCCGTGCATGGCCTGATAGACCTCGACCGCCTGCTTGAAGGTCTGGCCGGCGGTGGCGAACGGCCCGGAGAAGGGGCCGATGACGCCGACCTTCACGGTGGCGGCCCAGGCCGGCGCGGCAGCCATGGCCACCCCGGCTGCGGCGCCGAGCAGGATTGCGCGCAGACGTCCCGTCATTGTCCCCTCCCTGGTGGCCTGGGCGTGCGGGGGCGAGGCCGCCGCACGGATCCGGCGATTTTGACGATTATTCTTGCACGGATATCGACCGGTCCGCCACTTGACAATCGCTCGCATCACGGATCATCGTGCGTGCAAACAATAAATCGGATGCGGAGAGCGCATGCCCTTCGTTCGCGCGGCGGACCTGACGGTCCATTATGATCTGAGCGGGCCGGTGGGGGCGCCCGTCGTGTTGTTCGCCAACTCGCTGGGCACCAACGTCCACGTCTGGGACCCGCAGGCGGCGCATCTGGCGGGGCGCTGCCGGGTGCTGCGCTACGACATGCGCGGGCATGGCCTCACCGACCTGACCCCGGTGGGGGACGGCTACCTGATCGGGCAGCTGGCGGCGGACGCGCTGGCGCTGCTGGACGCGCTGGGGATCGGGCGGGTGCACGTCTGCGGCCTGTCCATCGGCGGCATGGTGGCGCAGCTGCTGGGCTCGGTCGCGGCGGAGCGGGTGGCCTCGCTGGTGCTGTGCGATACCGCCAGCCGCATCGGCCCGCCGCAGATCTGGGACGACCGGGTGGCGGCGATCCGCCGCGACGGCCTCGCCGCGTTGCGCGACGGCGTCATGGCGCGGTGGTTCACGGAGAAGACGCGGGCGGAGCGCCCGGACCTCGTGCGCGGGGCGGCCAACATGCTGACCCGCACCCCGGCGGAGGGCTACGTCGGCTGCTCCCTGGCGATCCGCGACGCCGACCTGCGGGAGGACGCGGCGCGCATCCGCTGCCCCACGCTGGTGCTGGTCGGCGACCAGGACCTCGCCACCCCGCCGGCGGCGGCGCGGGAACTGGCGGCCTCCATCCCCGGCGCGCGGCTGGCGGTGATCGAGGGCGCGGGGCACATCCCGACGCTGGAACAGCCGGGCGCGGTGAACGCGCACCTCGCCGCCTTCCTGGCGGAGGTGACGGGACAGGAAGGGACCGGACATGGCTGACGACGCGCTGGAACAGGGGCGCGCGGTGCGCACCGCCGTCCTGGGGCAGAAGCACGTGGAACGCTCCCGCCAGCGCGCCACGGGGTTCGACGCGGAGTGGCAGGACTTCCTGACGCGGCAGGCGTGGGCGGCGGTGTGGACGCGCCCCGGCCTGGACCACCGCACGCGCAGCATGCTGACCATCGCCATGCTCGCCTCCCTGGGGCATGAGGAGGAGCTGAAGCTGCACATCCGCGCCACCAGGAACACCGGCGTGACGCGCGACGAGGTGAAGGAGATCCTGCTGCACCTCTCCGTCTACGCCGGGGTGCCGGCGGGCAACACGGCGTTCCGCGTCGCCCGCGCGGCGTTCGAGGAGATGGACCGGGAGGAGGACGGCTGATGACCCGGCCGCAGCCCTACGCCCGCCCGCAGCCCGGCGCCAACCCGCCGCATCGGTTCCCGGCCTACGGCAGCACGGTGAAGCGCGCGCCGCGCCGGGCGCCGGTGCGCATCGAGCAGACGCTGTCGGAGGTGACGGGGCCGCGCTTCGATGATGGACGGGCCGGGCCGGAGCGCGTGGACCTGACCCGGCAGCACGCGGGCGCGCCGATCGGGGAGCGCATCATCGTCGCCGGGCGCGTGCTGGACGAAACCGGGCGCGCGGTGCCGCGCACGCTGGTGGAGGTGTGGCAGTGCAATGCCGCCGGCCGCTACGCCCACCCCGGCGACCAGCACGACGCGCCGCTGGATCCCAACTTCACCGGCTGGGGGCAGGCGCTGATGAACGAGGAGGGCGAATACCGCTTCCTCACCATCCGGCCCGGCGCCTACTCCTGGCGCAACGAGCACAACGCGTGGCGGCCGGCGCACATCCATTTCTCGCTGTTCGGCCCCGCCTTCGCCACGCGGCTGGTCACGCAGATGTACTTCCCCGGCGACCCGCTGCTGCCGCTCGATCCCATCTTCATGAGCACGCCGGACGCGGCGGCGCGCGACCGGCTGGTGGCCCGCTACGACCACGGCTTGAGCGAGGCGGAATGGGCGCTGGGCTACCGCTTCGACATCGTGCTGCGCGGCCGGGACGCCACGCCGATGGAGGCGTGAGATGCCGGCCGGCACCACGCCTTCGCAGACGGTGGGGCCGTTCTTTCATAAGGCGCTGGACCGCCCGGCGTGGAGCGACCTGACGGCCGGCGGCGCGCGGGGGGAGGTGATCCGCATCGAGGGCCGCGTGCTGGACGGCGACGGCGTGCCGGTGACCGACGCGCTGCTGGAAATCTGGCAGGCCGACGCAGGCGGGCGCTATGCCCACCCGGACGACACGCGGGAGGGGGCGCCGGACGCGAACTTCCCCGGCTTCGGGCGCGCCGCCACGGACGGGACGGGGACGTACCGCTTCACCACGGTCCGGCCGGGGCCGGTGCCGGGCAACGGCAACGCGATGCAGGCGCCGCACATCCTGGTGTCGGTCTTCGCGCGCGGGCTGCTCGACCGGCTGGTGACGCGGATCTACTTCGCCGACGAGCCGGCCAACGACACCGACCCCGTGCTGAACGCCATCGCCGACCCGGCCGCGCGCCGCACGCTGCTGGCCGCGCGGGAGGACGCGGGCGGGGTGGTGACGTACCGCTTCGACATCGTCCTGCAAGGCGACGGCGAAACGGCGTTTTTTGAGTTTTGAAGACGGGTGTTCGTAGGTTGGGTTGAGCGCCAGCGAGAACCCAACGTGTGCGCGGTGCCAGGGACGTTGGGTTTTCGCCTGCGGCTCAACCCAACCTACGACGGTGCGAGGCGGAATGGCATGACCGACGTGCTGCATGGCGACCCGCTGCTCGATCCGCTGTTCGCGACGGCCGACGCGGTGCGCGCGTTCGCGCCGCGGGCGCGGCTGCAGGGGATGCTGGACTTCGAGGCGGCGCTGGCGCGCGCGGAGGCCGCCGTGGGCGTCATCCCGGCGGACGCGGTGGCCGCCATCGCGGCGGCGTGCGACGCCGCGCTGTACGACCTTGCGGCGCTGGGGGCGGAGGCGGCGGAGGCGGGGAACACGGCCATTCCGATGGTCCGGCACCTGACGCGCCGGGTGCAGGCGGCGGACGCCGGGGCGGCGCGCTACGTCCACTGGGGGGCCACCAGCCAGGACGCCATGGACAGCGGGCTGATGCTGCAGCTGCGCGCCTTCGCCGACGCGCTGGAGGAGGATCTGGCGCGGCTGGCGGACGGGCTGGCGGCCCTGGCGCAGGCGCACCGGGCGACGCCCATGGTGGCGCGCACCTGGATGCAGCACGCGCTGCCGACCACCTTCGGGCTGAAGGCCGCAGGCTGGCTCGATGCGCTGAACCGCGACCGGGACCGCGTCGCGGCGGCGCGCGCGCAGTTCGCGCTGCAGTTCGGCGGGGCCGCCGGGACGCTGGCCTCCCTGGGCGACGCGGCGCTGCCGGTGGCCGAGGCGCTGGCGCGGGAGCTGGATCTGCCCCTGCCGGCGGTGCCCTGGCACGCGGCGCGCGACCGGGTGGCGGGGTTCGGCGCGGCGCTGGGCCTGCTGGCCGGCACGCTGGGCCGCATCGGGCGCGACCTGTCGCTGATGATGCAGGTGGAGGTGGGCGAGGCGTTCGAGCCGGCGGCGCCGGGACGCGGCGGCTCCTCCACCATGCCGCACAAGCGCAACCCGGTGGCGTGCGCGGTGATGCTGGCGGCGTCGGTGCGGGCACCGGGGCTGGTGGCCGGGCTGCTGTCCGGCATGGTGCAGGAGCATGAGCGGGGGCTGGGCGGCTGGCACGCCGAATGGCAGGCGCTGCCGGAGCTGGGGCGGCTCGTGGCCGGCGCGGCGCGGCATGCGGCGGATACGATCGGGGGTGTGGAGGTCGATGCGGGGCGCATGCGCCGCAACCTGGACCTGACCGACGGGCTGATCATGGCGGAGGCGGTGACCATGGCGCTGGCCGGCAGGTTGGGGCGCATGGCGGCGCACGAGCGCGTGGCCGAGGCCAGCCGGCGGGCCGTTGCCGAAGGACGGCCGCTGCGCGCCGTGCTGGAGGAGGACGCGGACGTCGCCGGCGCGCTGTCGCCCGCCGACCTGGACCGGCTGTTCGACCCGCTGGCCTATGCCGGCGCGGCGCAGGCGTTCATCGATCGGGTGCTGGGGAGGGCAGGGCGATGAGGACGCAGGTCGGCATCGTCGGCGCCGGGCCGGCGGGCCTCGTGCTCGCCCACCTGCTGCACCTTCATGGCATCGAATCCGTGATCGTCGAGGACCGCAGCCGGGAGTATTGCGAGCACCGCATCCGTGCCGGGGTGCTGGAGCAGGGCACCGCCGACCTGCTGGTGGAGATGGGGGTGGGGGAGCGGCTGCTGCGCGAACGGCTGCTGCACCACGGCATCGACCTGCGCTTCGAGGGGCGGACGCACCGCATCGACTTCGCCGATCTGACCGGGCGCGCGGTCACCGTGTACGGCCAGCACGAGGTGGTGAAGGACTTGATCGCGGCGCGGCTGGCCGCCGGCCTGCCGATCCTGTTCGAGACGGCGGCGCTGGGGGTGGAGGGTATCGACGGGTCGGCGCCGCGCATCCGTGTGCGAGGGCCGGACGGGCGGGAGGACGCGATCGACTGCGACTTCGTGGCGGGATGCGACGGGTTCCGCGGCGTGTGCCGCGCCGCCGTGCCGGCCGGGGCGTTGACGGCGTACGAGCGCGTCTACCCCTACGCCTGGCTGGGCATCCTGGCGCAGGCGCCGCCGTCGTCGGACGAGCTGATCTACACCAGCCACGAGCGCGGCTTCGCGCTGCTCAGCATGCGCTCGCCGGAGCTGTCGCGGCTGTACATCCAGGTGTCGCCCGACGACGGCATCGCCGCGTGGCCCGACGCCCGCATCTGGGAGGAGATGCACCGCCGCTTCGCAGCACCGGAGGAGGGCTGGTCGCTGACCGAGGGGCCGGTCCTGCAGAAGGGCATCACGGCGATGCGCAGCTTCGTGGCCGAGCCGATGCGCTTCGGGCGCCTGTTCCTGGCCGGCGACGCCGCGCACATCGTGCCGCCGACGGGGGCCAAGGGCATGAACCTCGCGGTGGCCGACGTGCGCGTGCTGGCGCGGGCGCTGGAGGCGTTCTACCGGCAGGGGCGGACGGACCGGCTGGACGCCTATTCGGACACCTGCCTGCGGCGGGTCTGGCGGGTGCAGCACTTCTCCTGGTGGATGACGCAGATGCTGCACCGGGACCCGTCCGGCAACCCGTTCGACCGGCGCCGCCAGCTCGCCGAGCTGCAAAGCGTCGTGGCGTCGCGCGCGGTGGCGCAGACGCTGGCCGAGAACTACGTGGGCCTGCCGTTCGAATAGCGCGCTTCCGCCCGATGAGGCGCCATCACTCCTCGCGCATGGCGCGGTGCATGCCGTCGGTGATCGGGGCCAGCAGGTAGTCGATGGCGCGCTGTTCGCCCAGCACGATGGCGACCTCGGCCGGCATGCCCGGCGCCAGGGCGACGTTCGGCAGCGCCGCCAGGGCCTTCGGCGACAGGCGCACGCGGGCGACGAAATGGTTCATGCCGGTCAGCGGGTCGGTCACGGCATCGGCCGACATGTAGACCACCTCGCCCTCCACCGCCGGCACCTTGCGCTGCTTGTAGGCCGTCAGGTGGACATGCGCCTTGAGCCCGACCTGCACCACGTCGATGTCGGTCGGCTGCACCCGCACCTCGACCAGCAGCGAATCGTCCTGCGGCACGATGTCGAGGATGGGCGTGCCCGGCGCCACCACGCCGCCGGGCGTGAAGTACTTCAGCCCCGTCACCCGGCCGTCCTGCGGCGCCACCATGTCGCGGCGCGTCAGCACGTCGCTGACCGAGCGGATCTGCTCCTCCAGCACGGCGGCCTGGGCCTGGGCGTCCTGCAGCTCCCGCGCGGCCTCGCTGCGGCGCGTGTTGCGCAGCTCCAGGATGCGCAGCTGGGTCTGCGCGACCAGCTGCTCGGCCTTGGCGACGCCGGCCAGCAGCTCGCCCCGGCGCCCCTTGGCGTTGGCGAGTTCGCGCTGCAGGGCGAGCAGGCGGGGCTTGGTCGCCTGCCCCTTCAGCATCAGCTCCTGGATGCCGCGCAGCTCCTCGTCGACGGTGCGGACCGCTTCGCGGTTGGCGTCCATCTGGAAGCGCAGCGCGGTGATCTCCTCCTTGATCTGGTCGATCGACCGGTGCTGCACCTCGATCTGGCCCTCGTGCTGCTCCTTGCGCGCCTTGAACAGGCGCAGCTGCACGGCCATCGCCTCCGCCGCCTCGGGCTTGTCGCGGCTGGCCAGCAGGGAGGCGGGGAAGGTGACCGACGGCTCGTCCAGGTATTCCGCGCTCAGGCGGGCGATGCGCGCCTGGGTCGTCCAATACTGGTTCTGGTGCTGCGCCAGCGCCGCCGCCGGCTGGGTGGCGTCCAGGCGCAGCAGGACCTGCCCCGCCTTGACCAGATCGCCTTCCTTGACCAGCAGCTCCTTGAGGATGCCGCCTTCCAGGTGCGAGAGGGTCTTGCGGTGGCTCTCGACGATGACGATGCCGGGGGCCAGCGCGGCGCTGTCCAGGCGCGCCAGGAAGCCCCACGCCAGGAAACCGCCGAAGCCGATCAGGATGGTGACGCCGGCGGCGATCAGGGTGGCGCGCAGCGACGGTGGTGCTGCTTCCTTGACCGGGGCGGCGAAGGTCGTCTGGCGGGTGGTCAGGGCATAGGTCATGGCGGCCTCACGCGCCCGGCAGGCGGTTCAGGCCGCCGCTTTCGACCGGGACCGGCGTGGGGCGCGGCGGTGGCGGCGCCAGGTTGAGCTTGCCGAACTTCACCACGTCCTCGCGCGGGCCGAAGTGTTCGATGGTGCCGTCGCGCATGACCAGGACCTTGTCGACGGTGGCCAGCACCGACGGGCGGTGGGCGATGATGATCACGGTGGCGCCGTCGTCCTTGGCCGCCTGGATGGCCTGCAGCAGCGCCGTCTCGCCGGCCTGGTCGAGGTTGGAGTTGGGCTCGTCCAGCACGACCAGCCGCGGCCGGCCGAACAGCGCGCGGGCCAGCGCGATGCGCTGGCGCTGGCCGCCGGACAGCACGAAGTTGGCGTCGCCGATGTGCGTCTCGTAGCCGAAGGGCATGCGGCCGATGATCTCGTGCACGTCGGCGCGGCGCGCCGCCTCGATCACGTCGTGCGGTTCGGCCTCCTGCATGCGGGCGATGTTCTCGCGGATCGTGCCGTCGAGGAGCGCGATGCTCTGCGGCAGGTAGCCGGCGTAGCGGCCGAAGCTTTCCCGGCTCCAGGTGTAGACGTTGTGGCCGTCCAGGTAGACGCCGCCGGCGGTGGGCTCCCACACGCCGACCAGCACGCGCGCCAGCGTCGACTTGCCCGACCCCGACGGCCCGACCACGCCCAGAACCTCGCCCGGCTCCAGCTGGAAGGAAATGCCCTTGAGGATGGCGCGGTCGCCGCCGGGCGGCACGAAGACCAGACGCTCCACCTTGACGCGCGGGTCCGGGCGCGGCAGGTCCAGGCCGTGGCGGCGGCTGTCGGTCTTGGAAAGCAGCGTGCGCAGGCGCCGGAAGGCGGCGTAGGCGAACACCCACTGCCGGTAGCCCTCGATCATGTTCTCGAAGGGGATCAGCGCGCGGCCCATGATCAGCATGGCGGCGAACATGCTGCCCGGCGACGCGGACTGGTGCAGGACGACGACGACGGCGGTGGCGGTCAGCGCCACCTGGAGCGACATGCGCACGCCCTTGGACACGGCCGTGATCAGCTTGGCCCGGTCGTGCGAGCGGATCATCAGGTCGACGAAGCGGTTCTGCGAGCGCTGCCAGCGCCGCGTCACCGCCTGGGTCATGCCCATGGCCTCCAGCACCTCGCCGTGGCGGACGGCGGCGCCGATCTCGCTGAACGACTTCACCGCGGCGTCGTTGACCTCCATCAGCGGCCGGCGGGTCGCCAGTTCGTTGATGACGCTCAGCACCAGCAGCATGACCGACGCGATGAGCGCGATCAGCCCGTACATCGGGTGGAGCAGGAACAGCACGACCAGGAACAGCGGCGAGAACAGCGCCTCCAGCGGCACCAGGACGGCGCTGCCGGTGATGAAGTTGCGCAGGTCGCTGACGTCGCGCACCGCCTGGTTGGCGCTGCTGCTTTCGCCGCGCAGGGTGTCGACGACCGCCGCCTCGAAGGCCGGGCCGTTCAGCCGCGTCGCCACCACGTGGCTGGCCACGACGAAGATGCGGCCGCGCAGGAAGTCCAGCACCGCCCACATGGCGATGCCGATCACCGCGATGATCGTCAGCATGGTCAGCGTTTCCATGCTGCGGCTGGACATCACGCGGTCGAAGACCTGCATCATGTAGATCGGCACGACCAGCTGCAGGGCATCCAGGAACAGGGTGATCACCGAGGCGATTCCCATGGCCCGGAGGAATTCCGCCTGCGTTTCCTTCAGCACCTCGATACCGCGGTTGACCATCGGCGGTCCGTCACCCTTCGCAGGTCAGCGGGGCGGCGCGCCCGCGCGCAAAACCCCATGAGGGAAGGTTGTATGCCCCTTCGCCTAGGGGGTCAACGATGGCGCTTGAAACAAATACGATGCAAGTGCCGGCTGCACATGAGGTCACGGATTGCCCTCGGCGGCATGGCCGCGGGCGGCGTCCCGGTGCTCCAGGTACCAGCGGTAGGTCTGCTCGATGCCCTCGCGCAGGCCGGTCCGCGGGCGCCAGCCCAGCGCCGTCATTGCCGACGCGTCGACCACCTTCCGGGGCGTGCCGTCGGGCTTCGAGGCGTCGAAGACGAAGCGCCCGGTGTAGCCGACCACGCCGGCGATCATGCGGGCGAGGTCGGCGATGCTCACCTCCTCGCCCGCGCCGACGTTGACGGGATCGTAGCCGGCATAGCGGCGCAGCAGGAACACGCAGGCGTCGGCGAGGTCGTCGGCGTACAGGAACTCGCGCAGCGGCGTTCCCGATCCCCAGATCTCCACGCTCTCCTGTCCTTCGAGCCGGGCGGCGTGGATGCGGCGCATCAGCGCCGGCAGGACGTGGCTGAAGGCCGGGTGAAAGTTGTCGTTGATGCCGTACAGGTTGGTCGGCATCGCCGAGATGAAGTCGCGGCCGTACTGCCGCCGGTAGGCCTGGCACAGCTTGACGCCGGCGATCTTGGCGATCGCGTACCATTCGTTGGTGGGTTCCAGCGGGCCGGTCAGCAGGGAGGATTCGGGGATCGGCTGCGGTGCCAGCTTGGGATAGATGCAGGACGAGCCGAGGAACAGCAGCTTGCCGACGTCCAGGCGATGCGCGCCGTGGATGATGTTGGCCTCGATCATCAGGTTGTCGTACAGGAATTCGGCCGGCTGGCTGTTGTTGGCGTGGATGCCGCCGACCTTGGCCGCGGCGACCACCACCACCTCCGGGCGCGCCCCGGCCAGCCATTCCTCGACCGCCTCCTGGCGCCGCAGGTCGACGCGGTCGCGGCCGACGGTCAGCACCTCGCAGCCCTCGGACGCCAGCCGGCGGACGATCGCCGAGCCGACCATGCCCCGGTGCCCGGCCACCCAGACCCGCTTTCCGGCCAGCGGAACGTCCGCGCGCACGGCGTCGAGGTCGAAGCTCATAGCGGTACTCCCTTCCTTCCGGCGCGCGACGCCCGGTCCCCAGCGGTTTTAGGCGGCTTCGCCCGGGGGGTCAACGGCGGCGCCCGTTGCGAGGACCACTGGGGCAGGCATCACGGGGGCGCCTCGTGGCCGTCGGCCATGCCGAGCCGGGCGAGCAGCGGCGCCGCCTGCCGCGTCACGTCGTCCCACGAGCCGGCGCCGACGACCCGGCCGTGCTCCAGGACGATGACCGTGTCGGCGCTGCGCACGGTCGAGGCGCGGTGCGCGACGACGACGACCGCCAACTCGTGGCGCAGGCGGTCCAGCGCCGCCAGGACGCGCCGCTCGCTCCCGACGTCGAGCGCGCTGGTGGCCTCGTCGAGGATGAGGAGGGCCGGTCGGCGGACGAGCGCGCGGGCCAGGGCCAGACGCTGCCGCTCGCCGCCGGAGAGGCGGCCGCCGCGCTCGCCGACCACGGTGTCCAGCCCGTCCGGAAGGGCGCGCACGAAGTCGGCCGCAGCCGCGCGCTCCAGCGCGTCCCACAGCGCCGGCTCGCCGGCCTCCGGCGCCGCCATCGTCAGGTTGGCGCGGATCGTGTCGTGGAACAGGAAGCTGTCCTGTGGAACGTAGCCGGCGCGCCGCCGCCAGGCCTGCCGCGCGGCGCCCTCCAGCGGCCGGCCGTCGACCAGGATGCGGCCGCCGTCCGGCGCCAGAAGGCCGAGCAGAAGGTCGGCCAGCGTCGATTTGCCCGCCCCGGACGGGCCGACCACCGCGGTGATGCCGCGCGCGGGGATCTCGGCGTCCACGCCGGCCAGCGCGGGCGGATCGCCCTCGGCGTGGCGGAAGACCACCCCCTCCAGGCGCAGGCTCCGCGTGAAGGGCGGCGGCTCGACCGTGCCGGACCCGGCCGGCTCGGCCGCCGCCCGGCACTGGTCCAGGAGGTCGGTCAGGGCGGCGTGCGCCGGCAGCGCGTGCAGCACCGTCCGGTAGCCGTCCCGCAGCGCCAGCCCCGCCGACGCCAGCCGGGCGAAGGCGACGACCAGCACCAGCGTGTCCGCCAGCGGCACCGCGAAGCCGCGCACGGCAAGCACGACCACCAGCGCCGTGGCCGCCGCCGCGACCACGCGGGCCACCGCCCGTTCGGTGCCGGAGGTCCGCTGGTGGGCGAGGTGGTTCGCGCGCGCCGCCGCGGCGCGTTCGGCGAAGCGCTGGCGCCGCGCCGGTTCCAGCCCGTGGCTGCGCACCACCCGCATGCCGGTGATGTCCTCGGCAAGGTCGGCGTGCAGCGCGCGGCCCAGGTGCTGCATGGAGCGGCCGAGCTGGTAGGTGCGCCGGTTCAGGGGGCGCATGGCCAGTGCCATGACGGCGGCGAGGGCGAGCGCCCCGCCGGTGAGCAGAGGCGACAGGATGGCGGCGACGGCCAGCAGCGCCGGTACCTCCAGCCCGGCGGCGCCCAGGCGCAGCAGGAACTCCACCCCCATGCCGGTGCGCCCGGCCTCCTCGGTCAGCGCCTGCTGGACGGCGCCGGCGCGCATCCGCGCGAAGGTGCGCCATTCGGTGGCGAGCAGGGCGGCGTGCAGGCGGGTGCGCAGGCTGTCCATGAAGGCCATCCGCAGCCTGAGCGCCGCCAGCGTGCGGGCCCGCACCACCCACGCCGCCGCGGCGACGAGCACCAGATAGGCGGCCAGCGCGCCCTCCAGCCCGACGGGGCCGACGCCGAGCGCCGCCAGCCAGCCGGCCACCCGCCCCGATCCGGTGATGCCCAGCAGATCGAGCAGCGGCACCAGGAGCATGAGGCCGGCGCCCTCGGCGAAGGCGGCGACCGCCATCAGCGCCGCCACGGCGGCCAGACGCCGGGGGCTGGTGGAGCGCACCACGTCGCGCACCAGCGCCGCGAGGCGCCGCCGTGGGGAATCGGCGGACACGGCGTCGGGCAGGGCGGCGGGCGGGGATGAGGGAAGGCGGGCGGAATCGGACACGCGGGACGGCTTTCGCGACGGACGGCTTTTGCAGCGGTTGGCTTTGCAGCGGTTGGCGGACGTCAGTCCGGCGGCGCCTTGCGCCCCGCCGGCCGCTTCCGGCGCGCGTTGCGCACCACCCACCCGACGGGCCGCAGGAACGGATACAACCACAGCAACCGGTCGGGTAGCGGAAAAACACCCCAGTCAATGGGGTTGGCCAAGTCCGCGCGCAGTTCGTCCCAGCCGTGGCGCCAGTCGTCCTTGAACGAATAGAGGTGGAGCCGCCGCCACGCCTCCCGGCGAAGCCACGCGGCGCTGCCCTCGCGGGGCATGTCCAGCCACCGGGATCCGGCGAAGAAGCGGGCGACGAAGCGCCGGGCGCGGCGGTCGTCGCGCCGCCCGGCGTGCCGCCGCCCGGCGTGCCGGTGCCCGGGCAGCGGCAGCCCGAGCCATCCGTGCCCCAGCGTCACCACGAGGCGCATGGCCGCGCGCAGCCCGGCCGCCTCCGCCTGGGCCAGCGCCGCGGCGGCGCCCTCGGCGTCCTTCAGCAGCGCCGTCAGGTCGGCCAGCCAGCACAGCCGCTCCCAGCAGTGGTGGGCGCCGTGGACGCACAGGTACAGCGCCAGCACGCGCCGGGGCAGGGTGGCGACGGCCACGCCGGCCAGCGCCACGTCGACCCGGTCGCGCCAGAGGGAGTCGAAATCGGCTTCCAGCCGGCGGGGGTTCGCGGTCAGGCGCTGGTGCAGCTCGACCACGAGGCCGCGCCCGGCGTCGCGGTAGGTCAGGTCGCGGAACAGCCGCTGGCCGGCGGCGCGGCGGGCCGGGGAGATGGCCGGCCCGTCGAGCCGGTAGCCGGCCGCGGCGAGCACGGCGTCCGCCTCCCAGAACCGGGCGGGGTCGACCAGCAGGTCGATGTCGCCCGGCCCACGCATGGCGAGGTTCCCGTAAAGCTGCTGCGACAGCACCACGCCCTTCAGCACCAGCACCCGGATGTCCGCCGCCGCGAACAGGCGGACGAGGCGGACCACCTCGGCGGCGTGCGCCAGGCATCGGCGGGTATCGGCCGCCGCCGCCCGGCGCAGCGCGGCCAGGACGTCCGGCGGCACGTCCGCCGCGCCGTCGGCCTGGAGCCCGGCAAGGACGAGCGCCGTCGCGCGGTGCCGCGCCGCCCCCCGAAGCACGAGCGCCCAGTCCGGCCCCGCCGCCATCGCGGCGCGCAGGGCCGGGACGTCGCCGTTCCCCTGCGCCCGCCGCACCGCCGCGCACAGCAGCCGGAACTCCGGCGCCAGCGGCGCCAGGATGTCTGCGGCGCCGGTCATGGCTAGGGCGACGTCCGCCCGACGACGCCTTCCCGCGGCAGGCCGGCCTGCGGCGATGTTCCGCCGGGGCGGGCCGCACGCGGGAGGGTGCCGGGCGTCCCCCCTTCTGCGACCGCAACGTCCAGTTCCGCTGTGCCCACGGTTCATTCTCCGAGGTGGATCGCCTGCCATCCCTGCGCCCGCAGTCGTACCACGCATCGCCCGCCCCGTCAGCCGCCCCGTCAGCCGCCAAGCCGGCCGTCGGGTGTCGGCCGTCGGGTGTTGGCCGGGCCGGGAGCGCCAAAACTGTCCCACACGGGAGCATTGACGGCACGGTTGGGATGCCGGTACGGTCCGGACCATGGACAGGACTCCGTGGCCGCGTGTGTTGCCGCATGCCCCGGTATGACCCCCTGGGTTTTTGAATTCCTCACACGGCTTCGGCGGTTGATCTTCCCCGATGAGACGATTCCTTCAGACGTCATGCCTTTACGTCATCGGGTTGCTGCTGGTTGGCTATGTGCTTGGCGGCCGTGGTTTCGCCCATATCGGGGTGCCGCCGATCTATGTCGGCGAGGTTGTCCTGTTCCTGAGCCTTGTCCTGTACCTGTGCGCGCCTGATTTCCGTATTTTTGCCGAATCGCGTGTCCTTTGGCTTCTGGTCGCGTTCGATTTGTGGTGCTTGTCCAGATCGGTTCCTTATTTCGAAGAATACGGGGTCGACACGCTGCGCGACTCCGCGCTCTACGGCTATTCGGCCTTCGCGTTCATCGTCGCGTCGCTGATGAACGATCGCCACATGGTCCGCGGCCTCGTCATCGCGTTCGACCGGGTATTGAGCGTCAGCGTGGTGCTCCTGCCCCTGTTCATCGTCCTGACCCCGCGCGATGTCGACCTCTCCACCGACTATATGCCGTTGATCCAGTTGAAGCCCGGCGACATTGCCGTGCACCTTGCCGGGGTTCTCGCGTTTCGGCTGCTTCGGCTGCGGGAGGCGATGGCGCCCGGCCACCCGCTGCCGCGCTGGCTTCCGGGCTGGCTCTTCTGGTCGTCATGGATGGCTGCGGCCCTATGGGTGATCGCCGGCACCCGCGGCGGGCTGCTGACTCTGGCCGCTGGCATCCTGGTCGTTTTCCTGTTCGGCTACGGGCGCCGGCCGGTGCTGTTGTTCGTCGCCGCCCTCGCCGGCGTGCTGACCCTGATGGCTGTATTCGGCATTCGCATCGAAACGGAACGGCGCGAGATTTCGGCCGACCAGATTCTCGCCAACGTTCTCAGCATCACCGGCGAGCGGCCTGCCGATGCCGCCGGCATCGACGCGGCCGAGCTTGAATCCACCGCCACGTGGCGATTGCTGTGGTGGGAGGACATCGTCGATTACACCCTGTTCGGCGAGTATTTCTGGACCGGCAAGGGGTTCGGCGAGAATCTGGCCGATTCCGACGGATACCAGGTTTCCGCACTGGGAGAGTTGCGCAGTCCGCACAACGGCCATCTAACGGTTCTGGCCAGAGCCGGCGTGCCGGGCTTCCTGCTGTGGGTGGTCCTGCACGCCGCCTTCGTGACGGCGCTGGTCCGCATGGCCGTCAGGATGAAGCACGCGGGGGCCGGCACCTGGCAGCGGGCGAACGTGTGGATCCTGGCGATGTGGACGGCGGCCGCGGTCAACGCCGCCTTCGACGTCTATCTGGAAGGGCCGCAGGGCGGCATCTGGTACTGGTCGATCATCGGAGCCGGGCTGGCGGTGCTGGCCGTCGAGCGGCGCATGCTGACGGTGCCGGCCGGCGGCGGACGCGCGGGCGTTCTCCGATCCGGGGCCGCGTCATGACGGTGCGGGGGTTTCTGACCGCCCGGCCCGACGCGCTCCTGGCCCATCTGATCGCCACCGGCGTCGGCGAGTTCGTGTACCGCATCACACAACTCCTGACGGTTGCCCTGGCGGGGTGGGTCCTGGGCGTGGCCGATCTCGGCGTCATCGGCATCGCCTGGTCGCTGACGGCCATCGCCATGGGCATCGTGCAGGGGGGAACCGACCAGACCGGGGCACAGCGCCTGGCCGTGGCGCCGCCGGAACAGCGGGCCCGGATCATCACCGACGTTTCGGCACTGAAGGCGACGCTGATCCTGGCCGCGACACCCGTTCTCTTCGCCGTCCAGACGGTCCTGGGGTACGGCGATGCCGCATCGCGGCTCCAGCTGCTGGCCCAGCTGTGTTCGATGGCCCTCGTTTCGCTTGGCTATGCATGGGCGCTGAACGGGCTGACCCGGTTCTACGAGCAGGGGATGATCCGGCTGCTGCAGGGCACCGCCACCCTTGCGCTGCTGATCGTGTTCCTTCTCGTTTCCCGGTCGCCACTGGCCGTTCCGGCGGCGGAGGGCGGGGCGGCCGTGCTGGCGATCGTGGTCGCCCGCCGCCGTCTCGGCCCGTGCGCGCGCCTCACCCTGCCGTCGCTCGCGGCCATGCGCGACCTTGCCCGGCCGGCCCTGCCCCTTGGGTTCGCGGGCGCGGTGGGAACGGTTGTCTGGCAGATGCCGGTCCTGTCCGCCGCGCGCTGGACGACGATCGAGGAGGTCAGCCACCTGTCGGTCCTGTTCCGCCTCATCCTCGGCCTGCATCCGTTTCTGCATGTCGCGCTGCAGACCCTGTTTCCGTCCCTGGTGCGGATGTTCGCGTCGGATACGCACCGCGGCCGGGAGATGGTGTTCGTCATCACGCTCCAGGCGTCCGTGGCGATGACCGCGGCGGTCGCCATGCTGGCCGCCGCGAGCGACGTTCTGGTGCCCACGATCATGGGACCCGGCTTTGCGGACGCCGCGCCGCTCTTCCGCCTGCTCGTCCCGATCATGGTGCCGTTCACCATCGCCGCGGCGCTGACCTGCGCGCTGGTCGCCCGCGGGCAGGCCCGCACCATCGTCTACGTCGCCATGGCGACGGCAGCGCTGGCGGCGGTGGCCTGCAACGGCGCGTTCTGGCTCTGGCCGGCCGCACCGGGCGCCCTGGCCTTTCACCTGGTGCTGTGGGCACAGGCCGTCCTGACGGGGATCGCCGCGTGGCGGTCCGGGACGGTCGGCTGGCCGACCACCGCTTGGGACGTCTGGCTGAACCCGCTGACGTTGGGACGCATGATCCACGTGGAGCGGGCCGCCACCGGAGCCCGCGCCTCGTCGCAGTCGGTCGAATGAGTGATTCGCACGGGATGGGCCAGCCATGAAAATCCTACTGTCCTGCTACGCCTGCCGTCCGAACGCCGGATCCGAACCGGGGATCGGCTGGCATTGGGCGGAAGAGGTCGCCCGCCTCGGCCACGAGGTCTGGGTTCTGACGCATGGGACGCAGAAGGCGCTCATCGAGGCGACTCTCGCCGACGGCGACCCCTTTCCGAACCGGCATTTCGTCTTCTACACCGTTCCACCCTGGCGGCACGACGACCACACCTCCCGCTTCGGATCGGAGAAGCTGGAGGCGTTCACGTATTATCCGTTGTGGCAGTTGGGGGCCTTGCGCCTTGCCCGCCGGCTCCATCGGGAGATCGGCTTCGATGTGGTCCACAGCGTGACCTACAGCAGCGTGCGCCTGCCCAGCTTCCTGGGGCGCCTGGGGCCGCCCTTCGTGGTGGGCCCGATCGGCGGCGGCGAACGCGCGCCCATGCGCCTGCGGACGGGATTTGGGTTGCGCGGCTGGCTCACCGATCTCGTGCGCGACGCGATGAATTCATGGGTCCGTTTCGATCCCCTGATGATCGAGACCTACCGCCATGCGTCGCTCATCCTCGTCCGGACGCCACAGTCGCAGCAGGTGATTCCCAAGCGCTTCCACCCGAAGGTGCGTTGCTCGTTCGGCCTTGGTTCCGACGTCGTGCAAACGGAGCCGCCGCCGCTCGACCGGCGCCGGCCGGGCGAGCCGCTGCGCATCCTCTACACCGGCCTCTTCCTGTATTGGAAAGGGGTCCATCTTGCGGTGAAGGCTTTCGCCGCGTTCTGCAAGGCGGGAGGGCAGGGGTCCCTCACCCTGATCGGCCGGGGCCCGTTCCACGACCGCTGCCGCCGCCTTGCCCAGGAATTGGGCGTGGCGGATCGGATCGAGTGGATCGGTTGGACCTCGCATTCGGAACTGACGGCCCACTATCGCTCCCACCATGCCTTTCTGTTCCCCAGCCTGCACGACGCCGGCGGCCTGGCGGTGCTGGAAGCGCTGGCGAACGGGCTTCCCGTGGTCTGCCTCGATCTCGGCGGCCCCGCCGTGCGGGTCGACGAACGGTGCGGCATCGTCGTTCCGACCGGGGGGAGAGGAGAGGCCGAGGTGGTGGCGGGCCTTGCCGCCGCGTTGCGCCGGCTCCACGACGACGAACCCCTGCGCCGTACCTTGGCGGAGGAGGCGGCCAGCCGCAGCAGGACGTTCACCTGGGGCGCGGCGGCGGAGAGCCTCTATGGTCCGGATGGCTTGACGAACGCGCTTGCCGGGGATTTTGCGGGCTGACGGTCGTGTGCGGTGGGCGCGCGACAGGCGAGGAGGCGGCATGCGCGTTCTTCTGATTCATGAACGATACCGCTTCCGCGGCGGCGAAGACGTGGCCGTCGAAGCGGAGGAGGCCTTGCTGAAGGCCCACGGCGTCGACGTCGCGAGCCTGATCGAGGACAACAAGCGCATCCGGGGCGGCGGCACGCTGGGCTTGGCCTTGCGCTCCATCTGGTCGCGCGAAGGCTATGACCTGGTGTCCCGCGCCATCGCCGCGCACCGGCCCGACATCGTGCACGTCCACAACACCTTTCCCCTCCTGTCCCCGGCCGTCTACGACGCCGTCCGGGCGCATGGCCTGCCGGTGGTCCAGACCCTGCACAACTTCCGCTTCCTGTGCGCGAACGGGGTCCTGTTGAGGGAGGGCGTGCCCTGCACGGACTGCCTCGACCGCACGCTGAAGTGGCCGGCCGTCGCCCACGCCTGCTATCGTGGCAACCGCGCGGCGAGCGCCGCCGTGGCGGCCATCGGCGGCGTCCACAAGGCCCTGGGCACATGGAGAACCAAGGTCGACCTCTTCCTTGCCCTGAACCCCCTTTCGCGGGACCTGTTCGTCGCGGGTGGGCTGCCGGCGGAACGCGTCCTGGTTTGCCCGCCGGCCATCCGCGCGCCCGAATCGCTGCCGGCGGTGGATGCCCCCCGCGCCGGCGCGCTGTTCGTCGGCCGCCTGAGCCCGGAGAAGGGGGTAGAGACCCTGATCGAGGCATGGCGCGGCATCGACGTGCCGCTCGACATCATTGGCGAGGGGCCGCTCGCGGCGGATCTGGCGCGGCATGCCCCGGCGCACGTGCGCTTCCGTGGCAGCCTGCCTCCGTCCGGTGTGTCCGCCGCCATGGCGAAGGCCGCGCTCCTGGTGTTCCCTTCGCTGTGCTACGAGAACTTTCCGCTGGCGGTGGCCGAGGCCATGGCGCATGGGCTTCCGGTGCTGGCGTCGTCCGGCGGCGCGGCCGTGCACATGCTGGAGGATGGCGTGTCGGGGGGCTTCGCCCGCCCGGGGGATGTCGCCGAGTGGCGGCGCACGGCGGCGGCCATGATGGCGCAGCCGGAGATGTTGCGTCGGATGGGGGCCGCCGCGCGTCGCGTGTTCGAGACGCGGTTCTCGGCCGAGCGGGCCTTCACGCGGCGGATGGACCTCTACCGCGGGCTTCGGAACACCCGCCGCAGCCTCCGCCCGGACGCCGACGCCGCATAGCCCCGCCGGCGGACGCCACCCGTCCGGGTGTCAGCGCGGGTCCCCGTGCAGGCGAACATAGAGGGCGATCTCGGCCTCCGTCAGTCCGGCCAGCGCGTTGCGCACCAGAGGCCCGGCTTCCGGCCGGGCGCCGAGCCGGGCGACGAAATTCGGATCCGCCACCCACATCAGGCGGACCTGCCGTTCCAGCAGTTCGACGACCTCCCGGTCCATGGCCGGCAGAAGCCGCAGCGCCAGATCGATGCGCGACGGCATGAGCGCCGGGATGAAGGAGCCGGACAGCATCGACATGCGCAGCGCCGCCACCGCCGCCTTCAAGTCGCCTTCCCAGTTGCGCAGATGGGCCAGACGAAGCCAGACGCTGGGCTGGCCGGGCGCGCGGGTGAGCGATGCCACCGTCGCCTCCGTGGCGGCGGCGAGAAGCTCCTTCCGCTCGGCGCCCACCGCCGAATCGGCCGCGCGCAGGAGCAGCAGGCCCCGGTCGCCCTCCAGCTCGCCGTCGCGCACCCAGCGGTACGCCGACGCCAGATCCGCCGACGCCGCGGCGAGTGCTTGAGGCTGCACCGCCTCGGTGCCGGAGTGGACGTCCCACAGCACGGCGCGGGCGTCGAGCGTCGCCACGCCGGCAATCAGACGCGGCAGCCCGAGCGCCAGGAGCAGGCAGCCCGCCACGCCGGCCACCACCGCGGCCCCCCGGTGCGAGGGGGCGGAGCGGGGAGAAGCGGGCGCCCGTGCCTCGGTCGCCGCCGTCTCACTCGCCGTAGTAGTCGCGGTATCGGCCATAATACTGTCCGTAGTCGCCATAACCGTAGCGGGTGTGCTTGCGCTGGTTCACCTGCGACAGGACGGTGCCGTACGGGTTCACCCCGGCGGCGCGCAGCAGCTTCATGCCGTTGCGCACGGCGTCGCGCGGCGTCGAGTTCCAGCGGATCAGATAGACGACGCGGTCGGCGAGCCGGGCGAGGATGCGCGAATCGGCCACCGCCAGCACCGGCGGCGAGTCGATGACGATGCGGGTGTAGCGCTTCAGCAGGTCGCCGAGAAGGGCCTCGACCTGCGGCCCCTGGATGATTTCGGCGACGTTCCCGTAGCTGCCGGCCGGAAGGAAGTCGAGGCTGCCGCCGATGCCCGGCTGGACGACCTCGTCGAAGGCGGCTTCGCCGGCCAGGACCTGGGCCAGACCACGCTCCCCGCCGACGCCCAGCGCCGTATGCAGGCGGGGGCGGTGGACGTCGCCGTCGATGAGGAGCACCCGGTCGTCCACCTTCGAGAACAGCAGCGCCAGGCACAGCGAAACGAAGGTCTTGCCTTCCTTGGGCACCGAGGAGGTGACCAGGACCACCCGGCTTGCCTCGGCGCCGTCGCCGAGGTGGAGCGCGGTGCGCAGGCTGCGCACGCCGTCGGCCAGCGCGGACCGGGGACGCTGCAGCACCTCGTCGACCGGACGGTCGGTGCTGCCGCGGTGAAGCGGGATCATGGCGAGCGTCGGCAGCCCGGTCAGCTCCTCCGCGTCGTCGGCCGACCGCACCGCGTTGTCGAGGCGGTCGATGACGAAGACCAGCGCGATGCCGCCCAGCAGCGACAGCAGCGCCGACAGCCCGAGGACGGACCGCGTGGCCGGGAAGGACGCCATGACCGGGACGTCGGCCGGCGACACGATGCGGGCGTTGGCGCGCTGCATGCGCTCCTGCTCGGCCTCGCGCTTGAAGCGGCTCAGGAACGCCTCGTACAGGCTCTTGCTGGCCTCCGCCTGACGTTCCAGCTCGCGCAGCCGCACCTCCGCCGCGCCGGCCACGTTGGTCTGGCGCCGCAGGCCGTCGAGTTCCCGTTCCAGCGAGTGGACGCCGGCCGCGGCCACCTCCACGTCGTTGGCGATGGAGGCGGCGATCTTCTCGATCTCCCCCGCGATCTTGCCGCGCAGGTCGTTGAGGTCGGCGCGCAGGCCGAGCATGCGCGGGTGGCGGTCGCCGTAGGTCTTCAGCGCCTCCGACATCTCGCGGGACTTCATCGCCTCCTGCTCGCGCAGGCGCTGGATGAGCTGCGACTGCAGGACGTCGGTCGACGTGTCGACGCTGCCGCGGGTGCGGACGAGCACGCGCACCTGGTCCAGCCGCGCCTGCTTCTGAGCCAGATCGGCGCGCGCCAGCACCAGGCGCGAATTGAGTTCGGAGAGCTGCTGGTCGTTGACGGTGGCCTGACGCTCGTTCTTGCGCCGCAGGTCGTGTTCGGAGCGGAACTGCTCGACCGCGTTCTCGGCGGCGACCACGTCGCGGCGCAGCGACTCGAGGCGCTCGCCGAGCCAGCCGGTGACGCGCCGCGCTTCCTCGAAGCTCGCCTCCAGGCGGTCGACCACGTACAGCTCGGCCACGGTGTTGGCGATGAGCGCCGCCTTCTCGCGGTCCTCCGAGACGTACTGCACGGTGATGATGTAGGAGCGGCGCTGCGGGCGCACCGTCAGGCGGGAGGAAAAGGCGCGCACGATGCGTGCCCGCTCGATGTCCTCGCGGGCGGTCGGCCCCAGCTTCTGCGGCTCCTCGGCGCGCGAGACCCACGACACCGGGATCCAAGACATCGGGTTGAGCGACGCCAGGAGGGTGGCCAGCGGCTGCGGCTCGCGCAGCTTGGCGTTGAACTCCGGATCCTCGTCGAGCCGCAGCTTGGCGACGACGCGGCGCGCGAGAACGGTCGAGGCGATGAGTTCCGCCTCGGTCTGCACCACGGACTCGCTCACGCGCTGGCGCGCCACCGTCATCGTGCGGTCGGCCAGCACGTCGTTGGTTTCCGGCGCCTCGATCATGATCTGCGCCGTGGCGGTGTAGCGGGGCGTCGTCTGCTTCAGCACCAGCACGGCGGGAACCAGCACCAGCGCCATGCAGACGAGGATGATGAATTTGCCACGCCAGACCAGGCGCCAGGCCCAACGGGCGCCCTGGCGGAAGTCGATCATGGTCTGGGAAGGCGGCAACGACAGAGATTCGCGATCGGTCATGGGCCCCGAGTGGGCCTCCTCGCCGTGGTCGGGACGTGTGGAGCGCAGCGGATCAGTACTGCAGGCCCAGCCTCAGCATGAAGGTGGTTTGGGTGAAGCTTTCGGTCTCGGCCTGCGACCGCTTGTTGCGGTAGCCGACCTCGCCGCCGGTGTAGACCTCCGGCGTGAAGGCGTAGATCACGCGGGCGCGGCCCTCGTAGGTCCATGCGTCGCGGTTCTTCACGCCCGAGAACTGGTCGTAGGCCACGCTGCCGTAGCCGGTCAGGATGATGTTGCGCTCCAGCTCGTGGCGCACGGTCAGGTTGAAGGCGTTGCGCACCATGCCCGAAGCGTTGGCGGTCGTCGTCTCGTTGACCGACCGCTCGAACGACGGGACGACGATGGTCAGCGTCGTCGGCGTCCAGTTGAAGGTGGCGCGCACCGACAGGCCCTGCGGGTCCTTGAACCGGGCGTCGCGATAGTTCTGCGCGAAATAGCCCACCAGGAAGTCGCCGCGGACGAGTTGGCTGATGTCGACGCCGATACCCGTTTCGACCCGGTAGCCGTAGCTGTTGCGGTCGAAGCCGGCGCGGTCCCGCGAATCGTCGTAGATTCGGCGGTTGCCGGACACCTCGGTGACGGCGGCATAGCCGGGGAACATCTCGTAGCTGCCGCGCAGGCGGGCGAGCAGTTCCCAACGGTCGCGGTCCGCGTTGCGGATCGTGGTGCCCGACGCGGTTGGGACGCTGCCGAAGACACGGCGATCGACGCCGACTTCGCTCAGGACCGTGTAGCGGCCGAACTGGTGCTTGAAGCCGCCGCGGTTGACGAATCCGCTGACCGGCGTCGGCTCAAGGCCGCGCACGTCGTCGGGGCTGCCGCGCTCCTCATGGCGGGAGAAGAGCTGGCCGAAGTAGGTGGCCTGCGTCTCGCTGGAGAAGTCGTAGCGGCCGTCGACGTCGAACTGCAGGTCGGTGCGGTTGTCGCGGTTGAAGCGCTTGTGCAGGTACTGTTCGGCCTGCAGCGACAGGTTGAGCGCGTGCTCCTTGAACCGCGAGCGCAGCTTCAACTCTGGGCGGATGACCGTGACGAAATCGCTGCGCTTGTCCGTCTGCGTGGCGAACAGGTTGGTGTTGTAGGTCTCGTCCAGTTCGAGCTTCGGCAGGAACAGGAACTGGCCGAGGTCCACGCCCTTCGGCTGGTAGCTGTCGTGCAGGCTCTCCGAATCGTCGCGGCTCTTCGCCCTGTCTTCGGCGTCGGCTTCCCTGGTGACCTTGGCCCCGGAGCCCTGGCGGCGCGGGTCTTCGCCCGGCTGCGTCGCGCCGCGCACCTGTGCCGCGGCCGGCTCGCTGAAGGCGAGCAGCCCCGCCGCGAACGTCGCCACGACGCCGAGCGCGGCCAGCGCGTCGGCGATTCGCCGGCCCTGCGCGGGCGCCATGCAGGAAATCTTCAGGCTGTCACCATGGGGGAGGGCTCGGAGGGCGGTCATATCAATCGTAAGGCTGGGTTGGTCGCACATCCGTACTACCACCGACGTCGCCCTTGCGCCAAGAAACAAGATGTCTGTCACACGGATATTTCGCGCAAAGCGCGTCATTCCGGTCACAGCGACACGCGGGGCGCCGCGGCTATACGCGCGCCTGGAGAATGCGCCGCTGCGTGCCGTGCAGGGCGACGGCGCTCAGCACGCCCGTGGCGTAGGCGCCGGTGTCCAGGCCGATGCGGTTGGGCAGGACCTGCGGCTCGTCCAGGACGGTGTGGCCGTGCACCACCACCTTGCCGTGGGACCGGGGCGACGACAGGAACGGTTCGCGGATCCACAGGAGATCCTCCAGCCGCTGCCGTTCGAGCGGCACGCCGGGGCGGACGCCGGCGTGCACGAACGCGTAGTCGCCGAGCACGGCCATCGGCTCCAGCGATTCGAGGAAGGCGCGGTGCTCCTCGGGCAGCCGTTCCTTGAGGGCGTCGCGCAGGGCGCGGCAGCGCGTCGCATCCGCGATGCCGACGGACGCCCGCACGCCGTAGCTGGCCAGCGCCTCGGCCCCGCCATAGTTCAGCCACTCGGCGCCGGCGGCCGGCTCGCGCAGGAAATCCAGCATCGCCGCCTCGTGATTGCCCAGGAGAAAGCGGCAGGCCGGGCCGGTGCCGGCGGCGGCCGCCGCCGCCCTGGCGCACAGGAGATCGAGCACGCCGCGGCTGTCCGGGCCACGGTCGACGTAGTCGCCGAGGAACACCAGCAGGGGCTGCAGGCCTTCCTCCTCCCGGCGCTGCACGGCGTCGCGTTCGATGGCCGCCAACAGCCGCTCCAGGCACCGCCGCTCGCCGTGCACGTCGCCGATGGCGTAGACGCACAGGCCGTCGGGGGCCGCCGCCGGCGCGTTTCCGCCGGCCGGTCCGCCCGCCGGCCCACTCGTGGTGCCGCCGCCCAGGGCCCCGAAAATGCTGCGCAGGAACGACCGCATCACGTCTGACCGTCCGGTTTCGCGGTGTACGCGGTTGCAGGAAACCGCAAATGTCGTTTAATTGGCTTTTGCCATATGCCGACCGTTGCGGGAAAAGCAACGTCCATCTGCACGGTAACAGGAGTTCGTGGTCAATGCTTTCTCTCTTCCGCGGACGCGCTTCCCGCGCCCTTGTCCGCACCGCGGTCGTCGCCGGGCTTCTCGTCGCCGGCTGCTCGTCGACGCAGGGGTTCCCGACCGTGGATGCGCCGATGAAGATCAACAGCCCGACCGACGGCTACCTGCTGGAGCCCGGAAACCGCGTGCGGCTGACCGTTTTCGGCGAAAACAGCCTGTCGGGCGATTTCACCCTCGATCCCGCCGGCAACGTGGCGCTGCCGCTCGTCGGCAACGTGCCGGGCAGCGGCGTGACCGCCAAGACCCTGGCGAAGCGCATCGAGGACCTGCTCAAGAAGGACGCCTATCTGCAGGACCCCAAGGTCGCCGTCGAGGTGCAGACCTTCCGGCCGTTCTACGTGCTGGGCGAGGTGCGCCAGCCCGGCGAGTTCCCCTACACCAGCGGCATGACGGTGCTGAGCGCCGTGGCCCGCGCCGGCGGCTACGACTACCGGGCGCGCGAGGGCGAGGTGGTCCTGGTCCGCGTGGTCGACGGCGAGCAGCAGGACTACCGCGCGGTGGAGCGCACGCCGATCCTGCCGGGCGACATCGTCAAGGTGCTGCAGCGCCGGTTCTGACGCCGGCAGCCGTCCCGGCGCGCGATTATGGACGCCGCCGGGCAACCAGGGTTTGCAAGGCCCTGGAACAGGCGGCGCGTTGTGTAGTATTACGTTCGACGAGGTCGCCCGGGAAGCGGCGCGCCGGTCGTCAAAGCTTGGAAGGAGTGGGTGGCATGAACAGGTTCCATGGCGTTCTGACCGCAGCGGTGCTGGCCGCCGGCGTCGGGCTGACCTCGGCCGCCTACGCCCAGGCGCCCCAAGCCAGCCCGAACAACCGCGGCCAGGGGCAGGGTCCGGGCCAGAACCAGGGCCAGGGGCAGGGGCAGCAGCAGGCCAACCTGCCGCCGGCGCTGCAGGCCGCGGTGCTCACCGGCAACGCGCAGGCCGTCCAGCAGGCCATCAACACGCTGAGCGGCGGCAATCCGCAGCAGGCCGGCAACCTGGCCGCCCAGGTGGTGCGGGCCGCCGAGCAGATGCTGAACACCAACCCGCAAGCCGCGATCCGCGCCGCCGCCGCCGCGGTGGAGACGGTGAAGAACACCACCGTCCAGACGTCCTCCCCGCAGCAGACGGAATCGGTGGTGACCACCGCCGCCCGCATCTTCGTCAACCCGAACGCGCAGCGCGTGGCGCCGGAATCGGTGGCCCAGCTGGCGACCGCCGCCGTCCAGGTGGCTGCCACGACCGGCAACCCCACGCTGACGGCGAACGTGGCGAATCAGGCGGTCAGCGCCGCCGAGAAGATCCTGAGCGTCGCCCCCGCCGCCGCCGTCCAGGTGGCCGCCGCGGCCGTCCAGTCGGTGAAGGAAATGCCGGTGATGCAGGGCGCCCCGCAGACGACCATGCAGGTGGTGACGACCGCCGCGCGCATCATCGTGCAGCCGGAGGCGCAGCGCGTGGCACCCCAGACGGTGGCATCGATCGCCGCCACGACCGTGCAGGTGGTGTCCAACCCGGCCGTGTACCAGGCGGCGCCGGGCGCGGCCGTTACCGTGATGGACAGCGCCTACAAGGCGGCCACCAGCCAGGCGGTCTCCACCGCGGTGCCGAGCGCCGAAGGCACGGTGCGAGGAGGGCTCTTGCAGATTGCACAAGCCCCCACGCTCAATGCCGGGGTGCCGGTCGATACCATCCTGAAGGGCAACACTCCGGACACGCAGCAGCCGCCGCAACAGACGGGCGGGCCGGTGAACCCCCCGAACAACACCGAGCGGCTGGCGGAGGTCGTGAAGGAGGAGAACAAGACCAAGCAGGGGAGCGGGAACTGACGCGACACCCAAGGCGGAGCGGCCGGTGTTCGCCCTGACCAACACGACGGTGTTCCGGCTGGTGCTCGCGGCCGTCCTTCTGGCGCCGCTGCCGCTCGGCAGCAATCGCCCCTGGGCCTGGAGCCTGCTGGCGGTCACCGTGGCCGTTCTCCTCCTGCTCTGGTGCTTGTCGGTGCTGGCCGGCAGGGCCCGCGCGCCCGTCCCGCCCGGCCGGCTGTGGGTGGCGATCGTGCCGTTTGCGCTGGTGTTGCTCTGGGCCTTCGTGCAGACCCTGAACCTCGTGCCGCGCGCCGGCTGGCATCCGCTGTGGGCGGAGGCCGCCGCGGCGCTCGGCCAGCCGGTCGCGGGGGGCATCTCGGCCGATCCGGAGATGTCCCGCACCGCCCTCATGCGGTTGCTGTGCTATGGCGGCGTGTTCTGGCTGGCGGTGCAACTCGGCCGCGAGCGCTCGCGCGCCCGGGAGGCGCTGGTCGCCGTCGCCGTCGCCGGCGCCGTCTACGCCTGCTACGGGCTCGTCGTCCATTTCTCCGAATCGGAGCGCATCCTGTGGCTGGAGAAGTGGACCTACATCGGCGACGTGACCGCCACCTTCGTTGGCCGGAACGCCTACGGCGGCTACGCGGGCCTGGGTGCCATGTGCTGCGTGGCGCTGTTCCTGCACGCGCTGAAGCCGCCGCGCGCCGGCGAGACGCGGCGCGCCTACGACCTGACCGAACTCGTGATGGTGCGCGCCCTGCCGTTCCTGATGGGGGCGGTGATCATCGGCTCGGCGCTGCTGCTGTCGCATTCGCGCGGGGCCTTCCTCAGCACCGGCGGCGGCCTGCTGGCGCTGATCCTCGCGGTGCTGGCGGGGCGCATCGTCCGGCCCCGGACCGCCATCATGCTGGGCGTGGTGCTGGGCGCCATCGGCCTCGCCGTGCTCGGCGTCAGCGGCGAGGAGACGGTCAGGCGGCTGGCCGACACCACCGGCGACGTGCGCACGGACCTGTTCCGCCTGACCGTCGACGCGATCGAGGACGCCCCCTGGACCGGCCATGGATTCGGTGCCTTCCTGCCGGCCTTCCGCATGTACCGCGACGCGTCGCTGACCGCCGATCTGGTCTGGGACTTCGCCCACAACGTCCATCTGGAATTCGCCATGGATCTCGGCCTGCCGGCGGCGGTGCTGATGTACCTGTCGCTGGCCGCGGTGGTGGCGGTGTGCCTGCACGGGCTGGTGCGGCGCCGGCGCGACCAGATCTATCCGGCGGTGGCGGTGGCCGGCGCGACGCTGATCGGCCTGCACGGCATCGTCGACTTCAGCCCCCAGATGCCCGCCGTCGCGGTCACCCTGGCGCTGCTGCTGGGCATCGGCTGCGCGCAGTCCTGGCGCACCGCCGAGGGCGGAACACCATGATGGCTGCCTTACGGTCGTCGCCATGACCATCGACGAGATCCGCCGGCACGCCGTTGACGGGCCGCCCGAGGCCGGGGTCGGGACGGTGCGGCCGGTGAACGCCTTCCGGGCGCCGCGCCGCGGCATCGCCGCGGCGGTGCTGGCGCTGGGCGACGTCGTCTCGCTGGAAGCCGCCGTGCTCCTTGCCGTTCTCCTGCGGATGCAGCTCAGCCCCTGGTTCCCGATCGACGTCAACGCGGAAACCTTCGTCGGCGTCGCCGTCGCCGCGCTGTTCCTGCCGCCGGCTTACGCCCTGGCCGGGCTATACCCGGGGTATGGGCAGACGAGCGTCGAGCGGCTGCGCAAGCGGATCACCGTCACGGCCCTGTCCTTCGGCGCGATGATCCTGTTCGACCGGCTGGCGCAGGACGACCAGTGGTCGCGCGGCATCCTGCTGGGCGCCGCCGCGTTATCGCTGGCCTTCATCCCGGTCTGGGATTCCATCGCCCGGCGCATCCTGATCCGCCGCGGGTGGTGGGGCGAGGCGGTGGTCGTCCTGGGTCCGGAGGCGCGGCGGTGCCCCGTGGTGGACGCCCTGACGCGGCACCGCGAGCTGGGCTGGGTGCCGGTGGCCGAAGGCGACATGCCGGGCCCCACGGAACCGCCGGTCCGCGGCGTGGCGACGGCCGTGGTGGTGCTGCCCGACCGCGGCATCGGCGATTCCTCCATGGCCGACGACCTGCCGTACCGGCGGGTGGTGCTCGTCCCCGCCATGGACGCGGTGCAGAGCCTGTGGGTGTCCGTGCGCGACCTCGGCACCCATCTCGGGCTCGAAACGCAGCGCAACCTGCTGATCCCGGCCAACCAGATCCTCAAGCGCACGCTCGACCTGACGGTCGGCAGCGTGGCGCTGCTGCTGTCCATCCCGGTGATCGCGGTGTGCGCGTTGCTGGTCACCATGATGGCGCCCGGCCCGATCTTCTACACGCAGGTCCGGCTGGGCCGCGGCGGCCGGCCCTTCCGCCTGTGGAAGCTGCGCACCATGGTGCCGGGCGCGGACACCATGCTGAACGCGGTGATCGCCGGTTCGGACGAGGCGCGCGCCGACTGGAACCAGTCCATGAAGATCCGCAACGACCCGCGGATCATCCCCGTCCTGGGGCATGCCATGCGCCGCTTCAGCATCGACGAGCTGCCGCAGTTCTGGAACGTGCTGCGCGGCGACATGAGCCTTGTCGGGCCGCGGCCGCTGCCGTCCTACCACGTGGCGCGGCTCGACCCGGCGACCGACCGCATGCGGCGGCGCGTCCGGCCGGGCATCACCGGCCTGTGGCAGGTGTCGGGGCGCAGCGCCGCCAGCCTGTCCGACCAGCAGCGCATGGACATCTATTACGTGCGCAACTGGTCGCTGTGGCTCGACCTGCACATCCTGGCGCGCACGCTGGTGGTGGTGGTGACGGGCAAGGGCGCCTGGTAAGGCACGCCGGCTGAGGGCAGGGCGGCCCCGCCATTGACACATCTTGTAACTTCAAATCAAATTGCCGGCATGCCATAATGCATGCACGCCAATGCCTTATCCGCCCAGGAGGAATGATGCTCGAGTCGCTGACGATCAATGACTTCGCCGACAAGATCGGCCAGCCGTTCAAGATCAGGTTCGAGGAGAATGTCGAAGTTGACTTGACGCTGTCGAAGGTCGATCCGGGCAAGTACAAGTCGCCGGTGGGCGGGCGCGAGCCGTTCTCGTTGATCTTCAATGGTCCGGAGAACCTGCGGCTGTCGCAGGGGGCCTTCCCGCTCGAACACGAGGCGCTGGGCAGCCTGCCCATCTTCATCGTGCCGGTCGGCCAGAACGCCGACGGCACCATCCTGTATCAGGCGATCTTTTCCTGAGCGGAAAAGGGAAGGGGCGGCCCGCTTACGGGCCGGGCCGCCACTCCATCAGGACGTACACGCCCTTCTCCTCGACCGGCGTGAAGCCCAGCCGGTCGTACAGGCGCCGCGCCGGGTTGAACACCTCGACGTTGATCGACACGCGCGTGCCGGCGTCCCGGCCCAGGTCGAACACGGCACGGACCAGGTCTGTGCCCAGCCCCTTGCCCCGCCAGTCCGGCAGGAACGAGATGTCGACGATGCGCAGGTCGTTGGCGGTCTGCAGCAGGTACAGGCGGCCGACCGGAAGGCCGTCCACCTCGACGATGCCGAAGGCGGCGTCGTGGTAGTATTTGCGGTAGTGCGCGGTCTGCAGCGCGAACTGCTGCTCCAGGAAGGCGACCTTCTGTTCGTTGGGCCAGCCGGTCGGCGCCAGCTCCTCCCAACGGACGGAGATGTAGAGGCGACGGAGGAAGCTTTCGTCTTCCTCCGTCTCCTGGCGCAGGCTCAGGCCGAGGGCCGCGAGGCGTTCCGGCACGGCCGGAAGGCGCGACGCGGTCGGCACGGGCGTTCCGCCGTCCATCGTCAGTCGCGGACCGGGTATTCGCCGTACAGGGCGATGCAGTAGTTCAGCGCCAGGAACGGCTGGCGGTTCTCATGCCCCTGGACCTGGCCGCCGATGCCGCCGGTGTAGGGCGAAAGCGTGTTCGCCTTCAGGGTGGCGTTGGGCGCCGCCTGGGACGAATAGGCCTTGAAGCCCGACGTCCCCTTGACCGGACGGCTGAGCAGGGTGGTGGCGGACGGAGTGGGGGTCAACGCCGTCGCCGCCGCCAGACCTGCGGTCACCGTGTGGTTGTGCGACGGCATCTGCGTCTCGTACAGCGTGACCGCGGCGGTGCCGAACGGCTGGTTGTACGTGCGGGTGGTCAGCCCCGGCCCCTGGCCCTGGTGGACGATGGCGAAGCCCTGCAGGTTGGGCATCGCGAAGGTGCCCTGCTGCGCGTTGCCGCCGAACTGGTTGCCGATGATCGACCAGAGCGCCTGGTTCTGGTTGGTGCTCATCAGCCCGCCGTCGCACGCCGCCCAGCCGTAGGGAGTCCAGTTGAAGGCGAGACCGCGGATCTCACCGATGAAAGCGTCTGCCATGGTGCAATCTCCTCAACGAATGGCGGTCAGTCGCGCGTCGGATAGGTGCCCATCAGGGCGATGATGTAGGTCAGCACCTGACACGGCATCGTATTGGCATGCGCCTGAGAGCCACCGACGGAGTTGACCGTCGTGGTGTCCAGCTGCGCCTTCTGCAGGTTCGTCGCGTTGTTGGGGACGTACAGGGCGAAACCCGTCGGCGGCTGGCCCAGCAGGACGTTGCCCGGTATGTTGGTCGCCGGGGCGGGGAAGGTGCTGGCGGTGAGGGTGTGGGTGTGCGGCGGGGTCTGCGCCTCGGTCAGCGTGACGGTCTCGGTGCCGCCGGTCTGTCCAAAGACGTAGTTCGACAGCCCGGTGCTCTGGCCCGCGCCGACGATGACGCGGCCGCGCAGGTCCGGAAGGTTGAAGGTGTTGACGCCGTCGCCGCCGAACGTCGTGCCGATGAGGGAGAACAGAGCCTGGTTCTGCTGCAGGTTCACGGACTGGCCGTTGCACATGGCCCAGTACATCGGCGCGTAATTGCCGGCGAATATGCGGATCTCGCCGATGAAATTGTCGCTCATGAATGGTCTCCTGGTCGATCTCTGCGGGCGCCGGTCAGTCGCGCGACGGATAGATGCCGATCGTGGCGATGCAGTAATTCAGCGTGACGTACGGCTGAATGTTCGAGTGTCCCGCCCCGGAGCCGGAAATCGAGACCGTCTGGGGATCCAGGGTGACCAGCGAGGTGCCGACCCCGTCGTAGATGTTCGGAGGCTGAATCGTCGTGCCGGAGACGACGCCCTGCTGCGGCACGGAAAGCAGGTTGCCGCCGGGCAGGAGCTGGTCGGCGACGCCGTTGTAGGCGCCGACCGCATGCGCGTGGGACGGAACCTGGGCCTGGGTCAGGGTCACCTGCTCCGCGCCGCCCTTGGTGCCGACCTGGAACTGCGCGTTGATGGAGAAGTTGTTGTAGTTGCGGTGCACCGGCACGCGGCCGCGCAGGTCCGGCACGGCGAAGGTGGTCTTGCCGTCGCCGCCGTAAAGCGTGCCGATCAGGCTGTACAGGGCGATGTTCTGCTGAAGGTTGAGCAGCCGGCCGTCGCACGGCACCCACCCGTTCGGCGCCCAGTTGAAGGGCAGCAGCCTTATCTCGCCAACAAAATTATCCACAGGGGCCTCCCTCTACGATCGTCAGCCGAACGCCCACATCGGTCCGTATACGACGTTCGGCAGGTTTAACAGACCAGCGCAACCAGGAATAAGTCCAGAGAATTTTATCGACATATTGTGACATGAAGCCGCGTCTCGCTATTATACAGGCGGATGCGGTGCGCAGGTGCGACAGCGCTCGTCCGGCATGCTCGCGTGCGGCTCGCGGAAGACCGCCGAGGCGGTGGCTTACAGCCGTAGCGCGGCTTTGAAACACAAGGTTTCCCGCACCGGCTGCACGTGCTATGGTGCCGGCGACGTCAGAAGTTGAGGATGAAGGAGTACCGGGCCATGCAGACGGCGCAGACCGACGGCCGGCAGATCGATGACGGCGAGCAGCCGCGCGCGCGCAAGGTTTGGCACAAGCCTAAACTCGTGATGGCGCCAATTGCCGGTGCGACGGGCAATCACGGGAGTTCGGCCGGCGATACGCCCTTCGGTTTCCTCCAGAATCCGTCCTGAATAGAACGTGTCGATCTTTGCCGGCGCCGTTTCGACGGACGGGAGGCCTCTACCCCCGGGACTTGCCGACAGGCTATCGTCCGCAACCGGGTTTTACGACGGCGAGGACGGGCGTGCGTGGGCCTCACCGCACGCCGTCTTCGTCCACCGCCAGCGGATCGTCACCCCCGAAGACGCGTTCGAGGCGCAGCCGCTTGTCGGCGGTGGCGGTTCGCGCGTCCTCGCCTTGGATGGCCGGCTGGACAACCGGGAGGAGGTGATTGCCGCCCTCGGTCTTGAAACGGGACCGACCCCACTCGCCGACAGCCGAATCGTCATGGCCGCGCTGGAGCGCTGGGGCCTCGACGCGCCGGAGCGCCTGATCGGTGACTTCGCCTTCGCATCGTGGGACGAGGCGACTCGCACGCTGACGCTGGCGTGCGACCAAATCGGCATGCGCACGGTCTATTACCACCACGGGGATGGCATTCTTGCCTTCGCGACCATGGTGCACGCGGTCCATGCCGTGCCCGGCGTGCCGCGGGACGTGGACGAGGCGGCTCTCGCATCCGTGCTCATCGGCCAGGGGCCCGAGGAAACGCGCACCGTGTACCGCGCCGTCGACCGCGTTCCTCCGGCGGGGCGTTTGGTGGCGGCGCGCGGCGGGGTGCGGGTCGATCGCTATTGGGAACCGGATTTCGGACGGCGGCTGCGGTTGAAGGACGACGAGTGCGTCGAGGCTGCCCGTGAATTGCTGGGCCGCTGCGTGGCTGCCCGGCTCCGGGTCGTCGGACCGCTGGTGGCCGAGGTGACGGGCGGGCTCGATTCGTCGGCCGTGGCGGCGACGGCGGCGCGGCTCTGTGCCCCGCAGACGCTGAAGACGGTCACGGCGGTGCCCGAGCCGGGTGCGCCCCTCCAACAGTTTCGATCCGCATATTGCGATGAACGTCCCTATGTGGAAGCGATCGCGCGGATGCACCCCAATATGGAGCCCGCCTTTCTGTGGAGCGGCGACGTTGCCGGGGAGGAATTGGACGCCAGCCGCGTATTCCTGATGACCGCGCTTCCTCTCGCCATGCCGATCAACACGGGATGGATGTCCTCGGCCCGGGCACACGCTCGTTCCCTAGGCGCGCGGGCGGTCCTGACCGGTACCGCCGGCAACCTCACGTTGAGTTGGAACGGCCGCCGTGCGTTGGCCGATATGGCCCGGTCCGGCCGATGGGTCCGCGCGCTGGTCGAGGCGCGGAGCACGGCGCGCTACACGGGGGAGCCCCTTCTCGCGCTGCTTCGGATGGAAGTGGCTGCCCCTCTGGCTCCGGCGGCGCTGTATCGCCTGTATCGACGTCTGCGGGGGCGGCCCGATCAGAAATGGACGGACGGCAGCCCCATAAGCCCCGATCTCGCCAGAGCCACCGGCCTCGACGGCAGCATCAGCGACATCGGGCGCGGCCGGGGCCCGCTTTTCGCCGACCCGATGCGGCTTCGCGAAGTGGACGCCCGCCGCGTCCGCCTGAGCTATTTCCGGTCGTCGCGTGCGCTGCTGGCCAGTCTGCGCCCGTATCTGGGGTACGAACTGCGCGATCCGCTCGCCGATCCCCGCCTGATCGAATTCTGCCTGAGCCTTCCGGCCGACCAGTATCTGCACCAGGGCGTGCCCCGGCGGCTGGCGCGGCGTGTGCTCGCCGACCGGCTGCCCGGGGAGGTCGTCGAGAATCGGCGGCGCGGCTTCCAGGGACCAGAGTGGTTCCTCAGGTTGAACCGGTGCCGGGACGCGCTGATGGCGGAGTTGGAGCAGTTGGACCGTTCGACGCTGGCACGGCGCTGCCTCGACGTGCCGCGCCTCAAGGCGATCGCCGCGGATTGGCCGGCCGACCTCTACGCCGCCCAGGCGCGCTATGACGAGCTCAACCACGTGCTTGTCCGCGGCATTCACACCGGTCAGTTCCTGCGCTGGATCGAGCGGGGCGACGGAGCGTAGCCTACAGGTAGCCGAGGCGGGTCATGACCGCGGCGTGGTCGCTCTCGATTCGTGCCGCCTGCGCGGGCGACAGCGTGTCGCGCCACCCGCCGGCCTTGCCCCGGCGGAAGAAGCGCTCGGCGGATACCGGCCGTTCGGCGAAGCCGTGCCGCTCTTCCTGCGCGCGCAGCCGGTCGAACCGCGCTTCCTCGGCTGCCGCCGCCAGCGCCGCCGCCGAGGTGTCCCAGCCGAGAAAGCGGGCGACGCGCCCCAGTTCTTCCGGCATGCGCGCGATCATGTCCTCGTAGCGGACCAGAAGCAGCCGGATGTCAGGGGCATCCAGCCAGCTTTCGACGTGTCCGCTCCATGTGAGCAGGCGCCGCCACAGCTGGTGGTCCGCCTGCCGCACCTGGGCACAGAAGCCGGCACGGGGATTCGCCATGGCACGGATGGCCTCGTCGATCCCCATGCCCATATGATGGGCCAGGGACACCGCGACGTCCCGCGGGTCACGCACGATCAGGATCGTGCCGAGGGTGACCGAAGGTGGGAACAGCGGCTCGCCCGCAGCCGTGCGAATCCAGGCCTCGTCCACCTTGCGCAGCATCGGCTGATCGGCGTTGCGCGCCATGACCTCAAAGGCCCGGGGGCGCAGGCATTCGATTTCCGTGTGCGTCAGGTCCGATGATTCGACCCCCAACGCGTCGTCGAAGAGCAGGCGCGACGCAGAGAGGGGAATCCAATATGGAAACGCGGCGAAATCGACCGGCTTGCCGTGGTTCAGCGCCCACAGCGCCAGCCGCATCCAGGTGTTGCCGGACTTGGGATAGGACGCGAGCCAGTAGAAGCCGTTCATCCCCGGTTTCCCCCACCTCCATGCCGGACGATGAGGGCCGACACCTGCGTGTCCAGGTCACCCAGCCCCCTCCGGCGCGACAGGCGGTGCGACGGTGCCGCCGCGGCGACCCGCGCCAGCATGCGGAACAGCCGGTCGGGGCCGAGCAGGCGACGCACCAGCCGACTGCGGTACACAGCGTTCTCCAGGTCGCGTACGGCGGTCAAGGCGTCCAGGCGCTCCACCCCGCCGCCGGCCGGCGGCCGGACCTCCTCCAGGTGGTAGACGGCGGCGAGCGGCAGGGGCTCGGCCTGGAAGCCGTCGTCCAGCGGCAGGTGGAACTTCTCCAGTTCCGGGCGGCTGCGCTCCAGCCCGTCGTGGGGCAGGGCGAGGGCGTCCATGGTGTCGCGCCACAGCCTGATGCGCGGGAAGGAGGGCAGCACCAGCGGCCCGCCGGGCGCCTCCACGTCCACCACCGCCACGTCGTCCGCCAGCACCGGGAAGCCTCGGCGGCGGAAGGCGGCGGCCAGCGTGGACTTGCCGGCGCCGGACACGCCGGAAAAGGCGACCGCCCGCCCGCCGAGCGCCACGCAGCAGGCGTGCAGCGGCAGCAGGCCGCGCTGGGCGCACAGGAGGCCGAAGACGGTGCCCAGCAGGAAGATCCGCACGTCGGGCGCCGCCGGGTCCATCTCCGCCCGCACGGTGACCGTGCGGCCGCCTTCCACCAGATAGGCGGCGACGCCGGACACGGCGAAGCGGCAGGCGCCGTCGGCCGCCATTTGAAGCAGAGGGTCGTCGACCACCGGGGCATCCAGCCGGTCCGGCACGTCGCCCTGGCGGATCGTCACGTCGGGCGCGCGATCGTCGCCGCGCCAGGGCAGCAGGTCGGGCAGGGGAAGGTCGGCGGCGACCTTCAGCCCGCACAGCGCGTGCAGGGTGGTCATGCCGCGAAGACCGCGATGGGCGTGAATCGTTCCCGACCGGGCGCGCCGGTGACCACGGCGCCGCCACTGACGCTCCAGGCGTGCGCGTCGAGAGCCCCGGCGGCGTCCTTGGCCATGCCGAAATGCACGGTGACGGGCAGGGCGCGGCGGCGCAGCATGAGGGTGCAGGCGATCGCCTGCTGCAGGCAGACGGCGCGGAAGGGCAGGTGCCGGGCGACGCGGGCGACGGCGGCGCCCACGGCACGGGCGGTCGCCCCGGCCCCCGGCGCCGGCGCGTCCTGCCGGGCCGCGGCGGTGCCGGTCCGGGCGTGCAGGCCGGCCAGCCGCATGGCCGTGGCGAAGGGCAGCGCCGCCAGCAGGGCGCTCGCCAGCGCCAGCGTGGCGGCGGCTTCGGCCAGCAGACGGCGCTCCGCACCGGGCAGCGCCAGATATCGCGCCGAATATCGCGCCAGCCGCCGCATCAGCCGACCGTGACCAGCCCGTTGGCCGCCATATCGGACAGCAGGGCGATGACGTCGCGTTCGATCACGGCGGGGTCGCCGTCATAATCGTCGGCCAGGGACGCGGCGAGGGCGGCGACGCCGACCGGCTCCTCCAGGCGGCGCCAGACGTCGCTGCCGATGTCGTCCAGGCCGAAGTAGCAGCCTTTCTCGATGCTCATCAGAACGGCTTCGCCGTCGACCTCGGCCGAGAGCACGTCCGTGACGCGCTGCACCCGGGCGGAACGGTCGAGGATCGGGGCGGCGGGCGTGGTCATCGCGGGCAATCGGTCCGGTTGTGGGAAACCCAATGATCTCAAGCGCGTGGTGGCGGTGTCAAGGCGCGCGACGCGGCTTCCCGTGATCCTTATGGTTCGCCGGATGGTTCGCCGGCCTCGTCATGCTCCGCGCGGTGATGCGGAACAATTTCGTGCCATAATGATTGCACCCCGGGCTGGTGGGGCGTTGGAGAAAATCCATTTGGTTTTGAGCTACACCCGACTTATCCTGCACGTCCTGTCGGCCACCGGCGGCGCCAGTCCAGAGGCTGTGGCAGAGGATATCCGCGATACGCTTATTGCTTCATGTGATTGTATTGCGGGACGTCGACGGCGGCGTCGAAACCCGCGGTGCTTTGACGGCTTGTGCTTTTTGTCAGCTTTGTCATCGATTAAGAGGCTGTTCAATGTCGGTGCACTTTGGTTTCAGGCCCGGAAAGCGTCCGCCACCGCAACCGGAACTGCCGATCTACAGCCTGATCACGATCGTGCGCAACGCCGCGGGCACCTTGGAGCGGATGCTGCAAAGCGTGGAGCGGCAAGCGTACCCGGCCATCGAGTACATCGTGGTCGATGCGGGATCGACCGACGGAACGGTGGAGATCCTGCAAAGACACGAGCATCTGATCAGCCGCTGGTGCTCGGAACCGGACGGCGGCCATGCCGACGCCGCCAACAAGGGCGTGCGGGAGGCCACCGGGCGCTTCATCGGTTTCGTCTATGCGGACGATACCCTGACGGACGACTTCGTCGAGAAGACAGTCGGCGTCCTGTCCAAGGGAACCCACGACTTCGTGTTCGGCGACATGAACCTGTTCAAGGACGGGGAGTTCGCGTTCAAGCTTTTCGGCGATCCGGACTACAAATCGAAAATGGGCGACCGGGTGCCGGTGATGAACTTCCCGACCGTGTCGGCCTGCGCCCACGTCTACCAGAAGGCCGGCCTGTACGACACGAATTACAAGGTGGCGCCGGACAACGACTGGCTGCTCCGTGTCCATCGGGCGGGATTCGAGGGGGTGTACGACCCGGGCGTCGTCTACAATTTCAGCTTCGGCGGGCATTCCACGAAGCACATCAGCCGGATCTACATCGAAACGGCGCGGTCCGCCGTCCGGCATGGCGGCAACCCGGTGAAGGCGTGGGGCTTCGCCAGCGCCCGGATCGCTTTTCACACGCTCGATGCCGTTCTGCGGAACACGGTGTCGGTGTCCACCTATGCCCGCATCCGTGCAATCCGCAAATCGATAACCGGCTGATCCCGGCCAGCCGCCCTGCCGCTCCCCGTTCTGTTATTTCCATAATGTGTCTTATGCGACTAGGCTTTTCAGGGAACGGCGCCTCGGGTAAGGTCGGTGGCACCCATTCCCTTGCCCGACCGGATCCATGGCCCGCAACATCGACCGCCTGATCGACATCATGGCCCGCCTGCGCGACCCCGAGCGCGGGTGCCCCTGGGACCTGGAGCAGACCTACCGCACCATCGCGCCGCACACGATCGAGGAGGCCTACGAGGTCGCCGATGCCATCGAGAAGGACGACAAGGCCGCCCTGAGGGAGGAGCTGGGCGACCTGCTCTTCCAGGTCGTCTACTACAGCCAGTTCGCGCGCGAGGAAGGCCTGTTCGACTTCGACGAGGTGGCCGGCGTCATCGCCGACAAGATGATCCGCCGCCATCCGCACGTCTTCGGCGCCGACGAAATCAAGACGGCCGAGCATCAGACCTCGCGCTGGGAGGAGCACAAGGCGGCCGAGCGCGCCGCCAAGGCCGCCGCCGAGGGGCGGCACCCGCCGTCGGCCCTGGACGGCGTCATCGCCGGGCTCCCTGCCCTCACCCGCGCCCTGAAGCTGCAAAAGCGCGCCGCGCGCGTCGGCTTCGACTGGACGGACGCCCGCGACATCCTCGACAAGATCGAGGAGGAAGTCGGCGAACTGCGCGCCGAGATGGACGCCGGCACCGCCGCGCAGGAGCGCGTCGCCGGCGAGTTGGGCGACCTGCTGTTCGCCCTGGTCAACCTTGCCCGCCGCCTGGACGTCGACCCGGAAACGGCCCTGCGCGGCACCAACGCCAAGTTCGAACGCCGCTTTCACCGGATCGAACAAGTCCTTGGTGAGCAAGGAAAAAAGCCGGAAGACGCAACGCTCGACGAGATGGAGGCGATCTGGCAGCAGGCCAAGCGGGAGGAGCCCGGCCGCTAGCCGACCAGCTGCTCCCGCACCGCGTGCCAGCTCGCCTCGTCCGGCGCCATCAGCAGGCTGCCGCCGGTCAGCGCCGGCCGGTAGGGCGTGCCGTCCACCAGCGCGGAATGGCCGCCGGCCTCGGCGTGCAGCAGCACGCCCGCCGCGTGGTCCCACGGCATCAGCCGGTGGTAGAGCGAGAAGTGCGTTTCCCCGCTGATCAGGCAGAGATACTCGTGCGCCGCGCTCAGCAGGCTGACGTGGCCGCCCATGCCGGCCAGCCCCGCCTTGATCCGCTGTCCCGTTTCCTCGGGGCAGAACCACATCGACGCGGCGCCGCGCATGGCGTGCAGCGGCGCCGGCGCGGCCACACGCATGCGCCGGCCGTCCATCCAGGCGCCCTCGCCCACCGCCGCCACCGCCGTCCGCTGCCCGCACGGGTCGTGGATCCAGCCGGCCACCGTCCGCCCGCCCTGCACCAGCGCCACGATCACCGCGAAGGCCGGGCGCCCGGCGGCGAAGTTGAGCGTGCCGTCGACCGGGTCGATCACCCACACCGGAGCGTCGCCCGACAGCCGGTCGAGCACGGCGGGATCGGCCGAGGCCGCCTCCTCGCCCACCACGACGCTGCCCGGCAGCAGGCTGGACAGGCGCGGCGTCAGCGCCCGCTCGGCCGCCTCGTCGGCGACGGTGACGAGATCGGTGGGGCCGGTCTTCTCGCGCACCTGCCCTTCCGCAAGCTGGCGGAAATAGGGAAGAATGTCGGTTTCCGCGACCTCCCGGATGACGGAGGCGACGCGGTCGAGGTCGGGGATCATGATACGGGTCACGGCTTCGGCGGGGCCTTCTTGTTCGGCGGTTCGATCTGGAGCGTGGTGCTGCCGTCCTTGGGCGGCGTCGGCAGCGTCACCTTGCCCTGCAAACCGGCTTCCTTCAGCGCCTTGACCAGCGCGTTATAGGTGGCCTGATCGGCTTCCGGGTTCGCGGCGGGCGGCACACCGCCATAATTGCCGCCGGGCTGCGCCGGTTCCCGCGGCGCCTTCGGATCGGGCGGCCGCGGCGGCTCGCCGGCCCTGGCCGTGTCCTTCTTCGGCTCCTCCGGCGGCGGGGGCGGCGGCTTCCAGTCGCGGAAGCAGTCGATGAAGGCGGCGTCCTTGCACTCCTTCAGCAGCGCGGCCGGATCCGGCGCGGTCACCACCGGGCCGACCGGGGCCTGCGGCATCTCGGTCGGCGTCGGCGGCAGCGGCGGCTCCGGCGGCACGTCGGACGCCTCGTCTTGGGCGAACGCCGGCCACGCGGCCACCAGCAGGATCGGCAGGAGTCGGGAAAGGCGCACGGGGGGCACGGGGAGTTGACGGAGGCGGGAGCCCATTATGCCGGCCCTGCCCGCCCCCCGCCACGGACAAAGTGCGCGCCCGCCGCCGGCCGCTCGCTCAGGCTTGCAGGAAGCGCTTCTCGAAGCGGGCGAGGTCGGCGGGATCGAGCGCCACGTGCAGGTGCGCCAGGCTCTCGTCATCGCGGCGGTCCAGCACCTCGCCCCGGTCGTAAAGCCAGGCGAGCGCCGCTCCGTTACCGAGATCGATCGCCAGATCAACCACTTGCCGGCCGGCGTTCATGCGCCGGTCGAGCAGGGCGTCGAGGTCGTCGATGCCCGCACCCGTCACCGCCGACACCGCCACCTTGCGCGGGTCGCGGCGGGTCTGCACGATGACGGCGTCCCGCGCCTCCTCGTCCAGGCGGTCGATCTTGTTCAGCACCTCGACGACGCGGTCGTCCACCTCGGGGTCGATGCCGATCTCGCGCAGCACGTCGTTCACGTCGTCGCGCTGGGCGTCCGTGTCCTCGTGCGAGATGTCGCGGACGTGCAGGATGATGTCGGCGCCGTCCACCTCCTCCAGCGTGGCGCGGAACGCCTCGACCAGATGGTGCGGCAGGTCGGAGATGAAGCCGACGGTGTCGGACAGGATCACCTTGCGGCCCGACGGCAGCGTCACCTGCCGCATGGTCGGGTCCAGCGTGGCGAACAGCAGGTCCTTGGCGAAGACGGAGGCGTTGGACAGACGGTTGAACAGCGTCGACTTGCCGGCGTTGGTGTAGCCGACCAGCGCCACCACCGGGTACGGCACCTTGGCGCGCGCCTTGCGGTGCAGGCCGCGGGTGCGGCGCACCTCCTCCAGTTCCTTCTTGATCTTGATGATGCGGTCGCCGATCAGGCGGCGGTCGAGTTCCAGCTGTGATTCGCCGGGGCCGCCGAGAAAGCCGAAGCCGCCGCGCTGCCGCTCCAGGTGGGTCCACGACCGCACGAGGCGGGATCGCTGGTAGGTCAGCGCCGCCAGTTCCACCTGCAGCTGGCCCTCGCGCGTGCGGGCGCGGGCGCCGAAGATCTCCAGGATCAGGCCGGTGCGGTCGATGACCTTGGCCTTCACCCCCTTCTCCAGGTTGCGCTGCTGCACGGGGGAAAGCGCGTGGTCGACGACGAGCAGAGTCGCCTCGCTGTCCTCGACCAGCTTGGCGAGGTGTTCGACGGTGCCGGATCCAAGCAGGGTGGACGGCTGCGGCCGGTTCACGCGCACGCATTCGGCGTGCACGACCTCCAGCTCGATCGCGGCGGCGAGGCCGACCGCCTCGTCCAGGCAGGACTCGGGGCTGCGCGCGCCGTCGACGGCGGTGCGCAGCACGGGGTGGACGACGATGGCGCGGCCGGTGCCGTGCGGCTCCCGGCCGTCGCCGTTGGTCTCGTTACCGTTCATCAAGGGGGTCAGGCGCCCTCACCTTCCTTTGGCGGCTCGAAGAGCTGGATCGGGTGCGCCGGCATCACCGTCGAAATGGCGTGCTTGTACACCAGCTGGGAATGCGCGTCCCGCCGCAGCAGGACCGAGAAATTGTCGAACCAGGTGATGATGCCCTGAAGCTTCACACCGTTCACCAGGAAGACCGTCACGGGAGTCTTGTTCTTGCGGACGTGGTTAAGGAAGACGTCCTGAACGTTTTGGCTTTTTTCTGACATGTTGTTCTGACCCCTTCTTCGATGTTCTTGGGGCTCCGGTCAGAGCCCGCTCCCCGCTGCGTTTTTCGCTCAGTGCTTCGCAATCGCCCCGGCGTTCGCCGTGAGGGATATGGTAGCACCGATCCGGTGCACCAAGCCACACAGCGCGTGACAGGTCTCATAGCGGTGCGCTGGGGGGAAGCGGGAGAAGCCCTCCCCCTGTGCATCACCCACCAGCACCGGCACCAGTCCGGCGCCGTGGGCGCATTCCATGTCGATGTCGGCGTCGCCGACGAACCAGACGTCCGGCCCCGGCGCGATGCCGCCGGGGGCCAGCGCCATGGTGACGGGCGCGCAGTGCGGCTTGTCCGCCGCGGCGTCCTGTGCGCCGACCAGCGTGCCGAAGAAGCGCGTCCAGCCCAGCGCGTCGGCCTCCGCGCGCAGGAAGCGGCCGTTCTTGTTGGACACCACGGCCTGGTAGACGCCCTGCCCGTGCAGCGTCTCCAGCAGCGTCTCGGCCCCCGGGATCGGGCGCAGGTGCTCCAGATGGTGCGCCTCGAAATAGGTGTAGAACCGGTCGCGGGCGTCGGTCCAGCGCTCCCCGAACAGCTTGGGGAAGCTGTCGCGCAGCGAGGCCTTGATGCGCTCGCGCGCCTCCTCCTCGTCCCACGGCCGCTGGCCGAAGGTGACCAGCGTGTGGTTGAGCGCCGCGCGGATGGTGCCCCAGTTGTCGACCAGCGTGTTGTCCCAGTCGTAGAGCACGGCGCGCGGCAGGCGGATCGGATCGGTCATGCCGATGTCCCCAGAACGTGATCGATGTAGGCCTGCCGCAGCGCCATGGTGAGCGCGCCCGGCTTGCCGTCGCCCACGGCGTGGCCGTCGATGCGCGTGACCGGCATCGCGAAGGTGCCGGCCGAGGACAGGAACGCCTCGCGCGCGTCCAGCGCCTCCGCCACCGTGAACGGCCGCTCCTCCACCGGGACGCCGCGTTCGCGCGCCAGCCGCAGCAGCGACAGGCGGGTGACGCCGTTGAGGATGCGCGGGCTCGCCTCGCGCGTCACCAGCACGCCGGCCGGCGTGACGATCCAGGCGTTCGCCGAGGTGCCCTCGGTCACCGTGCCGTCGGGGTCGACCATCCAGGCCTCGTAGGCGCCGGCCTCGGCGGCCTGCTGCTTGCCCAGTGCCTGCGGCAGCAGGGCCACCGTCTTGATGTCGCGCCGTCCCCAGCGGATGTCGGGGATGGTGATGACGGCCACGCCGTCGCTCAGTTGCTCCGGCTTGGCCCACTGCTGCACGCGCCGCGTGGTGACGACCAGCGAACTGGGCGTGTCGGCCGGAAAGCGGAAGTCGCGCGGCGCCACGCCGCGGGTCACCTGCAGGTACACCGACCCGTTGCGCACGCCGTTGCGCCGCACCAGTTCGCGGATGACGAAATCCAGCACGCGCGGCGCCACCGGCCACGCGATGCGCAGTTCGTTCAGGCTGCGGTCCAGCCGCGCCATGTGGCCGTCCAGGTCCGCGAACCGGCCGTCGAGGAGCGTCACGACCTCGTAGACGCCGTCGGCGAACTGGTAGCCGCGGTCCTCCACGTGGACGGCGGCCAGGGTGTGCGGCACGTAACGGCCGTTGACGTAAGCCCAGCGAGCCATTGTTCTTGTTCTTCGTTAAGAGACCCGACGATTAGGCTTGCAAGCGGAAAAAAGCAAGGGTGGCGGCGTTCCTCAATCGATGAACGCCTTACCCTTCTCGCTGCCGTGCACGCCCAGGCTCTTCAGCTTGCGGTGCAGGGCCGAGCGCTCCATGCCGACGAAGGCCGCGGTGCGGGAGATGTTGCCGCCGAAGCGCGTGACCTGCGCCAGCAGGTATTCGCGCTCGAACACCTCGCGCGCCTCGCGCAGCGGCAGGCCCATGATCTCGCCGCCCTTGTCCCACTTCAGCACGGTGGGCGTGATGGCGCCGATCTCCGGCGGCAGCATGTCGGCGCGGATCGGCTCCTTGTGGTCGCCCTGCGCCATGATCAGCAGCCAGTCCACCACGTTGCGCAGCTGGCGCACGTTGCCCGGCCAGTCGTAGGCCTGAAGCGCCGCCATGGCATCCTCGCCGAACTCGCGCGCCGGCAGGCCGGCGGTCTCGGCGGAGCGCTGCATGAAGTGCTTGGTCAGCATGGGGATGTCCTCGCGCCGTTCGGCCAGCGACGGCACGCGGATGGGCACGACGGCAAGACGGTAGAACAGGTCCTGCCGGAAACGGCCCTGCTCGATTTCCGCCTGGAGGTCGCGGTTGGAGGTGGCGATGACGCGCACGTCCACTTCCACGCGGTGGCCGCCGCCGACGCGCTCGAAGGTCTGCTCCTGGAGCGCGCGGACGATCTTGCCCTGCGTCTCGATGGGCATATCGGCCACCTCGTCTAGCAGCAGCGTGCCGGTGTGCGCCTGCTCGAAGGTGCCGATCTTGCGCCCTGCCCCATCGGTGCCGGCCTCGGTGCCGAACAGCTCGACCTCCAGCCGGTCGGGCCGCATGGTGGCGCAGTTCAGCCCGACGAACGGCCCGCTGCTGCGGCGCGAGCGCGCGTGGATGAGGCGCGCCACCACCTCCTTGCCAGAGCCGGCCGGACCGGTGATCAGCACGCGGCTACCCGTCGGCGACACCTTGTCGATGGACTGACGCACCTGATTGATGGCGGACGAGCGGCCGATCAGGTCGACCTCGCCGCCGGCGCGCAGACGCAGCTCCTCGTTCTCGCGCTTCAGGCGCGCGGCCTCGATAGCGCGCTCGACCATCAGCAGAAGCCGGTCGGCCTTGAACGGCTTCTCGATGAAGTCGTAGGCGCCGATCTTGATGGCGTTGACGGCCGTCTCGATGGTGCCGTGGCCGGAGATCATGATCACCGGCAGGTTCGGGTCATCGCGGATGAGCTGTTCCAGGATCTGCAGGCCGTCCAGCCGGCTGCCCTGGAGCCAGATGTCGAGGATCACGAGGTTTGGCCGGCGCGCCGAGACCTGGGTGAAGGCGTCGTCGGCGTTGGCCGCCTCGCGGGTCCTCATGCCCTCGTCGTTCAGGATGCCGGCCAGCAGCATCCGGATGTCCGCTTCGTCGTCGACGATCAGAATGTCATGCGCCATGGGCTGCTTGCCTCTTCTCCTCGCCGGTCTCCGCCGGGTGGTTGTCGCCGGCCGCCGCCTCGGGCGCGGCCATCATGCTGCGTGGGAACACCAGGCTGACGCGCGCCCCGCCGCCCTCGCGGTCTTCGAGGAGCAGTTCGCCGCCATGGTCTTCCATGATCTTCTTGACGATCGCCAAACCCAGGCCGGTGCCCTTGGCCCGCGTCGTCACATAAGGCTCGGTGAGCCGGTGCCGCTCGTCCTGCGGCAGGCCCTTGCCGTTGTCCTCGATGACGAGCGCCACGCGCTCGGCGTCCGCCGCCACGCGCGCCGACACGTGGCCGGACGGCAGGGACGACCCGTCGGTGGGCGGCGGGCGCCCCTCGATGGCGTCTACCGCGTTCTGCAGAAGGTTGGTCAGCGCTTGGCTGATCTGCCGGCCGTCCACGGGCACGGTCAGGGGGCCATCCGGCAGCTCGACGTCGAACTTGACGTTGCCGGCGTGTGCGCTGGTTTGCAGGAACACCGCCTGCCGCACGAGGTCGTTGATGTTCACCGGCTTCATCACCGGCTGCGGCATGCGCGCGAAGGCCGAGAACTCGTCCACCATGCGGCGGATGTCGTCCACTTGCCGGACGATGGTGTCGGTGCACAGCGTGAACACCTCCGTATCGTCGGAGGAGATCTGCTTGAGGTACTTGCGCCGCAGCCGCTCGGCCGAGAGCTGGATAGGGGTGAGCGGGTTCTTGATCTCGTGGGCGATGCGGCGCGCCACGTCGGCCCAGGCGGCCTTGCGCTGCGCCGACACCAGTTCGGTGATGTCGTCGAAGGTGACGACGTAGCCGCGGACGTGCCCCGCCGTTCCCTCCGCCACCACGCGCACCAGCAGGGTCAGTGGAGCGTGACCGGTACGGCGCACGTGGATCTGGTCCTGCACCGCGCGGCCCGCCTTGCGCGGCGCGCTCTCCAGCAGTTCGCTGGCCTCTGGCAGCAGCTCGATCAGCGACCGGCCGACCAGCGACTCCGCGTCCTCCACGCCGAGCAGCCGCGCTGCCGACAGATTGGGCAGGTTCACGACACCGTCGCCGTCCAGGCCGATCACGCCCGCCGACACGCCGGCCAGCACCGTCTCGGTGAAGCGGCGGCGCTGGTCGAGCTGGCTGTTGGCTTCCAGCAACTCGCGCCGCTGGCTTTCGATCTCGGTGGTCATGCGGTTGAAGGCGCGCGACAGCAGGCCCAGCTCGTCCTCGCTCGGCGGTTCCGACACGCGCACGGTCAGGTCGCCCGCCCGCACCCGCTCGGCGGCACCGATCAGCGCGGAGATCGGCCGCGCCAGCCGCGTGGCGAAGTTCAGGCCGGCCCACACCGCCGCCAGCAGAAGCAGCAGCGACACCACCACGAAGATCAGCGTGAAGGTGATCTGCAGGCTGCTGCGCTCGACCTCCAGCTCGGCGTACTCGCGGGCCGCCCCCTGCACGTTGGTGACATGCGCAAGCACGCGCGGCTCCACGAGGCGGCCGACATAGAGGTAGGCATCGACGAAGCGGTCGAGGCGGACGAGGGCGCGTACGCGGTCGTCATTCTCGTTGACCATAAGCACGACTTCGCCGTTGCGCGCCTGATCCAGCACGGTGTCGGGAATCGGGTCGAACTCGAGTGTGAAGCTGAAGCCTGAACGGGCCAGGATGCGGCCCGTCGTGCCGCTGAACACCACCGCCTCGGACAAGGCGCGCAGCATCGCCTGGGTGACCACCACCTGCTCGAACCGCTCGGGCGCGCCGGCCAGCCGCGGCGCCTCCTGGTTCAGGTCGTTGGCCATGGCCAGCGCGTCGGCGCGGATGTTCTGCTGGTGCTCGTGCAGGTAGCTGCTGGCGACCGCCACGGACTCCTTGATCGCCGTGCGCACCCGATCGCTGAACCACGACTGAACGCCGACATAGAAGAAGACGGCCGAAAAGGTGGCGACGATGATGGCGGGCAGGACCGCCAACACGCTGAACACCGCCACCAGCCGCACGTGCAGCCGCGCACCCGCCATGCCGCGCCGATGCCCGATCCAGATCTGCACGATGCGCCGCGCGACCAGCGCGCCCAGCAGAAGCATCAGCACGAGGTCAAGGGTGAGGAGGAGCGTGACCGTGCCGGGATTGCTCTGGCCGAACGGCGACGTCTCGGTCAGCGCGCCGTACGTCGCGAATCCGGCGGCGATGGCGGCGACGCTGAGCGCCACCGCCATGCGCTTGGCAAGGCCCACCCGCGCTGCCCAGCGCAGGAGCTGGGTCCACGGCGAAGCGCTGGTTTCGGGCGGCGGAAGCGACATGGGATCCGGCTTCAATTCTGTTGCCGGAAAGATACACAGCTGTGTCCGTGAAGCCAAGACCGAACCACCCTAGCCTTTCGGATGGCCTGGGGCATGGCTCACGGCCGCCTTTGGCCACCAAGGCGGTGTCACAAGAATGACACTGCGTGTCTCTGTGGGATGGGCGGCCGCAGGATGGGCACGTGCGCGGCCTACTTGAGGCCGCGCACCACCTGGATGTCGAGTTCGCGGATCTTCTTGCGCAGCGTGTTGCGGTTGAGGCCGAGCATCTCCGCCGCCTTGATCTGGTTGCCCCGCGTCGCCGAGAGGCTGAGCGAAATCAGCGGCCGCTCGATCTCGCGCAGGACGCGGTCGTACAAGCCCTTGGAGGGGATGCCGTCCTTGTGTGCGGCGAAATAGTCCTTCAGGTGCCGCTCGACCGCCGAGCTGAGGCCCTCGCTCTGCGTCTCCTCGACGGGTTGCTGGGCCGGCTGGGCGTCGGCCAGTTCCGCCTCGATCACATCGACGCCGATGACCTCCTGCGAGTACAGGGCGGCAAGGCGGCGGACAAGGTTTTCCAGCTCGCGCACGTTGCCCGGCCAGCGGTACCGGCGCAGGCGGTCCATGGCCGCCTGATCGATGCTCTTGGCCGGCAGGCCCTGGGCGACGCCCTGGTTGAGGAAGTGGCGCACCAGCAGAGCCACGTCCTCCGTCCGCTCGCGCAGCGGCGGAAGGCGGATGGGGACGACGTTGAGGCGGTAGAAGAGGTCTTCGCGGAACAACCCCTGACGGATGAGCGTACGCAGGTCGCGGTGCGTGGCGGCGATGATGCGTACGTCCGTCTTGATGGGTGTACGCCCGCCGACGGTGGTGTACTCGCCCTCCTGCAGCACGCGCAGAAGGCGGGTCTGCGCCTCCAGCGGCATGTCGCCGATCTCGTCGAGGAACAGCGTGCCGCCCTGCGCCTGTTCGAACCGCCCCTGCGAGCGGTTGGTGGCGCCGGTGAAGGCGCCCTTCTCATGGCCGAACAGCTCGGATTCGATCAGCTCGCGCGGGATGGCCGCCATGTTGATGGCGACGAAGGGGCCGTTGCGGCGCTTGCCGTAATCGTGCAGCGCGCGCGCCACCAGCTCCTTGCCGGTGCCCGACTCGCCGGTGATCATCACCGTCAGGTCGGTGCCCATCAGGCGGGCAAGCACGCGGTAGATCTCCTGCATCGCCGGCGAGCGACCGATCAGGGGGAGTTGCTCCTCCGCCTCCGCCTCCGGCTGCAGTTCGGGGGCCTGCTGCTGGCGGGCGTTGAGCGCGCGTTCGACGACGTTGCACAGCTCCTTCAGGTCGAAGGGCTTGGGCAGGTACTCGAACGCGCCCCGCTCCGCCGCCTTCACGGCTGTGATCAGCGTGTTCTGCGCGCTCATCACGATGATGCGCAGGTCCGGGCGGAGCTTCTTGATGCGGGGGACGAGGTCGAGGCCGTTCTCGTCGGGCATCACCACATCGGTGATGACGAGGTCGCCCTGGCCGTCGGCGACCCATCGCCACAGCGTGGAGGCGTTGCCGGTGGTGCGCACATCGTGACCAAGTCGGGCCAGCGCCTGCGTAAGAACCGTGCGGATGCCCCGGTCGTCATCGGCGACGAGGATCGTTGCACCGCTCATCAGCGCGCCCCTCGCTTGGCGCGAACCGGGCTCACCTCAACGGCTGTCTGGGATTCGTCGTACATGGGCAGCGACACCTTGAAGACGGTACGGCGCGGCTGGCTGTCGAATTCGATGACGCCGCCGTGATCGCCGATGATCTTCGCGACCAATGCAAGCCCTAGGCCAGTTCCGTTGGCCTTGGTCGTGACGAACGCGTCGAACAGGTTGTTGCGCAGATCCTCGGGGATGCCGTCCCCATTGTCCTGAACGGATATGACCAGGGGCAGGTGCAGCCGCGTGTCGCCGCCTGGCAGCGCCATGCGCACCCCGTGCTGGTAGGCGGTGGACAGGATGATCTCGCCGCCGCTTTCCGGGGCAGCCTCTGCCGCATTTTTAATCAGGTTGAGGAAGACCTGGATCAGCTGGTCGCGATTGCCGTAGACCGGCGGCAGCGACGGGTCGTAACGCTCGAGGAATCGCACGGTGCGGCCGAAGCCCGACTGCGCGATGGTGCGCACGTGCTCCAGCACCTTGTGGATGTTCACCGGGCCGCGCTCCAGCGGGCGCTTGTCGGAAAACACCTCCATGCGGTTGACCAGCGCCACGATGCGGTCGGCCTCGTCGCAGATCAGCCGGGTCAGCACGCGGTCCTGCTCGTTGGCGTTCTCCTCCAGGAGCTGGGCGGCGCCGCGGATGCCCGAAAGCGGGTTCTTCACCTCGTGCGCCAGCATGGCCGCCATGGCGGTGACCGAGCGCGCCGCGTTGCGGTGGGTGAGCGAATTGTCGATCTTGCGGGCCAGCGAGCGCTCGTAGATCGTCAGGATCACCTGCCCGGAATCGTCGCCCATGGACGACACCTGCACCGTCACGTGGTGCGGGCCGATGCGAGGCGTGTCGATGGTGACGCCTTCCTGCGACGCGGTGCTGTGGTCGCGCTGGACCTGATCGATGAGGCCCATCACCGTGCTGTTCGGCGGCAACAGCTCGACCAGGGGCGCCCCCTCCATCATGCTGGCGCTGCTGTCGAAGAACTCCTGCGCTTCCAGGTTCACGTAGCGGACAACGCCGGTTTCGTCGACCACCAGCACCGGGTCCGGCAGCGCGTTCAGCACCGTCGCGGCGTCGATGGCGCCAAGCCGAAAGGGCGTGCGCGGCGGGCGGCGGTTCAACGACGTGACCGTACGCGACATCAGGTCGCCATCCTTTCGATCGCCGGTTCGTAGAAGGCGCGGATATGGCGGCGCACCGATTCCACGTCGTCCATGCGGTTGATTTCCGAGCGGAACTCGGCCGAGCCGTGCAGCCCCTTGGAGTACCAGGACACATGCTTGCGCGCCACGCGCAGGCCGGGTTCGCGGCCGTAGTGCTCCAGCATCGCCTCGTAATGCTCCAGCACGATGGCGAGTTGCTCCTCCAGCGGCGGGTCGGGCAGGCGCTCGCCAGTGCGCAGATAGTGCATGACCTGCGCCGGGAACCACGGCCGCCCATAGGTGCCGCGCCCGATCATCACGCCGTCGGCGCCGGATTCCGCCCGTGCGCGTTCGACATCATCGAAGGTCTGGATGTCGCCGTTGACGATCACGGGGATCGACACGGCCTCCTTCACGGTGCGAACGAACGCCCAGTCGGCGGTGCCGTTGTACATCTGATTGCGTGTGCGGCCGTGCACGGTGACCATCCGGATCCCGCACTCCTCGGCGATGCGGGCGAGGCGCGGCGCGTTCAGGCTGTTGTGGTCCCAGCCCATGCGCATCTTCAGCGTCACCGGGATCTTCACCGCCTTGACGGTGGCCTCCAGGATGCGGCCGGCCAGCGCCTCGTCGCGCATCAGCGCGGACCCGGCGTAGCCGTTCACCACCTTCTTCACCGGGCAGCCGAAGTTGATGTCGACGATGGCCGCCCCGCGGTCCTCGTTCAGCTTCGCCGCCTCCGCCATGACCTGGGGCTCGCAGCCGGCGAGTTGCACGGCCATCGGCGACTCCTCCGGCACGGTCTCGGCCATGCGCAGGGTCTGGCGGTTCTCGCGGATCATCGCCTGGCTGGCAATCATCTCGGACACGACCAAGCCGCATCCGGTGCGCTTGACCAGACGGCGGAATGGCAGGTCGGTGACGCCCGACATGGGGGCGAGGATCACCGGATCCGACAGGGTGATGGGACCGATCTGGATGCTCATCAGCTTTGCCGTGTCTTGGATGGCGGTGTCTGGGGCCGAGAAAAATGCCCGATCGCTGGGCAGATCAGCAATTTGCTGTGATTTTGAGCAGGTTAACACGCGGATCCGCCGCGGCGCAAGGCCGAGCATGGCCAATGGGTATAGGAGATTCCGACGCCTTGCCGGCTAGGCGAGAAGGACGTTCATCACGAATTTGACGCCTGGATAGGCAAGCGTGAGCAAGAGATAGGCGATCAGCACCAGACGCGCCGCCGTGCGCCCGCGCACGCCGGTCCTTGCGTGCACAAATAACAGGCCGCCGATGACCACAAAAGTGGCAATCGAGAACAGGGCCTTGTGGTCCAGGTGGAACGGCACGCCCTTCTCGTAATGCAGGACCGCCATGCCGGTGAGGAGGCCGAGGCCCAGGACCACCTCCGACGCGGCCAGCAGCCGCACCTGCAGCCGCTCGCTCTCGGCCATGGGCGGCAGCAGGCGGGTGAGAGCGTTCGGCCGCTTGGCCTTCAGCGCCCGCTCCTGCAGGAACGCGGCGAGTGAGGCGACGGCCGCCAGCGTCAGCAACGCGTAGGTCACCACCGACACGGCGATGTGCAGCAGGATCCACAGTTCCGGCGCGGTGCCGCGCAGCAGCGGCTCGCGCATGCCCTGGGTCGCCGCGGCAACCACACCGACGGCCAACAGATAAGGCAGCAGCAGCGGGCTGAGCCGCCAGGCCGAGCGCGTCAGCGCGGCCAGTCCCAGGAACAGCGCCATCACCGTGGCGATGGTGACCCACAGCGCGGTCGACAGCCCCGTGTGCCACGCCGCCCCCACCTGCGCCGCCGCCCACAGGGATGGGCCGAGGAAAGCCAACGCCAGGGCCCCCCAATAGGTGGCCGAGCGCCCTCCCCCGCCGATGCCGGCGAGCGCCCCATAGGGAAACAGGGCGGCCGGCACCAGGGCCAGCAGCGCCGTCAGGCTGAAGAGCAGATTCTGCGACATGCGCCTCCGTCCGCACCTATGTCCCGGCTTGAGTCATCTTGGCGGATTACCGGGGACAGGCTAGGCTCCGCCGCGTCGCCGTCAAGTCTGCATTTCACCCGGACCCATCTCCCATGCCTTCCTGCATCGCGTTGATCGTCGCGGCCGGCAGCGGCCAGCGCTTCGGCGCCGAACGTCCCAAGCAGTACCACAAGCTCGCCGGTCGCCCCGTTCTGCGCCACACGGCGGAGGCGTTTCTGCGCCATCCCCAGGTGACGGCGGTGCGCGTCGTGATCAACCCCGCCCACCGCGAGCTTTACGACGACGCCGTTGCCGGCCTTGGCTTGGCGGAGCCGGTGAGCGGCGGCGCCACCCGCCAGGAGTCCGTGCGCAACGGGCTGGAGGCGCTGGCCGCCGCCTCCGATGATGCTCCCGATCTCGTGCTGATCCACGACGCCGCGCGCCCGCTGATCGATCCCGACACGATTTCCGCCGTGATCGCGGCGCTGGAAGCAGTGCCCGGCGCGATCACCGCCGTGCCGGTGACCGACACGCTGAAGCGCGGCGCCAACGGCCTCAGCGCCGGCACGGTGGACCGCGCCGGGCTGTGGCGCGCGCAGACGCCGCAGGGCTTCCGCTTCGCCGACATCCTGGCGGCGCACCGCGCCGCGGGCGGCCTCGACCTTACCGACGACGCCGCGGTCGCCGAACGGGCCGGGCTGGCCGTCGCCCTGGTTCCAGGCAAGGAGGAGAACTTCAAGGTGACGACCCCCGACGACCTCGCGCGCGCCGGTCGGCTGGTCCTGGCCGCGCTGCCGGACGTGCGCACGGGCTCCGGTTTCGACGTGCACCGCTTCGCCAACGGCGACCACGTGATCCTGTGCGGCGTGCCGGTGCCGCACGACCGCAAGCTGGAGGGCCACTCCGACGCCGATGTGGCTCTGCACGCGCTGACCGACGCGTTGCTGGGCGCGCTGGGCGCCGGCGACATCGGCAGCCACTTTCCGCCCTCCGATGCGCAATGGAAAGGCGCCGACAGCGCCCGTTTCCTCCGCCACGCGGTGGAACTGGTGCACGCGCGCCGCGGCATGATCGCGCACGTCGACGTCACCGTCATCTGCGAGCGGCCGAAGGTCGGCCCGCACCGCGCCGCCATGGTGGCCCGGCTGACCGAGCTTCTGGGCATCGACGCCGACCGCGTCAGCGTCAAGGCGACGACCACCGAGAGGCTGGGCTTCACCGGCCGCCAGGAGGGCATTGCCGCCCAGGCGGTGGCGACCGTCCGCCTGCCGGGGTAAACTGGCACGAAACGGTGGAGGCACCATGTTTCCCCAGCATATTCGCGAACTTGCGGCCAAGCTGCTGGCCGAATACGGAACGGCCGGCTACACGGTCGCCACGGCCGAGTCGTGCACCGGCGGCCTGATCGCCGGCGCGTTGACCGACATTCCGGGCTCCTCCCGCGTGGTTGAGCGCGGCTTCGTCACCTATTCCAACGTCGCCAAATCGGAGATGCTGGGCGTGCCGCCCAGCCTGATCCTCGCGCACGGCGCCGTCAGCTCAGAGGTGGCGGTGGCCATGGCGGTCGGGGCACTCGCCCATTCCAAGGCGGACGTGACGGTGGCGGTGACCGGCGTCGCCGGCCCGGACGGCGGCAGCGAAGCCAAGCCGGTGGGACGCGTTTACATCGCCACGGCGGTGCGCCGCGGCCCGGCCAAGCACAAGGAATATACCTTTCCCGGCGACCGCGAGGCGGTACGCCTACAGACGGTCGAATGCGCGCTGGAGCGCCTACGCGCCGCCAGACCCGATAGCAACATGCGGTAGGTGGAAAAGGAACCCCACCAGGGATGACCCGGTGGGGCCTGTCGGCAGAGACCTCTGGGCCCCGCGCCGTTGGTCAGAACGGGATCTCGTCGTCCAGATCGTTGTGTTGCGGCTGCGGCGCACGTCCGCCGCCGCCACCCTGACCACCGCCCTGGCCGCCGCCGTAGCCACCGCGACCGCCACCACCGTAGCTGCCACCGCCGCCACCGCCGCCCGACTCGTAACCGCCGCCGTAGCCGCCACCTTCGCCGCCTTCACGGCCGCCGCCCATGAAGTCGATCTCGGCCACGCGCACGGACATCTGCGCTCCGCGCGTGCCGTCACGCTTCTCATACTCGCGCAACGTCACCTCGCCGGAGACGACCACGCCCTTGCCCTTGGTCAGGTGCGGCGCCAGCGATTCGGCGCGACGCCCCCAGATCGAGCAATCCACCCACTGGGTCGTCTTGCGCTCGCCAAAGCCCACGTCGTTGGCGACACGGAAGCCCAGCACCTTCTCTCCGCTCTGGGTCGTGCGCAGTTCCGCGTCCGCACCGAGCCGCCCCGTAAAGGTCCACACGTTCATCGCTGCATCTCCTAAGCGCGAGTGTCCCGACATCCCTACCGGCCCGATCGGCCGCCCGGCGGCGGGGCGTCCAGATGTCGAGGTTTCCCGTTCGCAGGGCCGGATATGTTGCGTCCACACTCCCCGCTTCGTCGCCCCAAGAAGCACGAGCCGGGCCGTGCGGTCAACCGCCGCGGGAGCGCCACCCCCTCACCGCCGGGACCACTCGCGCACCCCGACGAGCAAGAGAACACTCCGTGAACGCCTTATAGCAGACCGGGGCCCGGCGCGCAATCGCCCGGGCGGCGGATTCCCGGCGCGAAGGGGGCGCCGTCCGTTCGTGCCCCGTGCCATCCGCCCCTTCCGTGCAGGAACAGCCATGCATGGCGACGGGCGTTTTCGCGGTACACTGGACGACGGGCGCCGCGCACGCCGGACTAGCGGCGCGTCCGTTCTTTCAACGGCCGCTACAGCGAGGCAGACCATGGCCTTTCCCACCGACGCCCAGCCGCAGAGCAACATAATCCAGCAGGCGGCGACCACCATGGGCGTCGCCACGGCACACCTCCTGGACGCCGCCGACGAGACCCCCGACAGCGAGTGACGCTGCGCGCCGGGCTGCCATCCGGGAGTGGCAATACCGGCGCGCCCCGTCCATATCCTTGCGGTTCATCCGGGCGCGGCCCGGCCTTCCCTTCGACGCGAGTTTCGGCTAAGAACACTCCATGAACAAATTCATCAGCGTCCGCGGTGCCCGCGAGCACAACCTGAAGAACGTCGACGTGGATCTGCCGCGCGACCAGCTGATCGTCATCACCGGCCTGTCCGGCTCCGGCAAGTCGTCGCTGGCGTTCGACACCATCTACGCCGAGGGTCAGCGCCGCTACGTGGAGAGCCTGTCGGCCTATGCCCGGCAGTTCCTCGAGCTGATGCAGAAGCCCGACGTCGAATCGATCGAGGGCCTGTCGCCGGCGATCTCGATCGAGCAGAAGACGACGTCGCGGAACCCGCGCTCGACCGTCGGCACGGTGACCGAGATCTACGACTACATGCGGCTGTTGTGGGCACGCGTGGGCATCCCCTACTCGCCGGCCACCGGCCTGCCGATCGAAAGCCAGACGGTCAGCCAGATGGTCGACCGCATCCTGGCCATGCCGGAGGGCACGCGCCTCCTGCTGCTCGCCCCCTTCGTGCGCGGCCGCAAGGGCGAGTACAGGAAGGAGATCCAGGACCTGCGCAAGCGCGGCTTCCAGCGTGTGCGGGTTGACGGCGAGATGCACGAGATCGACTCCGTCCCGGCGCTCAACAAGAAGCTCAAGCACGACATCGAGGTGGTGGTCGACCGTATCGTGGTGCGCGAGGGGTTGGGCAACCGTCTGGCCGATTCGCTGGAGACGGCGCTGGATCTCGCCGACGGCATCGTCTTCGTCGAGAACGCCGACAGCCACGAGCAGACCGTCTTCTCGCAGAAGTTCGCCTGCCCGGTTTCCGGCTTCACCATTCCGGAGATCGAGCCGCGGCTGTTCTCCTTCAACAACCCCTTCGGCGCCTGCCCGAGCTGCGACGGGCTGGGGTCCAAGATCTACTTCGACCCGATGCTGGTGGTGCCGGACGAGCGGTTGAGCCTTGGCAAAGGCGCCATCGCACCGTGGGCAGGCTCGTCGTCCAAATACTACGAGCAGACGCTGGTCAGCATCTGCAAGCACTTCGGCGTCGCCATGACCACGCCGTGGGAGATCCTGCCGGAAACGGTGCGGCAAACGATCCTGTTCGGCTCCGGCGGCGCGCCGATCACCATGACCTACGACGACGGTCTGCGCAGCTACCAGACCAACAAGGCGTTCGAGGGCATCGTCAACAACCTGGAGCGCCGCTACCGCGAGACGGACAGCGCCTGGACCCGCGAGGAGCTGTCGAAGTACCAGTCGGCGCAGCCCTGCGAGACCTGCCAGGGTGCCCGCCTGAAGCCGGAGGCGCTGGCCGTCAAGGTGAACGGCCTGCACATCTCGCAGGCGGCCGAGATGTCCATCTCCGACGCCGGCCGCTGGTTCGCCGGGCTGAACGACCACCTGCGCCCGAAGGACAAGGAGATCGCCTACCGCATCCTGAAGGAGATCAACGAGCGCCTCGGCTTCCTCAACGCGGTCGGCCTCGACTATCTGACGCTGGCGCGCGGTTCCGGCTCCCTGTCGGGCGGCGAGAGCCAGCGCATTCGCCTCGCCTCGCAGATCGGCTCCGGCCTCACCGGCGTGCTCTACGTGCTGGACGAGCCCTCCATCGGCCTGCACCAGCGCGACAACGACCGCCTGCTGGCGACGCTGAAGCGCCTGCGCGACCTCGGCAACACCGTGCTGGTGGTGGAACACGACGAGGACGCCATCCGCACCGCCGACTACCTGGTCGACATGGGCCCCGGTGCCGGCCAGCACGGCGGCCGGGTGATCGCCCAGGGTGTTCCGGCGGAGGTGCAGAAGAACCCGGACAGCATCACGGCGGCCTACCTGAACGGCACCCGCGGCATCCCGGTGCCCTCCGTGCGCCGCCCCGGCCACGCGGGCCAGTTCCTGGAGGTGACGGGCTGCCGCGCCAACAACCTGCAGAACGTCTCGGCGCGCGTGCCGCTGGGCACCTTCACCTGCGTCACCGGCGTGTCCGGCGGCGGCAAGTCCACGCTGGTGATCGAGACGCTGTACAAGGCGGTGGCGCGCAAGCTGATGGGAGCGCGCGAGCACCCGGCCGAGCACGACGAGATCCGCGGGCTGGAGTTCATCGACAAGGTCATCGACATCGACCAGTCGCCCATCGGCCGCACGCCGCGCTCCAACCCCGCCACCTACACCGGCGCCTTCACGCCGATCCGCGACTGGTTCGCCGGCCTGCCGGAGGCGAAGGCGCGCGGCTACGGCCCCGGCCGCTTCTCCTTCAACGTCAAGGGCGGGCGCTGCGAGGCGTGCCAGGGCGATGGCGTCATCAAGATCGAGATGCACTTCCTGCCCGACGTCTACGTCACCTGCGACGTCTGCCACGGCAAGCGCTACAACCGCGAGACGCTGGAGGTCCTCTACCGCGACAAGTCGA